>Ga0335077_10006147_pt1 | contig 14807 bp, 11 predicted proteins | sample Lox_Sample_31_FD_207151 | JGI IMG/M metagenome (GOLD analysis project Ga0335077, IMG submission 207151) | Soil microbial communities from Loxahatchee National Wildlife Refuge, Florida, United States - Lox_Sample_3.1 | ecosystem: Environmental > Terrestrial > Soil > Wetlands | place: USA... | reverse complement strand
CACGTTTGCTCCGCAGAAGCCCATCGCCCCGAATCCTTGCCTGCCTGGAACGCAGCCGCCGGCAGCGGCAGCCCCGCCGCCACCGCCTCCCTCTGAAAATGCGCCTCAATTTACGTTGGACGAAATTTTCCTGGTGCAGCAGGCGCTGGTGCAGCATTGCGAGGCGATGCAATTCCGCTTCGCGGTGCTCGATCCGCCGGACTTCTCCTTTCCTCGGGAGCACGTAGACCTTGGGGAAGTCCAAAGCTGGCGCCAGCGCTTCGACACGAAATATGCGGCGCTTTACTACCCGTGGGTTTTCGTCCGCGATCCACTGCAACTGGGGAACCAGGTGGTCAGGCGCGTGCCGCCGAGCGGGCACATCGCCGGGGTGTTTGCGAATACCGACCTGACGGTGGGAGTTCACAAGGCGCCTGCAAACGTGGCGCTGGCGTGGGCGCAGGGGCTGACTACGGACCTGAGCGCGGAGATGCAAGGCTTCCTGAATCCCATCGGGGTGGACTGCATCCGCCCGTTCAACGGGCGCGGACTGCGTGTGTATGGGGCGCGCACCCTGAGCAGCGATCCGAGCTGGCGCTTCGTCAATGTGCGGCGGCTGGTCTCGATGATCGAGCACGCGCTCACGTTCTCGATGCAGTGGGTGGTTTTCGAGCCGAATGATGTCTACCTCCGCCACCTGGTGACGGCATCGATATCGGGGTTTCTGGAAGCCATCTGGAAGAGCGGCGGCCTGACGGGAAACACGCCCGATGATGCCTACTTCGTGATCTGCGATGCGACGAACAATTCACCGGACACGGCCGCGAATGGCCAGTTGATTGTGGATATCGGGGTGGCGCCCAGCCAGCCCGCGGAGTTTGTGGTCTTCCGCATTGGCGGCACAGCGGACTCGCTGGAGGTGACGGAATGAGCGCCGTGGCAGCGGCTTTGCGAATCGATCCGTTTCGCGGCTTCAACTTTCTGGTCCGCTTGATCGATACCAGCACCGCGCTGACGAGCGTGGTGAGCGCCATCGCCACGGCCACGCAAGGCGGCTTCAGCGAGTGCAGCGGGCTGGAAATGAGCCTGGACATCGAAGAATACCGCGAGGGCGGCAACAACGGCACGGTGCTGGTCTTTCCCAGCCGCATCAAACGTCCCCACCTGCGGCTCAAGCGGGGGATGGCGCTCTCCGATGACTTATGGCTCTGGCATTATGCGTTTGTCCAGGGCAAGGTGCAGCGGCGCGACGGATTGATCGCGCTTCAGGATGAGGAGCACAATCCCGTGAAGATCTGGAAATTCACGCGGGGCCTGGCGGTGAAGTGGACGGGCCCCAACCTGAACGCCTCTCAGAATCAAGTCGCCGTAGAAGAACTGGAAATTGCGCACGAAGGGTTGGATCTGCTTTAGGAACGCTTATGGACATTCGCATTAATCGAGTAGAAAGCCGCGTGCACGCCAGCGACTCCGACGCGCTGCTGGATCCGCGAGTACGCCGCGAGATCGTGCGCCTGTGCGTCGCGGCTGTGAAAGAGGAACTGGAGCGTGACAAGCGGATCGCCGAGGAAAGCAGGCTCAGTTCCGGGAGCAGGTCGGATCGCTAGCGAAAGCACGACGAGCAAGACGCATGCCGCAGCTACTCAAAGCGACGTTTCAAAAAGTAAATGACGACGGAACGCTGAGCGATCCGCCGCTGGCCGTGAGCTTCAATCCGACGGAGTACACGCTGAACAAGAGCGCACACATCGCGGAAGTGACGATTCCAGGCCTCGATTCGCCCATCCTCCAGTTTGTGCGCGGCCAGGCCGAGACGCTGTCGCTCGACCTCTTCTTCGATTCGACGGAACAGGGCGTAGACGACAACGCCACCTCCGTGACCAAGATCACGGACCAGTTCTATCAATTGATCAAGATTGAAGGAAAGACGCACGCGCCGCCGATCTGTTTCTTTTCCTGGGGCAATGCATTTCCGGGACAGCGGCCATACGCACTCCAGGGGGGCACGGGGGGACAACAGCGGCACGGATTCAAATGCGTGGTGGAAAGCGTTCGCCAGCGGTTTACGCTCTTCAGCCCGAAAGGGGTCCCGCTGCGGGCCACGCTGACCGTCTCCTTGAAGGAGTACAAGACCCTCAAGGAGCAGGTGGACGAGATCGATAAGTCGTCGCCGGACCATACCCACAGCCACGTCGTGCAATCCGGGGAAACCCTCGCGCAGATCGCGGGCGAGGTATACAACGATCCGTCGCAGTGGCGGGCGATCGCCGACCGGAACGGCATCCTCGATCCGCTGGTCCTACAGCAAGGAAGCATCCTGGTGATTCCGGCTCTGACCGCAACCAGCTAAACAGACATGCCAACCGCGCCCATTCCGCTTTACAGCCCGGACCAGAAGGAGACCTTCTACGTCCCGGCGTTCGAGGTCTACATTCGCGGACAGAGACTGAAAGACAACATCATTAACGACATTCTCCAGGTAACGTACAAGGACAGCATCAACGAAATCGACTCTTTCAGTCTCGAGGTCAACAACTGGGATGCCGGGGCGCGAGCGTTCAAGTTCACGCCGCCGGTCAGCAACGATTTCGTGGGCGTCTTCGATCCGGGCTCTCCCATCGAGCTGTGGATGGGCTACGAGAACAACATGCGAATGATGATGCGCGGGCAGGTGACCGCGCTCGAGCCGAGTTTCTCGGAAGCTCCGCCGACTCTGACCGTCCGCGGGCTGAACGAGCTTCACCAGTTGCGAACCGAGCAGCATACCTATTCGTGGCTGAATGACGAACTCATCAAGCAGGGCAAGCCAGGGAAGACGGATTCGCAGATCGCGCAGGATCTGGGGGCTGCTCCGGTGAAAAAAGGGCAGCCAGGGCTGGGCATCAAGGTCCGCATCAACCCCGCGAAGGACGAAACGCCCGATTCGATCGTGTTCATGCAAAACCAGTACGACATTGTGTTTCTGCTGGAGCGGGCTCGCCGCAACGGGTACGAGCTTTTCCTGGAGAACACCGGCGACAAGCCCGATCTGTTTTTTGGGCTCTCGGAGAACAAGGGGCAGGCGCCGGTCTATCAACTGGAATGGGGAAAATCGCTGATCAATTTCCATCCGAGCCTGACCACGTCCGAGCAAGTGGGCCAGGTGACGGTTCGGGGCTGGGATCGAAGCGCCAATCGCCCGATCGAAGAGACATTTTCGCTCCAGGATCTTTGGAAGGCCAGGAATTATTCGCAGACCGAAATCGCGCGCCGCCAATTGATCGCGCAGGCTTATGGCAACAAGACGGAAGTGGTGACGGACCAGCCCGTGTTTACCCGGCAGGAGGCCAAGCGCCTGGCGCGTTCGATTCTCGAAAAGAAAGACAAGAAGCTGATCGAGGCCACGGGGTCCACGGTCGGGCTGCCGGATTTGCGGGCGGGCAGCAAGATGGTCATCAGCGGGTTCGGCCCCCCGCCGGGCGCCAGACTGAAGGACCTCGCCAAGGTGATCACTTTTGACGGCAAGTACTACGTCAAGGAGACTACCCACACGATCGGCGAGAGCGGCTATCGAACGGAGTTTTCGGCGCGGCGAGAGGATTCGTAGCGGCTTTGAGGGGGTAAATGGCGATGAATCAGGCCAAAGGCGTGGTGACAGGTAAGGTGATCGGGACGGACGACCCCGAAGGACAGGGGCGTGTACAGGTGAGCTTTCCCTACCTCGGAGGAGAGAATCAAAGCACGTGGGCGCCGGTCGCCACACTGATGGGCGGCAAGGGCCGCGGCTCATGGTTTCCGCCGGTGGTGGGCGACGAGGTGCTGGTGGCATTTCTTCAGGATGACGTTGCCCACCCGCATGTGATTGGCTACCACTGGAACGGGGAGGACTCGCCGCCCGAGACCAACACGCAGATGCGCGTCATCAGAACGGTGAACGGCCACGAGATTCGGATCTTCGATCCCGATGTAGCGGGCGGCGACCAGGGATTCATCCGCATACAGTACTCCCGCGGGGGCGGGCAGAACAACGTCGTGGAACTCTCGAATGCCGGAATCACGATTCACAGCGGCACGGCGATTGATATCAACGCCCCGAGCGTGACGATCAACGGGCGGCTGGTGTTGCCGGCCGCCGGAAACATTTGAGGAGATCCAGGTTTTGGCAAGCCCGTCTCTCATTCCGTGCATCGAGATCCCGCAGACACACACGTTTCAGGTGCGGCTGCCGTTCGGCGGGGCGTTGCAGTCGTTCGCGAACTTCGCGGATGGCCCGCCCACGGATTGCGCCCTGATCCACAGCCTGATGCTGCAGGTGATGCCGGCTTTGGGCGGCATGACCTGTTTTCTGAACGTCCTCAATGTCGTGAAGGCGTTGAAAGAGTTCGCTTCCAGTGCCAACCCGCTGGGCAGCCTCGGCGATCTCGTCACCGCCACGGAGAAAATGCTGGGATGTCTCAACGTGTTTACGAATATCCCGTCGATGGTGGGGGACATTCTGCGGCTGATCATCGCCTATCTTCGCTGTTTTATTCATGCCGTAGAGAGCATCCTGGAGTTTCAGGCGCAGATCGATTTGAATGCCGCCCAGGGGAATCCGGTGATGCTGGCGTCGCTGTCCTGCGCTCAGAAGAATGCCAGCACCTCGATTGCGCAGCTCATGCAGGCGCTCACGGTAATCGGGCCGCTGATGGATGTGCTGAAGCCGATCATTGAACTGGGTCCCGTGCCGGTGTCGCTGCCGTCTTTTCAGGACGTGAGCGCGGCCAAGGACATCGACTCGATGCTCAAGAGTCTCGATTCGGTGTTGAACGATTTGCAGCAGGTGGCGGACGCGCTGCCATAGCGGGGAAAGGAGCAAGGGATGCCCGTCAGTCCAAGCAGAGTTTATACCGGAATCGGATGGAAGTTCCCGGTACAGGTCCGCCCCGGCGGCCAACTGATTTTCTCTTCGGGAGAACAGAACATCGAAGACTCCATCTGGATCATCCTGGCTACGGCGCGCGGCGAACGCCAGATGCTGCCGCGGTTCGGCTGCGGGATTCACGACCTGGTGTTCGCTCCGAACAATCCCTCCACGCAGGGCAACGTGGCCCATCTCGTAAAGGATGCCTTGACCGAGTGGGAGCCGCGCATCGATGTCCTCGACGTGAATGTCAGCGCCCCGCCCGGCGATGCCAACACGCTCCTGATTCGCGTGGATTACCGGATCCGTTCGAACAACACCTTTGGGAATATGGTCTATCCGTTTTACATCACCGAAGGAGTGGGTCAATAGACCATGCCGCTCCAAGCGCCCAATCTCGACGACCGGCAATTCTCCGACATTGTCGCGGAGGCGAAGACCCTGATTCCCCGGTACGCGCCGGAGTGGACCAACTTCAACGAAAGCGATCCGGGCATCACGCTGGTGGAGCTGTTTGCGTGGATGACGGAGATTATCATTTACCGCCTGAACCAGGTGCCCGACCTGAACTACATCAAGTTCCTGCAACTGATCGGCATCGAGCTCGAGCCGGCCAGGCCTGCCGCCGCGGAAATCACGTTCACCGTCACGAGGCCGGACGTGTCCACCGCCATCGTCCCGATGGGGACGCAGATCGCCGCCACCGGAGCTTCCGGCGCCCCCATCATCTTTGAAACCGACGCGGCATTGATCGCCATCGGCGCGGCGCTGGCCGCTTTGCAGACTTTCGACGGCTCGGGCTACACGGTACAAACCAGCAAGAACGCCAACGCGGGCCAGTGGTTTTTTCCATTCGGCCAGAATCCCCGCCCTGGAAATGCGCTGTTGCTGGGCTTCTCGTCTCCGGTTACGTTTCCTTCCGATCAGATCAATCTTGCTGTGACTCTGTTCGAGTCCAGCCTGTCGCAGCCGGTCTTGCAATGCGCCGGCGCCGTTCCGCCGCCTGCCATGCCGGCGTGGGAATACTGGGACGGCCGGGAGTGGCAGCCTATCAGCCTGGACAGCGACGACACACGCGCCTTCACACAGAACGGCCACATCTTCTTCCCGGGGCCGGGCAGCGATCTGGCGATGGCGCAGATCGGCAGCGTAAGCGGCAACTTCTACTGGATTCGCGCCCGCCTGGTGAGCGCCTCTTACGAGAACCCGCCGCAGGTTTCGGCGATTCGCACCAATACCACCGGCGCGACTCAGGCCCTCACCTTCAACGACGAGGTGTTGGGCGGCAGCGAGGGAGTCCCGGGCCAGACATTCCAGGTGGCGAATGTTCCAGTGGTGGCGCGAAGCACCCCTCTTCGCGTGCAGAATCCCGACGGGACCATCGTAATGGTGAAGAGCGTCCGACTGGAGATCGACGAAGGCCAGGGCTTCCTGGTCTGGCAGGAGGTGGACGATTTCTTTTCCTCCGGGCCGAACGACCGGGTGTTCACGATCGACCGCAACCTGGGCCTGATCACCATGGGGGACGGCGATCACGGGCGCATTCCGGTGGCGAATCAGGCCAATCCGGCCGGCAACGTGGTGGCGCGCCAGTATCGTGCCGGTGGAGGCAGTGCCGGCAACGTCGGGCCCGGATCCATCAACCAGATTCAGACGTTCGTCCAATCCATCGATACCGCGACGAATTTCGATCCTGCCGCGGGGGGCACCGACGAAGAGAGCTTGGCCGACGCCAAGCTGCGCGCCGGCCTCGCGTTGAAGAGCAACGATCGCGCCGTTACCGCGGAGGATTTCGCTTACCTGGCGACCCAGGCACCCGGAGCAAACGTCCGTCGCGCATTGGCACTACCGCTGTTTCACCCGGATTTTCCAAGCGGACAGATTCCAGGTGTGGTGACGGTGATCGTGGTGCCGGATTCGATTGCGCCCAACCCCACTCCAAATCAGACCACTCTTCAGGCGGTGTGCGCCTATCTGAACACCAAGCGCCTGTTGACTTCGGAAGTGTACGTCGTGGGCCCGGTATATCGCACGATCCGAATCGACGTGCAGCTCATCGTCCTTCCCGGATTCGATCTGGCCACGGTCAAGAACGCGGTGCTCGCGGCCCTCACGACTTTTTTCGATCCCTTGAATGGCGGCAGCGACGGAACAGGCTGGCCTTTTGGCGGCGAGATTTTTTACTCGGATGTGTATCGGGTGATCTTCGCGACCGAGGGGGTCGCGCGCATCAAGGACAACCAGTTGGTGATCTGGCTGGATGGTGTGATGCAGCAGTTCTGCCGCGACGTTCCGATCAACCCGGGCGAGCTGCTTGCCAACGACCCGCAAGGTCACAACGTGCAAGTCTCCTACACGTAATCCACATGAGCGCGACGCCACACTTCTTGTTGAACGGCCTGGCAGGATGGCAGGCAGCCAGCCTGGATCATGCCGTTCTGTCATGCGGCGAGGAGCTTTCGCTGCAGCCCATGCCGGGGTCGCTCCGGCCGTTGGTGGACGATGCCGGAAGCCTGGGCGGTTTTGCGGAAGCCATTGGCGTGGCCGTCGACAGCCAGGATCGTGTGTACGTGCTGGATCGAAAGGCCTGCTCGGTAAAGCGCTTCGACCGCTGCCTCCAAAAATTCGTGACCCTGCCCTGCATCGGTGGCACCGGCGGCGAGTTGCGGCGGCTTCGCTCACCTAACGGGCTCGCGGTGTCTCCTTGTGACGACCTGTATATCGCGGACACCGGCAATTACCGCGTGCAGATCTTCTCGCTCCAAGGACTCGCGCTCCGCTCGATCTGGGGTCCGCTCGAAGTCAATCGTTCGTCGTCCGGCATTGTTGTGCAGCAAGCGGTCCCCACGCTCTCCGCGAGCAGCGGAGCGTATTCGTGCGAGCCGGTCCCGGTCTACCCGACGGGCACCTGGCAGCCGTGGGACGTAGCTCCGGCGCGCGGCGGCCGCGCGTATGTCACCGACTACGCCAACGGTCTGGTCCACGTGTTCGATTCCGGCAGATGGAGAAGGGCTTATGACGGCGCCGGGCCGAATACGCCTCCCCTGGTGAAACCCACGCGGGTGGTGCTCGATGGCGAGGGCCGGATCTACGTTCTGCAGGAAGGCGCGCCGTATGTTGTGGTGCTGGAGGCCGACGGCAAATTCCTCGGAACTGTGACGGCGCCGGACCAGGTACGAGGCCGCTTCTGTCCCGTGGCTGTGGCGGTCGACCGCAACGGCGATTTGTGTTTGAGCGATTGCATCACGCGCCAGGTTTACTTCTATCAGCCCAATGGCGACGGCGGCTGGTGCGGATTCCGGTGCTGCGGCTCCATCGCGGCGTTCGCCCAATCGATGATCTTCGACCGCAGCGGCGCGCCGGTGTTGGCGGACGGCTCACAAGGAGTCTGCGCGCTTCAGCCGGGCGCCCAATACCCGCTGCAGGGGCGCTACTACTCCGGTCCGCTCGACAGCCGCACTTACCGTTGCGTATGGCATAAGCTCTCTCTCCGTGGGATCGTTCCGCCGGGCGCTTCCGTGCGGGTGGACACGTTCACCTCCGAAGCTTCCAAGCCGATCGACGAGATCCTGAGTCTCGCCGAGAGCCGGTGGTCCACCGGGCAACTCGATACCGACACCTCGGCACGCGACTGGGATTGCCTGTTGCAGGCGCCTCCTGGCAGATACCTGTGGCTGCGGCTCACGCTCGCCGGTGATGGAACCGTGACGCCTTCGCTCAAACAACTGAAGGTCTACTACCCCCGCATCACGTCGCTGCAGTATCTGCCCGCGGTCTATCGCGAGTCGCCCTTAGCGAGCAACGGCGGCGGGGGCGGCGATTTCCTCGACCGCTTCCTTTCGATTTTCGATACGATCCGCGGCCGCACATCGGACCAGATTACTTATCTCGCGCGTTTTTTCGACCCGAAGGCGACGCCCGCAAAACCCGCCGGCGCCGGGCAGGCCGACTTTCTATCGTGGCTGGCTTCCTGGCTGGGATTGAGCCTGCAGAGCGGCTGGCCAGTAGCCAGGCGGCGGGAACTGGTGCGCCGGGCGCACAGGCTTTATGCGTTGCGCGGAACGCCCGAAGGCATGAAGCTGCACATTGAGCTGTATGCCGGCGTCCGCCCGCAGATCCTCGAACTGTTCAAGCTGCGGCGATGGGTTTTCGTGGACGGATCCCGCCTTGGCGATGCAACGGTGTTCGGAGCTGCCGTGACGAAACGCCTGCAGGTGGGCGCGAAATCGCGCATCGGATCCTTCAAGCTGATCGATTCCGGCGACCCGAAGCTGGATTTATTCAACGCGTATGCGTACCAGTTTGTGGTAATCGTGCCGCGTTGGCCCGGCGCCAGCGCCGGCGACGAAATGGCCCTTCAGCAGGTGATCGACATGGCCAAACCGGCACATACGCAGGGCCGGTTCGAATGGGCTGAGCCCCGCTTCCGCGTGGGCCAGGTTTTCGTGGGCGTGGACGCCGTCATCGGCCGCTACCCGCTCGGGGTAATTGAGGGACAGGGAAAACTCGGGTATGACACCGTGCTCGGCAGCCCGGCCGATCGGGGAGCGGCGCCACCGATGAGGATCGGTGAAACGTCACGCGTGGGTTGCAGCACGGTTCTGAAGTAGAAAGCGAGGCCGCAATGGGCGACTGCAATTGCAAACAGTCCAGCCACCAAACGACTGGAGTCTGCGTGGAATGCGATATTCCGCAGATGGCGCGCAACCATTACTTCACGGGGAAGCTGCTGGTCGAGCGCGATTTTACCGACGAGCAGCGATACGAAATGGGTAAGCTGCGCCGCCACAATCAGCGGCTGCATGGATGGGGCACGGTTTGCGGATTGAAGGTGGATCCGCACCCCATCTGCGGCGACCAGTTCGTGATCGTCGAGCCGGGAACCGCCATCGATTGCTGCGGGCGCGAGATTTTCGTTCAGCGGCAGGAATATTTCGATTTCAAGGACCGCTTCCTGTCGAACTGGCAGGCCCAGCACGGACCAGGCTCGCAACCGGATGCGAACCCGCACGTGATCCAGGTCTGCGTCTCCTACAAGGAGTGCCCCACCGAGGATGTACCGGCGGTGTTCGACGACTGCGGCACCGATTCGTGCCAACCCAATCGCATTCTCGAGTCGTACTGCTTCGACGTGCTGATCGACCCGCCGGCGAAGCCAAAGGACTCGCAGGCGATCCGCCTCGATTGGTCGGCCACCGTAAACCTGGCCAATGCTGTCGGCGTGGTGGAAGACGACGCAACCAAACGCATCTATGTTTTGACTTCGTCCGGCACGACCGCTACCGTGTATGCGATCGATTCGGAAAACAATTCCATCCTGGCGTCGCAGGCATTCGCGCAGAACACCGGTGTGGCCATCGCGGTTTCACCGGCTGGAGATTTTATCTATCTGGCGCTCCAGCCCACGCAGCCGGCGGGCACGCCGCCGCAGATTGTCGTATTGGCCGCGGCGAACCTCACCAGCACGATCAACACCCTGCCGGTGACGGGAGCGGCATCGGGCGATTCCGTGCGGCTCGCGGTTGTGCCAGCCCCGGATGGCCGTCTGCTCGCCGTATCGCCGGCGGCCGGCGTCCTGGTATGGGCGACCGACATCAATACGACAAATCCCCCCGCGGCACCCAAGAGCGTCGTGGCGGGCACCAGTCCGGTAGACATCGCGGTGGGGGAAGACGGCCAATTCGCTTATGTGGCCAATTCGGGAAGCAGCAACGTGAGTGCCATCGCACTGACGTCCGCCAGCCTGACGGTGACCACGTTTGCCGCCAATCTCGGGACAGCCAAGCCAGCGGCGATCGCGGCGGCAACCACCACCAAGGGTGATACCCTGACGGTGCTCGACACCACCGCCGGAGCTCTGTATTTCATCGCCATCCCTCCCGCCGGTCCGGGATCGGCCGCGGGTATTGGCGCCGCTATAACTGGCTTCGCCCACCCGGCCATCGATGTGGCGATCTCGCCCGCCGGCCGTTGGGCGTATGTTTTGGAGAAAGACAGTGCGGTGCCCGGGAAGGGCTTCATCCAGGCCGTAGATGAGCACGCAGTCGAATTGAACCAGCCCAATCCCATATCCGATCCGGTTCTCGTCGGAACACAGCCCAACGGCATTGCGGTGAGTCAGGATGGCTCTCACCTTTACGTGAGCTTCAGTGGCGATGGCGGCGCGGTCTCAGGTGGCGTGGCGATTGTCCAGGTCATCCAGACAGATTGTGCGGACCTGTTCCAGGACGCCATCGACGGTTGCCCGGACTGCACAGGCGGCAACTGTATCGTTCTTGCCACCATCACCGGGTACGTGTTCGGCGCGACGGTGACGGGTGCTGAAATCGACAATCTCAGCGACCGGCCGTTGTTGCCGAGTACCCGAACCATCACCGACGTGCTGCGCTGCCTGCTCCAGCAGGGGACCGGGGGCGGCGCGGGTCCGCAGGGTCCGCCCGGACCTCCGGGGCCGCAAGGTCCCGCGGGGCAGGATGGCGCTCCGGGGCCCCAAGGACCGGCGGGACCGGCCGGCCCGCAAGGCATACAGGGAACCCAGGGGCCGGCGGGCCCCGGTCTGGAAACCGGCCTCACCCGCATCGATGCCTTGAGCTGGCAGCACGGGCAAACGGCGCAGCAGCTCGTCCCGGTTACGGGCCCGGGCTTCGAGTCTCGCGGGCTGGTCTTCCGCTTTACCAAGCCGGTCGCCGTCGCCGCGCAGATCGACGTCAATGTGTTTCGCGTCGGCATCACGGCTTCGAAATTGAATCCGGCGTGGGGCAACTGGACGGACTTTGTGGCGGGGCGGATTCTTCCCGTCACACCGACCCTGGATGCGACCGGCCGGATTATCTCGGCGGTTGTGAGCGCCGACCCCGCCATCGGCGCGGCCTTCGTTCCCACCCCCAGCGCGGCCGGCGGACTTTTTCCGCAGCAGAGCCCGGTCTGGGTTTATTTCCATGGAGACTTCGTTCTGGATGCGAGTGGGCGGGCCATCTGCTCGCAGTTCGTCCGGGCGCAACTGCCGACCGGCGAAATTCCGGCGGGCGGAAATCTTGGAATCCAGGGCGGCATCTTCGAGAGCTGGTTTGTCACCGCGTAAAGGAGGATCGAATGGCGACCACCACAGCAGGTAGTTCGAAATCGCCGGCGAAAGCAAAATGCTGCTGTCCCGCATGTACCGGCCTCGAATGCCTGGATCGCACCAGGTTCTTCGCGGGACAATTGCTCACGGAAGCCGACCTGAACAACGAGCAGTCGTATTGGCTGGCGAAGAGCCGCCTGCACAATCGGTTTCTGCATGGTTGGGGCGTGGTCTGCGGCCTGCAGGTGGCCTGCAGCGAGTGCGATGGCTGGGTCACCATCAAAGCGGGATACGCCATCGACCCGTGCGGCAACGACATCATCGTGTGCACGGAGCAGCCGTTCAATGTCCTCAAGGCCATTCAGGCTTGCTGCGCGCCGCCCAAGCAGAGCAACTGCTCCCCAGTTCGTGCCGCGCCGCCAGCCGCGTGTCAGGATACGATCCAGCACTGGTGCATCACGATTCAATACCAGGAGCAGACCTCGCGCCTGGTCACTGCCTTGAAACAGACGCAAAGTAAGACATGCGGATGCGGTTGCGGCGGAACGAGCCATGGCGGCTGCGGCTGCGGATGCGGGGGAGTCGGTGCGAAGAACGGATCTTCGAAAACCGCAACGGCCGCCGCCTCGACGCCTGGCGCCTGCGAGGCCACTCGTATCATCGAAGGATTCACACTGTCGGTCTGTGCCGAACAGGAGTCGTCGCAGTCCGCGCCCTCGCAAGGGGTGCAATGCATTACCGGCGTGGAAAAGATCCTGCTGCAAGCGCCCGATTTCAGCACAACCGGGAATTGGACCGCGCAATCGGCATTTCAGGCGGCCTGCAACTATCTCCTCACTGTGCAGAATCTTCTGGCATCCAGCTCGTTGGTGCATTGCACGATCTTGGACACCGTGAATGGCATCCGCATCGTTCCCATCGCTTCCAACCAGAAGCTGGATGAATACATCAGCTCTCTGAACGTGATCGTGACCGAGATCAAGCAGCAGCTCTTGCTGGCTGCCGTGGACTGCCTATGCCTCGGCCTGCTGCCACCCTGCCCGCCCGACCCCTGCGACAACCGCGTGTGCCTGGCCTGTGTTTCTGTGCAGAACGGCAAAATCATCAACGTCTGCAACTATGGATGCCGCCGGCAGGTGGTCACCTTCCCTGCGCTTTTATACTGGCTCTCTTTGTCCGGCTTGGATAACGTGCTCAATCTCCTCACCGCGTTCGTGGAGAGAGTCTGCTGCGGCACGCTCGACCAGAGGGTCTCCGGGCTGGGCACCTTCAACCCGCGCGAAGCTTTCACCACCGGCGGAATCAGTAATGCGGGATTGATGAACCGGATCGCGTCCACGATCCTCGCCCAGAATCTCGGCGCGAGCCTGGTGAACGCCGCCGCTCCGCAGGGGAATGCGGTCGATCTGAGGCCCCTGGTCGGCCAACCGACCGGGACGGTAAACCTGGCCCTGCGCCAATCCGGCATCGAGAACATCAGTACCGTCAGCGTGGACGCGGATCCTGCCTGGGACGACAACGCGGTGGCTGCCAGCACGCGTTTCGCCCCCTCGGCGTTCCCGACCCAAGCCGCTCTCACGATCTTCACCAAAGGCAAGTTGGTGGTCGGCTTTGATGTCACCAATCCGACCGACATCCTGAGCAGGCAGGTTGCCGCGCTTCAGCAACAGGTCGAATCGCTGCAGCAGCAGTTGAGCAAGCCGAAATGACCACGGAGCTGCTGCCGCCACGGATCGGCAACAGGGAGCGGAAAGGAACCTACCCATGGCGAACATCACCGACATTGAGCGTTTGAACTACTACGAAGGCGAGTTCCTCGGGGCGGTGGATTTCGAAGCCGAGCAGGAATACCACCGTGACATGCGGCGCCGTCACAACCTCGGCCAGCATACCTGGGGCATCGTCGCAGGTCTTGATCTGGCGCAGGTCCCGAACGGCAATCCGAACGGCGAAGTGGACATCTTCCTCATGCCCGGCATGGCGGTGGACGGATTCGGCCGCGAGATTGTCGTGCTCGCGAAATCCCAACTCACGCCTGCACTCTTCGCCGCATTCTTTTCGCCATCACCCAGGATCATGAACGTCTGGATCGGCTACGACCAGTTGCTGCAGCAGCCCTCCGGCGACGCCTGTGCCGCGGCCAACCAGCCTGACGCCTTCAGCCGCACCCAGGAAACGTACCGCATCGTGATCAACCCGGCGCAGCCGGCGAATGATCCTGTGGTCGTGGACGGAGCAGCCCTCGTCCCACCGGTCCCCCAGCCCTCGCCTCCCACGGCTGCACCGGGCGTTGAAGTTCTGCCCTTCGACGACTCGGTGCCGTACCAGGAGTTTCCTTCCGACGATACCGCCGCTACCTGGTTCGTCCCCCTGGGCCAGGTGCAGTGGGATGCCGCCAATCAGCGATTCCTGCCGATCGCCGGCGGAGTGGCTGACCTGGGGCGTATCTATGCGGGGTCGGTGGGCGCCACCGCCTATGCTCCTGCGGGTACCTTTACCATCCAGGACCGCGACACGCCCTCCCCGCTCGCGGATTTTCCCGCCTACAACGGAGTTGCAGTCGAAATAGAAGGCTCGTTGCAGGTGGACCGCCTCTTGAACGCGGCTCAGCAGGCGCTGATCGGGGCAGTGCAGGATCCCGCCGCGCCGCCGCTCACCACGCCCCTGACCATCGTCGCGAGTGGAACCGGCGAAGAGCTGGTGGAGTTCCGCAATCCGTCCCAACAACCGACCTGGCACATCGGCGAGAACCTCAATGGGAACACGCCCGGGCTGAACATCGGCGAGATCACTCCCAAAGGTGCGCATAATGAGTTCCGTCTCTTTATTCAGCCCACCATCACTACCCCCGCGCCCAGCGACCAGAACGTGGGGGTCGGCACT
>Ga0335077_10006144_pt1 | contig 14810 bp, 11 predicted proteins | sample Lox_Sample_31_FD_207151 | JGI IMG/M metagenome (GOLD analysis project Ga0335077, IMG submission 207151) | Soil microbial communities from Loxahatchee National Wildlife Refuge, Florida, United States - Lox_Sample_3.1 | ecosystem: Environmental > Terrestrial > Soil > Wetlands | place: USA... | reverse complement strand
CAGTACCTTGCCGTCGTAGATATCGGCCGTGATGGGAAGATAAGCCTCGTAATACGAGGGCAGAATGACCTCGTCGTGGGAGTCGTGCAGGCTGGCGACATAGCGCACGCAGATGTCGTAGAAAGACAGGTCGTCGGTCGAGGAGTTCACCTGGTCGAGCCAGGGCTCGATGTTCAACAGGTCATAGTTAAACGCCTTCAGCTTCCACTCGTAGGGGCCATAATTTTTGTTATAGAGGGCAACCAGCGCCTTGAAATCTGCGACCTTCTGCTGGTGGGTCAGCTGGGCAAACGAGGTAGAAGTGCAGCCAAAGACCAGGGCAAGCAGGACAAACGTCAGCAGCCTTTTCATTTCCGCCTCCACAAAACCGGGTGAGGCTGTATAACTCGCGCCGACAAAAGAATCAAGAGCATTGTGCGCGCCGGCTGTGGATTTGTTGGTTCCAGCGAGGAGCTAAACCCGCCCCAGTCGCGGAGTTTGGGGCCATTCGGTCGCGCAGAGCGAAGCCGCGGTGCGCGCTAAGCCGCCACGCCCGGGCGGTACCTGCTTAACAATAAAGGCCAAGTTGCATCAGGACCGGGCACAGCCTTAACCCGGCGGCCCGCCTGGCCTGGAGCGCCGAAAAGACCTTCTTAAACGCCTGCCCCGATATTCGAGCGGCGCAGGGGCGAGATTTTCATCCGGGGCACGCTGCCTTTGGGGCGCGCCGTTCGTTTCAGTCAGCGCTCGCTGTTGTCGAAGTCAAATCGCGACGATGGTCCCTCAAGTTTCGATATCCCGCTCTTATCACTGTGATCAAAACAAAATTAATACAGAGCTTAAGTTGCTTTTGTACAGCCTTCCCACCATGCGCGCCGTCCTCACGGCAGTCTATGCTTGAGTGAGAAGGGACCAATGTCAGAAACTACCGCAGATATTTTGGTCGATCGGCTAGTCGGGTGGGGCGTGCATGACATTTTCGGGCTGCCGGGCGATGGCATCAACGGCATCATGGAGGCGCTTCGCAAGCGGAAGGATGACATACGGTTTGTCCATGTACGACATGAAGAGTCCGCCGCCTTTATGGCTTGCGCCTATGCTAAATATACGGGCCGGCTTGGCGTTTGCGTGGCGACCTCCGGTCCGGGCGGAATTCATCTTCTAAACGGTCTCTACGATGCAAAGCTTGACGGCCAGCCGGTGCTGGCCATCACCGGACACGCCTTTCATGACCTCATCGACACGCATACGCAACAAGACGTAGATCTGGATCGCTTATTTACGGATGTCACGGTCTACAACACCCGGGTGATGGGCAGCGCCCACGTGGCCAACGTGACGGATTTAGCCTGCCGGACGGCTTTGAATTTTCGCGGCGTCGCCCATTTGAATATTCCCACGGATATTCAGGACCAAAAGAGTGACGAGCGCTCGAAGCGTAATGTCGCTGACCATACCAACGAAATTCCTGCGGCCAGTGCCCGCCTGCCGAACGCAGACGACTTGCTGCGGGCGGCCTCCATTCTGAATGACGGAAAGAGAATTTCGATCCTCGTTGGGCAGGGCGCTCTCAACGCGCGCAACGAGGTTATCGCGGTTGCGGAAAAACTGGGAGCGCCAATCATTAAGGCCTTGCTTGGAAAGGCGGTGGTTCCGGACGATTGCCCTTTCACCACCGGCGGCATCGGTTTGCTGGGAACAAAGGCATCCCAAGAAGCTCTGGAAGAGTGTGACACCTTATTGATCGCTGGCTCATCTTTTCCCTACATTGAATTTTATCCAAAGCCGGGAAAGGCCCGGTGCGTGCAGATTGACATTGACCCTTCACGGGTAGGGCTGCGCTATCCGGTAGATATCGGAATTGTTGGCGATTGCGCCAAGTCCCTGCAGGCCCTGCTGCCAAAGCTGAAACACAAATCAGAGCAGAAATTCCTGCGCGATGCCCAGGAAAAAGCCGCCAAGTGGAAGGATCTGATGCAAGAGCGGGCATCACGGCAGGATAGGCCGATGAAACCTCAAGTGGTCGCTTGGGAACTGGGCAAGCGGCTGAACGATGATGCCATTGTCTCCAGTGATTCCGGAACCATAACCACATGGTTCGCCCGCTATATTCCCGTCAAAAAGGACCAGAAACACTCTCTTTCAGGGACCTTGGCCACCATGGCGAATGGCCTGCCTTACACCATCGCGGCACAGATTGCTTACCCCAACCGTCAGTGCGTTGGGTTCGTGGGCGATGGAGCTTTCACCATGCTCATGGGCGAGTTTGCAACGGCGGTAAAGTACCAGCTGCCGATCAAGATTGTGGTGATCAAGAACAACACTCTGGGGCAAATCAAGTGGGAGCAGATGGTATTTCTGGGCAATCCGGAGTATGGCTGCGACCTCAATCCAATCGATTTTTGCAAGTTCGCTGAAGCGTGTGGGGGCAGAGGTTTTCGGATTGAGGATGCAGCCCGCTGCGGCTCCATTCTCGATGAGGCGTTGGCTGTAGATGGCCCAGTGCTCATTGAGGCCGTGGTCGATCCACACGAACCTCCGATGCCGCCGAAGATAACCCTCGATCAGGCCGAGAAGCTTGCCATGTCCCTGGCGAAAGGCACGCCAAACAGCAAGAAAATCGCGCTCACGATTGCTTCCGATCAAGTGCGAGAACTCGTCTAGCCGGCCAGCAGCCGCAGCCGAGAGATAAGCATCCGACTATGTCCGTGCGTACCGTCTTCGCTAAGCCGTCAGATTTTTTCCCCGCAGGGCAATTAGAGAACGCCACTCTTGCTCATACGGCATCGCTGCAAGACGAGCTCGCCAGGCGGCTCGAGGGCGAGGTTCGCTTCGACAGTGCCTCGCGTGCGATCTACGCGACCGACGCTTCCAATTACCACCAGACCCCAATCGGTGTCGTGATCCCGAAATCTCAGGAAGACGTGATCGCGGCCATGGAGGTTTGCCGCAAATTCTCCGTTCCCGTTCTGTCGCGCGCCGGCGGCACCAGCCTGGCCGGACAATGTTGCAACCTCGCGGTCGTCATCGACTGGTCGAAGTATCTCAATCACCTCCTCGAACTCAATGTCGCTGAAAAATTTGCTCGCGTTGAGCCGGGAACGATTTGCGACGACGTGGTCCACGCCGCCCGACCCTACGATTTGACCTACGCGCCGGATCCGGCAACCCACGACCACTGTTGCTTCGGGGGGATGCTGGGCAACAACTCCTGCGGCGCTCACGCGCAGATGAATGGGCCGGCGGTCAACAACGTCGAGTCGCTGGACGTGCTTTTGTACGACGGGACCAGAATGACGCTGGGCTGGATCAGCGAGACGGAATGGCGATACCGCATGGCGGCTGACGGGCGCGAGGCGGAGATCTACGCCCAGTTGATGTCGCTCCGCACGCGCTATCAAGCGCTCGTCGAATCCCGCTATCCCAAGATTCCGCGGCGTATTTCCGGCTATAACCTCGACCAGCTCATTCCAAATGAGAATGGCATGGTCAATCTGGCTCGCGCGCTGGTCGGCAGCGAGGGCACTTGCGTGACCATTCTCGAAGCCAAGGTAACTCTGGTCTATAACCAGCCGGAGCGCGTGCTTCTGGTGCTGGGTTATCCAGATGTCTATCAGGCCGCCGATCACCTGATGGAGATTCTTCCGTACAATCCGATTGCCCTGGAGGGAATCGACTACCGGCTGTACCAAAACGTTCAGACAAAGGGCGGATTGCACAAGGAGCACCTGAACCTGTTACCGGAAGGAAAAGGCTGGCTTATTGTCCAGTTCGGATCTGCGACCCAGCAGGAATCCAAAGAGACTGCGGAACGGCTTTGCGAAGAATTGCGCAAACGGCCAAATCCGCCGAGCACGCGATTGCTCGTAGACAAGCAGCAACAAGCCAATCTATGGGACGTTCGCGAGGCCGCGCTGGGTGCGACGGCGTTCGTGCCGGGGCAGAACGATACCTGGCCTGGTTGGGAGGACTCGGCCGTGCCACCCGAACAAGTGGGTGCTTACCTGCGTGACCTGCGTGCACTTTACGGCAAATTCGGTTACTACCCGTCGTTATATGGGCATTTCGGACAGGGATGCATCCATTGCCGGGTGGACTTCGATCTGTACAGCGAGCCAGGCGTAAAAACTTATCGCCGGTTCATGGAAGAAGCCACCGACCTGGTGGTTAAGTATCGCGGTTCTTTTTCCGGAGAGCACGGGGACGGCCAGAGCCGGGCTGAATTCCTTGGCAAGATGTTCGGAGCAGAGCTGGTCGAGGCTTTCCGAGAGTTCAAATCGATCTGGGACCCCGATTGGAAGATGAATCCCGGGAAGATTGTCGATCCCTATCGCATGGACGAGAACCTGCGGCTTGGTCCTGCCTACGCGCCACATCAGCCGGAAACCCACTTCCAGTTTCCCGAAGATCGAGGCAGCTTTGCGCGCGCGACCTTGCGTTGCGTCGGTGTGGGAAAGTGCCGCCGTCTCTCCGGCACCGGCGAACAGGCGACTATGTGTCCGAGTTTCATGGTGACCCGCGAAGAGCGCGATTCCACGCGGGGACGCGCTCATGCGCTTTTCGAAATGCTGCGTGGAGAAACCATTGCAGGCGGCTGGCGTAATGAGGGCGTGAAGCAGGCGCTGGAGCTTTGTCTCGCCTGTAAGGGCTGTAAAGGAGATTGCCCGGTCAATGTTGACATGGCGACGTACAAGGCGGAATTCCTGTCGCATTACTGGAAAGGGCGGATCCGCCCCCGCGCGGCTTATGCCTTCGGCTGGATTGACAAGTGGGCCCGGATTGCCGGAGTTGCTCCGGGTCTTGTCAACTTACTGACGCAGCTTCCGGTTCTGCGCGACACGGCCAAGTTCGCGGCAGGCATACCGCGAGAAAGAACAATCCCTGCTTTCGCGCCAGAGACGTTTCAAAGCTGGTTCCTCCGGCATGGGCGCGAGTTTCACGGCGAAGGCAGCCATCGAGTCATTCTGTGGCCCGACACATTCAACAACAATTTTTTCCCCGATACTGCTATTGCAGCCGCGAAAGTCCTGCGTTCCGCCGGCTGCGAGGTCGTTGTTCCGAAAGCCCATTTCTGTTGCGGGCGCCCGCTTTACGATTACGGCTTTCTTCGCATGGCGAAGGACTATCTTCGGCGCATTCTCATTGCCCTGGGGCCAGAGATTGATCGTGGAACTCCGGTAGTGGTCCTGGAGCCGAGCTGTTGTTCGGTGTTCCGCGACGAACTGACAAATCTGTTTCCCAAGATGCCGCGCGCCGCAAAGTTGCGCCACCAGAGCTTCACGCTCGCCGAGTTCCTGCAGAAGCAGGAGGCTTTTTCCGCTCCCAGGCTCAAAGGGAAAGCCCTGGTACACGGTCACTGCCACCAGAAAGCGGTGATTCGCATGAAGGCCGACGAGGCGCTGTTCAAAAAGGTTGGCCTCGACTTCACGCTGATGGATTCGGGCTGTTGCGGAATGGCAGGCTCGTTCGGGTTTGAATCGGACAAATACGACCTTTCGGTGAAGGTAGGGGAGCGCGCCCTGCTGCCGGCGGTGCGAGAGGCGGAGCCTTCTACATTTTTGATCGCGGATGGGTTCAGCTGCCGCGAACAGATATCTCAACTGACCGGCAGAAGTGCTCTGCACACAGCCGAGGTGTTATATCTCGCCCAGCAAGGGGGGGTGGAAAAAAATGGCCGGCCTCCCGAAGAGGAGATCGTTCGCAAGCGCGCAGCCGGGCGTAAGCGCTCCATGAAGAAAGCGGGCATCGCTGCTTGTATTGGCATCGCCGCGGCAGCCGTGCTCGCAGGCCGGAAAAAATGACTGGAGCGGATACACGCCCCAAGAGAAACTGTTGCGGCCGTCGGCGCATCGGCCGGAGTGCGCCGGGCCATCGCTCGCGAATCCGCCAGGCACGGCGCAAATGCCGGATTCGATCCGAGCTGCGCCCGCGCAACCCGTACGCCGCCGCTTCCGGGAGAAGAAAATGAAACCGATTGGCAAACGAACCTGGGCCATTGCGGAAGGCTATATCCCCAGTTGGAGCCATGGCCCTGAGCCTGAGATGAAGAGTCACGAAACCGCTTGCATCCTGAACGCAGGAGACAAGGATGCGCATATCCGGATCACTGTGTTTTTCGCGGACGAGGACAGCGTGGGGCCATATGAGATCACCGTGCCGGCCCGCCGGACTAAACACGTCCGCTTCAACGATCTGAAGCAACCACGCAGCATTCCAGCGGGAAAAGACTTTTCGAGCGTCATCGAATCGGACGTGCCCATTGTGGTGCAACATACCCGGCTCGATTCCCGGGAAGACGCTAATGCTCTCATGAGCACGCTCGCATTTGCAGACCAAGATTGATGATGATGAGCCTTCAGTGACGAACCGGACGGAATCCTGTGTGATTGACCGAGTCGCGGTGACTGCCGCAACCATTCCGACCACGTCTCCCGAGTCTGACGGCACCCTGGCATGGTCTCAGACGACGGTTGTGATCGTCGAAATCGCGTGCGATGGCTTCACCGGCATCGGTTATACCTATGCCGACATAAGCACCGCAGTGCTGGTCGAGAGTTTGCTGAAGAAGGAACTTGAAGGCCGCGATGCCATGGATATTCCAGCCCGCTGGCTCGACATGCTCAAGGCAGTCCGAAATCTGGGGCGCCCGGGCATCGCATCCATGGCCATCTCGGCGGTTGACATAGCGCTGTGGGACCTGAAGTCGAAGCTTTTGAGCTTGCCAGCTGCAAAACTGCTGGGCGCAGCCCGCACAAGCATTGCGGTCTATGGCAGCGGGGGATTTACCTCCTATTCCGATGATGAACTCCAGCATCAATTGGCCGCTTGGGCCGCCTCTGGAATTCGTATGGTCAAGATGAAAGTGGGCCGCGACCCGCAACGCGATACGGGGCGCGTGCAACGCGCGCGAGAGTCAATCGGCAATGAAACCGAACTCTTTGTTGACGCCAACGGTGCCTACGAGCGAAAGCAGGCTCTGGCACTGGCGTACAAGTTTCGAGAATTGGGGGTGACCTGGTTCGAGGAGCCGGTTTCATCCGATGATCTACAGGGCCTCCGGCTTTTGCGAGACCGTGGTCCGGCCGGCATGTGCATCGCCGCCGGCGAATATGGCTATGACGCCGGTTATTTTCGCCGGATGCTTGACGCCGGTGCGGTGGATGTTTTGCAGGCGGATGCTACTCGATGTGGAGGTGTGACCGGATTTTTGCAGGCAGATGCAGTGTGCGCCGCGCATAACATCTTCCTGTCTGCCCATACTGCTCCCTCCATTCACCTGCACGTCTGTTGTGCCGCGATACGCGCCATCCATCTGGAATATTTCCACGACCATTCACGCATCGAGAGTTTGATCTTTGACGGCGCATTAAAACCCGTCCATGGGAGCCTGGCGCCGGATCTGTCGCGTTTGGGGTTGGGGCTGGAGATTCGCCGCGATGAGTTGGCTCGCTATCGCGTGAACTGACAAATGATTGAGCCTGGGAGGCACAACTGTGCGTTATCGGCAAATAGCGGGTGATCCCAAAACCTACGCATTGATCATGGAAACGGGGGATGAAGTCGCCGAGAAGCTGAAGCAAGCGGCCAATCGTAGAGGTGATTTAGAATCAGGAGAGCTTTTCTAGTCGGGGCGTAGCGCAGCCTGGTAGCGCACCTGCCTTGGGCGCAGGGGGTCGTAGGTTCAAATCCTATCGCCCCGACCAATTTCATCTCGGTCCAGCCCGGAGACATGGGTGACAGAACGTACCTAAGACATAGGTAACAGTTTTGGGCCGAAGGGATTTTCGAGCGGTTCGAGTACACCCCTGCGGTGTTCCGAAATCGTGAAAATTTATCTCGGTTCCGAGGCAGCCGGGCCAACGCCCTTGCCCCGGCGCGGGGCCAGCAGTGCCCCCGCCAGCACGGCCGGAATAATCGTCAGGAGAAACGTCAGGTGGTACCAGACCGGAAATTTGCTCCAGATGGCGATGTGCACCGGCAGGAACAATGCAAGCACTACGCCACCGACGACCCGCGGCGCCCAGCGGTGCGGTGACGAGATCCAGGCGGTTACGGCGCCGGCCACGACTGAGGTCGCGATGGCCATCAAAAGGCGGGCCCACTTCATGGCCAGCGTGAACTGGAGCGTCTTTTCGGCGGCGGTGTAGCCCGGCAGGCTCAGGCGAAGCACGCGGTTGATCACCGTAACGACCATCATCCATGTGAAAAGTCCCGCCAGGCAGGCGAGAATGGAGCGTTTCACGGCTCGTCCTCCTTGTTTTTATGCTACAAACACTAATAGTATAATTAAACTAATGAAAGCTGAATTATATATTTTGGGAGTTCTGCACCGGGGCAACTTCCACCCCTACGAGATCAAGCGCCGCCTGGCCCAGGCCATGATCGAGTGCTTTACGGATGTAGAGGTGGGCACGCTCTACTATGCCGTGCGCCAACTGGCCGACCGGGGACTGCTGAGCGCGGTGGCACACCAGCGCGTGGCTCGGGGCGGCATGCGTACGGTGTACCGCATCACGCCGCGCGGGCGCGAGCGCTTTCGCGAACTGCTGCACGCGCAATTCGCCGCCGAAGGCGACCTCAGAGAGACTCTCTACGGCCCCATGCTCTTTCTCCATCTCGCCGATCTCAGAATTGTCGCCAACGCTCTGCGCAGCCAAATCGCCAGGCAGAATGCGCGCCTGGCGGAGATGCGCAAACTGCGCCGGCAATGGGCAGCGGCTTTGCCCACCGGCAGCCGCTATCTGGTGCAGCACATGGCGGAGCAATGCCGCCTCGACCTGCGCTGGCTCCGCGCCGTGCTTCGCTCGGTGGAGGCCGGGCGGGTTCACGATACGGCTGATCCGGCTCGCCTCGCAGCCCGCACCTGATTCTGCGCCCCGGCGATTGCGCCCCTATGCCCCGGTTGCATATTTTGGTACATCCTGCGAAATGCCCTAGTTATCCACAGGCAACCTGGGCTAGCGTGCCCGCATGCGCACAAGGCTCAGTTACGATTTCTTCATCCCTTCGGCGCTGAATGGCGCTGATTTCCTGGCCGCCCTAACCAGACTTTTTGAGACGCCCATGGAGCGCCGCCGCGTGGATTACGGCGCGTTCTATTTCGACGTGTCAGATGTGGAGGTCCGAAACTGCCAGACCGTCGGCCTGGTTTCGCGCCACCGGATGCGAAATCTGCCTCCAGCAGGAGATTCGCGCACCGGCTCGCTCGACCAGCTAAGCCTTTCGGATCACCAGAGCGTGGCGGAGCCCTGCGCTTTTCTCTATGACTCGGAATTGAACACGGTCGTATTCCAACGCTCGCCCCATGTGAGCCACGCTGCCTTCGCGCGCCTGGTCAACTGGGCGGCCGACACTACCTTCTTCTTCCTGCCGGTCCTGAATGAAGATGCCATGTCCCGCCTGCAGAAGCTGCACAAGCTGCGGCGCTTCGTCCTGACCGTGGCCTCGCCGCAAGCGGCGGAATACTTTGACGAGCTGGAGTCCAGCCTCAAAGGGCTGGCTGGCTTCGTGCGCGAGCTGGCGGGTGGGCGCATCCGAATTGACGTCGGCGTACTTCAGAAATCGCAGTACTTATCCAAGGACGCCATCCTGCATACCGTCGGCGCGCTCCTCGACCGGCTCGACGATCAGCGCCTGGAAAAGCTCGAAGTCGATGGCGAAGACGAGGCCGGCCGCAACCACGTTGTAGATTTCATTGACGGCCAGTTCCGGGAACATGAGGCGCTGGCCGAGAACGCCCCCCGCCACACCGATATCGCTCTATTGAAAGACTCGATCAGAAAGGCTTTCAACGACGGCCGCATGTATCTCACCACGCACCTGCAATCGCGGGCCGCGCAAGCCCCGCCGATGGCCGCCGCCGGCTAAGCGGTTGGCAGTCACTGCCGGATTGAGATCTAAGCTCAAAAAAGCTGGCGCCCGCCAACCTTTGCCGGTGATGCAACTGAGGTGCGCTCCGCGCGGGCCAGCCCGAATTCCTCCGCGAGTTCCACCGGGCAGGCAAACAGATTCTGCAGCGGTTCCACCTCGGCCCGCAGAAGCGACGGCCCGGTTTTCCCGAGTTCAAACACACAGTAGCCTGCCGACTCAAAGATTCCCACGGTTTCCGCAAGATTGGTCCGTTGCAGATATTCGAACATCACCAGCCGCGGGCGGCGCTCGCGCAGAAAACCCCGCATGCCGCGCAGCACAGCGTTTTCATGGCCCTCGACGTCTATTTTGACGATGCTTATTTCGAGCGGCGGTCGCCCGCGCAGAAAGTCATCAAAAGTCATACGCGGCACCAGGCGCGTAGGCTTGGCGCTCTTGAACCCCACCACCGTGCGATTGCTGCTGTTCACCCCGCCGGAATTCTCCAGTTCGACCGTTCCAGAAGAGTCGGAAAGCGCCAGCTCGTGAACTTCAAAAGCGAGTTGGTTCAAAGCGAGATTTTCACGGGCTCGCGCCGCCGCCACGGGATTGGGCTCGAATAGCAAGCCATGCTGCACCCGGTCGCCAAGAAGAATGCTGACCGAGCCTACGTTGGCGCCGATATCCACCAGAACTCCACCCTGGATGTGCTCGCGAATGAATGCAATGTCCTCGCACTCCGGCATGCGGTAGTAGATGAAACCGGGAGAGACCTGGCAATCGGGATAGACCTTAAAGCGCAGACCGTTGAACACCGCCACGGTCAGCGGGCGCCGCACCAGGCGCTTGCGCACCTGCCAGGCAAGAAACACCCCCAGGCGCCGCCACCGCTCTCCGTGGTTCGACGGGTTCCGCCAGATGGCTCGAGGAACGTAAACGCACTTGCGAAGAAATTCGATCACGCCGCCCGCACCGGTAAGCGAAGAGGTGCAGCCTCATTGTAATGTTCCAGAAGAGGTGGCGGCGAGTAGAGCCCTGGTCTGCTCTTCTGGTAAATTCAGGGACCGCTGCGCCCTTAGCCCAAGCTTTGCGTTCCCTGCGGTTGCGATTCTCGTTCCTGGGAACGCTCCGGCCTAGAACGAATACCCGATCGAAGCGCCCGCGCGCACGGCCCGCCCCGAGCTGAATTCAAAATTGTCGTGAATCAAGTACAAGCGCACTTCCGGCCGCACAAAAATATGCCCGTGCACGTAATACTTGATGCCCGCCCCGAACACACCCATAAAGTGGTTGATGCTGCTGTAATCGGTGCAGGTCACGAAGCTGCACTGATAGGTGCCGGTGTAAAAGCGGACGCTGGTGGCGCCAATCCCGGCCGAAAGTTCTGCCCCCGCATGGTCGCCCAATTTGGGCGCCCAGATCCCACTCACACTGTAGAGCAGCGGCCGGTCGGGCAAATATCCTCCGTACAGGTTGCGGCCGCCTCTCCAGGAGAGCTCGCCTTGCACTCCCATGCGGTGGCGGATCAGAAAATCCGCGCTGATGCTCGGGTACAGTCCGCCGCCTTCGGTCTGGGGCAGATATTGTCCCGTGGCGCTGGCTGAAGAAGGAGCGATCAGGGTGCCAAATCCAATGGCCACGTCGCCGCCCTGCGCGAATGCGGCGCTGCTCCAAAGAAGAAGGATTGCGAACGAGCCTGCGACAGCGACTAGTCTTTTCAAGTTCAGTCCTCCAAAAGATTGCGATATCTGCCTTAGATGCATCCGGTTGCTCAGCGGAAGGCCGGGTTTCGGCCTGCCGCGGGTATTTGCCGTTACAAAAGTCTGTGCACGTAAAGAACCCGTCAAACTGGGTAAAGTTGTGTCACCAGAAGGGTCCGCCGGCGACCGAGTTCTGCGGGCCGAACCAGCTTTCGCCATCCGCTTGCGCTTGTTTCAGCGCCGGTTTTTCAGGCAGAATCATTGCTTTGGAGAAGCGGCGCTCCCTTGAAACCTGCTCAGTCTGCTGTGGTACTTCAGCCGGAGACTCCCAAACTACGCGCCTGCCTGCCCTGCCAGGAGCCCGAGGCATGAAAACGATCTCTCCGGAGATTCTTCGGGATGCTCTGATCGGGGCGGGCCTGCGCCCAGGAGATCTGGCCCTGATGCACAGCGATGCGATGGTGGCCGCGCAGTTTCCGCCCATGAGCGATGAGCGCCGGCTCGATCTGATGATCGAAACCGTGCTCTAAGTGCTGGGGCCGCAAGGCACACTGGTCATGCCCGCTTTCACTTACAGCTTTACCAAGGGCGAGCCCTTCGAGCTGCGCCGCACCCCGAGCACGGTGGGCATGATCACCGAGCGCTTCCGCGCGTGGCCGGAAGTGAGCCGCACCGCCGATCCAATTTTCAGCTTCGCCATTCGAGGGCCGCTCGCCCCGGAGCTTTGCGCTTTGCCCACCACGGAATGCTTTGGGCCGGAGTCGGTCATGGCCGCCCTGCACCGCTTGAATTGCCTCATCCTCTGCGTCGGTTGTCCGCTGAGCCGGGGCGGTACCTTCGTGCACTATGTGGAGAAGTTCCACGGCGTGAACTACCGCTATGACAAGACCTTTTCGGGCACAATCGTCTGGCCCGACGGGCGCTCGACCACGAACACCGTGGTGTACTATGTGCGCGACCTGGCGCGAAAGTCGGGCGCCGACCTGCGCCGGCTGCAGGCGAGGCTGCTATCGCGCGGCCTGATGCGAGCCACGGCCGCAGGAAGAGGGCCGATTCTCGGTGTGCGCGCCGGCGATTTCTTTCGCACTGCATGCGAAATGCTGGACGAGGACCCCGTCTCTTTGATCGAGGAAGGCGCCGCAATCGAGGAAGCCGCCAGCCGTTCCAGCGCCGAATAGGTATGCCCGTGCAGACTCAAATCGCTGCTTCCCCGCCCGCAACTGTGGGCGAGGAGATGTACGCCTGGGCGCGCGATCTTTTCCCCATCTGCCGCAGCATCACAGGAGAAGGAACACGGCAGACACTGCGCTATCTGCAAAAGCTGGTGCCGGGGCTCACTATTCACGAAGTGCCTTCCGGAACCAAAGCCTTCGACTGGACCGTGCCCGACGAGTGGAACATCCGCGACGCCTACGTGAGCGACAGAGAGGGAAAGCGCGTCATTGATTTTCAGCAGAACAATCTGCACGTGGTGGGCTATTCCGAGCCGGTTTCAGCGGAAATGACCCTGGAAGAGCTCCAGCCTCACCTGCATTCCCTTCCTTCCCTGCCCGGCGCCATACCTTACGTCACTTCGTACTACGAGCGCGCCTGGGGGTTTTGCCTGAGTGAGACGGCGCGCGCATCCTTGCGCCCGGGCAGGTATCGCGTCGTCATTGACAGCACGCTCGCTCCCGGATCGTTGAGTTACGGCGAGGTGATCCTGCCGGGCCGGGAAACACGCGAGGTGCTGCTTTCCACCTACATCTGCCATCCCTCAATGGCGAACAACGAACTTTCCGGTCCGGTAGTCACGGCGGCGCTGGCCCGCTGGCTGCTCTCGCTCCCCGCGCGCCGTTATACGTATCGCGTGGTGTTCGTGCCGGAAACCATCGGGGCGCTGGCGTACCTGAGTCGAAACCTGGAAGCCATGAAACGCAACACCATCGCGGGATACGTCGTGACCTGCGTGGGCGATGACCGTGCTTATTCCTTTCTGGAGTCGCGCCGGGCCAACACTCTCGCCGACCGCGTCACCCGCCACGTAATCAGGCGCCACTGCCCCGGCTGCGCCACTTACAGCTACCTTCACCGCGGCAGCGACGAGCGCCAGTATGGCAGCCCGGGCGTGGATTTGCCGGTGGTTTCCCTCATGCGCTCCAAGTACGGCACCTATCCCGAGTATCACACTTCTCTTGATAATCTCGATTTGATCTCTCCCGCCGGCCTCGGTGGGGCGTTTGCGGCCCTGCAGCGCTGCCTGGCTCTGCTGGAAGCCAATTACTCCTACCGCACCACCAGCGTGGGCGAGCCCCAGCTGGGAAGGCGCGGGCTGTACCCCATGCTTAGCCGCGCGGGCGAGGCCCCCTCCGCCAGGCTTCTGCTCGACGTGCTGACCTACGCCGATGGCGAAAATGACCTCATCGCCCTGGCCGAACAACTTGGCGTCCCCGCCGAAACCTGCCTTCCCGTGATCGAAACATTTCTCCAGCATGGATTGCTGGAGCGCGTCGGATGATGGGCCAGGGAGGTTTCTGTTTCCAGGGCCGCGTTCCTGCGGTAACTCGCTTGCTCAGCACCACTTATGGATCGCGTGCTGCGCAGCCCGGCCCCAATCCTTTGCATCTCAAGGGCCGGCATTTGAATCAAGATAGTTTGCTCCGGCCAGCGTAAAGTCTTACCTTTGTTTTTCATATGCAAAGGTCAATCGGCATAGATCAATCCGCCAGAGAGCGTAGGGAGCGGCCCGGGAGTCTGGGCCTGGCGGCGGCATTTCTTATGGCGACATCGCTTCTCTTCTCGCCTCTGACCGCTCATGGCCAAAGCGGCGACTCGAGCAATCCCTCGCCCACGGCCGGCACGAACAGCTCCGTTTCTCTTCCCAGTTCCAGCCCCTTCGTGGGTGGCGTACCGGAAGGCAAGGCCACGCCAGAGGTGCTGCCGCTCTCTTTCAAAGAGGCGATTGATCGCGGCCTGCGCAATAACCTGGGGCTGCTTCTGCAAAGCGACACCAGCCTGAACGCCCGCGGAGAAAAATGGAAGGAGCTCAGCGAACTGCTGCCCAACCTCAGCGCCACCATCAGTGAGAACGCCGCCCAGGTGGATCTGGCGGCCGAAGGCCTGCGCTTTCCCGGATTCCCCACTGTGGTCGGCCCCTTCGGCTTCTTCGATGCCCGGGTCGCCGTCTCGCAGTCCGTCTTTGACTGGCACGCCATCGAACGTGAGCGCGGCGCCGCCCTGAATGAAAAGGCCGCGCAGTACTCCTATAAAGATGCGCGCGATATCGTAGTGCTGGCGGTGGGG
>Ga0335077_10006142_pt1 | contig 14811 bp, 12 predicted proteins | sample Lox_Sample_31_FD_207151 | JGI IMG/M metagenome (GOLD analysis project Ga0335077, IMG submission 207151) | Soil microbial communities from Loxahatchee National Wildlife Refuge, Florida, United States - Lox_Sample_3.1 | ecosystem: Environmental > Terrestrial > Soil > Wetlands | place: USA... | reverse complement strand
GGCGGGGCCCCCCCCCCCCCCCGCGGGGGGGGGGGGGTGGGTTCAACCACCCCCCCCGCTAAAACCGGCGGCCCGGGGGGGGGGGGGGCCGGGGGCGCCGGCCCCGGGCCCCGCGCCCGCCACGAGGCCAAGGCAGGAAAGGCCACGGACGACCATGAGATTCATCCTCCGCCGCGCGGGCTTCTTCGTGCTCACGCTGTGGGCTGCCCTCTCGCTGAATTTCTTCCTGCCGCGGATCATGCCGGGCAACCCCATCAACAACATCATCTCCAAGCTGCACAACGTGACGCCCGCCCAGGAACGCGCGATCGAGCGCTCGCTGGGCATCGACAACACGGCGAGCATCTGGAAGCAGTACCTGACCTACTTCAGCAACACCGCCCAGGGCAAGCTCGGACTCTCGATCGGGAACGGCGGCGAGCCGGTCAGCCAGCTCATCAGGCAGGCGCTGCCGTGGACGCTCGGTCTCGTCGGCGTCACCACGATCCTCGCGTTCATCATCGGCACCGCGATCGGCGCGATCGCGGCCTGGCGCCGGGGCAGCCGCCTGGACAGCGCGCTGCCGCCGCTCTTCGTCTTCACCACCGCCATCCCGTTCTTCTGGGTCGGCATGATGCTGATCCTGATCTTCTCGTCGGTCCTGGGAGTCCTGCCCTCGTACGGCGCCTACCCCCTCGGCACCGTGCCGTCGTTCAGCATCACGTTCATCGGCCAGGTCCTGGAGTACGCGATCCTGCCGGCGCTCACGCTGCTGATCACCAGCATCGGCGGCTGGGTACTCACCATGCGCAACACGATGGTGACGACGCTGACCGAGGACTACGTGCGGATGGCACGCGCGAAGGGCCTCCCGGCATCGAAGATCATGATCGGCTATGCGGCGCGGAACGCGATCCTGCCGAACCTGACCGGCTTCGCCATGTCACTCGGATTCGTCGTCAGCGGCGCGATCCTGGTCGAGTACGTCTTCAACTATCCGGGTCTCGGAAACATGCTGCTGACCGCCGTGAACAACGTCGACTACCCGCTCATGCAGGGGCTGTTCCTGATCATCACCGTGTGCGTGCTGGTCGCGATCCTCCTGTCCGACGTCGCCACCGCCATCCTCGACCCACGCACCAGGACGGCGGGGTAACCATGGCCATTCCCGTCACCACGACCGGGCTTCCCCAGCCGGCCGAAGGCATCACCGGCCCGCACCGCCGGAGCGCGCTGCGCCGCGTCTCGAAGGCAGTGCGGACCAACCGGAAGGCGACGATCGGCGTCGTCCTCATGGCGATCTTCATCTTCGTGGCGCTGTTCCCCGGCCTGCTCGCGCACCAGGACCCCAACGCGGTCTCCCTGCACGTCCTGGTCCCGCCGTCGGCCGCCCACCTGCTCGGGACGGACAATCTCGGCCGGGACGTCTACGCGCAGGTGATCTACGGCACCCGCAACGTGCTGATCCTCGCCCTCGCCGTGGGCCTGCTCACCACCGCGGTGGCCATGCTGATCGGCGTCGCGGCCGCCTACCTCGGCGGGGTGTGGGACAGCGTGCTGAACTTCGTCACCGACGTGCTCCTCGTCATCCCGATCTTCCCGCTGCTGATCATCATCGCCGCCTACCTGCCCAACGCGGGCAACAGCGTCCTGATCCTGGTGCTGACGTTCACCGGCTGGTCGTACACCGCCAGGCAGCTCAGGTCCCAGGCGCAGTCCCTGCGCAACCGGGACTTCCTGCTCGCGGCGCGGGTCCGCGGCGAGCGGTCCCTCTACATCATCGTCGTGGAGATCCTGCCCACGATGACGTCGCTGCTGCTTGCCAGCTTCCTGAACAACGCCCTCTACGCGGTGCTGGCAGGCTCCGGCCTGCAGTTCATCGGCCTCGGCAACAGCAACAACGTGAGCTGGGGCACGACGCTGTACTGGGCGCAGCAGAACAACGCACTCGGCAGCGGGCTCTACGCGTGGGCGATCGTGCCGGGGGCGTGCATCGCGCTGATGGGCGCCGCGTTCGCGTTCATCAACTATGCCTTCGACGAGATCGGCAACCCGGCCCTGCGACCGCTGACCGCGGCGAAGGCCCGCAAGGCCGCCGAGGCCAGCACCAAGAGGAGGCTTGCCAGCCATGGCGCACGCGCTCGCTGACGACCAGCACGGCATCGCCGGCCCGCTCCGGCAGGGCCCCGTGCTCGAGGTCAGGGACCTCTCGGTCGAGTACGTCCTGGAGAGCGGCATCGTCCGCGCGGTCGACGATGTCAGCTTCGACCTGGCGCCGGGCGAGTTCCTGGCCATCGTCGGCGAATCGGGCTGCGGGAAGTCGACGCTGCTCTTCGGCATCGCCCAGCTGCTCAGCCCGCCCGCCGAGATCAGCGGCGGCAGCGTGGCGTTCAACGGCCGCGACCTGGTCCAGCTCACCGACCGGGACCTGGCCGCGGTGCGCTGGAAGGACATGTCCGTCGTCATGCAGAGCGCCATGAACGCCCTCAACCCGGTCACGTCCGTCGGCGCCCAGTTCAGGGACGCCATGCGCGCGCACGGCGTGACGTCGGGCGACGAGATCCACCGGCGCTCGGTCGAGGTGCTGAAGATGGTGGGCATCGACCCCATCCACCTCAAGAGCTATCCGCACCAGCTGTCCGGCGGCATGCGGCAGCGGTCGATGATCGCGATGGCCATGCTGTTCACCCCCGAGCTGATCATCATGGACGAGCCGACCTCGGCGCTCGACGTCGTGGCCCAGCGCTCGCTGATGGCGCAGATCAAGGACCTGCAGCAGGAGTTCGGTTTCGCCGTCATCTTCGTCACGCACGACATGTCGCTCGTCCGGCACTTCTCCGACCGGCTGATGGTGATGTACGCGGGCCAGGTGTCCGAGGTCGGCCGCACGCAGCAGCTCTTCGACCATCCCCGCCACCCCTACACGGCCGGGCTCATGGACGCCTTCCCCTCGATCCGCGGACCGCGGGTGCCGCTGACCGGCATCCCGGGCAGCCCGCCCGACCTGGCCAGGCCGCCGGCCGGGTGCAGGTTCGCGCCGCGGTGCCCGAGGTGCATGCCGCGCTGCGAGGCCGACCCGCCGCCCGAGTACCAGGTAGGGGACGTGGCGGTGCGCTGCTTCCTGTACGACGAGGCAGGAGGTGCCCGGTGACCGAGCCGCTGCTCCGCGTCGACCGGATGAGCGAGCACTTCAAGATCGGCAACGCCATCTCCCGCCGCAGCACCCTGCACGCGGTCGACGACATGAGCTTCACGGTCGGCGAGCGCGAGATCGTCGCCGTCGCGGGCGAGAGCGGCAGCGGCAAGAGCACCGTTGCCAGGGTGCTCGCCAAGATCTACAAGCCCACCAGCGGCGAGGTCTACTTCGAGGGCAGGCCGCTGTCGGCGATCCGGTCCCGGCGCGAGCGGCTCCGCTACAGCGGCCTGGTTCCGATGGTGTTCCAGGACCCGTTCTCCTCCTTCAACCCGGCCTTCCGGGTCTCGCACGGAGTGCTGCGGGCGCTGAAGCTGCACCGCCCCGAGCTGACGAAGGATCAGCTGTTCACCGAGGCGGTGCGCGTCTTCGACGCGGTCGGGCTCAACCCCGGTGCCGAGGTGCTGCAGCGGTTCCCGCACGAGCTGAGCGGCGGCCAGCGGCAGCGGGTCGGGTTCGCCCAGGCGCTGGCGATGCGGCCCAGGCTGATCCTGGCCGACGAGCCGGTCTCCATGCTGGACGTCTCGATCCGGATCGGGCTGCTCAACCTCATGGCGCAGCTCCGGGACGAGCAGGGCGTGTCGATCCTCTACATCACCCACGACATCGCGAGCGCCAGGTACGTGGCGGACCGGCTGATCGTGATGTACGCCGGCCAGATCGCCGAGCAGGGCCCGGTCGAGGACGTGCTGGCCAGCCCGCTGCACCCCTACACCCAGCTGCTCCTGTCGGCGGTGCCCGACCCGAGGGCCGAGCTCAACGTCGCGGCGCATACCGATCGCGGCGAGCCGCCGCGGGTGATCGATCCGACGCCGGGCTGCCGGTTCCGGTTCCGCTGCCCGCTGGCGATCGACGTGTGCCACACCCAGACACCGCAGCTGCTGCCGCTCGCCCCCGGCCACGATGCCGCCTGCCACGTCGCGCAGGCCGGCGCGACCGTGCCAGCCCGGGGGCCGACCCCCGGAACCCCCGGGCAGCCAGCCAGGGAAACGACCACCCCCGAGTAGAAGGCCTCTCAGATGAAACTCGCTGTCATCGGCGGCGGCTCGACCTATACCCCCGAGCTCGTCGACGGGATCGCCAGGCTCACCGGCGACATCAAGATCACCGAGCTGGTGCTCGTCGATCCCGACGCCAGCCGGCTCTCGGTCGTCGGCCCGTTCTCCACCCGGATCATGGCTCGTTACGGCCATCCGGCGACCGTCAGCTGGACGTCCGACCTCGACTCCGCCGTGGCGGGGGCGGGCGCGGTGCTGCTGCAGCTGCGCGTCGGCGGCCAGGCGACGCGGCACCGGGACGAGACGTGGCCGCTCGAGTACTGCTGCATCGGGCAGGAGACCACCGGCGCCGGCGGCTTCGCCAAGGCGCTGCGCACCGTGCCCGTCGTCCTGGACGTCGCCGAGAGGGTACGCCAGCTGGCCGCGCCGAACGCGTGGATCATCGACTTCACCAACCCCGTCGGCATCGTGACGCGGGCGCTGCTCGACGCCGGGCACCGCGCCGTCGGCCTGTGCAACGTCGCGATCGGCTACCAGCGGATGGCGGCGGCCATGCTGGGCGTCCAGCCCGAGGCGGTAGCGCTCGATCACGTCGGCCTCAACCACCTGACCTGGGAACGGCAGGTGCTCGTCGACGGCGCGGACAAGCTGCCCGGCCTGATCGCCACCCGCGGCGAGGAGATCGCCGCGCACACCGGGCTGCCGCTGGCAGTGACCACCACGTACGGCGCGGTGCCGTCGTACTACCTGCGGTACTACTGGGCGCACGACGAGGTCGTCGAGGAGGAGCAGGGCAAGCAGACGCGCGCGCAGGCGGTCGCCGAGATCGAGCGCCAGCTGCTCGAGATGTACGCGGACCCGGCGCTGGACACCAAGCCAGAGCTGCTGACCCACCGTGGCGGCGCGTTCTACTCCGAGGCGGCGGTCGCGCTGCTCGTCTCGCTGCTGACCGACGCACGCGACCGCCAGGTCGTGAACGTGCGCAACGACGGCACGCTGCCGTTCCTGTCCGACGAGTCGGTGATCGAGGTGTCGGCGACCGTCGGTGCGGGCGGCGCCGAGCCGGTGCCCGTCGCCCCGGTAGACCCGCTGATGAGCGGCCTGATCGCACACATGTCGGCCTACGAGGAGCTGGCGGTCGACGCCGCGGTGCGCGGCGGCCGGGGCCGGGTAGCCAAGGCACTGCTCGCCCATCCGCTCGTCGGCCAGTACCACCTGGCCGAGAAGCTGACCGACCGGCTGCTCGCGGAAAACTCGACGTTCCTGCCCTGGGCGAATCGGTGACGGAAACCGCTGCGGTTCTCGCGATCGACGGCGGCAACAGCAAGACGGACGTGGCGCTGATCGCCACGGACGGCAGCGTGCTCTCGTCGGTCCGCGGCGGCGGGTCGAACCACCAGGGCATCGGCCGGGACGGAATGGTCACGGTGCTCACCGGCCTGGTGCGCGCGGCGGCAGCAGCCGCCGGGCTGAGCGGTGACGGGCCGGTGGCGGCGCACACGTCGGCGTGCCTGGCCGGGGCCGACCTGGCCGACGAGGAAGCGGAGCTGGGCGAGCTGATCGCGGGTCTGGGCTGGTCGGCGACCGTGTCGGTGGTGAACGACACGTTCGCGGTGCTGCGCGCGGGGCTGGAGGACGCCGGCCCGCCGGGGGCCGGCCCGGGCGGCAGCAGCCAGCACTGGGGTGTCGGGGTGGTCTGCGGGGCCGGCATCAACTGCGTGGGCGTGGCGCCCGACGGCGAGACGACGCGGTTCCTCGCGCTCGGCCCGCTCAGCGGCGACTGGGGCGGCGGCGGCGAGCTCGGGTCGGCCGTGCTGTGGTGGGCGGTCAGGGACGAGGACGGCCGGGGCCCGCGGACGGAGCTGCGCGCGGCGGTGCCCGCGCACTTCGGCCGCGGCCGGGTCGAGGACGTGGTCATCGCCCTGTACCGGGGGGAGATCGGCTACGCGGAGCTGCACGGGCTGGTGCCGGTGCTGTTCGCGGTGGCAGGCCGGGGCGACAAGGTGGCGGCGGACCTGGTCAGGCGGCAGGCCGCCGAGATCTGCACGATGGCGACGGTTGCCGCGCGCCGGCTCCGGCTCGCCGGCGCGGTGCCGGTGGTACTGGGCGGCAGCCTGATGACGGCGCGCGACCCGCTGCTTTCTGGCACCATCCGCGAGCTGATCCTGGCCGAGCTGCCCGGTGCCGACGTGCGCACCGTGGACGTGCCGCCGGTGGCCGGTGCGGCCCTGCTCGGGCTCGATCACGTGGGCGCGCCGCCGTCGGTGGCGGCCCGGCTGCGCGAGTCCGCGGCGGCCACCTGGCCCTAGGCCACTTGGCGCTAGGCCGCCCGGCGCGGCCGGCGCCGGTCCGGCCGCGGTTGTGCGCTGGCCCTCAGGCCGCGGTTGTGCGCTGGGCCTCAGGCCGCGGTTGTGCGCTGGGCCTCAGGCCGCGGTTGTGCGCTGGGCCTCAGGCCGCGCCGCCGGTCTGGAGCGCGCTGCCGCGCCGGAACGCCGCCCGGAGCACCGCGGCCACCCGCGCCCGGTCCCCCACTATGTCGTCCCAGGTGAAGTGCACTACCTCGAAGCCGAGCTCGCGCAGGAACGAGTCCCGGCGCAGCTGCTTGATCGCCTGCCAGCCCGGATCTAGCGCGAGCTCCGTGTACTTGATCGCGCCGTCCACCTCGGCAATCGTGCGGAACTGGCGCCAGAGGAAGTCCACCCGGACCGCGTCGGCGCCGCCGCCGAGCCAGGCCTGCAGCTCTGGTGGCGGGAGGCCGCACTCGCTGAACTCCACCCTGGCGACCGACTCCAGCGCGGACTCCGACAGCCGGTCGGCGAAACCGACCACGGCGGCCGCGGTGCAGGTCCCCGGCCACCGCGCGCAGTCCGCGAGCACGGCCGCCAGCTCCTCCTTGCTGGTCAGCCTGCGGCGTAGCGCGCTGTCGGCGGCGACGACGCCAGCCGCGAAGGTCAGCGTCCGGGCCAGGTCGACGACGGTCCTGGCCACCGTGGTGACCGGCACGCCGCTGCGCCGCGTGACGTGCCCGGCAGGCAGCGCCGCCGCGTGCATCCGCACGCCGGTCTTGCCGGTCCTGCTGCCCTCACCGGGAGCCCGGGTTACGGCGACCGCGGACGGCTGCCTGCCGAGCAGGTCGAGCCCGTGAATGGCGGCGGCGGAGTCGTGGCTCGCCACCGTTCCCGGACCCGAGGTGGCCAGCGCGGAAGCGCTGGCCAGGAGCGCCTCGCCGGACCGTAAGGAGCGGATCCGGCGCAAGGTCTCCCCGGTCGCGTACACGCCGCGGCTGATCGCGGCCAGCTCCCCTCGCCGGACCAGCGCCGGCAGCCGCTCGGCCGACACGCCGGACTCGCGCAGCTGAGCGGTGGTGAGCAATCCCAGTAAATGCGGCATTCCGCCACGCCGGTCGTTCGTCACAGGGTCCAGAATCTCCGCTGCCACCGACATTTCATCGATTCCAGGCACTTTCGCGCCCGGTAACTACCCATTTGCGGGCGACGAGTCGATGAAACGTCCGATGGGGGCGCTCGAGCGCGCTCGCGCCCTGTTCCATTTTGGGGCACTTTGCGCGGTATGGTAGAGCCCATGGCTCACGATGACGAAGGCGCGCCGACTCCGTTCGCGGCGGCGGACCCTGGCGCGGTCACGCTCTACCGCCGGGCGACGCTGATCGACGGGTCCGGCGGGCCCGCGCAGCCGTCGATGACGATCGTCACCGACGGCGCGAGCATAGTCCGGGTGGCCCCTGATGATCAGGTGCCCGGCGACCAGCCCGACGGCGCCGAGGAGGTCGACCTGGCCGGTCACTTCGTCATTCCCGGCCTGATCGACTCGCACCAGCACATCGCGACGCCGCCGGACCGGGCAGCGGCCGAGGCCATCCTGCGCCGGCACGCCTACGGCGGGGTCACCGCGATCCGGATCATGGCCGATGACCTGCGGCAGATCGGCGACCTGAGCCGGGCCGCCCGGGTCGGCGAGATCCCCGGGCCGGACATCCACTACGCCGCGCTGATGGCCGGGCCCGGCTTCTTCGACGACCCGCGCACATGGCAGGTGTCCAGGGGCGAGACGCCCGGTTCGGTGCCCTGGATGCAGGCCATCACCGAGCAGACAGACCTGCCGCTCGCGGTCGCCATGGCCAGGGGGACGCACGCCACCGCGATCAAGATCTACGCAGACCTGCCCGGCGGCCTCGTCGCCGCCATCACCGCGGAGGCCCACCGGCAGGGCCTGAGCGTCTGGGCCCATGGTGCGGTGTTTCCGGCCAGCCCCGCCGAGGTCATCGGCGCGGGCGTCGACTCCGTCTCGCACGTCACGATGCTCGCCTACGAGGCCGCCGCGGGGCAGCTGTCCACGTACAAGGACAAGCCGCCGATCGACTACGACCGGCTCGCCGACGGCGAGGACCCGCAGCTGGCGTCGCTCTTCGCGCAGATGCGCTCGCGCGGCACCATCCTCGACGCGACCGCGAGCATGTGGAGCCGCACGTGGGACGCGCCCGCCGACCCCGAGGGCCAGGCCAGGGCCAGGGCCAACGCGGCGCTTTCGGCCAGCCTGACCGCGCAGGCCTACCGGGCCGGCGTCGAGATATCGGCCGGCACCGACTACGAGACAGCCCCCAAGGATCCGTTCCCGGCACTGCACGACGAGATGGCATTCCTAGCGGAGCACTGCGGCATGCCCGCCGAGCAGGTCATCCGCAGCGCGACCCTGGCGGGCGCCAGGAGCATCGGCGCGCAGGCCTCGATGGGCACGGTCGAGGCGGGGAAGCTCGCGAACTTCGTCGTGCTCGCCGAGGACCCGCTGGCGGACATGGCCAGCCTGCGCAGCATCACGCTCGTCGTCAAGCGCGGCTATCGGTACGTCCGATCCGAATACCAGCCGGAGGGCACGTGAGCACCGCATCCGACTACCTGATCGTCAACGCGCTCGGGAGCCTCGACAACCCCAACGCCGGGCACTCGGCGGCGGCGGCAGGTCACCTGAACCAGTCGAGCGACGAGCTGACCATCGACAGCCGCGCGCTGGCCGACGCGCGCGCCTCGGGCCTCACCGCGGTGAACGTCACGCTCGGCTACACGATGGGCGACATGGCGCCGTTCGAGCACACGGTTCACGAGCTCGACGTGTGGGACTCGATCATCGACGACAACGCGGCCGACCTGATCAAGGTCCGCACCGTGGCCGACATCTCACAGGCCAGGAGCGCAGGCAAGATCGGCATCATCTACGGCTTCCAGAACGCCGTCGCGATCGGCGACGACCTCGCCCGGATAGCGGCGTTCGGCCAGCGCGGGGTGCGGGTCATCCAGCTGACCTACAACCAGGCGAACCACATCGGAGACGGCTCGATGGCGACCGGGAACCGCGGCCTGACCGCCTTCGGCAGGCAGGTAGTGGCGGGCCTGAACGACAGCGCGATCATGGTCGACCTGTCCCACAGCGGGGAGCGGACGTGCCTGGAGGCCGCCGAGATCTCCCGCCAGCCGGTCTCGGTCAATCACACGGGCTGTCGCGCGCTCACCGACCTCCCCCGCAACAAGTCCGACGCCGAGCTTCGGCTGGTGGCATCGCGCGGCGGGTTCGTCGGCATCTACTTCATGCCGTTCCTGAACAGCTCAGGGCACGCGCGGGCCGCCGACGTCGTCGAGCACATCGACCATGCGATCAACGTGTGCGGCGAGGATCACGTCGGCATCGGCACGGACGGCTCGGTCACCTCGATCGATGACCTGGACGCCTACCGGGCCACGCTGGCCGAGCACGTCGCGCGGCGGCAGGCGGCCGGCGTCAGCGCCGCGGGCGAGCGCCCCGACACCCTCCCGTTCGTCATCGACCTGCGCGGCGTCGACCAGTTCCGCGAGCTGATCCGCCTGCTCGAGCGGCGCGGCTACCGGCAGCGCCGGATCGAGAAGGTCCTGGGGACGAACTTCGTCGACTACGCGAAGCGGGTCTGGGCCGCGTAGAACCGCCCCGGCCGGCCGCGCCCCCGGCCGGCCTGCCCGCGTCAGCGGGACGCCAGCCACTGGCAGGCGATCGCGGCGGCGGCCACCACGTTCAGCGAGTCGACCCCCGCCGCCCGGGCGCCGGGCGCCATCGGGATGCAGACGGCCTGGTCGGCGGCTGCGAGCCAGCGCGAGGAGAGCCCGTCGCCCTCGGTGCCGAGCAGCAGCGCCGTGCGGCCCGACGGGCCGGGCGCGGCGGCGGCGAGCGGCACCGCGGCCTGGTCGGGCGTGAGCGCGAGCAGCCGGAACCCGGCCTCCCGCAGCGACGCGAGACCATCGCGCCAGTCGGCCATCCGGGCATAGGGGATCGCCAGGACCGCGCCCATCGACACCTTGACCGCCCGCCGGTAGAGCGGGTCCGCGCAGCGGGGGGAGAGGATTACCGCGTCCAGGCCGAGGGCCGCCGCGCACCGGAAGATCGCGCCGACGTTCCCGTGGTCGACCAGATCCTCAAGCACGACGATCCGGCGGGCGCTGGCCAGCACGGCGGCGACCGGCGGCAGCGGCAGCCGCTGCATCGCCGCCAGGGCGCCGCGGTGCACGCGGTAGCCGGTCAGCTGCTCTGCCACGGCCGCCGGGAGGACATACAGCGGCGCGGGGCAGGCGGCGGCGACATCGGCGATCGACGCCAGCCTGTCGTCGGCTACGAGGATCGACCGGACGGGGTACCCGGCCGCGATCGCGCGCCGGATCACCTTCTCCCCCTCGGCGACGAACAGGCCCTCCGCCGCCTCCAGGCTGCGGCGCAGATGGACGTCGGTCAGCCGCACGTAGTCCGCGAGCCGCGGGTCAGCGGCATCCTCGACACGGACGGATTCGACCATGCGGCCTAGTGTCCCGTAGCCGGAGACCGGCTGCCGCGGCCGGAGACCGGGGGTGCCGCGGCCGGAGACCGGGCGTGCCGCGGCAGGAGACCGGGGTGCCGCAGCCGGAGACTGCGCCGCCGGGCATAAACCGGGCAACTCAGCAATATCCGCCGATCTGTCGCTGGAAGTTCGATATAGTCCAGCCATCGCCAACGTGCGGCAGCATTGCGGCCCGGGGCTGGCCGCGCGAGCAAGAGGGACGCCGAGAATTGTCACGACGCGGAGCTGTGTCCGGGCTGGGCCGTCGCGAACGGACCCGGCGAGTCAGGACCGGACTGCTGGTAACGATCGCCGTGGTGGTCTCCGTCGTCGCGATGGCGGGCATGACGGCCAGGGCGGTCATCGCCCGCGCGTCCTGCTCGAACCGGCCGCTGCTCGTCAACATCGCCGCGAGCTTCGACATCTCCGCCCCGGTCCAGACCATCGCCAGGACATTCAACAAGCAGAACATCAGCGCCGGCGGCCAGTGCGTCGAGGTACAGGTGACTCCCGGCCAGCCGTCCGCGGTGGCGGCGCAGATCGACGGCCAGGTCAGCATGCACGGCCTCAGCGCCGTGGACGCCTGGATACCGGACTCGAGCCTCTGGGTCGACGTCGCCAGGAGCTTCCCCGTCGGCGCCCAGGTCGTCCAGCCGACGGGCACCAGCGTCGCGAAATCACCGATCATGCTCGTGACCTCACCTCAGGTAGCCGCCACCACCAAGGTATTTGCCGCGCCACCGAGCTGGGGACTGCTGCTCACGGCTAGCTACGGCGGCCCGCCGAGCAGCATGGGCCTGTCGGTCGACATTCCCGACCCGTCCGACAGCGCGGTCGGGCTGTCGACGCTGATCCAGCTCAACCGCGAGCTCGGCCCGAGCGTGCTGGGCCGCGCCGGGTTCACCAAGTTCGTGCTCAGCTCCGAGGACACCGAGGACTTCGACTCGGCGGCGGCCCTGGGTCAGTTCGTGGCCAGCACCGGAGCGCCGTTCTTCCGGCGCGCCATCACCGAGGCGTCCGAGCAGGCGGTGGTCCTCTACGACCGGGCGAACCCGCGCGAGCCGCTGGCCGCCGTCTACCCGGCGGGCCCGGACAAGGCTCTCGGCAGCCCCGAGCTCGACTACCCCTACGTGCTGACCTCGACCAGCCGCACCGTGTCGGCGGGGGTTGCCGCGTTCGGCAGGTTCCTGCAGACCCCGTACGCTCAGGCCGTCATCAGGAACGACGGGTTCCGTTCGGCCGATGGCGTCGCCGACCAGTTCCCGCAGTCGTACGGACTCAGCCCGCAGCCGCTGCAGCTGGCCACGCCGGCCAAGCCCGCCGAGGCAGCAACGGACCTGGTGGCGTGGCAGAAGCTCGGTCTCGGCTCGCGGGACCTGACGATCATCGACGACTCCGCCGCGATGGCGACGCCGACTGGCGTCGGCAGCCTGACGCTGGAGCAGATGCTCTCGGCGACGGCCGCGCGCGGGCTCGCGCTGTTCCCCGACAGCACCCAGATGAGCCTCTGGGTCGCGCCGGACAGCCGGGCCAAGGCCAGTCCCTATCGCGACCTGGTGTCCATGGGACCGCTGCCCGCCCGGTACGGGGTAATCACCAGGCGCGAGCAGATCCAGGAAGTCGATCAGACCCTGACCACCACAACCAAGAACCCGATGCACCTGAACGACGCGATCCTGGCCGCGTACGAGCAGATGACGAAGACCTACGCGGCGAACTACTCCAACGCCGTCATCGTCCTGACCGCCGGGATCGACGCGCCTGGTGACATGAGCCTGAGCGCGCTGCTGGCGAAGCTGCACGGCCTTTTCAACTCGAGCCGCCCGGTCGAGATCGTGATCCTGCAGTTCGGCCAGGCAGGCAACTACACCGCGATGCAGCAGATCGCGGGGGCCACCGATGGCGCGGCCTACAAGATCCTGAGCCCCGCCGAGGTCGGCAAGGTCTTCATCAAGGCGATCGCGCGCCGCATCTGACAGCCGGGCTGCACGCCCTGGGGCCGGTGCCCGCAGAAAAATTGCCGACGGTATTCGCCAGATGATGTGAACCAGATTCGGCAGCGGCGCGTCTTGTCTTCAGTGGGGCCCGGCGAGAGCGGGGCGCCGGGCCTCACACTCCAGCTCCGTCAGGCTATGCATGGCCCGTTAGGCGTGGCCCACCGAATCCAGCATCTGATGTGCCCGGCCGATCAGCACCGGCACGGCTGGCCCCTCCCGGTCGAATCCCTCACCCACGGTCTTGCCCTGCAGGAACCGGGCGTTGATGCCCTCGAGCACGACCGCGAGCTTGAAGAAGCCGAACGCTATGTAGTAGCCGATGCCGGAAACATCGCGGCCGGTCAGCTCCGCGTACCGGTCAGCGAACTGCTTGCGGGTGTAGAAGCCGGGCAGCGCCGTGATCGTGGCCCCGACGTTGATGTCCAGGTAACCACGGTCGTCGGAGTCGGCCCAGTACGACAGCGTCAGGCCCAGGTCGGCCAGCGGATCGCCGAGCGTCGACATCTCCCAGTCCACGACCGCGGCGATCTTCGCCGGCTTGCCGAGCGTGACGAGGGTGTTGTCCAGCCGGAAGTCACCGTGCACCAGCGTGGTCTCCGCAGACTCCGGCAGCCCCGCCGAGAGCCTGGCCACGAGCTGGTCGTAGGCCGGGATCTCGCGCGTCTTCGACAGCTCCCACTGCCGCTGCCACCGGGCGAGCTGCCTGGCCATGTAGCCGTCGGGCTTGCCGAATCCGGTCAGCCCGGCGGCGTCAATCTGGACGCCGTGGATGCTGGCCATGGTCTGCACGAGCAGCTCGGACAGCTCGGCGGCGAGGTCCGGGGTCAGGATGCTGCCGTCGGCCTGGGTGCGCAGCACCAGGCCGTCGACGTAGTTCATGAGATAGAACGGAGCGCCGATCACGTCAGCGTCCTGACAGATCGCGAGCGGCTGCGGTACCGGCACGTGCGTGCCGCTCAGCGCGGACAGGACCCGGTACTCGCGGCTCATGTCATGGGCGGTAGGCAGGACGTGCCCGAGCGGCGGCCGCCGCAGCACTATCTGCCCGCCGTCGAAGTCCAGCCGGTAGGTCAGGTTGGACCGGCCGCCGGCGATGAGCGTCACGCCCCGCAGCTCGCCCAGGTCCAGCCCGGCGCTCCTGATCCACGCGTACAGCCGGGGCGGATCCGCCACGCCCGGCACGCCCGGCACGCGATGGATCCCGCCCGGAACACTAATCTCGTCTGTCAAACTGCACCTCACCTGACCCTGGCTGCGGCCGCCCTATGCGGCAATGATCCCTTATCGCCGCGCCCAGGCACAGAGGGACCTGCGGATAACCAGAGCGAGGTCGCGGCCTCGGCCCGGATACGGTATGTCCATGACGTCCGCTGGCTCCCTGTCCCCCGCGCTGTCCACCACGCCCCGCACCACCGTGCACCGCCTGCGGGAGCGCGCCCGGCTTGAGCGCGCCGACCTGGACGCGGTTCTCGCGGCGGGCCTCGTCTGCCACCTGGGCGTGGTCATCGACGGCACACCCGTCGTACTGCCGACAGGGTACGGCCGGATCGGCGAGTGCCTGTACCTGCACGGCTCGTCCGCCAACAAGTCCCTGCTCGCCGCCGCCGGCGAGCAGGTGTGCGTCACGATCACGCTGCTGGACGGCCTGGTGTGCGCCCGTGCCGTGTTCCATCACTCCATGAACTACCGCAGTGCCGTGATCTTCGGCGCCGCGCGGCTCGTCGAGGACCCGCAGGAGAAGCTGGCCGCCCTCGAGGCAATCACCAGTCACCTGGTGCCCGGCCGCTGGGAGCA
>Ga0335077_10006141_pt1 | contig 14814 bp, 12 predicted proteins | sample Lox_Sample_31_FD_207151 | JGI IMG/M metagenome (GOLD analysis project Ga0335077, IMG submission 207151) | Soil microbial communities from Loxahatchee National Wildlife Refuge, Florida, United States - Lox_Sample_3.1 | ecosystem: Environmental > Terrestrial > Soil > Wetlands | place: USA... | reverse complement strand
TTCTTGTTCTGCAACGCCCAGCGCAATCGGTTGAAGGTCCTCGTCTGGGACGGAACTGGACTCTGGGTCTGTGCCAAGAGATTAGAAAAGGGGCGTTTCACCTGGCCGCAGTCCGGCGATGCACAGGGCAAGGTCATATTGAGTCACGAAGAGTTGTCCTTACTGTTAGGTGGAATTGATCTGACCAAAACCAAGCACAAGCGGTGGTACCGGAAGACTTCCCCCCAGGAACATGCTGCCGCATACGTTGCATAGTTGTTTGAACCTTTCGATCGACTCTGGTAAATCATTAACTCATTGTGAGTTTAGCTTCCATTCCTTCAGCACCAGCCGATCTGGAACTCATCGCACAACTGAAGAGCAAGCTACAGTACGCGGAGCTGAGGATTCGTGTGCTGGAAGAGCGTCTGCGGCTGATGCGGATCGAGAAGTACGGAGCGGGTGGCGAAAAGCTCTGCCACGCGCAACTGGAATTGTTCGAACTTGAGCCCGTCGTCAGTGAAGTGATCGGGCAGGCGGAGAGCGAGTGCACGCTGGTACGGCGCTCAACGAACAGATCCTGCAAACATCCGGGTCGTCAGGAGTTGCCATCGACTCTTCCACGCGTAGAGCGGATTCTGTCTTGCGCAGTAGACCAGCGCGTGTGCAAACGCTGCGGAAAAGAAACAGTGGTGATCGGCTACGACGAGAGTTCCCAACTGGACGTGGAACCGGCGAAGTACTTCGTGCTGGTCACGAAACGGGAGAAACGGGCTTGCCGGTCTTGCGAGGAACTTGGAGTAGCTTCGGTACCCTTACCACCACGGATTATCGATAAGTGTCTGGCCAGTGGCCGGATCGTCATCGACACAGTCGTGGGCAAGTATTGCAATCACACGCCCCTACATCGGCAGAGTGTGATTCTGGAAAGGGACATCGGCTTGAAAATCAGCCGAGCGACTCTCGACGGCTGGGTCCTGAAAGTGGGCGAGTTGCTGATCCCGATGGTGGCCGCCATGAGGCGAGAGTTAATCAGCGGAACTTACATCCAGGCCGATGAGACCCCGGTGGATGTACAGATGCACGAGGGCCGAGGAAAGAATCATCAAGCCTATTTGTGGCAGTACGGCCGACCCGGCGGAAGCGTGGTGTTCGACTTCCGTATAGGCCGTGGACGCGATGGGCCAAAGCGGTTTCTGGGACAGTTCGAAGGCATTCTGCAAACCGACGGTTATGCGGCCTACGACCAGATCGGTGGGCCGAGGATGGTTCACGCCGCCTGCTGGGCGCATTCGAGGAGACTGTTTTTTGAAGCGGTGCAATTGAATCCCCGAGACCCGGTTGCAACTCCGATCGTGGCGCGGATGGACGAACTGTTTGCCGTCGACGCCGAAGCTCGCCACAAAGGGCTGAGTGTTGCGGCGCGCCACGTGAGGCGACAGGAAAGAGCCAAGCCTCTCCTGGATGAGACCCGTGCGAGGATCGAAGCTGCGCAGTCCGTCGCATTGCCCTCCAGCGCACTCAGCAAGGCCTGCCAGTACGCGCTCACGCTTTGGAAGAAACTCACGCGCTTCCTGGAATATCCCGAACTTGAGCTAAGCAACAACTTGGCGGAGAACTCGATGCGTCCAGTAGCGTTGGGTCGGAAGAATTGGATACACATCGGCAGTCCACACGCGGGACCCAAGGTTGCGGCGATTCTCTCGGTCGTGGAGAGCTGTCGTCGGTTGAAAATCTCCGTGCGTGATTACTTTTCCACGATTCTCCCCGGGCTTGCCGACCTCCCAATCCGGCGCCTCCCAGACCTTACTCCCTCTGCTTGGGTCGCCCAGCATTCGTAGACCTGAGAAGACGATCTTGCGACAATAAGATAGTTTCTTGTTTTCTCACGATCCCGGAACAGGTCTTGCGCCTTAATTCATTGACGGGTATATGTGTATGTGATGTCGAAATGTACACACCCTGAGGTGTAGATGTTGATCGCGTTAATCTGCCCTGCTCAGGTTCAGATCAGCTCATTCCGCAGCGACCGCACATGGGGACGTCTCTGATCGCCTTGAAACCCTCAGATGTGAATCTGAATCGAAAGAAGTTGAAATTTGAGTGTTATGGCCTGTTACATCACTGGTGTTTCGGGAGCGACTTCCATTCGGCCAAGGTGTCTCGCCAATCGCGACGAGCATCGTAGAAAGAGTCAGATCTGACACCTCGCTATCGCTAATGCGTCAAAATAAGAACTTCAATGCCAGCTGGATCGTCCGGGGATCGTAGGCGGAGGTAATGGCGCCGAAGTCGCTGGCCCCGAGCCGTGTGCTGATACCGCCATTCAGCGTGTCACCAACCCATTGGGGATGGTTCCAAATATTGAAGAACTCCGCGCGGAATTGGAGATTGGTGCCTCGATCATTATTAATGGGGAATGACTTGAATAAGGAAATGCTCCAGTTATCGCGACCGGGGCCGCGCACACCGTTATGGGGTTCGTTGCCCCAGGTTCCTGGAGCTGGAGTGGAAAAGACAGAGGTGTCGAACCATTCTCCGACCGTATGAGGATCAACCATTCTGCCATTGATGTTTGGACGGTTGGCGGTATGGGGGACGATATTCGCGACATTTGGGCCGGCTAATCCGATGTTCAGTGGAGCTCCAGAAATTGCCGTGACGATGCCTGAAATCTCCCAACCACCGAGGGTCATTCTTAGTGGTCGGTTTCCAGTGTTACTTAGCAGCGGAATCCGATACACGAAATTAGTGAAAAAGTTGTTTCTGATGTCAAACGCAGACGGTCCAAAATCGTACTTCCATCCCTGGTAGGGGTCGGAAATGTTGGAGAGATCTCCCTGGCTTGCGGTCATGCCGTCGAAGGAATCATTTGTGTGCGAATGGGTGTATCCAACCTGAAAAGTGAGCGCGTTTTTAAGAGTCGTGCCGCGGAAGGATACCTGGATCGAATTGTAGTCTCCGTTTGCCGCGTTCCGTGCCATTAGCACGCTGTTGTATCCGACGTAAGGAACACTCGCATTGTAAGTTTGCGCAAGGGCGCTGTTGGTCACGAATCCCGGCAGGAGGGCCTCCGGTGGTAAGTCGGTTTCGGCATAAAAATTCTGATGCCGGTTCTGCGTACCCACATAAGCTACAGAGAGCACTGTTCTGCCGACGGCTTGTTGAAATCCCAAACTGAACTGACTGCTTCTGGGCGCCGCGTAATCACTCCGCTCCATCCCCACGACACTGCTCACCGGGATCGATGCTTGAATCGTCGAGCCTATGGGAATGCTGGTGCTGGGATTGGAGAGAGACACCAGGTGAAAGTTAACTCCTGCTGAGAATGGAGGATTGGCAGCCATGTTGTACGCGTCATTCCCTTGAACTCTTTCGTACATGATGGCGTAGCCCCCGCGAAGCACGGTCTTGCCAGAGGAGTTTAGGCTGTAGGCAAAGCCAAGCCGAGGCCCAAAGTTCAGCCACCCGCCGTTCACGCAACCCTTAGGGAGTCCGTGCGTTCCGCAAATACCCACGCCGTTCACATAGAGCGGTGTCCCAGCCAAAATCGGGTTTGGACCCGTTCCCAATCCCGGACTGGTGGGGAGAATCGTCTGGTAATTCGGACTGAGTTGTGCAACGTCTGCTGGGTTATATAACGTCGGATAAAAGTTGGACATCTGCTTGTTCGCTTCATACGTGTGCGGAATGCCGTCCCATCGAATGCCCAGATTTAATGTGAGCCGGCTCGTAGCGCGCCAGTTGTCCTGAAAATACGCGCCAGTTGAAACGTTGTTCCAGTGCCCGACCGCCTTAATGGCCGCCTCTGTGTAGGTTGTCGTGTAACCAAGCAGGTAGTCGGCAAAATCGTTTCCCGTAAAAAGGCCAGTAAAGACGAAGCTGCCCTGGGTGGCTTCAAACCAATCTTGCAGCTTCTGGAAAAACATCCAGCTTCCTCCCATCCGGAGCTGGTGTCGTCCCCTGGTCCAGGAAACGTCATCCCGAATCTGATAACTGTTCGCGGAGTTATTCCAAGGAGTGACTCCGGACGAGTATCGCGCTCCAGTACTACCGACCAAGAGGATGGACGGAATCCGGTTTTCCGCATTCGGTCCGTCAAAGTAGCGATTGAAGATGAAATCGGGAGGCGCGGTGGTCAAACCTACGGGGAGGAACCCGATGCGATTCCCGTTGTAATTGAAGGACGCCTCATTGACTCGCGTCGGATTGATCACATGGGTGATGTGGACCACGGCCGCATAAGAAGGACTACTAAAAACAGTGCCGACAGAGGGAACGTTATCGGGGCTAAAAAGAGCCGTTCCGTAGCTTTGCGAGACGTGGTCGGCAACAAAGTGGCCAAATATCAAGAGTTTTTCGCTGACGTGTTGATCGATACGGACAATTTCTTCTTGTACGTTCGTCGGCAAGTTGCTGCCGCCGATGAACGCGTTGTCAGTATTTGGACCCGGGAAGATACCACCGTATTTGCCGCCGGCAGAGAGCAACGCTTGAGCATTCGCGTCTAACAGACTGAACGGGATTCTGTTGCTGTCGAACGGCACCAACAACGTCGGGTCGGGAGCGCGGTTGGTACAGCCGCTCAATGCCTGTCCAGCGGTCGCAAACCCCGCCTGAATGGCGGGCGACAATTGGCATACGGCCGGAGCGTGGAGCTGTGCAAGGCTGTAACCAGACGTTGAGAAATCGCCCTTATAATACGCGGTCGGCGGAACCGCCACATTGAGCGTCTGCCCTTGAATCATCCGGCGCCATTCCATGTTGTAAAAAAAGAAGGTCTTGGTTCGGCTCGCGTTGTAAGTATGCCCCAACGTGACGGGCCCGCCCACGTTAAAGCCGAACAGGTTGTATCGGAGTTCGGCAACCGGAGACGGAGCAAAGTTAAAATAATTGCGGGCGTCCAAGGCGTCGTTGCGGAAGAATTCCCACAGAGAGGAGTGGAACGATTTGGTTCCAGACTTCAGTACGGAACTGATCGTTCCTCCGGAAGACAGTCCATATTCGGCGCTGTAGTTCGAGGTAAGGGTCTGCGTCTCTGCGATGGCGTCGATTGATGGCATGATGATGGAGCTGCCAGCTCCGCCGCGGTCGTCGTTCTCTCCGCCGTCCAGCAGATATAAGTTGTGTCCTTGACGGTTGCCATTGAAGCTCACATTAGAGTTTGCACCTACCGACGTGGGCGGTTGAAACGATGGCATCAGGTTTGACGCGCCTGGCGTCAGCGTGATGTAGGTGTAGATACTTCGGCCATTTGTGGAGAGTTCAGAGATCTGTGTTCCGCTCACAAGGGAACTCTGCTCACCGCTGTCAGCTTGGACTTCAACGGCCGTCGATTCGACTAAAACAGGTTCTATTTTCGTCCCAATCTTCATCTGAAAATCGACGCGCACCCGGCCATTTACGTTTAGTACGATCCCTTGGAACTCCTGCACTTCGAATCCGGGAGACTCCGCCTTTACATCGTATGGCCCAATGGGCAACCCGAAGACAACGTACTGACCGACATTGTTTGTTAACGCAGTACGTCGGGCTCCGGTTTGGCTATTCGCAGCGGTAACCTTGACGTCCGGGACCAGACCGCCGGTCTGGTCGGTAACTGTTCCCACGATGGTTGCCTCTTGAGCGGCAAGACGAAGTGATGCCGCCAGAACTAGTACGAAGAGTAGAACACTCAGATTGAGCAATGAACACTTGTCAGGTGAGAATGTGCAGAGCAACGACGACGGTGAGTAGCGCAAGACCGAGTCTCCCCGTCCGAAGCGTTTCGTCCACGTCGGGTAGTAGGATTATACGTTGGTACCTCTTCACATCTCGGGAAGCAGGAACAGATACTTCACGACCACCGGCGGCGTACCACTTCAACCGAATGGCACGCCTGGAGACACGATTGGACCCTGGCAGCGGCCTGCTTTCGGGACGTTCGGGAGCGCAGCTCGGAACTCGCTTCGCGGGCCTGGCTTCTTCCAGGCGGACGTCTCTGTCGCAAAGAGCTTCTCATTGAATGAGGTCATCTCAATTCAATTCCGCGCCGACGTCTTCAACCTTTTCAATAGGGTCAATTTGGGCAGTCCGCAAACGTGCGTGGATTGTAAGGGCGGTTCGATGATCATCAATACAGCCTTTAACGGTAGGGCATTGCAGCGGCAAATCCTGTTTTTTTGCGGCTGCAGTTCTAGTTGGAGGGAATGAGCCTGCACGTCTCCCATGTGAATTGTTCAGCTAGACGTGACACGCCCAGAGCCGCGAAGCTCTTCGCTCGTAACCACCGCGCCTGTGTGGGATCGCCAGGAATCCGTCTTTTCCTTGTTCTCCGCGCGACGGTTGGTGCGGACATTCTCAACGCCTAGCGTCTTTCAACAGCACGCCGCAGCGGCAGGCGCAGTTCGCTAGGATCAGTGGAAGTCCTCGACCAGCATGAGATCGCTGGTGAATTGGTCGAGTTGAGCGAATACCATAGCAGTTCCGTCAGAACTAAGACTCATGCCAGAAGATCCGATCCGGGCGGCACTAGACATTACCCTAACCACCGAATCGCGACCCGTCCGGAAGTTGCGGAACCGAATCCGCGGTCTGGGCGCAGCCACATCCAGGTAGTAGATGCCGTTTGCCCCAAGGGCCCAGTATCCAAAGAAGTCCGGGGCAGGAAAGTCGATGACCTTCTCCTCGCTGCCGCCACTGAGAGGCAAGCGCCACAACCCGGGAGCGTCGTATTTTGCATAGTAGAGGTATTGACCGTCCGAGGACTCGGACGCGAAGAACCCACCGTTGCGAGTCACCTGGGACGCAGGCCCGCCCTGGGCCGGCATCTTCCAAATGTTCCAGGAACCGCCACCACGGTCGGACGTAAAGTAAAGCCACCGGCCATCGCGGGAGTAGTTCGGTGCAGCTTCATTGCCCGAATCGGTTGTGATCTGCCGCGGCGGTCCGCCCTCAGCAGAGATCACGAACAGGTCCGAGTTGCCGTGCGGCCCCGCGTTGAATACGATCTCTCGCCCGCTCGCAGACCACCGGGGCATGCTGCAATTGGAATCGGGAAGGAACGTGAGTTGCATCGGGTTAGAACCGTCAGAGTTCGCCCTCCAGATTTCCGCGGCTCCGGTGCGACCAGAAACGAAGACGACAAGACGACCGTCGGGCGACAGTTGCGCATCTTCATCTTCAGAAGTGGAAGCGATCAGTTTCGTCGGCTCGCCGGCATCGGTCTCCCCCTTTAGAGGCAACAGGTAGACATTACTGTCCCAGGTCGGCACCGCATAGGCCAGCCGGTTACCACGGATGTATGGGTTGAACGCAGTGAGGCCAAGTCCACGAACCGGTTCGGCCCGCTTCGCTTTGCCGGTGGCGTGGATCCGCCACAAGCCGTCGCCGCCGAGGATAATGTCGTGACCGTCACTCGTGTACGCGAGCCCGACGACCGTCTGTCCCGCCAAGTCGCGGCTGCCGAGCGTTAGCCGACGCTCTGAGCCAGCGGCAGCGGGAATGACATAAACATCCGTGCCATCCTTGGTGTAGCGGAGGAACGCCAGCGTTCGTGCGTCAGGAGAAAAAGCAACCTGCATGTCGCCGAATGATGATTCCGGCGGAACGGTGATCTGGCGTGCACTCAGCGTCGCCACGTCGAGTACGAACACCGCATAGTAGCTTTGTCCAACGGGCCGGTCGGAGAACGCGATTGTCCTGCCGTCGGTCGCCCATACCACCCGTGAATCGACAATGGAGCTCAGCGTCCAGTTTGTCCTATGCACTCGACGTTCGGCGCCGCCCATGGCAGGTACCATGTAAATGCCCTCTTCAACCGTGCCGGGTGCTGCGGTCGGCGCCGGAAACCGCCCAAACACGATGTATGCACCGTCCGGCGACCAGTCCGGGCCGAAATCGATCGCTCCGGGTACCGAGGTCAGGCGTAGCGCTTGTTCCTCTCCTATCTGCTTGATGTAGATGCTGGCAGTACGGCCGATCGACACATCCGGCCCGGACCAGGCGAACGCGACGCGGTTGCCGTCGGGCGCGAGTGCGGGTTCGTACTCGCGGCCGGTATAGGTCGTCAAGGGGACCAAGCGAGGCTGCTTCGGTGCAGGCACCGCCTGGCGCCGGACAAACGGTACTATCGCGGCGACCGCGATCACCAAGCTTGCCATGATGAGCATCCACGGGCGTACACGGCGCCTGGGATGCGATGGGTTTGCCTCTGAAGAGGGCGCTATCCCAGCGGTGACGGATAGGGTGACGGTCGGTATCTCAACCATGCCAATGAAGCGATATCCGCGTTTCGCAAGGGTTTCGATGTAGCGTGGATTGTCAGCATCGTCTCCTAAGGCTTGGCGCAGCTTGCGGATGGCGGTATTCAGCCCGACATCGAAGTCAACGAAGGTATCCCCGGGCCATAACTTTTGTTGAAGATCTTCGCGCGTCACCATCCTGCCAGCATTGGCTAACAGTTCCACAAGCACGCACAGGGGTTGGTCTTGCAAGCGGATTTGCGCGCCGTTCTTGCGCAGTTCGCCTTCGCGCTCCGACAGTTCGAATGGCCCGAAGCGAAAGACGCGGTGCGACTTCGATACGTGGGACGATGCCATCGGGGAGTTTTGTATCAGTGTAAATCATGGCTCGATCCTGTGCCGCCGCCTATCCAGGGCCTCGGGCTCTACCTCTACTCTGCAAAGAAATGAGCGCACCCAATGGCGCGCCCAGATCTCCGATTTTTTGGTTGGCTCTTAGTGAGCAGTGACTGCCACGAGTTCCTTTGCTTGTTCGTTGGTACGATTCTTCGCCAGTTCCTTAGCACGCTTGCCCAGAAAGAATTCAAGGTGGGTCTTGCTACGCTCTTCCCACACCTGGGACAGGAAGTACTCATTGTCGATGCGGCTAAAAAGCAACCTAGCTGGCGTCGCATCCGTGGAGCCCTCCGCGGGTATGGCGCGGACAGACACAGACTTCCGGCCGTCGGTGCTCACCAACCTAACCGTCGTAGCCAAGGGTGGTAGGGCATAGACGATGTAGCGACCCGCAGGAAGATCGATGTTCTCAACGGTGAAGGCAAAGGGGACGGTTACTTTCAACATTGGCCGTTGTTGGGCTTGGGCGCAAACTGCGGTAGCAGCCAGCAGCAGGGTGATGGTGAGCAGCGTGCGAATGTTCTTCATGGAAGTTTCTCCTTTTCAAGTGCCGGTGAATCCGGCTGACAGTTGGCACTCTGCGCCGGGTCAAGTAGGCGCGCCATGTTTCGCCTCTGGCTTGCGTCTGTCTTCCCACTGTTCCGCTAATTTGATGAAAACAGGAGGGTAAAGTCACCTTCCGTATTGCGGTTATGATCGGGCAGGGCCTGCAATGTCAGCTCTGTATCGTCGGCTGCATGGAAGTTATCCAGAAACGTTTACCCCAACGAACACTGTGACGATTTCCGGCACACCGGATAGTGTGGCGCAGGGAGTGGCATTCACCATCAAAATCACTGATTCTGCCAACCAATCAGCCTCACAGTCCTACACTGTTTCCATCCTCTTGGAACCGGACACTCTGACTTTCTCACCTTCGAGCTCGAGTTTTGCCCCACAACTGATCGGCACTCCCAGCGGGGCGCAGGACGTGGCGGTTACTAACACCGGCACCTCGGATCTGGTTATCGGCAACATCGCGATCACCGGGACCAATGCCGCAGATTTCGGTCAGCACAATACATGTGGATCGAGCATTGGCGCGGCAAGAAACTGCACGATTAGCGTTACTCTCACACCCAACCTGCCCGGCCCTCGCAGTGCTTCCATAACGATCACCGACAATACTCTGGGCAGCCCACATTCGGTCTCCCTGAATGGCACGGGGCTTACATCAGGTTCCAATGCCACTTTGTCAGCAACCAGCATGGCTTTCGGCAATCAGATCCTAGACACCACCAGCCAAGCGCAGTCCGTCACGCTCAGCAATTATGGCGCCAGGACACTCAGCATTTCGAGCATCGTCGCGAGCACTAACTTTGGCGAAACCACGACCTGCAATTCGACTCTCGCATCTGGGGCAAGCTGCATTGTCAACGTGACTTTCAATCCCACCAATACCGGCAGCTTGAACGGCACGCTCTCAGTTGCCGACAGCGCAGCCGACAGCCCGCAGATAGTCTCGTTAAGCGGTACCGGAGCCGCGGCCCGGTGCGGCGGCAAAGGAGACGAATGTTACAGCGGCCGCCCGTGCTGCTCTGGCTTAGCCTGCGTACCCGATGGGAACCGCGCCCATTGTGAGCCTTAAAGCACGGGAAATCTCCGCTTATCTTTAAGATTCCCTCGATAGTGCTGTCGAGCAGATAGCCGTGGCTGAGTACAAAGTCATTTTCCTACGCTGCAGGTGGACGGCGTCGTCAATGGTGTACTTCCTCTGACGCTTACGAGTTCATCCTGAATCGCCAGACGTTCTTGAGACTGGAGTGCGCTCGTGGTTTCGGGTGATGATTGCCTCACGGTGCCAAACCACGTTCCCAAGACGAAGCCTAACGCTAAAGCAACGCTAGCAACAATCGGCAACCAGATCGCCCAGACTTGCTTTTCCAGCCTAGCAGGGAAATCGTCCATCTGCTGTGCGCGAGTTGTCATGCTTCGCAAGAGTGAATCATTGGCGCTCCTGATCCTAGCGACTACTCCCACATCAGGGTGAGCTACTTCACGCAGCACGCTCACCAGTTGCTTCTGGACCGAGTTCATGTCGGAACAAGACTGACCAAGCGCTTTTGCGGTGTCTGGAAGACCGGACCGCTGAAATGCCTGCCGAAGGCTTTCGCCGAGCAACCTCGCAATTCGAGGCGGGTCCAGCCCTGCCTTTGGCAACTGAGCGAGCCGCGATTCGAGTCGTGATGTGTACGATTCGATTCGTTTCTCGACTGCACTGGCTTGAACTGCCGACGTTTCCAGAATTGTCTGTAGCAGCTTGCGCTCTGACTCTGTAATATTCAGCCTGACGTTCCTCCGCTACCAGGCTCGCGAGTTCATCGAAGAGAGTTCGAGTTTCGCACTCTGTCTTGCAGTTACGAAGATTTCTTGATCACTCATGGCAGGAACATCTCCTTTGCCCGATCGAACTCGGAGTACAGACGCCGGCGGTAGCTTTCCGCGCGCATAACGATCGACGCACGCTTCGGTTCGTCCACTGAATTCTGCCGCGTGGCAACCTGCCCCAGCCGTACTCCGTGCTGCCGCGCTGGATTCTCCAATTCGGCGAGACGGAATTCCATCCGAACCACATTTGGTGACAGATACTCCCTAAACCGAATTGCCTGTTCGGCCGAATTTCAGTAGCTGAAGTTTCGCATCGGGTGCCACTAGTACCCGAGCCGCCCACGAATTATGATTCCAGCGTCATTGGGGCGGCGTATGTCAGACACTCGCATTCCGGGCAAGTCCCGTAGAAGCACTCGTGTTGCGTTAAAGATCGTGATTTCGGTTCAAAGTGTGAGTGAGCCACTGACCTGCGACGGCGAAACCGTCGTTGTCAACCGCCATGGAGCACTCATCGCTTCGAGCGTTCCGCTTCGCGTGGAAATGAAAATCAAAATTGAAGTTGTGTTAACAGGTATGCGTGCTAACGCGAAGGTTGTTCATGTTGATCCCGAGCGACCTCGGTTATGCGGAATCGCTTTAGAGACACCGGAAAACATTTGGGACCTGTCGCTTCCGCCGGAAGACTGGTACGACAATACCCATGAATCCTGAAGACTGATCTGCGTCGGTTGCCAATCTGTTCGCGAAGTTGATTTCGGGCGGGCGGGCCGAAGAAGGGTCTTCCAGCCGTCGTGACAAATCTCTTGCCCTCGCCCTCAACCAACCTCGGTGCTACAACCTTCGTCACTTTCGATCCTGCCGCCACCTCGCTAGCATTTATTGAACGACATCTCGAACTCTCGGGCTGTTAGGGACGCCGCCGAATAGGAGCAGAATTAGGCGGGGAAAGTTTTCCGGATAGGAGATGACCTGCGAGAGTCCTTCGCTCGAACGGAAACAGCCCTCGTCCTCTCAAACTAGTCAGTGCTCTCAGCTTCGCGTGAGCCCCAAAGAATTGGCATTTTGCAATCTCGAACCTTAAAGTCGATGCCCGTCCGTCACAGTTGCGCGCTTGTCTCCGACCCGTCCTAGCAAACCATGATTCTTGGCAAATGGCGGGCGTTCTTCTCAGCCGAGAATTGTTTCGACAGGCGTACCGAGTACCAAGTAACGTGACAACCACCGCCTAGAACCGTTATTTTCGTGGCTGCTGGACAGGGAATGAACGTCCGTTGGACCCGATTGAAATACCCTGCAGTAGGTTTTGGCGGGTGCGTCGCGACTCGTAGCGGTCGCCACCAAATCCTGAAACTGGGGATTCTTCCGCAATGAGTTCCAATCAGAGCTGGTCTTAAGCTCCTGAATCGAATCTGATCCCAACCCTCGATGGAGGGTGTCGGTCAACAACGACATCGCCTCGTCCTTCTTGCCCGCGAGCGCCAAGACTCGAGCCAGGCTGTATGCCGTGTCGATTGGCCGCTTTCCAGGCACTGATGGCGCGGTATACCGGCCAGGACGATATCGTGCTTGGGACCTACACGGCCGGCCGCGGACGCGCCCGAATGCGAGAATTTGATCGGATTTTTCATCAACACATTGGTCTTTCGCACCGATGTTTCCGGCAATCTCACCTTTCGAGAACTTATGCGTCGAGTGAGAAAGACCGCCATTGAAGCCTACGAACATCAAGACCTGCCCTTCGCCAAGCTGGTTGAGGAATTGCGTCCAGAGCGCAATCTGAGTCAAACCCCGTTGTGCCAGGTCGTGTTTCACATGTACAACCCACCCGGTGCCAACGCGTCCCTCCCCCAGGTAAACGTTGGGCCCGATTGTTGTCAAGCCGCGTAGTGTACTCCCAAACGCGCAGAATGCAAGCGCGACCGACGAGAACGAAGAAATTCTCTCTTTGCGGCTGACCCGCTTCGACGCTTCAGGAACCCTCGTATTTCTGCCAGTTCACCACTGCGATGGGCTGCGTGATCCTTAGATTGCAGTATCTCTCTACACTGGAAGCCGCCCTCCGCGCCCTCGGACCTCATGCGGAGGGCGGTCTTTTTTGTTTCGATTCGCTTATATTTCTGCTAGTTCACAAACGCGATGGACTGCGTGACACTGCCGGAGATAAGCGCATCACATCAAGGCCGCCCCCTTCGGTGGCACTGGAATCCTTGGGACTGCTTCCAGTGTAGGGCGGCCTTTCCCTAGATCAGCTGTAGCCACGTCATAAATCGGCACTCAGGTCGGTGGGTGAACGGCGCCGCGCTTCTGCGATCGCCAGAATGCCCCCGCGCGGAGTTATATATGGGTCTCCTCTACCACTTTGAGATTCGCAAGGGAAAAAGGCCGCCTACCGTATGCAGGGTCCGACAGCGCGGCAGGCGGCTCTGATAGAGGTGTTCGCCAGTACAAGTTTCACGCAACCCCATCGAGGTTGTGAACTAGCAGAAATATCAGCGCCCACAGTTTTCCATCTCGCACGAGTAAGAAATAGTCTTGAATCTGTGGGCGAACATTCGACGCTCTTAAGCTTCGGCCACAGAATAATCCCAGGATGTACATCGCATCGTGAACAAAGGAGGTCTCGTCTGGGCGATTCGGTGGACTCCGAAAGCGGAGCAACTCGTTATTTCAGTTTCACGAAGAGCAACACGAAAATCGCCCATACTCCGACCGTCATGGGAAACTGCGCCAGAGAGGCTTCCCGCAGCGTACCTCCTCTTGGCAGGATGTACGTCGCCGCCATCATCGCAAGAGCGGTGAGCACTGCAAGAATAAGTCTTTTCCAGTTCATGCGTGTCGGTCTCCCTTTCCCGTTTGGCACTTCGACAATGGCGGCGATTGTACACGTGTTTCCCCCCGGCAGGGGTTTTGAGTTTCCATGGGCCTCTGGCTCACTGACAGAGATGAAAGTCACGCTCGCTAGCCTTTATTGGTTCCAAATAGGTTAGGTCATGATTTCCGACGGAGTTAACGCCTGTTCTCGGCAGTTACGCGAAATAAGCAGGAGTTGGGCAACGTGACTCGTACTGGCACTCCGTTTCCTGCGAGTCGACAATACTAGGCAAGGCCCCTATTTTTTTAACGGCGGCGGGTAATTTTTCAGGAGCTTTTTTACCGCTTTTGCCAAGTTCTTCTGTTGCTTCTCTGGCTTAGCCTTCGGATCAATCGTTTTGCTCGCCACTCCTCGCCAGACCAAGTCATGACCTGCCGAATCGTACATGTCCAAGGCCAATTGACCTTTATAGATTGTGGAAGTCGACCCGGTGGTTGTGGTTGTGCCCATGCCACCACCATACCAACCCCCTCCCCACCCGGGCCCATACCCCCAGCCGGTACTATAGGAATTGAACTGCTTCTCTTCGCCAACGGCGGGCTGATAGCCTACGTAAAGGTTGGCATCGTCCCCCTCAACTCTGGTCAACCCTTTCGTCGCGAGTTCCGCATCTATCGCGTCCTTGATTTGCTTATCTACAAGGTCGCTGACCTTGGCGGCGTCTTTGATCGGCACCCATTTGTAGGTTTTGAACTTTGAGAAGTCGGTACCTCTGTCGAAGTTGTAGCGAACATCTTGAGCAACCGAAATGCCAACAGTCAGCAGCAACATGACGACTGAGAGCACAAAGAATCTTTTCATAATCATTTCTCCACCGACCCCGGAGAGCGGGGAACCTTCCTCGCCCAACTCATGCTAACAGTCTAAAAAATTGAGGTCGACTGTCAGATTTGCTAGCGGGAACGCAGAATTCGGGGAGCAGTATTAACCGGAAAAACGGGAGCAAATTGGGAAAGGCCACCTTTCACTTGGTTA
>Ga0335077_10006137_pt1 | contig 14819 bp, 8 predicted proteins | sample Lox_Sample_31_FD_207151 | JGI IMG/M metagenome (GOLD analysis project Ga0335077, IMG submission 207151) | Soil microbial communities from Loxahatchee National Wildlife Refuge, Florida, United States - Lox_Sample_3.1 | ecosystem: Environmental > Terrestrial > Soil > Wetlands | place: USA: Florida... | reverse complement strand
TTATAGAGCAGCCGGAAACCCTGGTCCAGCGGCGCTGTCGTCGCATCTGCCGCCTGGAGCTGCGGGCCGCCCAACACTAACAGCAGCAGGCCTAGAGCAACCCCTCGCGGCATATGTGTGTTACGAACCATGCTGGCGTCATCCCCTCAGCCGTAGCAGGCTGAATCTTACACGTTAGATGCGAAATGGCGAAAAACTTGTCTGGCGAATGCAAAATCCCCGTCAAAATTCTCGCCGTCCGGCTACAGGTTTCACCGGATCACCTCAGACGAGCGATGATTTCTGGCACAATAAGGAACACCTTGCATCAAGAGAGGGCTGGGGTGAGCGAAGAAACCGTTCGATTTGCGCCGGGATGGCCTGGGATTCCGCCGCGCTGGACTTCCAGCGCCAAGAGCGGCATTGGCACTGCGCTGAACCTCCACAGCCGCGTATGGTTCACCTTAAGTCATGGCGTCCTGAACGAGATCTACTACCCTCGCGTGGATCAAGCTTGCACCCGCGATCAGGGATTCATCGTCACCGACGGCAACAGCTATTTCTCCGAAGAGAAGCGCCATTGCACCTTCATCAATGCGCCCATCGAGCCCGGGATCCCTGTTTACCAACTTAAAAATACCGAGATGCAAGGGCGCTACAGGATTGAAAAGGAAGTGTTGAGCGATCCTCACCGCAACGTAGTGCTGCAGAAAGTCCGGTTCGTGCCCTTGCAGGGAAAGCTCGGGGACTATCGCCTTTACGCGTTGCTGGCTCCCCATCTAGCCAACTTCGGCTACGGAAATACGGGCTGGGTAGGCGATTACAAGGGCGAGCCCATGCTATTCGCCGAGCGCGATGGCCATGCCCTTGCTCTGGCCAGCTCCGCGCCATGCAGGAAGATGTCAGTGGGCTTCGTGGGAATTTCCGACGGTTGGCAGGATCTCTCTCAGCACTACCAGATGACCTGGCAATACCAGCGGGCAGAGAACGGAAACATCGCCCTGACTGCCGAGATCGACCTCGCGGCCTGCGGTGGTGAGTTCGTGCTCGCCATTGGCTTTGGCGGCATCTGGTCGGAGGCAGCCCAACAATGCCGGGCCAGCCTGTTTGATCCCTATGAAGAATTGCTCGAGCAATTCGTGCAGCAGTGGAAGAACTGGCAGAGCAGCGCCCTTAAGCTGGATACGCCAAAACGCGAATCCGATCTTTATCGTGCCAGCCTCGCCGTGCTCCGTTCGCACGAATCCAAGGATTTCCTGGGAGGCGTGATCGCCAGCCTCTCGATTCCCTGGGGCTTCAACAAGGGCGACGAGGACCTTGGCGGCTATCACCTGGTTTGGCCTCGCGACTTGGTGGAGACCGCCTGCGGATTCCTGGCGGCAGGGGCCACCTCCGATGCCTTGCGCGTGCTCCGCTACTTGGAAGCCACTCAGGAAGCCGATGGTCACTGGTCGCAGAACATGTGGCTGGATGGGCGACCCTATTGGAATGGTCTACAGATGGACGAAGCCGCGTTTCCCATCCTGTTGCTCGATATGTTGCGCCGGCAAGCTCCGGCAGCGCTGGGTGACCTGAGCCGTTGGTGGAATCTAGTGCGCCGCGCCGCCGGATTCCTGGTGCGCAACGGTCCCGTGACCATGCAGGATCGCTGGGAAGAAGACGCCGGCTTCTCGCCCTTCACGCTGGCAGTGGAAATCTCCGGACTGCTGGCGGCGGCCGACCTCGCCGAAACCGTCGGTTACTCCGAGGCTGCCATCTATCTTCGCGAAACTGCCGACATTTGGAACGACAACATTGAGCGCTGGACCTACGCCAGCGATACCGATCTGGCTAAGCAACTAGGCGTCGAGGGATACTACATTCGCATCGCACCGCCGGAGTCCGATTGTGCCGCCTCTCCAGCTGAAGGTTTCGTCCCGATCAAGAATCGTCCCGGCGGAGAGAACCTCGCGTCCGCTATTCACGTGGTGAGTCCGGACTCCCTCGCCCTGGTGCGCTTCGGACTGCGTGCCGCCAACGATCCTCGGATTTTGAATACCATCCAGGTGATTGACGCACTGCTGCGGGTTGAGTTGCCGCAAGGCCCATGCTGGTATCGCTACACAGGCGACGGTTACGGCGAGCACGAGGATGGATCGCCGTTCGATGGAACCGGCATTGGAAGGCCGTGGCCTCTCCTGGCAGGTGAACGCGCTCACTATGAACTTGCCGCCGGACGCCCGCTGGCGGCGGAAGCCCTGTTGCACTCGATGGAGGGCTGTGTGGCGGGCTCTCACCTCCTACCGGAGCAGGTTTGGGACGCCGCCGATATCCCGGGCAGAGAACTGTTCCGAGGGAAGGGTTCGGGCTCGGCCTGTCCCCTGGTTTGGGCTCATTCGGAGTACATTAAGCTGCGCCGTTCGCTGCGCGATGGGAAGATCTTCGACCAGCCGCCGCAAACCGTGCGCCGATACCTTGTCGAGAAACGAACCGCCAGGCACTTTTCCTGGAAATTCACCAACAAATGCCGGAGCATGCCGCGCGGCAAACTCCTGCGTCTGGTGCTGCTTTCCCCCGCCACCGTCCACTGGAGCGTGGACAACTGGCAAAGCGCTCACGACGTCCACACTACGGAACATCTCCTGGGTGTGCACACCACAGATTTGCCCACCGAGAAACTCCAGCCCAGCCAGGAGATTGCCTTCACCATCTATTGGCCTGCCGAAGACCGCTGGGAGGGAGTAAACTTTTCTGTAGTGGTGGAGTGAGAGCAAGCCAGGAGTAGGTCATGGCAACACTGGCCGCGATGCCGCGTGATCGTGGCGCAGAGAAATGTCTGCATTTCTTCCAAGAGGTCCTGCGCGACTACCATCCTCGCGATTTTGCCCTGGAACTTTGGGATGGAACCCGCTGGGGCTCTGACCCGGGTCAGGCGGAACGATTGCTCTGGCAGATTCACGATCCTGGATTGGCTCGAACTTTAGTCACCTCTCCCACCCAAGCCAACCTCGGCGAAGCCTATATTCGCGGGGATTTCGACCTCGAGGGAGACGTCGAAGCGGTCTTCCGCCTCGCCGACTACTTTCTTGCCAAGGAATGGACTGCCGTCGAGCGCTGGCAGATTCGCAAGCTGCTGGATGGAGTGCCTGCGGCCGACCCTGCTCGCCAGCGGCTCCCCCTCCATCTGCGCGGGCGCTTGCACTCCAGGGAGCGCGACCGGCAAGCTGTCACTTTTCACTACGATATTTCCAACGCCTTTTACGCTTTGTGGCTCGATCTCAGGATGATCTACTCCTGCGCCTATTTCGCGACTTCTGAGGATGATCTCGACATCGCTCAAGAGCAGAAACTTGACTACCTCTGCGGCAAACTGCGCCTGCGGCCGGGCGAACGCCTGCTCGACATTGGATGTGGCTGGGGCGGCCTCATTCTCTATGCGGCGCAGAACTACGGCGTGAATGCGGTGGGCATAACCCTAAGCCAGCCCCAAGCGGAACTGGCGCGAGAACGCATCCGGGTGGCGGGCTTATCCGAGCGTTGTCGGGTGGAGGTCCGCGACTACCGTGATTTGGACCAACCCGGCGCTTACGACAAACTGATCAGCGTAGGAATGGTGGAGCATGTCGGCGAGAAGATGCTTCCCGAATATTTCCAGCATGCCTTTCGGCTGTTGCGTCCCGGTGGAGTATTCCTGAATCACGGCATCGGCAGGGCTGGCAGCCGCCCGGCTCCCCAAAAGCCCACATTCACCGACATTTACGTCTTCCCTGATAGCGAACTCGTGCCGATCGCGACCACCCTGGAGCACGCCGAACAAGCCGGATTCGAAACCCGCGATGTTGAAAACCTGCGCGAACACTATGCGCTTACCTTGCGACGGTGGCTGCGGCGACTGGAAGCAAACGCTACCGAGGCCCGCCGCCTGGTCGACGCACCGACTTATCGCACTTGGCGGCTTTACTTGGCCGGCTCGGCCTACTACTTCCAGACCGCCCGTCTGGATCTCTACCAGTCACTTCTGCTCAAGGCCGATCGCGGCCAAAGTCACCTGCCGCTGCGGCGCGAGGATTGCTATCACAGCTGACGGCCCTTCGCCTCAGGCTGTACCGTCCAGCCCTGGCGAGAGAGATTCGAATGCAAGCCGACGGCGCACGCGCCTGCTGCCAGTAATAGAAGAATTCCCTTCTCCACCGGCCCGAGCAATAGCAGTCCTACGCCGAACAGCGTGAGGTAGACCATGGCGCAGCCCAGACCCCACGACGCCAGATTGCGCGCCAGATCCCGGGTCGGAGCCACGTCCGGCACCAGCCGCGCGATGGGCTGCCATCCGCTGATCTGCGGCCGCACGCTGCGGTAGAACTTCACCAGCACCGCCTCCGGCTCAGGCGGGGTGACAAGCGTGACCGTGACCCACACCAGGGTGGTTACGATAGTGGTGGTCAATGCGGTCTTGGCAAAGACCACCGGGCCAGTACCCGAGAACGGCGCCACCCACCGCAGCATCACGGATGAAGCCAGGGCCGTCGCCATCGCCGAGATTTCGCTCCAGGCATTGATCCGCCACCAGTACCAGCGCAGCAGGTATACGCCGCCAGTGCCGGCACCCACTTCCAGCACGAACTCCCAGCCGGAGCGAATGGACACCAACTGTGCCGAAACGTAAGCCGAAGCGATGACCAGAATCACCGTCGCCACCCGCGAGGCCAGCACGTAATGCCGTTCGTCGCGATCGCGCCGTATGAATCGCCGGTAGAAATCCGCCACCAGGTACGACGCGCCCCAATTGAGCTGGGTCGCGATGGTCGACATGAACGCTGCCATGAATCCGGCAACCACGATGCCGCGCAGCGCCGGAGGCACATGATGGGTCACGATCAGCATGTAGCCGGTTTCCGGATGTTCCAGATGCGGATAGAGCACAATCGCCGCCATCGCCGTCAGAATCCAGGGCCAGGGGCGCACGGCATAATGCGCGATGTTGAACCACAGTACGGAGAGCAAACCGTGGCGTTCGTCCCGCGCGCTGAAGATGCGCTGCGCGATGTAACCGCCGCCGCCCGGCTCTGCGCCGGGATACCAGAAGGCCCACCACTGCAGACCAAGATTCACCAGAAAGGTGAGCACCGGCAAAGTCCACAACGCTTCCTGTCCGAGCGGCCGGGAGAAATCAGGAAAGAATGCGGTAGCATCGCCAGCGCCCGGGCCCGCGCTGGCACGCATCTCTGCCAGCCTGGCTAATAGCGACGTCATCCCGCCGCTTGCCGAAACCGCGAACCATGCCACGCCGATCACAATCGCCATTTTCAGCGCGAACTGAAACAGGTCCGTCCAAAGCACGCCCCACAAACCGCCGAGCGCCACATACAGGCCCGTAAAAGGAATCAGAAAAAAGACGCAGATGGCCAGCGCATTGCGGTCGCTGGTGCCCAGGGTTGTAGCCACGATGCTGGTCATCGCCTTCGTGACCCAGCCCAGAATCAGGCAGTTCATCAGGAGGCCGAGGTAGATCGCCCGAAAGCCGCGCAGGAAGGCGGCAGGCTTTCCTGAGTAGCGCATCTCGGCAAACTGCACGTCCGTGAGCAGCCCTGATCGCCGCCACAGCCGGGCAAACAGAAACACCGTCATCATGCCCGACAGCAGAAAGCTCCACCACAGCCAGTTGCCAGCAATGCCCTGGGTGTAAACGAGTCCGGTAACGACCAGCGGCGTATCCGCCGCGAAGGTGGTCGCCACCATCGAGGTTCCCGCAAGCCACCATGAAACGTTGCGGCCCGAAACGAAGTAATCATCCACACTACGCCCGGAGCGGCGCCGGAAGTAAAGACCCAGAAAAAGAGTGATTCCGAGATAGGCGACAATGGCCGTCCAATCGAGGAAGGTGAAGTTCATGGGATTTCGGTCAAGACTACACCGAACTTCGCAGAATGGAAGTTGGAGAGGTGGTGCGCGGAGGGCGGAGCACGGCCCCGCCCCGCGGCTATTTATTGAACGCTCAGTATGAAGGTGGCGCGGTTGATGACCGATCCACTGGTTCCGGTCACGGTAATCGAGTAATTGCCCGTCGGCGTGCCGGAACTACCGTGACTGCTGCTGCCTCCGCCCCCGCAGCCGATACCCGCGATGAGGAAGGCGAGCGTCAGCAGGCTTAGTAAAGCCGTGCGCCGCTTACGCTTGAGCGGAATTCCCATCAAGCAGATGGCTATGATCCCGAATCCGCTTGTGGCAGCGGCCCAGAGACTCGTCGATTTGTCCATCGGAACCAGCGTTCCGCTGGTAGAGGCGGTCGTGCTAATCGTGATCGTGGTAGTCCCATGCCCTGCTATCGACGCGGGATTGAAACTGCACGCCGCTCCGCTCGGCAAACCAGAGCAAGCAAGGCTGATCGTGCCACCAAAGCCTTGCAGAGCTCGCACCGTTAACGACAACGTGCCCGATCCGCCGGGAGCGCTAATCGTCACGGTCGAGGCTCCAGGAACAAGGGCGAAGTTGGCAGCCGACTCCGAGGAAGCTGAGTAGTTCGAATCGCCGTTGTAGGTCGCTGTAATGCTGCCAGCGCTGCCCAAGGGCGCCACCAGTGTGGCCGTGGCGGAAGCTGCCGCAAAAGTGCCGGTCTGCAGATTTCCGCTGCCGTCGCTTCCCGAGACAATCACCGGGCTCCCCACCGGCGCTCCGTCGGCGAGGAAGGTCACGGTTCCGGTGGGAGCGTTACCTCCGCTAGTCGTCGTGATAGTTGCCGTCAACGCATCCTGGCCTGTTCCCGGTGTATCGGCAAGCGATGCGGTGGTTGAAGCCTTGGTGACCGTGATGGTGACTGGGCTGGATGTGCTGGGTTTAAAGCTGGCATCACCCGAATAGTCGGCCGTCACAGTGTGGGAACCGGCAGGAATATTCCAAAGCCCCAAGGCCGTATTGGCATAGCCCTCACTGTTGAGGCTGTATGGGTTACCCGTGATTCCTCCGGCAGAGTCCACGAAGCTAGCCGCCCCGGTGGGAAATCCGTCGTCTAAGTTGCCCAGGCTGTCTGTAATATCGGCACGCAGATAAGCCGGGTTTCCATAGGGTTGACTGGTGAAAGGAATGATATTGCCGGATTGATCGAAGCCAAAGATGGAGAGAGCCGTGGAACTGGCCTCGGGCTGCACCGTGACCGAAACCGGGCTGGAGTAGCTCGCCCCGTATGTCTTGTCGCCCGCGTAACGAGCCACGACGTTGTAGTCGCCGCCGGGCAAGAGATTCGTGGAGGAATTTACTGCTCCCGCTGCAAGCGTGAATTTTTGGATTCCCATCCCGTCGCTGTCCTTAGCCAGTGCAACATCCCCCGTGGGCGTTCCCGAGCCGCTGCTGGGAGCGACGGTTACGTTTACGGTTACCGAGGCCCCGTGAGTCAGCGCCGTCGGATTTAGGCTCAGCGTCGTGAGCGTGGGACTGAAGGTCACCGAGCTCCATTTTGTCACCAGGTTCGAAATGTTCACCGAGCCCAGTCCGGTCACCAAATCGAATCCCGCATTGGCGTTGTATCCAGTCAACCCGGGCACACTGTTGTTCCCAACTGTCGTGTCAAGGAATACGCAACTGCTACCGGGTTTTCCCCCTGAACCGTTACACCCCGAATAGGTTTCCGCTGCTGCCAGACGGTAAAGCACGTAAGCGGCCTGACCCTGCCGCGATCCCGTCTTCTGATTGACCATCGCCATGATGCTGGCAAACGAGGGCGTGGAGGCCGACGTCCCGCTGATGATGTAAAGCGAGATATTACCCTGGCCATCCGGAACGCAGGACGCTTCCAGGCACAGCAGATATCCGTCATGACCGGCGGCCGTGAGCGAGACATCAGGTACGAGACGGAAACTGCCGGCTGGAATGCCAGTCACGCCGAGCTGCCAGTTTGGCCTGGGGAAGTACACGCTGGTGCCACCGCCGCTCGACCAGAGGCCGTTGCTGGGACTGCTCTCGTTCCAGGCATAACTTTCGTCGCTGCCGTTGCCGGTGTTCCAGTAGTTGCCGCTCTGCGAGCCCTCGTTGAACTGGGTGCCACCCACGGTCAGCGTGAACGGAGAAGAACCCAGAGCATTCACTGAAGGGCCAAACTGTGCCGGCGGGCTGTTAGGATCGTCGCAGCCGGCTGCTCCTGAGTCACCGGACGAAACTAGATACGTGATTCCTTGCGCTGCAGCCTGCTCCGCAAGCGCTGAAACCGCGTCCAGTTCACCGCTGGTAAAGGCAAGCTCGCAGCTGCCGAAGCTCTCGGTCATGATAGGCGCGAGATTGTTATCGATAATGTAGAGTTCGGAAAGATCAACTCCGTCGGCGGTGTTCGTCGACGCCGAAACCACGAAGTCCACGCTTGCGTTGGGCGCGACGGCCCCTGCCCATGTGGCATCGAGTGTCGCCTCGGCCTCTTCCCCGCCGCCAAGATCACCAGGATCGGGGCCATTGAGCATGACGGTGGCGAAACTGCTGCCGCCGAAAACATTGCGGAAGTCGGAAACGTCTTCTCCGGAGTTGTACAGATTGCTGCGTGCCACCACCGCCACGGTGACCCCCGTGCCGTTTATCCCCTGATTCAGCACGGTCTGTGAGCCATAGATGATCGAATAATCCCCGGGCGCCAGAGCGTGCGTCCCGTCCGAAAAGGTAATTTGCGGTGGTTTGCCCTTCTCATACTTCGCGGAGACTTTTTGCGGTGCGACCTTAAGCTGCGGCGCCTTCAGGAAATTGTGCAGGGTCGACACCCCCGCTACCGCCGGCGTCAGCGCTTCGGGAATCTGCGGGTCGCGGTCGTTTGCCCAATGCGATTCCCCGTTGACCACGTACTTGTGAATGTCCGTATGGAACGCCTGCCGAACCAGGTCGGCAGTCCCAGAGAACTCAATGACGGTTCGTCCTTTCGAAACCTGCGTCACCTGAAAACCGTGCGTCTGCAGCCAATTCGCAATGATCTGAATGTCGGAATCGGCGGGACCGAATTGCTGGCCGAATTGCTCGGGCGTGAGCCACTTGTGGTAGCTGGGCGAAGTCTTGTCCTGCTGGTCGTCGAGCAGTTTGCGCAAGGTGGCTTCCTGATCCGGACTGCGCTTCAGCACCAGCCACATGCGCTCCATGGGCAATCCGCCCGGAGCAGCGCCTCGATCAAACTGTGTGCGCGCCATGGGATGCGTATTCCCTTTCAGCGTGACCAGCTTGTTTTCATCGATAGGTTGGGTCAGCAGTGGCGCCACCGGGGTCTGCGCCGCCATCGCGACGGCTAGAGTCAAACACACCAGCAGCAGAAGAGGAACGCGGGGAACGGCAGAAATCGAAGACATACCAAGCCTCTACAGCCGGAGCAAAGCGACGCGAAGCTCTGGATCCAGCGGGATTTGGTCCGCGTCTGCAGCGGACTGACACCCCAGCAAACCCGCGACACTCGAGTGCTTGAAAGGCGTCGCATGAGTATAAACAAGTTGCTGACTTAGAAAGCAAGGACGAAATGCCGGTGAGGCGCCAGTAGTTCCAAAACCGGAGTACTCTGCCGAAGCGAAATGACTTGCTCGCGGGGTTGAAAGCGACTTACTTTGTTTCCCGCAGGATGGCTGCTGCGCTCTCCGCAGTAATATCGCGCTGCGGCGTTCCCAGCATTTCGAATCCCACCATGAATTTTCTAACCGTCGCGGAGCGCAGCAATGGCGGATAAAAATGTCCATGAAAATGCCACTCCGGATGCGGCTGCCCGTCGGTCGGAGTCTGATGAAACCCCATCGAGTATGGAAAAGGTGAATCGAACAGCCGGTCGTAGCGCGAGGTCAGCCACTGCAACGCCCCGGTCAATGCGCTTCGCTCCTCTTCCTTAAGATCGGTTAGCGTGCCCAGGTGTCGCCTCGGAAGAACCATCACCTCGAAGGGCCAAATTGCCCAGTAAGGTACAACTAACAGGAAGGATTCGTTCTCAAAGACAATCCGCTCTCCTGACCTCCGCTCGATCTCCAAATACTGGCAAAGCAGGCAGGCACCGTGTGCCTTCAGGTAGTCGCACTGCGCATTCTGCTCCTTGGCCGGCTCGTTGGGCACGCTGGCGCTGGCCCAGATCTGACAGTGCGGGTGCGGATTGCTGGCGCCCATCATCGCGCCGCGGTTCTCAAAGATCTGCACATACCCGATCCCCGAGCGAGAGCTTAGCTCGCGAAATTGCTCAGCCCATGCGTTCACGACGGAGCCAATCTCTGCCAGTGGCATGGATGCGAGACTGACGCTATGGCTCGGCGAGAAACACATCACGCGGCAAAGGCCAGCCTCACTGCGCGCGACGATTAAACCCTGCTCATTCACGAAACCGTCAGGAAGATCCCCGCACAGTGCCGAAAAATCATTTTCAAAGATGAAGACTCCTTTGTAGCAAGGATTCCTCGCGCCGGTGGCGCGGGTATTCCCCGGGCACATGTAGCATTCAGGATCGTAAGCTGGAACCCGCGCTTCCGATACTCTCTCGACCTGCCCCAGCCAGGGACGCTCGGTGCGATGCGGCGACACCAGCACCCATTCCCGTGTCAGCGGGTTGAAACGCCGGTGTGGACGCTGATGAAGGTCGAGCATCATGATTGCAATCCGGATATCTCCAGTCCTAAATACTCAACCTGCTAGCTCTCCCGCTCCCTCCGCGGCGGAGGTGATGAAGATCTCCGGCCGCAAGCCGGTCGCCTGCTCGTATTCAGTAGCGAGCGCCCGCCGAAAGTGGACGGCATGCTCCGCTTTCACGAGGTTGACAGTGCATCCCCCGAATCCACCCCCCGTCATGCGCGCGCCATACACGCCGGGCTGGCTCCTGGCCAGATCAACCATCAAATCCAGTTCCTGGCAACTGACTTCGTAGTCGAGGCGCAGGCTGGCGTGGGAAGCGTTCATCTGATCGCCGAATTTATCCAGGTTGCCTGACTCCAGCGCGACAGCCGCTTCCGCCACCCGAACATTTTCGCTGATCACATGACGGCAGCGGCGATAGAGCACTTCCGGCAACTGGTTCGCGCTGCGCTCCAGTTCCGTCACGGTGACATCGCGCAAGGCACTGATCGCCGCCAAGGAGCGCGAGAGTATTCTCACAGCTTCCTCACACTCCATCCGCCGCCGGTTGTATTCTCCGCTGGCGTGCTCATGCTTGACCATGGTGTTGCAGATTACCAAGCTTGCTTCCGCGGGAAGCGGGAGCAGACGATATTCGAGTGAACGGCAGTCCAGCAGCAGGGCGTGCGCGGCGCGCCCGCAGCAGGAGATAAATGGGTCCATAATGCCGACGCGAGCGCCGACAAATTCATTCTCAGCCTGCCGGCAAACTTTCGCGAGTTCAACCCGATCTGGAGTTATGTCAGAATTTTCCAACAGCGCATAGCCGGCGGCCACTTCGATGGCTGCCGAGGAACTGAGGCCTGAGCCAATCGGCACATCGCCCGCAATCAGTAGATTGGCGCCCCGCAGCCGATGCCCGGCGCGCGCCAGCAGCAACGCCACGCCGTGCACGTAATCGCTCCAACGCTTTGCCGGGCGGGATGCGATCTGAGCAAGATCCAGTTCAATGGACTGGGAGAAATTCTCCGAGTAGATCGCCAGCCTGGAATCCGGGCGCGGACTGATCGCGACCCACACATAGGAATCGATGGCCACCGGCATCACAAAGCCATCGTTGTAGTCGGTGTGTTCACCGATGAGGTTTACCCGGCCCGGAGCGCGGTAGATTCGGCACGATCCACCGTAGAGGTCGCCATGGCGCCGTCGCAATGCATCTGCTTTCGATGACAAGAATTCCTGGCCTGTCACAATTCAGCGATTTACGGACGCGCTTCCCCGCTGGGGTTCGCCTCACCGGTGTAACGCAGTTCAACGACGGTGCAATCGTCATTGAGCGGAGTTCCACCGCAAAAATTGGCCACCGCGGAGAAAATGTCTTCCAGCGAGGAACTCTTGGCGGCCACCTGCTCCAGGCGCTCATTCTCGAAAAAGTCGCCGCGCGCGTTCTCCGCCTCGGTCACCCCGTCGGTCACCAGCACCAGGCGATCTCCGGCCTTCAGATAACAGCGATCGCTTTCAAAAGTTGCGTCGCCGAGCAGCCCCACCGGCAGGTTGCCGTGGGTCGGACGGATCACTTCGTGATTGCACACCAATAACGGAGGAATATGTCCACAATTTACGTATTCAAGCTCGCCATCCCGCCGCAGCCGCGCGATGACCAGGGTGGCATATTTCTCGCCTAAGTGCTTCTGGGTAAAGAACCGGTTCACGGCAGCCACGATCTCGGCCAGCGGCATGTGCGAGATCAGATGCGAATAGATCATGCCTTGCAAGGTGGAGGCCAGAAGCGCGGCTGAAACTCCCTTACCGCTCACATCCGCAAGCACCACTGCCAGGCCGTCGTCGGTGTTTACCGCGTCGTAAAAATCGCCGCCAATCTCTTTGCAGGAAAGATTGCGCCCCGCCAACCGGGCGAAGGGCACCTCGGGAATCGTCACCGCCATCAGGCGCTGCTGAATCGACGCCGCAATCGAGAGTTCCTGCTGGTAGCGGCGCGCCGATTCTTCGGCCTGCACCAGGCGGGCGTTCTCGATCAGTGAGGCTGCCTCGGTTGCGATGGCGCGGAGAATATCGTGACTGACGCTGGAGATATCGCGCGAGGCGAAACGCGAGTCGACATACAACGCCCCCATGACTTCGGCGGACGACGGCGTCTGGAACGCACCCGTATCCCGACTGGTCTGCACCTGCGGCTTGCGCAGGGGTACACAGATCACGGTGCGCAGGTCGTAGGCCACGATGCTCTGCCGCCCCGCTAGGTCGAGCGACTGGCTGGTGTCGGTGACCAGAAATTCGGAATTCGATTTCAGCGCCTCATCCAGAATCGAATGCGAGATGGTCTTGTCATCCAGCAGCGGCTCGGCCTTGGAGTTGCGTCCCGCAGCCAACCGCAGATTGCCGTCCTCGGTCTTGAGAAAAACGTAGCCGCGCTCCGCCCGCGTAAGCTTCAACGTCGCATCCAACAGGGTCACCAGAATTTCGTCCAGCACACCGGTAGTGTTCAGCTTGCGCGCCGCTTCGAGAAACAGCGTAAGCTTTTCCAGATCGGTGGTGTCGGTCGAGATCTGAATCCCGGAAATCTGGCTGAGGAATTCGCGCGCCGTGTTGGTCGAAGTGGCGTGGCGAGGGTTGAAAATCACGTACGCGACGTCGCGCACCCCAAACTCCAGCCGGTCATTGCGCTGCAACTTCTGACGTTGCACCCGTTCGCCGTTCACGTATGTCCCGTGCTTGCTTCCCTGGTCCACGACGAAAAACTCGCCGTTTTCCGAGAGAATCTGGGCATGGTCGCGCGAAACCCGCGGGTCGGGAATGACCAGATCCTTGTCCACCTTCCGGCCAACGCTGAACGGCGTGCGATCGAGCACGATCGAACGCTGCTCGTTTCCGTACACGTAGATCAGCGATGGGAAAGCGGATGAACCCGGATCGGACACTGGGCCGGTAATGGAATGAAATCCCATTGACTGGTTTGGGCTCCTAAGGAATCAGCCGGTCACGCCGGAATCGCGCGCCGCCAGAGGAAGGCCCGGCGCATGCTGCCGGCTTCCATGGAACTCATTATGGCATTGACCATGGAGAGTTTTCAGGCGGCGCCCCGGTGAAAAGCGGTAATCGCCTGTTGCTCGTTGTCGTAAACCTCAAAAACGGTAACCAGCTTGGTGATTTGCAACACGTCGCGCAGGCGCTGACCCAGGCCGGTCAGCTTGATATCGGCGCCCGCGGCCCGCGCGGTCGAATACACGCCGACCAGCGTTCCCAGGCCGCCGCTATCGATATAACTCACCTCGGTGAGGTTCAAAATCAACTGCCGGGTCGAGGACAACAGGCGTTTCAGGGTGTCGCGCAAGGCCGTCGCCTCTTCTCCAAAGACAATTCGTCCATGGCACGACACCACGGTGACTCCATCGACCACACGGGTGTCCAATTTAAGCATCATTAGCTTCCTCCGACAACAAGTCTGATAAACGGGAGCGTGGCAGAAGCCTAACGCGTGCACCAGAATAATTGCAAGCCGGGCATCGGGCTCGGGCGGCGTCCGCCCACAATGGGATGGCGACCGGCTGAGGTCTTGGATAGACTGCCAGCGAAGATCCTCCCGAGGTCCGCTTCCATATCGCGATGAAGACGCTGGCGAAAAACCTGCTCCTGACGGCGGCGATGACAGGCTTTGTATGGTTCTGCACCGGGCGTTTTTCAGACATGGAGAAGGGCGCTGATTTTCCGGAGTTTTATTCTGCGGCCAGGATGGTGGCTGCGGGTATGGGCCCCCATCTTTACGAGGCCTCGATACAGGAACAATTCGAGGGCCGCTACACCGGGCGCGTCGGGACGCTTTTCAATCACCCGCCGTTTGAGCTCCTGTTTTACCTTCCCTTCTGTGGGTCGACCATGGAGCATGCCTATCTGCTCTGGTCTTTACTGAATGTCATGCTTTTGATTGCGATCGCCAGGGTCTTGGGCGGGAACCTGTTTCCCAACACGGACTGGAGACTGCTCCTGGCTTGCATGTTGTCGTTCGCGCCGGTGCTCCTGAATTTTCTGCAGGGACAGGATGCCATTCTGCTCTTGTTCTTCGAGGTGATGGCATTCGTCGCGCTGAGCAAGGATAGTGCCGCTATAGCCGGAATCTTCTTGGCTTGCGGCCTGTTCAAGTTTCATCTTGTCCTTCCGCTGGGATTGATCATTTTGCCCATCTTCCCGAAGAAGTTGAGATTTCTGTTCGGCTTCTGCGCCACCGCGACCGTTCTGTTCCTGGCTTCTTCCGCGGTCTCCGGCTGGGAGTGGATGATTGCGTATAGCCGGCTTTTGCTGTGGCTCAAAGA
>Ga0335077_10006134_pt1 | contig 14822 bp, 18 predicted proteins | sample Lox_Sample_31_FD_207151 | JGI IMG/M metagenome (GOLD analysis project Ga0335077, IMG submission 207151) | Soil microbial communities from Loxahatchee National Wildlife Refuge, Florida, United States - Lox_Sample_3.1 | ecosystem: Environmental > Terrestrial > Soil > Wetlands | place: USA... | reverse complement strand
GCTTCGGCGATCATGCTAGAGTGGCGGCGATTCAACGAGAGCCGCCCCCGCGCCGCAAAGAACAGGGGCGATGGCGCACGCCCGCGCGAGACCCGCACACCCCGATCGGAGACCGATGCGCACGACGTCTGGCCGTGGCGCGACAATCCCGGCATATAGCGTGCACACCGGGGAAGCCATGCGCTCGTCCGTCGTCGTCGCCGCAATACTGTTCGCTGGCTCGCTGTTGGCGGGGCTCGGCTTTTGCGCGCTGCTGCCGCCCTACGAGGGCTTCGACGAGTCGGCGCATTATTCCTACATCGAGCAGATCGCGCAGACCGGCACCTGGCCGCGGCTGAACGATCCGATGACGGGCGAGATCGACGATTATCTGAATGCCGCGCCGAGCCCGCAAAGCGCGCGCTGGTCGTACCGGGCGTTTTCTCAAGCCGACGCCGCGGCGCAAGCGGCCGGCGACGCGGCGGTCCACAACGCGCGCGATCCGGCGCGGCCCTGGCGCGCCGGCACGCGGCCGAACTGGCAGGGCCAGCATCCGCCGCTTTATTACGCGGTGCTGGCGCCGCTCTGGTCCCTGTCGAAAGGCTGGAGCCTTTCCGCGCAACTGCTGCTGCTGCGCGCGGTGTCCTATCTGTTCGCCTGGGGCGCGCTCATCATCGCCAGCGTGATGCTGGCACGGCCAGCGGTCGCGCCGTCGTTACGGCCGGTGCTGCTGCTCGGCCCGGCGATGTGGCCGGCGTTGTTTCCGATGTGGTTTCCGGAAATGGCGCGGCTCGGCAATGACAGCCTGCTGCTGCTGCTGCTCGCGCTGGCATGGGCCGTGACCCAGACGGCGCTCGCGCCGCAAGGACGGCTGCGCTACATCGCGCTGCTCGGGGCGCTCTGCGGACTCGCCGCGCTGACCAAGGTCACCGCGCTGCCTTTCGTCGGCGCGCTCGGCCTCTTCCTGATCTGGCGCGTCTGGCGCGCGCGCGGCGACGCCGCGCTGCGGCGCGTCGCGCTGTCGCGCTTGCTGACGTTCGGCGTCGCCGTCGCCGCGGTCGGCGGCTGGTGGTACCTCAAATGTTACGTCGATTACGGCACGCCGCTGGTCAGCTCCGCCGCTTTCGACGTCGCCGCGCATGGCGGCCTGCTCAAGGGCCTGCGCGAGCATTTCATCTGGTGGAAGGCCATCAGCGGCGTTGTGCAAAACGTGCGCTCCTTCGCCTGGTCGGGAACGTGGTCGTTCGTCTTCGTGCCGCGTTGGATCGAGGTGCCGCTCAGCATTCTGGTCGTTGTTATCGCCGGCGGCTGGATCTGCCGCGCGGTGAAAACGAAAGAGCTCTCGGCGCTCGATTCGCTCGTGCTGCTGACCTTCGGTCTTTTCGTCCTCGCCTTGCTGCAAAACTCGCTGGTCATCATCGCCGAGGTGGGCGGATTCTTGGCCGGAGCCTGGTATCTGCATTGCCTGGCGCCGATGCTCGCGGCCTTCGTCGCCATCGGGCTCGAGCAGACCTCGAAGTGGCGGCGGGTGCGGCCGCTGATCGGCGCGCTGGTTCTCTTTCCGGTCCCGTTCCTGGTCTTCGCGACCACGTTCTACTTGTTTTATTTCAGCGGCTGCCTTCCCGAAGCGACCGGCGATCGGCGCTACGGCCTTTCGGCGATTGCCGCCTGCGCCGCGGCGCCGCGCGAGGTGCTCAGCCATCTCGCGGTCCTCGGCGATCCGGCGATCGCGCTGCCGCTGTTCGGCGCGGGGTGTTTCGTGATGCTGATCGGCCTCGTGCTCTTCACGATTCCGCGTTTCTTCGCTCGCCCTAATGCAGCCGCTTGACGCCGTCGTCGACCACGCGCAATTCCAGCCGTTCGATCATGTCGGCGCGCATCGTCTCGCTCGCGCGCATGGCGCCTTCGGTCTCTCTCCAGGTGGTGGCATTGGAGCCGAGCAGCACTACGCCGATGATGATTGCCGCCAGCGCGGCGATGGTCGTCTCGGGGGTGTAGGAAACGACCGACAACATCGAAAGCGCGATCCAGCCGGCGCCGGCGGCAATGGTGATCTTGGCGGTCAGCGAAAATTTGCGGCAGCGCTCGATCGCCTCCGCCAATTCCTCGATGCGCGCCTCGACGCGCGCGATGTCCTCGCGGGTGACCTCGTCGTCCATGCCGAACCGTAGCCCGAATTGCGCCTTTTTTGCAGGCTGGAATTCCACCACGTCCGCGGCATTTTTAAAGCCGGGACATGAAGGAGCAGCGTCATGAGACACGCGCGAATTCTCCTCGGCCTCGGCGTCCTGGCCTTGTCGGCAACCGGCGCCTTGGCGAAGCCCGCTTACGTCGCCTCCACCGTCAACCTGCGCGCCGCGCCCGGAACCAAAAGCGAGATCGTCGCCAAGATTCCCGGCGGCAGTCTGATCGACGCCAAGGATTGCAGCGAAGGCTGGTGCGAGGTCAACTGGCAGGACAAGAGCGGCTTTGCCATCCAGACCGCGCTCGATTTGAGCGGCCATGTGCCGCGCCGGGCCGCGGCTCCGGCCTATCCGGCACCGCGCGGGCCTTATGTCGAGGAAGAAGAGCCGGCCTACTATGCGCCGCCACCGGTCTACTACTATGGCGGTCCGTATTACCGGCCCTATTGGGGCTGGCGCCGCCATTGGTGGTGAGCGTCAGGTCGTCTTGCCGGCGCCAAGCAGCAAGCCGAGCCCGACCTTGACGGCGAGGTAGGCGACGATCGCCACCGGAAGGGCGATATAAAACTGCACGTCCAGGCCGTGCTGCAAACCGAACAGCACGGCGGCGCCGACCAGCACCGAGACGATGCGGGCGATCGTCAGCCCGTTCATGCGGCTGCCATCAGCGTTTGGGCTGCGCGCCGTCGACCTGGCGCATATTCGCCCACGGATCGACGGCGACTTGCGGGGTGGTCTGATCTTGCGTCTTTTTCATCGCCGCCTGGTAGTCCTTTTCGGCTTGCGCGGCGGCCTTCTTCTTCTCTTCCTGCTCGACCTGGAGCGGCGTTTTCTTGTCGCTTTGCGCAAAGCCGGGACCGGTCAGCGCGGTGAGCGCGAGCATTGCGGCAAACAGTTTTTTCATGGACGACACCCGGTATCTGGCCTGGGATAGGTTTATCACGGCCTTATCTGGCGCTACAATCTGCCCAAATCGTGGTGAAAATCTCCGCCGAAAGGTCAAAGAATGTCGCTTGTTCATGCCGCGTCGCCGCATCCGGGCCCGCTGACGCTCCGGCACGATTGGACCCGCGAGGAGGTCCGCGCGCTACTCGAGCTGTCCTTTCCGGAGCTGATATTCCGCGCGGCGCAGACGCACCGGCAGTATTTCGATCCGGCCGAAGTGCAGATCTCGACGCTGCTGTCGATCAAGACCGGCGGCTGCCCGGAAGATTGCGCCTATTGTCCGCAGGCCGCGCAATACGACACCGGCGTCAAGGCGGAGAAATTGATGAGTCTCGAGGCGGTCTTGCGCGAAGCGCGCGCCGCCAAGGCCAACGGCGCCTCGCGCTTCTGCATGGGTGCGGCCTGGCGCGAGCCGAAGGACCGCGATTTGGAGCAGGTCTGCGCCATGGTCGAGGGCGTCAAGGCGCTCGGGCTGGAGACCTGCGCCACGCTCGGCATGCTGAGCGGGGAGCAGGCACAGCGATTGAAGCAGTCCGGTCTCGACTACTACAACCACAACCTCGACACTTCGCCGGAGTTCTACGGCGAGATCATCACCACGCGTACCTACCAGGATCGCCTCGACACGCTCGACAAGGTGCGCGATGCCGGCATCAATGTCTGTTGCGGCGGCATCGTCGGCATGGGCGAGGGGCTCGACGACCGCGTCGGCATGATCGCGACGCTGGCCAATCTGCCGGTGCATCCGGAAAGCGTGCCGATCAACATGCTGGTGCAGGTGGAAGGCACGCCGCTAAGCGGTACGCGTAAGCTCGACCCGCTCGATTTCGTGCGCACCATCGCGGTCGCGCGCATCTGCATGCCGGCCTCGGTGGTGCGCCTCTCCGCCGGCCGCGAGGACATGAGCGAGGAGACGCAGGCTTTGTGCTTCCTCGCCGGCGCCAATTCGATCTTCTACGGCCCGAAGCTGCTCACCACGCCCAATCCGGAGCGCGACCGCGACATGCGCTTGCTCGACAAGTTGGGCCTGCGGCCGATGGCGTAGGGCCGCCCGGCAAACGACAACGGCGCGGCAAAGTGTTAGGGTTCAGCCCCGCTGCAGCCCGAATCGATCAGACCCCAGACCCGCCGCGCAATCTTGTCCGAAGCCAGTCCTTCCCGCCCGCGCCGGCGCGCCTTCGACGTGTCGACCGCGGTCATCGCCGCCGTGGCCTGTGCCGCCGCCGCCGCCGTCTATGTGCGCGACGGACGCGAGCATTTTCTCGCGATTTTCGGCAGCGACCTGGCGCTGTTCGGCGAGATGCTGCCCAAGGTGTTGGCCGGCTGTCTGATCGGCGCCTTCGTCACCATGATCCTGCCGCGCGAGCTCGTCGCGCGCTGGGTCGGCCACGAATCCGGTTTCACCGGCCTCGTGGTCGCTGCGTTCTTCGGCTTCCTGCTGCCGGGCGGGCCGATCACGATCTATCCGGTGGCCGGCGCCTTCCTGCTGATGGGCGCCGATGCCGGCGCGGTGGTCGCCTTCATCACCGCCTGGACGCTGTGCGGCTATACGCGCGCGCTGGTGTGGGAATTGCCGTTCTTCGGCCCGCACTTTGTCATTTGGCGCATTGTCGAGGCGGTCCCGCTGCCGCTCATCGCCGGATTGCTGGCGCGCATCGCGGTGCGCACCGGCGTGAAGGTGACGGTCGAGAAAGGCGATTGATGTTTCTCGCCGTCAACATTCTGCTGTGGCTGGTGGTCGCGGTTTTGGCCTTCGTCGCCGCGCTGCACGGGCGCGTCTTGTTCGAAGACGGCGCACGCAACGGCGCGCTGGAATTTCTGCGGCTGCTGCCGCGCATCGGCGCCGGCGTGATCGGCTCCGGCTTTATCGCCGAGATCTTGCCCAAGGCGACGGTCGCTTCCTGGATCGGTCCGGACTCGGGCCTGTTCGGCGTGATGATCGCGACGCTCGCCGGCGCGCTCACGCCGGGCGGGCCGGTGGTCGGCTTTGCCATTGGCTCGGCGGCGCTCAAGAGCGGGGCGGGCGCGCCGCAGGTGATCGCCTATTCCACGGCCTGGGCGCTCTACGCCATCCATCGGCTGGTTGTCTGGGAGGTCCCGCTGATGCCGCCGCGCGTCGTCTGGTTGCGCGCGGCCGTCTCGCTGCCATTGCCGTTCATTGCGGCGGGACTGGCGACGATGCTGGCGCAGCCGTGAGCACCCCCGGTTCCAAACCGCATTGAGACCTGCCAAAATCCTGCGCAAGAATAAAACAGGGAGGACACGATGGCGCGCCATGCATATTGGGCATCGTTCAAGCGCGCGGCGTTTGCCGCAGGATTGGTTGCGGCGGTCTTTGCTTGGCATTTCGAGGCGGCGGCCGCCGACGATTACCCCAACCGCGTCGTGCAGTTGATCGTGCCGTTCCCGCCCGGCGGCGGCGTCGACACCGAGGGCCGCGTCATCGCGCAGAAATTGTCCGACGCGCTCGGCCAGCAGGTGATCGTGGTGAACAGGCCCGGCGCGGGTTCGGTCATCGGCGTGCGCGACGCTGCGAAGGCGGCGCCGGACGGCTACACCATCCTGATGCTGGTCACCGGCGCGAGCCTGCCGGCCAATACCGGCTACGATCTGCAGAAAGACTTCACGCCGATCGGGCTGATCGCCTCGATCCCGATCGTGATCATGGCCAATCCGTCGGTGCCGGTGAATTCCATGGCGGACATCGTCGCGCTCGCCAAAAAGGAGCCGGGCAAGCTGACCGTCGGCACGCCGCCGGCGCCGACGCTCAATTATTTCGGCGCCGAGCAATTCAAGGGCATGGCCGGCGCCGACATGACCATCGTCACCTACAAGGGCACCGGCCCGCTCACCACCGATCTGCTCGGCGGGCACGTGAAGCTCGCGTTCAACACGCTGCCGCCGGCGATCGGCAACATCAAGGCGGGCAAGCTCAAGGCTATCGCCGTGGCGGCGCCGCAGCGGCTTGCCGCGATCCCCGACGTGCCGACCACCGCCGAATCCGGAATGCCGGGGCTCGACATCGTGCAGTACTACGGCCTGGTCGCGCCGGCCGGCACGCCCAAGCCGATCATCGATCGGCTGAACAAGGAGCTGCGTAAGATCGTGTCGTCGGAAGACGTCAAGCAACGCATCATCTCCGACGGCGGCGGCCCGGTTGCTTCGACGCCGGAAGAATACGCGGCCAACATCCGGCGCGAGGAAGGCCGCTGGGCGGCGCTGATCAAGAAGCTGGGGCTGGTGGTGAATTAGCCCGTCACTCATCAATCGAGTTGATACCGGATCCGCGTCGGTATCCGCCAACGGCCCTTGACGGTGTCAAGGCGGGCACCCCGCCGTTATGGCGACCGGCCCGAACCGGACACCGCTCTCTTGCCATGGCGCTCTCAATTGTCGCCGCCGATCGCAGAACTGGCCGCGAGCAAGACCGCGCGCTGAATCGGCGCGCGCGGATGCCGAGACACAATCTGTCACAAAATTTTTCGTCGTTGACAAACATCTGCGACATCTCACGCGTACCGAGGGGCACGCAAAGGCTGACCTGGATCAATGACATGATCCTTCCGATCGATTAAGGACTGCTACTGTTCCGAAAGGAACTGCCATGGGTGTCCTTCGCTATGCGGTGAACGAACTTCTCTTTCGCAGCGGCCGCTCGCTGGTAACGGCTGTCAGTATCGCGTTGGCTGTGCTTGCAGCCATAGTGCTCACGTCGCTGGCAAGCTCTTACGCCCGTGCGCTCCGCGTGCCGATCGAGACGGTCGGCGCCGACGTGATCGTGCAGCGGCAAGGCGACATCCCGCCCAAGCTCGAGGGCTTGGTGTTTCCCCATCCGAACGCGCTGGTCCCGGCGGATATCGTACGGCAGATCAAAGCGATCCCCGGGGTCATCGCGCTGACGCGTGCCGTGTATATGTGGGACCTGGAGCCGGATCGCTACGAGTCGGTGCTCGGCATCGACGACAGCGAAGTCGGCCTCGCCGGCCTCGGCCGGCGATTGATAGACGGCAAGCCGATCACGGCCGCGAGCCACAGCATCCTGGTCGACAGCGACTACGCGACCAAGAACCACGTCAAGGTCGGTGACAGCGTCATGGTCGGCGTCGATTCGTTTGCGGTCGCTGGAATCGTCGATGCCGCGCGCAGCGGCAAGCTGGTGCGCGCCGACGTCTATATGCCGATCGTGCTGGCGCAAGCGCTGGCCGCGACGGCGCCGCAGGTGCAAGCGCTCTATCCGTTCGGCGCCGACGACGCCAATCTCGTGCTGGTCAAAGTCAACCGCGAGCAATTGCAGGGCGTCGTCGAAAAGGTAACAAGCTTGATCGGCAAAAATGGCGTGGTGTCGAGCGAGCTTTCGATGCGCAACGCACTCTCCGGCGTGCTGTTTCTCTCGCAAAGCATGGGCCTGATCATCGCCGCGATCATCGGCCTCTTCGCCGCCGCCTTTGTCTGGCGCGCGACCGCGACGTCGGTGGCGGAGCGGCGGCGCGAAATGGCAATCCTGCAAGCCATCGGCTGGTCGTGGCGGCATATCGGCGAGCAGGTCGTGATCGAGAACCTGGCCTTGGCGATGGCCGGCACCGCGGCCGGACTTGCCGTTGCGCTTGTCGTCGTGCTCTCGCTCGGACACATCTCGGTAACGGTCGATCTGCCCTGGGACTTGAGCTCGACGCCGCATTTCATTCCGACGGCCGCGATCGACCGCACCCAGACGATTACCGCGCCGATCTCGATCTCGTGGCTGACCGCCGGCATCGCCGCTGCCGGCAGCCTGGCGATCAGCTTGCTGGCGGTTCTCGCCGTTCTTGCCCTGCCGCGGCCGCAGCCCTGGTCGTTGCTGCGCGCCGAATGATGGAGCCTCGCATGAACGATACGGCAATGCTCGCAAAGTCCGTGCCGGCGCCCGGCGTCGCGTCCGGCCGAGACATCATCCGCGTGCGGCGGCTCAAGAAACACTACGGCGACGTCGAGGTTCTCAAAGGTGTCGACCTCGCCGTCGACGCCGGACAATTCACCGCGATTATGGGCAAGTCGGGCTCCGGCAAGAGCACGCTGCTCGGAATTATTGCCGGCCTCGAAAAGCCCGATGAAGGCGATGTATCCATTCTCGGCCACAAGCTCGACGGCATGAGCGACCGGGATTTGGCGACCTTGCGCCGCCGCTCCATCGGCATCGTCTTTCAGGGCTTCAGCCTCATTCCATCGCTCACCGCGCTCGACAACGTTCTGCTGCCGACCTTCTTCGCGACCGAGACGAGCGCGGCGGAGCGCCGCCAACGCGGGGTCGATTTGCTCAAGCAGGTCGGCTTAGGCGATCGGCTGAACTACCACCCGGCGACGCTCTCCGGCGGCGAGCAGCAGCGCGTGGCGATCGCACGCGCGTTGATGAATAACCCCGCGATTCTCTTGGCTGATGAGCCGACGGGAAATCTCGATCAGGAAACCGGCGCTTCCGTGCTCGAACTGCTGCTCGATCTCGGCCGCACGCACGGCACCGGCCTCCTCATGGTCACCCACGATCCCGACGTGGCGGCCAAGGCCGGCCATGTCGTGGAAATGAAAGACGGGAGAATTATCGATGGCCACCCGTAGAGATATCATCGCGCTTGGCGCAGCCGCCGCGCTTCTGCTGCTGACCAAAGCCCACGAAGCCTTCGGCGCCCAGCCGACAATCGAGATCGTCGCCCTGCCGCATTCGCCGGTGCAGACCGCATTGAAGCCGGTGCGCGATTTTCTCGCGAAGCTTGGCGGTCAAGTCAAGCTGATCGAGCTCGATTCCGAAAGTCCGGCCGGCGACAAGCGGATCAAGGCGGTCGGCGAGAAAGGCCATGTGCCGATCCTGCTTTTGGTCAACGGCAGCGACAAGTTCAAGCGGCCGGACGGCACGGCGGTCGTGTTCAAGGACTTTCCCGCCGGCGCCGGCAATCCGCTCGGACTCAACGGCACCTGGTCGGTGGCCGACTTCGAGGCGGCGGTCAACGCGGCGCTGGGGAAATAGCATGGCCGGCCTCGTTCACTGGCGCTATGTCGCAAGCGAACTGGGCTTTCGCTGGAAACGTACCGCGTTGCTCGTGGCCGGCATTGCCTTGGCTGTCACCCTGGTGACCACGCTCGACATTCTCAGCCGCGCCTTCGCCGATCTGGCGACGGTGCCGTTCCGCAACCTCGGCGCCGACCTGATCGTGCAGCGCAGCGCCGTGCAGTCTGCCGTGCCCAAGGATATGGGCATCATCCTGCCGTACTCGGCCGAACCGATCACCAGCGATGAACTCAAGCGGCTCGCGGCCGAGCCAGGCGTGAGCCAGGCGGCCGGCTTTGTGCTCCTGTGGAATCTCGGCAAGGGACGTTTCATTTCCATCACCGGCGTGCCGTTCGGGCCGGATGCGCCCGCGCTCGGCCCGGGCAAAGTGAGCCAATGGCTAATCCAGGGCCGGCTGCCGAATGCAGGCGCGCGCGAAGTGCTGGTGGAGCGGCACTATGGGGCGTTCTTCCGGCTGACGCCGGGATCGAAGGTCGAGATCGGCGGCGAGCAATATGCAGTCACCGGTGTGGCCGATATTCTCGAAGGCAGCCAGATTGTCGCCAGCAATTTCTACATGGACATCGACGAGGCGCGGCGGCTGGCCAAGCTCCCCGCGAATCTGGTGAACCAGGTGTTCCTCAAGCTCTCCGATATGGCACAGACCGAGAGCGTCAAGAACCGTATCGCGGCGTGGCTGCCGCAGGCTTCGGTGACCTCGCCGGGCACGATGTTGCAGTTGTTCGGCGGCGTGTCGCAGACCATCGGGCGCTTCCGTATCGTCGCCGTGCTCGCCGGTGCGCTGGCGGCGCTGGCGCTTGCCGCCACCTTTGTGTTCGGCAATCTGGTCGAGCGCAGCCGCGAGCTTGCGATCCTGCGCGTCATCGGCTGGGAGCAGAGCCAGGTGCGCCGCGAGATCGCGGCGGAAATGGTGCTGCAAGGGCTGATCGCCGGTTTGCTCGCGCTCGGACTGCTGGCGGCCGGCAGCGTTCTGCTGGCGCATATCAGCATCAATATGCCGGCCAGTCTTCCCGGTGAGAATCCGGCGAGCTTTGCTGCCGGCGACTTTCATCTCGGCGCCAGCACGATCACGCTGCCGGTGACGCTGACGGTTTGGGACTGGCTCTGCGGACCGCTGGCGGCGACGGTGGCGCTGGGTATTTGCGGCTGGTGGATGGCGACGGATCGCAAGTCGAAGAGTCTATGGGCCGCGATCAGGGCGTGACGGCTCGCCCCGCGCGGAATTACTGCCGCAACAGGCCGCAATAACGGTTGGTGCCGTTATCCCAGCAGCCGGTGTTGCGGCAATAGTTGAAGCGCTGGCGGCAGGGGGGAATGCAGTTCGCCGCCACCGCGGGCGGAAACTTCTGGCAGGCGGTAATGCACGTCTTCTGCTCGCTGGTGCACGTCATCGGCGCGGCCTGCGCCGGCTGCAGACAGAGCAGCGGCAGCGCGATGAGGGCGAAGGCGATTCGGCTCATGCCGATTCGTTAGCATGATCGGCGTTGCGCCGTCTTGTCTGCCACGCGGGCGCGGCCAGGGCGGCGAAATAGCCGAGCGCGCTCAAGCAGGCGATGCAGAAGCTCACCGGCCAGTCGGTGTAGTAGGCGACCGTAATGCCGAGCCAGGCTTCGGCCAGAGCCAGCAGCGCGGCCAGCGCGAGGCCGCTCCACAGCCCGGTGGTCAGGCGTTGCGCCGCGGCGGGCGGGCCGACCATCAGCGTGAACACCAGCAGCACGCCGACGATCTGCGCGCATTCCGAGACGGCGAGCGCGACGACGGCGAGGAACGCGGTCGACACGAAGCGCAGCGGCACGCCCTTGGCCTCGGCCAATTCCGGCTGCAGGCTGGCGAAGATCAGCGGCCGCATGATCGCGGCGAGCGCGACAAGGGTGATGACGCCGAGCACGGCGAGCGTCGCGATCATGCCATGGTCGACCGCCAGCACGTTGCCGAACAACAGCGCGGTCGCCTGCGTCGCGAACGACGTATAGTAGTGCAGGAACAACAGGCCGAAACCGAGCGCCAGCGCCAGCACCACGCCGATCGCCACGTCGCGGTTGCTGATGCGCTCGGAAAGCACGCCCATGGCGATGCCGGCGGCCAGCGTGAAGCCAATCAGACCCCACAATGGCGCCAGCCCGATCAGCCCGGCGCCGGTCGCGCCGGCAAAGCCGATGTGCGAGAGCGCGTGGCCGGCGAAGGTCTGCCCGCGCATCACCAGGAAATAGCCGACGATGCCGGACACCACCGCGACGATGCCGGCGGCGGCGAAAGCGTTCTGAATGAAATCGTACTGGAACACCTTGCCTCGTCATACTCTGGATTCCGGGCCCGCCGCTTCGCGGCGTCCCGGAACGACAATGCTGTCAATGATGGTGCTCATGCTCGTCGCCATGATTGTGGTCGTGTTGATGGGCGGATGTTTCCACGTCGCGGCCGCGCGACATCACGAAGATGTGGCCGGCGGCGCGCACCACCTCGATGTCGGTGCCGTAGAGCCGCGACAGCACCGGCGCGGTGATCACCTCGTCGACGGTGCCGAGCACGGCCCGGCCGTTGCCGAGATAGAGCACGCGGTCGAGCGTGCCGAGCAGCTGGTTGAGTTCGTGCGCGCTGAACAAGACGGTAATGCCGCGCTCGCGGCAGACCTTGCGCACCACGTCGATCGCCACCTCCTGGTGGCGCGCGTCGAGGCTGATCAGCGGCTCGTCGAGCAGCAAGAGCTTCGGCTGCCCGATCAGCGCTTGCGCCAGCAGCAGCCGCTGCCGCTCGCCGCCCGACATGGCCGACAGCGGCCGCCGCGCCAGATCGCGCGCGCCGACAGATTCGAGCGTCGCTTCGATCATGCTGCGGTCGTGGCGCGTGAGCGAGGGCAAGCCCCAACGCTGGCCATGCAGCGAGGCGCCGATGAAATCGAGGCCGCGCACGCGCAAGTCCGGCAGCACCGTGCGGACCTGCGGCAGATAGCCGATGCTGTGGTCGCCGCGCTGCGGCGGGCGGCCGAACACGCGCAACGTCCCCGCGCTCGGCGGCAGCAAGCCGAGGATGGCGCGCATCAGCGTCGTCTTGCCGGCGCCGTTCGGGCCGAGTACGCCGATGAATTCGCCGGCGCGTATGGCGAGGCTGGCATCGGCCAGCACGGTGCGCTCGCCGAGCGTCAGCGTCACGCGGTCGAGTTCGACCTGATTCACGAATTCGGGCCGGCCAGCGCCTTCTCGGTGTCGGTGACTTCGCTCAGCATCCATTGTTGGAAGGTCATATCAGGCGGCACCGTCTCGGTCACGCCCACAACCGGGATTTTTGCGGCTTTCGCAATGGCGACAAGATGCTGCACGATCTTGCTCGATGCCTGCTTATTGTAAAACATCACGCGGACTTTGTGCTCATTCAGGTCGCGTTCGAAGGCGGCGACGTCGCTGGCACTTGGCTCGGTGTCGTTCATGATCGAAAGCTGGAATTTCTCGTTGCGCATGGTTAGGCCGAGCGCGGTCGCCATATAGCCGAACACCGGCTCGCTCGCGGTCACTGCGGCGCCGCCATATTTCTTGCGCACGGCCTCGATTTTTTCGTTTAGCGGCTTGAGCGAAGCGATAAATGTCGCCAGCCGCGCCTGGAATTCGCCGGCATGGGCGGGCGCGGCCTTGCTAAGCGCTTGCTCGATCGCCTTGGCGACCGCCGGCATAGTGGGAGGATCGTACCAAAGATGCGGATTGTCGCCGGCTTTCTTGTGCACGAGATCGGCGGCAACGATCACGATGCGGCCCGGATGCGACGCCGCGGCAAGGAGTTTGGGCATCCACGGATCGTAGTCGGCGCCGTTGTAAACGACGATCTGCGCAGCCGCGAGCTGGCGCGCCACCGCTGGCGACGTTTCGAACAGATGTGGATCCTGATCCGGATTGCTCATGACGCTGGTCACTTCGACCTGCGGTCCGCCGATCTGCTGAACGATGCCGCCGTAGAAATTTTCGGCGGCCACTACGGCGATCTTGCCGTCGGCGGCGCGCGCGGCCGCAACGGCGAGGGTCAGGGCGGCGAGGGCGAAAGCGGCAAGCCAGACGGCGCGTTTCATGCGGGCGGTCCTTGCTTTTGCAATGGGAGGGTCGGCCGGTATGTAACAATATAACATATTGCCTGGCAAGCCCGCGGTGCCGGCGAAAACGGCGCCACGCGCGCTAATCCACGCCCGATCCGGGCGAAATTGCTTAAAGCAACTTTAACGTTTGCGGTACAATTTTACTGACGGCAATTTGAGCAGCGAACGATTGCGCGGCCGAGGCGGGCGGAAAAAATTTCCGCGGAAGAGGGACCGAATTTGTCTCAAGCCCTGCAGATTATCGACGAACTCGAAGTCGCGCTCAAAAGCCATTCTTCCGACCGCCACCTGTCGATTTTGAAGAGTGTCACCGGCTTGTTTCTGGCCGGGCACGACCGCCTCACCGAGGAGGTGTCCGCGGTATTCGACGGCGTCATGGTTCGCCTGATCGAGCACGTCGAAAGCCGGGCGCGCATCGAGCTCAGCCGCGAGGTCGCGCCGGTCGCCAATGCCCCGGAACAGGTCATCCACCGTCTCGCCAGCGACGACGACATCGCCGTCGCCGGCCCGGTGCTGGCGCAGTCGCCGCGGCTCACCGACGAGAATCTGGTGGTGATCGCCGAGAGCAAAGGCCAGTCACACCTGAGCAAGATCGCCGAGCGCCCCGTGCTCAGCCCGATCGTCACCGACGTGCTGGTCGACCGCGGCGACCGCGAGGTGGTCACCAAGGTCGCGGACAATATCGGCGCGCGCTTTTCCCCGACCGGCATGTCGATGCTGGCGATGCGCGCAAGCGGCGACAGCGAGTTGACCGAGGCGATGACGCGGCGCCCCGATATCTCGCCGGCGCTGTTCAAGCGGCTGCTCAGTCATGCCACCGAGGAGGCGCGCCAGCGCATGCTGGCCCAAGCCGGGCCGCAGCAGCGCGAGGCGATCAACCGCGTGCTTTCGCAGATCGCCGCGCAGGCCGGCACCATGGGCGTGTCGGCGAAGGAGTTCGCCGCCGCCGAGCGGCTGGTGCATTCGTTCAGCCAGGATACCGAGCAGACGCGCTGGAAGGTCTTGCAGTTCGCCGACGGCAACCGCATCGCCGAATTGGTCGCCGCGCTGTCGATCTTGAGCGGCGTGCCGATCTCGTTGGTGTCGCGGTTGATCTGCGACACCGAGCCGTTCGGGGCCATGGCCTTGTGCAAGGCGATCGGCCTCGAGTGGATGGTCGCGCACGCGGTGATCAACAATCTGCCCGGCATCAGCGAACAGCGCGAGGAGAAGCTCGAAGAGATGTGCGCGCAGTACGAGCGCCTCTCGACCGAGTCGGCCGAGCGTTTACTCGGCTATTGGCAGGCGTGCCAGACACACCGCGGGTTGCCGCAGTAGCTCGCGACCCGGAGGTAATTATATAGGGCGCCCCGCCACGTTCGCGTAGTTGGCGCATCGCCTTTAACGAACGGGCAGCCATTTTCTGGCACACCGCTTGTCATCGGGAGGGATTGCATGGCGTTTCTGTACGCACAACGGCCGAGAAAACCGACTTACGAACGCGGCGTGCTGGCCTGTGCCAAATGCGCCGCGCCGATTTATATCCACAAGCTCAAGACGTTACCGGATGAATTTTCCGTGCGCTGCGCCCGATGCGGCGAGCGCGGTATTTACGCCA
>Ga0335077_10006132_pt1 | contig 14830 bp, 17 predicted proteins | sample Lox_Sample_31_FD_207151 | JGI IMG/M metagenome (GOLD analysis project Ga0335077, IMG submission 207151) | Soil microbial communities from Loxahatchee National Wildlife Refuge, Florida, United States - Lox_Sample_3.1 | ecosystem: Environmental > Terrestrial > Soil > Wetlands | place: USA... | reverse complement strand
CGCTCGGAGACTTCGCCTCATCAGCGGCGGTCGGTCTCCTCTGGACGGCGATCTCTCCGACGGTCGGATTCGCCTATGCGGCCGGCTGGATGGTGATCTCGACTCTGGCGTCGCTCGCCCTTGCTTCCGCGTCAGCGCGTTAGACGCTCACCAGAGACCACTAGCGGCTCTCGTCCCAGAGGTTCCCCAGCCAGCGAGGATGGTCGGGCCAGCCCTTCGCGGCGTCGCGCGCGATCTCGGCGAGGATCGGCGGGCGGACGCCATCTGCGGTCTCTGGGTCGACCAGCCCGATGCGCTGATCTTGGACGCGTTCGGCGACGTCCGCGAGGAAGACGAAGTTCACGTCGTGCACCTTGTAGCGGGAGACGACCTCGGCCACGTAGACGAGCGGTCCCGGCTCGACGAGGAGGCCGGTCTCCTCGCGCACCTCTCTGACGAGTGCTTCATGGAGGTTCTCCCAGCGGTCTACACGACCGCCGGGAAGCGCGGCATGTGGCTCGCCCATCCGCGTCTCGTCGGTGACCACGAGTCGCCCGTCGATGAAGATCACGGCGCGAACCTCGACTCTCACGTACTGCCCCCCTCTTCATTGACGACAAGCACCGGGCAGGGCACGTCGTCGATCAAATGACGCCCTAACAGGTGATCTCTGCCTTTACGTCCGATCACAACGAGGTCGAAGCCGTGCTCGTGGGCGTACTCGGCAAGCTTTCGCGCGGCGTGCTCCGCCGACAGGGCCTCGATGAACGCATCCGCTCCGGCTGCTGCCTGCGCCTCCACCGCGTCGCCGCCGAAGCAGCACACGGTCAGCTCCGCCTCATAGGCGTCGGCGAGCGCGCGAGCCGCGTCGAGAGAGGCGGCGGGCGGGTTGTCGTGCTCCCAGGCGAGAAGGATGTGCTGGAACATCAGTAGGCGTGGATCAGGTAGGCGATCAAGACGAGGACGTAGAGCGGGTAGATGCTGACGCCCCCGAACCGGATTGGACGGACAACCGTCAGGGCGACGAACGGCGCGCCGCGGAAAACCCAGAAGGCTTCATCGGAGACTGCGCTGCCTTTGCGCAGGAGCTCGGCCGGGTCGCGGTACGGCTGGAAGATGCTCGGCCTGCGGTTCGACTGGACGATCGTGTCGGCGCGCCAGAGAACGGCTGCATAGGGCGACGCAGCGAGAAGGACAACCGCACTCTGGAGAATCTGCAGTCCGTCGCCTATCGACACGGCTCCTCCTCATCGGTAGAAGCCATCAGCCCGGTGACGGGCGTTACGCGAGCTTCATCGCGTCACGCTGCCTCGGGCGCGATCTTATCGGGGTCGCGCGCGGCGACGTCAACCGCGGATGCGGCATGGTGGCGTGGCACGCCGACGCCTAGGGCACAGACGCGAGAAATGCGGCCGCCGAACCACCAGGTTGTCTGCCCCGGCGGAAGCGTCGACGACCGCCGAACACAAGGGTAGCGGAGTGCTGTCACGTGCGGCGCCGAGCCTTGTCGAGTGCGACCGCCGTCGCGTTGCGGACGGCCGGGTCGGAGTCCGCGGCCAGGGCTCGAAGAGCCTGCTCTGCTCCGAGGGAATCGACCACTGCGAGCGCATGGACGACCGCGATCCGAACCTCGGGGGCCGGGTCTCGGAGATACCTGAGCGCCACTTCGCCGCGCCCGCGCCCTCCGAGTAGGCCGATCAACACACCGCGAAGCCGATTGTTCGCCTGGGCAAGGTTCCCTTCGAGGGCGGCCTCTAGCCGGTCGCCGTAAAGACGCTCCAGGGCGACGAGCGCTCGTCCGCGAACCTCGATGCGGGAGTCGAGAAGTGCGTCTATCAAGGCGTGCCCAGCAGCGTCGCCGCCTGCCGCGGCGACCGCGTCGCAGGCGGCGCGGCGGACATGCCAGCTCTCGTCGCCCAAGGAGTCGAGCAGGCGAGACAAAGGGACAGCATCGGGGCAGTGAACAAGCGCTCGCACTGCGGCCTCGCGTACCTCGGCGGCTCTGTCGTCGAGCAAGCTCTCGACTGTCTCTGCGTCGAGCGTGCAGGCCGCTCGGCCGAGCTCTTCCCGCACGTCGGTGGCGTCGTCCTGGGCTGAGGCGTCGAGCGTCTGCGGGGCGTCGGGGTCGAGCAGAGCCAGCGCTCGGATGGCAGCGCTCCGGACCGAGGCGTCGGGGTCAACCAGCATCCGACGAAGGGCGACGACTGACCCTGCATCCCCCGGGAGCCGTTCGAGCGCCTCGACCGCGAGCCGCCTGACCGGCACGGTCTCGTCACCCAAGGCTTCCCTCAGCGAGTTGCGCGCATCCGCTGCTTGAAGCTCGCGGAGGGCGATGGCCGCTTTCTGCCGTCTCGAAGGCGAAGGGCTTCCAAGCGCCTCGATTGCAACAGACGTCGCAGCTGCATCCCCCAGCGTGCGCAGGGCTGCGGCAACGTCCCCGACGATCCCGATGTCGAGCTCCAGCATCGAGGAGCGCAGGCCCTCAATCTCCTCCGGACCGGCGAGCGGCACAAGCCGCCGCAGTGCGGCACGACCGACGTCGAGCGAGATGTCCCCTACGGCAGCAAGAAGAGCTTGAGCGTGGCCCGGCCCGGCAGGATGGGCTAGGACGTGTCGCAGCCTTGCCGTGGCATCGAACTCGCCGCGCTGGCGCATCACTCTCGCCGCGATTGCTCGAGGAACTCGCGCGCGGCTGCGAGGGCTTCGGGGCCGTGCCAGATGGCCACGCCGGCGATTAGCCCGCATTCCACGCCGGCAATGGTCAGGTCGAGCCACCACGGCCAGCCGCTGAAGGCGATCAGAATGGGCATAGCGACGAGGAACGCGATCATCACCGGGGCGAGCGGGCCGTAGCTCGCCAACACGAGAATGAGGAAGCGGCCGAGGATGCGCATCAGTTCCCGCTCGTGTGCGAGGGTAGGGTTGCTCGGAGGCGATGGAGCCCGCCGTCAAGCGCCGCCAGGCTGATGGCTCCTACCGAGTCGAACCGAAAGGTAGGAGACACGGCGGTGCAGAGACGTCGCAACATTCGCAGTGCTGGAGCGTCCGAGGCCAAACGCAAGCTGATGTACGTCGTCTGGCTGATCGGTCTCGCCGGTGTGCTTGGCGTGGTCCTCCGTCCAGCCATGCCGTGGCTCCTCGTCTGGGCGGCGATGCTCACCTTCGGCGGCGTCAAGCTGCCGTCAGAGCTGCGAGACCTGTGGCGCGGCTCTCGCGACCGACGCGAGGCGGAATGAGCCGGGTTGTGAGAGCCGCGCTGATTCAGGCGCACGCGAACATGTCGAAGTCCGAGGCGCTCGAAAAGCACGTGGCGATGGTCGAGGACGCAACGGGCCAAGGGGCACAGGTCGCCTGCCTGCAGGAGATCTTCTTCGGCCCCTACTTCTGCGCGCAGCAGGAACCGAAGTGGTTCGAGACAGCCGAGCCGGACGACGGGCCGACGGTGTCCGCGATGCGGGAACTGGCGCGCAAGCACGAGGTCGTTCTCATCGTGCCGTTCTTCGAGAAGGAGTTCGAAGGCGTCTTCTACAACACCGCCGTCGTGATCGATGCTGACGGCAACGTTTGCGGCAAATACCGCAAGACGCACATCCCGCAAGTCGGCCCGATCTTCTGGGAGAAGTACTTCTTCAAGCCCGGCAACCTCGGCTACCCGGTCTTCGAGACCCGCGTCGGGAAGGTGGGCGTCTTCATCTGCTACGACCGCCACTTTCCTGAGCCCGCCCGGCTGCTCGGCCTGCACGGCGCGCAGCTGACTTTCAACCCTTCGGCAACGATCGAGAGCGTCTCCCGCTACCTCTGGGAGCTCGAGCAGCCGGCGCACGCGGCCGCAAACGGTTTCTTCGTGGGCGCCGTCAACCGCGTCGGCGAAGAGCTGGTCGACGGCGCCCGCTTCTACGGCTCGAGCTACTTCTGCGACCCGCGCGGACAGATCATCGCCCAGGCCTCCGAGACCGACGACGAGGTGCTCGTGGCCGATCTCGACCTCGCGATGATCGACGAGGTCCGGACGAGTTGGCAGTTCTTCCGCGACCGCCGGCCGGAGACCTATGGGGAGCTCTCGGCGCTGCTCCCTTAGCGCGGCGTCGTGACCTACTACTGCTGGCACTGCTACGGCATGAGCTCCAGAGCCCGCGGGACGTGCGAGCATTGTGGAAGTGAGATCGCCGCCCCGGAAGACACGAGCTTCGACGCGCGGCTGATCTGGGCGCTCGGCCATCCGCTTCCCGGAAGGCAGATGGCGGCAATCTCCGCCCTCGGCAAACGGAGAGTCGCTGCCGCCCGCGGGCAGCTCGCCGAACTCGTACACGACGCTGACCCGTACCTGGCGGCCGCTGCGCTGGAGGCGCTCGCGCGGATCGACGGGGCTGAGCGCTACCGGAGCCTGCTCGCCACATTGTCGATCAGCGGGCCGCCTCAGGTGCGACACGTAGCGGAGAGACTCTCGGCTCAGCTGCGAGACGGCACCTCTCCGACGTAGAGCTTGATCACGTCCGTCCAGGAGCGCTCGTCGTCTGGATTGCGCTGGGCGGCATAGTGGTGGTCGCGCTTGCGGTCGTACTCTGCGAGGCGGTGGCGCATCTCGGCAAGACGGCGATGCCAGTCCTCGAGGAGGAAGCGGCTCAGGTCAGCGCGCTTCCCGCTCGCGTCGACCAGCATGAGCAGGTGGTCGTAGCACGGGCCGCTAGAGCGCTCGTATCGCTGGCGGCCTGTCGACGACGCGAGCAACTGGAGGAGGAAGTCGGCTTTCCGCGGTGCCGCCTCGGTCGCTTCGACACAGGCGACGCATTGCGCGCTTCGCCCGAGTGCCTGAGAGGGCTGGCGTGCGCGGAGCCTCGATGCGCCGGCCACGAGTTCCTCCAGTCTCTTCACGTCCTGCTCGGCGAGCCTGCCGTAGACGTCCGCGATCGCAGCCCCCGAACCGCCCGCGCTGGCGAGCTCGTGGAACAGCCAGGCATGCTTCCGGCAGAATCCTCCGCCGGCGTAAAAGCGCTTGCGTGCGGACGGGCTGTAGCGACCCTCGCGCCAGAACCCGCCGAGCCAGCGCTCGATGTGCCGCTCGAGAGCGAAGCAGATGGGGCAGCGTCCACTGGCGAGCCCGTCCTCGAGATCGAAGGTGAAGAGATCGCTCACGAGCGAAGGGTGGCGATGAGGGCCCGAGGTTCGATGAGCAGGTCGAGCCCCTCGAGAACCGAGCGACAGGTGAGGTCGGCTGCGGCGAGCGCTTCCGAGCTCGCCCCTTCTGGACCGATGACGGCGATGCCGAGAGCCGCTTCGGCGAGGATGCCGGCGTCGTTGCGTCCGTTTCCGACTGCCACGCAGCGACCGGCCCCGAGTGCGTGGAGCACCGCAACCTTCTCCTCGGAGGACGCGGCTCGTCGCGCTTCTATGCTGAGTCCGGCGGCAATCTCCTCGAGCGCGCCGAACGTGTCGGCCGAGAGAAGCAGCGGTTTAAGAAGCGCTTGAAGGCCGCTGAGCCGTTCCCGGACGCCCTCGATCAGATCGCCGCGATTGCTGAGCGTGCCGTTGACGTCGAGGAGCAGGAACTCTAGGACGAGTGGCTCCTCGCCGGGAATCTGCAGCTTGATCATTCCCTCACTCTTCCTGCCGGTTTCCCGCCGCTGCGCCCCATCTGCTTCCAGCGGCGTTCGATGCTCGGCGCCGCTAGTGCTGCGGGAAGAGTCGCGAATCCGACTCCCAACAAGGTGAACCAGACGGGTGCAAGCGCCGGCGCGAGGAGTTCGCCGAGGCAGCTGGTGGTCGCGGCAGCTGTACCGGCCAGGGCAGTGATCCCCGCGAGCCCGGCGCCCGCCTTCGAACGTTCCTTCCCGGATCTCGCGCGCGGCGGCTCCCAGGCTCGACGCACACGCTGTGGCGCGAGACGCTCGCGCCGCTCGGCGAGGGTGAGAATGAGTAAGGCCGCAAGGACGGTGAGGACGACTTCGCGGGACATTCCGACCTCCTCCGGCGCCAACCAACGAACATCGGTAGAGGCCATCAGCCCCGGAGGGCGGTTACGCGCGGTGCCTCATCGCGCCTGACCAGATGCTATCGCGGGCCGCGGTGCATGGTCTCTTCGCGCCTGCTCGGGCAGAGGCGAACGACTCCTCCGCAGTCCGAGCGATTCAGTACGCTTCATGGTGCCAATGAAGCACTGGCACGAGGCTTGCCCGGTGCGCCGGCAGCCTCGGAACCGCCGTCCCGGCTAATGGCTTCTACCCACGCCGACCACGACGAGGGAGACCGTCGGGACGATGCCACAGCTGAATGATGGCTGGATCGAGGTGCTGCAGGTCGGAACGATCCTGCTCGTCTCGCCGCTTGTCACAGGTCTGATTGCCCGAGCAGAAGCAATCATCCAGGGCAGGCGCGGCCCGCGCTTTCTCCAGCCCTACTACGACATCGCCAAGTTCTTCCGTAAGGAGACAGTGCTGCCCGAGGGGGCCGGGCCGATGTTCAGGGTCGCGCCGTACGTCTCCTTTGCGTGCTATTGCGTCGTGCCGCTGATCATCCCGGTCTTGACCGCGTTCCCGCCGCAAGGCGCCTACCTGGCCGACATCCTCGGCGGGGGACTCATCCTCGGGCTCGCCAGCTACTCGGTTTCGCTTGCCGCGATCGACAGCGGTAGCCCGTATGCCCAGCTCGGCTCGAGCCGCGTCCGCACTTTCGGCGCGCTCGGCGAACCGATCGTCCTCTTCGTCGTCTTCACCGTGGCGCTGATCACGCAGACCGATCTCCCGTACGCCTTTGCCAAGACGCTCGAATCGTCATCGGTCGAGATCGTCCGGCCGTCGCACCTCTTGGCAGCGGCGGCCTTCTTCATGGTCGTGCTGAGCGAGACGGGGCGGATTCCGATCGAGAGCCACGGCGGGACGCTGGAGTTCGGGCTCATCGAGGAAGGGCGAACGCTCGAGCACTCCGGGCCGGGAATGGCGCTCCTCAAGTGGGGATCGTCGATGAAGCAGCTGATCCTGTACGTGATCCTGCTCGACGCGCTCGTCGTCCCGTGGGGTATCTCACAAAGCCGCTCCCTCGGGGACGTGCTGTTGGCAGTCCTCTATCTCTTCCTGAAGGCGGCCGGACTCGGCCTGGTCGTCGTTGGGATCGAGTCATCGTTCGCCAAGCTGCGCCTCTACAAGATCCCCGAGTTCACCGTCGCGGCGTTTCTGCTGGCCGTGCTCGCGGTCGTGATGTTCGTGCTGCAACGCAGCTACGGGCTCGTCCACCTGAACGTCTTCGGCGGTGTGGCCAGCGTCGTTGCGGTCGTGGTGCTGCTGCTGGAGTTCGGCCTCCTGCGCTCGCAGGACATCTGGGAGCAGTTGCGTCTGTACGGCCTCGGCTCGTTCGCCGTCGCGGCGATGGCGATCGTCGCGGGCTGGAAGCTCGGCGGCGCCGACCTGTACACGATCGCCGCCGTAACGATCGCCTTCAAAGGGTTCGTTATCCCCTTGGGCGTCGGCGCGATCATCCGCAACCTCGACGTCGAGACGCGAGTGCCGTCGCTGGTCAAGGCCCCATCGGCGGTGCTGCTCGGCATCTTCCTCGCGAGCTTCTCCTTCATCGCGTTCTCGCACCTGCAGATAGGAGGCGCTGCGCCGCTTCCCGTTGAAGCGCTCGGCGTGGCGGTGGCCGTTGTCGTTCTCGCCTTCCTCTTGATGATCGTTCGGCCTTACGCGCCGTCTCAGCTGATTGGCTTCCTTGTGCTCGAGAATGGGGTGACGTTGGCGAGCCTGGTCGTAGCGCCCTCACTGCCGTTGATCCTCGTACTGCTACTCCTCTTCGACGTCTTCATCGGCCTGCTCGTCTTCGTCCTCCTCGTCCAGTACTTCGGCCTGCATCGAACCGCCGTCACAACCGACGTCCTCACGAGGCTGCGCGGATGAGCGCGCTCCTCGTTGTGCTGGTCGCAGTGCCCGCGGTTTCAGCGCTCGTTTCGCTCTTTGCCAGACGCGCGCTGATTGCCGAGACCGTAACCGCGGCGTCGGGAGTGATCTGCTTCGCCAGCGTGCTCGCGCTCGCGGCTGAGGTGCGTAACGGCGCGTCCGTCTCCGCCGCCGGCGACTGGCTCCATCTCGACGCGCTCGGGGCAGTCTTCCTGCTCGCGACCGCGTTCCTGTATGCGACCGGGTCGTTCTTCTCGATCGGCTACCTGCGGGCGGGGGAGAGGCGAGCAACCTTCCAGCCCTTCGCCCGTCGCTACTACGCCTATCTGAACCTCTTCGGCCTGGCGATGCTCCTCGTTCCCCTCATGAACGACTTTGCCATGCTCTGGGTGGCGGTCGAACTGACGACGATCGTCTCGGTCGTGCTCGTGGCGTTGGAGCGAACCGACGGGGCGCTCGAGGCGGCCTGGAAGTATGTGCTGGTCGCATCGGTGGGCCTGGGGATCGCGCTCCTGGCGGTCGTGCTGCTTTATGCCGCCGGCGTCCCTGCTCTCGGTGCCGGCTATCTGCCGCGCTTCGCTCACTATCTCGCCGTCGCTCACCGGCTCCCGAAGGTGCAGGTCGAGTTCGCGTTCATCCTCGCGGTGGTCGGCTTCGGGACGAAAGTCGGATTCGCGCCGATGCACACCTGGCTTCCGGATGCGCACTCCGAAGCGCCCAGTCCTGTGTCCGCGCTCCTCTCGGGGGCGCTCCTTGCGAACGCCTTCTATGCGATCCTCCGGTTCTTCGAGGTGACCCGACTCGCCGCCGGCGACGCGTTCCCGCGTGACGTCTTGCTCGTCTTCGGGACGATCTCGCTCCTGGTCGCCGCTCTGTTTGTCCTGCGCCAGGAGAACTACAAGCGGCTCCTTGCCTACTCGACGATCGAGCACATGGGCGTTATCGCTATCGGGATCGGCTTCGGCGCGCCGATCGCCGTCGCGGGTGCGCTCTTCCACGTCATCAACCATTCCGCCGCCAAAGGCCTCGCCTTCTTCGGCTCGGGATCGATTCTGCGACGCTACGACACGAAGGAGATCGACCGTGTGCGTGGCGCCGCGACAGTCCTGCCTTGGAGCGGCCCGATGTTCCTGCTTGCCGCGCTCGCGCTCTCGGCGTTCCCGGTCAGCGGCGTCTTCCGCAGCGAGTTCCAGATCGTCAGCGGCGGCTTCGCCAGCGGCTCCTATACCTGGGTTGCGCTCCTCCTCGTGCTCGTCAACGTCGCCTTCTTCGGCATCGTCTGGCACGTCGGGAGAATCGTTCTCACGCCAGCGCGCGACGCCGGAGCAGCAGTCGCCCGTGGCGAGACGAGCTGGTGGATGGTCGCGGCGATGCTCGCCTGCACGGTTGTAGTGGTAGGGCTCGGCTTCTACTTGCCCGGCGGCCTCGCAGCGCTGCTCGAGCATGCCGCCCACACGGTCGGGGCGCGCGGATGAGCGCAGATCGCCTGCAGGGCTCAGGCGAACGCAGCAGACAACAGCTGCTGGATCGCTTTGTCGAGCGTGAAGACGCTCAAGCCCCGGAGCGGCGGCTAGTCGTTTCAGCGGATGAGCTAGCCGATGCGACACGCGTCTTGCTCGAGACGGGCGGGCACTTCGTCGGCACGTTCGTGATGTGCGAACCCGAGCTCGAGCTGCGCGTGCTCGTCGCTTTGCGTGGCGAGCTGCTCGTCCTGGAGGCGCTGCTCGGAGAGGAACGCACCTACCCGGCGATCTCGGCCGTGACCCCGGGAGCGTTCCTGCCCGAGCGAGAGCTCCACGATCTGAGCGGAATTGTGCCGCTCGGCCATCCCGAGCTCGAACCTGCATTGCGGCCTGATGCCGACCGCCTGACGAGGCGTGTTGTCGGCGACCAGACCTTCGTGATCCCCTACGGCCCGGTTCGCTCGGGCGTGTTCGAAGCGATCCAGTTCCCGATCGACACCGGCGGCGAAGATGTTTTGTCGCTGAGCGTGCGGCCGTACTTCAAGCGGCGGGGCCTCGAGCAGCGCTTCGCCGGGTTGAGCGTCGATCACGGCGCCTACCTCGCCGAGCGCATCGCGGGCATATCGACGGTTGCCCACGGGCTCGCTTACTCCCAGGCCGTCGAACGCCTCTCGGGAGTCGAGGCTCCGCCGCTCGCCCAGCGGTGGCGCGTCATCCACGCCGAGCTCGAGCGCGTCGCCAACCATCTCGACGTCGGGATCAAGCTCGCCGAGGATGCGGCACTGTCAGTTGGAGTCGCGCGCTTCGGCTCACTGAAGGAGCAGGTGATGCGCCTGCGCGCGCGGCTCTGCGGAAGCCGCTTCGGTCGCGGAGTCGTTGCTCCCGGAGGAGTTCGCTCGCAGCCGCTCGTCTCGGCAGGTGAGGTGCTGCGCTTCATCGATGACTTCGAGAAGGACCTGCGCCGCGACCGCGGCCTCCTTCTCGGGACGACGTCGTTCATCGACCGCTTGGTTGGCTCGGGCCGGCTCGACGCGGAGACGATCGTCTCCTTGGGCGGTGTCGGGCCGATCGCGCGCGCCTGCTCGCTCGGCATCGACGCACGCCTCGAGCGGCCGTACGGCGCCTACCCGCACCTCGGCTTCACGATCGCGCGGGCAACGACAGGCGACGCGATGGCCCGCTTCGACGTCCGCCTACAGGAGATCGACCAAAGCATTCACCTGATGCGCCAGGCACTCGAGCGTCTCGACCGGCTCCCATCAGACCTCCACGTCCCACTCGCAGCGACGGCAGACGGGGAGGCGTGCGGTTGGACGGAGGCGCCGAGCGGGGAGCTCGTCTACTGCCTGCGCGTCGAGGGACAGACCGTTCGGGAAGCGCACATCGCTACCCCGTCGCTCCGGAACTGGCCGCTTCTCAGTGCTAGCTACCGCGGCGACGTCCTCACCGACGTCTCGTTCATCGAGCACAGCTTCGGGCTGACCCCGGCGGAGGCTGATCGCTGATGCTGGCCTGGCTCTTCCGCGGCCTCCGGCATGGGGTCGTCACGACCCGTTACCCACGGCGGCCGGAGGCTCCTCCTCCAGGCTTCCGCGGCCGTGTGGTGGCCAGCGCCGCAGGCGGGCCCGAGCTCGAGGAGCTTTGTCCGACCGGGGCGATTCGTGTTGCCGACGACGGCCGTGTCGTCATCGATCGCGGCAAGTGCATCCTCTGCGGCGCCTGCGCGGAAGCCAAGCCGGAGGTCTTCGTGCTCGTCAGCGACTACGAGACCGCCTCGAGACGGCGCGCCGGGCTCGTCGCCGCCGCCGATGGCAGGGCGACGGTCGGAGAGCTGCGGGCCTCGCTCGGGGAGCAGAGCGGCACACTGCGCCGCTCGACCCACATCCGCCACGTCGACACTGGCTCCGACGGCGCCGAGGAGTGGGAGATCCAGGCGCTCACGAACCCCTACTACGACATGCAGCGCCTCGGCTTCTTCTTCACGCTTTCGCCCCGGCACGCCGACGTGTTGCTCGTGACCGGCGGCGTGACGCCTTCGATGCGAGAGCCGCTTCTGCGAGCCTTCGAAGCGATGCCCGAACCGAGGGCGGTCGTGGCCGTCGGCACCGATGCCTGCTCGGGGGGCTTCTCGGCAGCGGCCGGCGAGGTGGCCGGTGGGGTGGACGAGGTCCTGCCTGTCGACGTCTACGTTCCCGGTTCGCCGCCCGCGCCGATCGCGATCCTACATGGCCTCCTTCTCGCGACCGGAGTGTTGACGCGGGAGGCCGCGGCGTGAGCATCGTGCTGGCGATCGGATATGTGGGCCTTGCTGCCTCTGTTCTCGCTGCCGCGCTCTCTCCTCGCCTTGCCGCCGCAGGCGTGGCCGCCGCCTCGGGGCTGATCGGTGCCGTCGGCATCTCATCGGCCGCTGCCTACGGGACAGCCTCGGTCTCGATTGGTTCCTGGCTCGGCTTCGGACAGGCGTCGTTCGTCTCCGATCGCCTCGCCGGCATCTTTCTCGCAGCGACGGGGGTCGTCGGCGCCGCTGTCTCCGTTGCTCTCGTCGAGCGAGGCTCCTCGAAGCTCGTTGCGGCGCTCCACGCCTTGATCCTGCTGGCGATCTGCGCGGTGATCGGCACAGACCAGGCGTTCGTCTTCCTGCTCGCGTGGGAGACGATCACGCTCTCCATCTATCTGCTCGGCGCGGCCGACCGTGACCGTCCTGGCGCGCTGGTCGCCGGCTACTTCGCTTCCGGGATGAGCAAGCTCGGCGGCGCAGCGCTTCTCGCGGCGTTCGGCTTGCTCTATGCCAAGACCGGCAGCTTCGAGCTGAACGCCTGGGCTCATCACGCTGCTCAGCTGGGCAGCGCTCGCGACGCCGCGTTCATCCTGTTCGTAATCGCCTTCGGCACCAAGCTGGGCCTGATCCCATTCCAAGGGCCGCTACCGGGCCTATATGCGGCGGCCCCGGGGCTGTCGGCGGCGACGGTCTCGATTGCCTTCAACGCCGCCTTCTACGGACTCTGGCGCCTCGTTTTCTCGACCCTCGCGCCGGCTCCGCTCTGGTGGGGAGAGCTTCTCGTCTCGATCGGAGCGCTCACGGCGTTGATCGGGATTCTCTACGCGGTCACGCAGGACGAGATGAAGCGTTTCCTCGGCTTCTCCAGTGTCGAGCACGGCGGGATCGCCACTCTCGGGCTCGGGGTTGCGCTAGTCGGCCAGGCCGCGCATCTGCCGGAGCTCGCGGCCGCGGGCCTGCTCGCGGCGACGCTGCACGTGCTCATGCACTGCGTCGCCAAGGCGCTCGCCTTCGTCGCCGCCGACCGGGTCTCCGCTGCGACCGACACGGAAGACATTCGTCCTCTTGGCGGCCTCGGCAGTGCCCTACCGCTCACCGCGGCGGGTTTCGGCGTCGCCGTCCTGACGCTCGCGGCGATGCCCTTCTTCGGCGGCTTCGTCAGCGAGTGGCTGACGTTCATGGCGATGCTGCAGGCGTTCCGCGTTAATGACACGATCGCCGAGCTCGTCCTGGCCCTTGGTGGGGCATTCCTCGCCCTGACTGCCGGGATTGCGCTTCTTGCCTTCGCCAAGCTGTTCGGCGGCATCTTCCTTGGCCGAGCCCGAGAGACGATTCGTGTGGTGCGAGAACGGCGGCTAGCCTTCGGCCTCGGCGCGCTGACGACCCTTGCGTTCGCGGTCGGGCCAATCGCCCCCTGGGAAATTCGCTGGCTCGGACACGGCCTGGAAGGCGTGCTCGGCTTCAACCTTGGTCCGCATGCTGTCACCTTCCCGCTCGTTCTCGGCCCGGTCTACCAGGGCTTCTCGGTTCTCTCGCCGACCTGGGACGCCGCGGGCATCACGACGTTCGCGCTCACCGCCGCTCTGCTCGTCCGGGTGCTTCTGCGTCCGCGCGTCCGCCGGGCTCCCGTCTGGGTCTCCGGTAGCGCCGCGCCGATCGCGGACGTCCAGTACACGCCCGACGCCTACGCAAATCCGATCCGCGTCGTGCTCGCCGGCCTGTACGGGTTCGACCGCACGATCGAACGCCGTCGCGACGAGCAGGGAAAGGAAATGGCCATCGTGAGAACGCGAGTCGTACCCGCCTTCGAGGACTACCTCTACCGTCCGGTCAGTAACGGCGCAGTGCTCATCGCCACCCAGGCGAGACGCCTGCAGTCTGGACGGCTCGGCAACTACATCCTCTACGTCCTCGCCGTCGTGCTCGCCGTCCTCGCCCTGATCCCCGCCCTCAACCGCTGATGTTCCGCCGGATTCTCATCGCCTGGGACGGATCGCCGCCCGCCGAGTGGGCCTTCGACGCGGCGCTCGATGTCGCGCGCCGCTTCAACGCCGAGCTCTGTGCGATCTCCGTCGCCCACTCGCCTGCGCACGCTGAGACCGAGGAAGACCGCCGCGAATCGGTCGCGGATGCGCGCCGCTATCTCGAAGAGTCGTACGCGCCGGTCAAGGACAGGGCGGAGCGCGCTGGAGTCGCGGTTGACCAGATCGTGATCGAGGGCGAAGAGCCGGCGGCCGCGATCCTCGACTACACGCACGAGCACGGCTTCGACCTCCTCGTTATCGGCCACCATCGCAAGTCACGTTCACGCCGCTTCTTGATCCACGGGCTGACCTCGAAGACGATGGACACCGCTGACTTGCCGGTACTCGTAGTGCCGCACGGATACTGGAAGACCTGAGGTTGCATCTGGCGAGGGCTTCTCGGATCGTGGCCCCGTTCCGCGCTTGGCTTTGGTCACGGCTCGAGCAGGGTTGCGATCTCGGCTGTCCTCCGCTCCACTCGCCTCAGCTCGTCGAGGCGGGTTGTGACATGGAGGCGGCCGCTTCGCTGCTCTCGTGTCGCCCGCTCGACTGCCGCCTCGACGGAGGCGATCGTCTCGCCGACGATGAACGCGAGCTCGCGGGCGTAGTCGCTCCCACTCTGCCGCACTCGCTCCGCCAGGTCGGAGCGCAGCCGGCCGGCGTGCCGATCGAGGAGAGTCAAGAGCCGTTCCTCTGCTTGCCGGGTTACGAGCCGCCTTCCCACCCGGCCCGGGACGGATGCAGCGGCGACAGAAGCAAGTTGGTCGAGCATCTCGCGTTCCAGGTCGCGCAGCTTGAAGGTGAACCGCGACTGACGTCGCATTCCAACCTTTGGTGCTCGGCACCCCGAGCGTTCGCCGAAGACTTCGGCTGCGGCTTCGTCGATGTCTTCGAGGATTCGCTCGATGCGCTCGGCATAGCGGGCTTCGAGCGCCGCGAGATCATCGGCCAGCTGCGCTTCGAACGCTGCTGCGAGCCTCTCGAATCGCTCCCGAATGGTGTCTTCGCACCAGCTTTCCAAGCGGTCGGCCAGGACTCTCGGCGAGACGCCCCCCTGCTCGGCGACGAACGTGTGGAGCGCATCTACGAGCTCGGCTCCTTCTCGGCTAGCAAGAGCGAGCAGCGGCTCGTTCACTCTCTCCGCTACCAGCCGCGCAGTCGCGCTATGAAGGAGTTCCGCCGCCTCCTCGCGGGCTTGCGAGA
>Ga0335077_10006131_pt1 | contig 14830 bp, 10 predicted proteins | sample Lox_Sample_31_FD_207151 | JGI IMG/M metagenome (GOLD analysis project Ga0335077, IMG submission 207151) | Soil microbial communities from Loxahatchee National Wildlife Refuge, Florida, United States - Lox_Sample_3.1 | ecosystem: Environmental > Terrestrial > Soil > Wetlands | place: USA... | reverse complement strand
GCTTTCAGTTTCGCCACTTTGCTGTTCGGATCGTTGGCATTGCCGAAAACGATGGCCTCGGACGGGCACGCCGATTCGCATGCGGTCACAATTTCTCCATCGCGAATTGGACGATTCTGCTTCTCTGACTCGATGCGGACATTGTTGATGCGCTGCACGCAGTAGGTGCACTTTTCCATCACGCCTCGGCTGCGCACCGTCACTTCCGGATTCCGCATCAACTTCAGTTGCGGCGTCTCCCAATCCTGGAAGCGCAGGAAGTTGAACCTACGCACCTTGTACGGGCAGTTGTTTGAGCAATACCGCGTGCCGATGCAGCGGTTGTACACCATGTCGTTGAGGCCTTCGGCGCTGTGCGCCGTCGCGCCAACCGGGCACACCTGCTCGCAGGGCGCGTTTTCGCACTGTTGGCAAGGCACCGGCTGGAAGAAGGTCTGCGGATTATCGAGCGCCGGCTGATATTCCGAGGGGTCGCCGGTCGATTTCCCGCTCGCTGCGGATTCTGTATTCGCGTAGTAGCGATCGATACGGATCCAGTGCATTTCGCGGCCACGCATCACCTGATCCTTACCCACCACCGGAATGTTGTTTTCCGACTGGCACGCCACCACGCACGCATTGCAACCGTTGCACTTCGTCAGGTCGATCGCCATGCCCCATGCGTAGCCAGGATATGCAAATTCCTTGTATAGAGAATCGTCCTTCGCAGGAAGTTCCGCGTGCTCGTGCGCAAAATCGGGATTCTTCCGATATTCGTCGAGCGTCGCGGTGCTCAGAATCTGCCGGCCCTCCATATTGAAGTGATACTGCGTGCAGGCCAGGGGATAGCCGTCGCCCGTCGCGGTCATCTTCCCGCCCGTGGCCGTCCAGGGCGCATTCGAAGAGCGCACCACATAAGCGTTGAATCCTTTGTTCGTGCCCGAGTATCCCGCGCGGGTGCGGCCATAGCCGAGCGGCAGCACAACCGTGTTCTCTTCCTGTCCCGGCACTGTCCACACCGCCGCCGTCACCTTGCTTCCGCTCAGCTCGATGTCCACTAGCGGCGAACGCACCTGCCCATGCTCGCCACCGCGCGACTGCACCTTGTGCACGAAGTCGTTCTTCTGCGCAAATTTCGCGCTGACCAGCGCCGCGTTGTCCCAGGTGAGCTTCGAAATCGGCTTTGGCAACTCCTGCAGCCAGCCGTTGTTTGCAAAGCGCCCGTCGTACACGCTCGGATCGGGCCGGAAGATATATTCGACTTGATCCGCCGCCACGACCAACGCTGCCGGCAGGCTCGCCACGTTGAATTTCAATTCGGCGGTGATCGGCGCGGACTTTGTACCCTGAATCACGCCATCGTTCAGCCACTTCCGCCAGCCGGTGTCCACCGAATCCGGCAATCGCGTGGAGGCTTCAGTCCAATACGCCCGCACCAGGTCGTACGCCGGCGTTCCAGGCTTGTCGCTGAAGGCCGCCACAACCTCGTGCGCGGAATGGGTGTAGTAGAGAGGCGAGATCAGGGGCTGTACGATGCTGGCGGTACCGTCGAAGGCCCGCGCATCGCTCCAGCTCTCCAGATAATGCGATTCCGCCACGTGCCAAGTGCACCACGCCGAAGTCTCGTCAAAATACGGCCCTACGTGAATCGACGTGTGAACCTTCTTGAGCTTCTCCACAAAATTAAAATCATGTGGCGCGTCGTAGACCGGATTGCCACCGAGCACCAGCAGCAGGTCCACATTGCCCGCATCCATCTCCACGCAAAGCTCGCGCAGGGATTCCAAGCTGGCGCCGTGGCCATCGATCGGCTCTGTGTAGTAGAGCGTGTTGCCAACGTTCCCCAACGAAGCGTTGATCGCGTGCGCCAGGGCATGCACCGCCGCCGGCTGGTATTCGCCCGCTATCACGAGCGAAGCGCCGCGCTGCTTCTGCAGGTCCTTCGCGACCGCCTCCACCCAGCGTGCGGCCTCGACCGACAGGTTCGCACCCAAACCAATACCGAACTTCGCCGCCAACGCGCGCGTGAACAGTTCAACTTGGCTGGCGCGAAGCGGCAACCGATGATCTGCCGACGACCCTGTCACCGACGGCGTCGGCTCAACAACATACAGCCGGTTCATGGTGCTGTCTGGCCCGTCCAGCTTGCGCCGGCGCGAAAACTGCCGCGCATACGCCAGATGCCCGGGACCACTCGCCAGAAAATCCGCGTCCAGCGATACAATCACGTTCGCTTTGCCGACGTTGTAAACCGTGTTCACGTTGCGCCCAAACGCCAATTTCGCGCCCTCGCGTGCTCCGTCCGCTCCCGCGGGTTCCCACTGATACCACTTCGCTTGCGGACAGAGTGTCAGGAGCTTACGAATCTGCGCGGTCAATGTCGGCGAAGTCACGGCCCCTGACAGGATTCGGAAGTTCGCGCCCTGCGTGGCTTTTACATTCGCCGCAAGCGCCTGCGCCGCATCCAGAAACGCGGACCAGGAACGGATTTCGCCATATTGCTGCACCGACTGCGAACGATCGGGGTCGTACAAATTCAGGATGGACGCCTGCACAAGCGCGTTCGTCGCGCCCAGGCTCGATGGATGATCCGGGTTCCCTTCGACCTTCGTAGGACGCCCTTCGTGGCTTTCTACCAGTACGCCGACAGCGTCGGCGCCAAACGGCATCGCCGTGGCATAAAAATTCGGCTTACCTAACGTCAAGCCATCGGGCTGCTTCACGTAGGGAACGATGTGACTGACATCCGGGCGCCCGCAACCCGCCAGACCCGCCAACGCCAGCGATGCGCCCATCAGTTTCAGGAAATCGCGGCGATCGACGGCGTCATCCCACTCCGAAGCGTGACGCGGGAATTCGCGATGCAGCAAATCCTCAAAATGCGGATCGTCGGCAAGTTCTTCCAGCGTGCGCCAATACTGTTTTCCCGATTTTTCGCGCAATTTCTCGCGCAAATCCGCCAGATCGAGCCGATGCTCGCGCTCCACTGTGTCCGTCCCGTGCTCGTCATGGTCGTGGTGCTCGTGACCATTCTCGCTGCCATGGCCGTGCGTATCCTGCAGGATGCGTAGCTTCTTGTCGTTTGCCGGATCGTTCATAGCACTCATTAGCGGTGACAGGTGGAGCAGCTTGTGAGCTCAGCCACTGTCCGAATTTTGTACTTGGCCACCAGTTCTTTCCCGATCTCGTCCTGATTCGCCGGGGCCCTCCAATCCATATTGAAAACTTGATCTTTGGGCCGCACGTTCTTTTCCGGATTGCGATGGCACTCCAGACACCACTGCATGGTCAGGGGCGAAGCCTGGAAGATCAGCGGCATCTGATTTACCGGTCCGTGGCAGGACGAACATCCAATCCCTTTGTTGATGTGGATGCTGTGGTTGAAATAAACATAATCGGCCAGCCGGTGCACTTTCACCCACTCGATCGAGCGGTCCGTCCTGTAACTGTCTCGGACTGGCTCCAAATATCCGACGTTATTGAATAGAACGGAGTGGCAATTCATGCAGGTCTTCGTGGGAGGGATGCCAGCGTAGGCGGAGGTCTCAACGCTGGTGTGACAGTAACGACAGTCGATCCCGTCGTCACCCACGTGGTGTTTATGACTGAACTGCACTGGCTGCAACCGAGTCAGCCGTTGGTTCGTGATGTATGGAGACCTGGCCACCAACAGCACGCCAGCGAGCGCGAGATTGGCGAGGACGACGAGCGCAAGCACAGAAAATCGCGCGATTAAATTTGCACTGCGGTGAAAAATTTGGGCCATGTCGACTAGTGCGCTAGAGGGTACATGCTCTCCGCGATGCCGTCAATTCAGAGCATGCACCACTCTTGTGCCAGACAGCGCTCGTCCGGGTCGAAACGCGACCGAATAGTGTCTATCAAATTTTTTCCGAATGCAACTTCAAACCAGATTTTCCTCAGCTCGCTTTTTCGTTCAACGCTTCCGTCTTTGGTGTTCTGTTCGAAAGCTCCAGATGAACATTCTTTCCCAAAATGGAGCGCTGCCCAGGTCATCACGATAAGAATGTTTTATGCAAGCGTAACCTTATTCGATTTTGGCTCATACTCTCCCGCATGCTATTCTTTCCTAAACCCTCCGCCTTCCGCTTTGCGGTGGTGTCTATCGACTGCCAGGCGATCCGGAGAGTCTCGCAATCTGCTGGGGCGTGGTCCAACCGGTAGGACACCTCACTGTTAATGAGGATGGTGAAGGTTCGAATCCTTCCGCCCCAGCCATTCTATCGGTCCCGCAAACCGATTTTCTCCGTGTTAGCCCTTCTGCGTCGGGTATCCCGCGGCCAGCCAACCCTTCCAACCGCCGTCCATCGATTCCACGTTCGTGTAGCCCATCTTCTGCAGATTATCCGCGCTGAGCGCCGATCGAAAACCTCCGCCGCAATACAGCACGACCTTCGCCGAAGTGTCGGGAATCCTCGTCTCGACGTCCCGTTCGATGATTCCCTTTCCCAGATGAATCGCGCCGGGAAGATGCCCGTTGGCCCATTCACTTTCTTCACGGACGTCCACCAGAATCATTTTCTCTCCCGCATCCATGCGGCGCTTCACCTCCGGAACATTTGTTTCCTTCACTCGTTTTTTCGCATCGTTTACGATTGCCAGAAACTTCGGTGCATGTGCCATTGTAGATTCCTCCCGTGCTTGCCTTCGTAGCATACCGCATTGAAAAAAAGAGGCGCCCCGACCAAAACCGGGACGCCTGAACTTTAACCGTCGCCGTAATGTGCGAGCTACTGCTTGGCTGGCTGGTCCGTCTTCTTTCCAAACGACCGCACCAGGTTCACCAGATTCCAGCGAATCTCTTCCTTCGTCCGATCGCCTTCTCCGCCCACCATCTTCCCGCGTCCGTTCGTGATGATGTAGAAGAGCGCGCCATCCGTGTACTTCGAAATCGTCTCGGCATTTCGCCAGTCATTCAGCTGCAACTTCATCGATTCGGCCAAGTCTCCCTTTCCGTCGCCGTCTTTTCCGTGGCACATCGCGCAATGGTATCCGTACAGTTTCCGGGCTTCAGCGAGACCTTCCGCCGTGGGCTTCACTGGATTCTTCTTCGCTATGTCTTCCGCCGGGATCGGGGCCGGAGCCGCCTCTGTCTGCGGATTTTCTTTCTGCTGGGCGAGAGCCGCGCCGAACGTGATGAGTAGGACTGCGCCGAGGAACAAGAGAGCACGTCGCATAGTTACCCCCTGATTGTAGGAAAGCCGTCCGAGGAGCGATGCATAGGCCGCTTATGTTTATTCTACGCTCCCGCAAAATGCAAAGGAAGGCTGTGCGCTGTGTCACGCCGTGTTCATGGCGCCAAAGCGGCCGCCGGCAAGGGTGCCGATGCGCGGAACATATCGCCTAATCGAGGTCCCGCCAATTCGGGCCCGTGCCGATCTCTACCACCAGGGGCACCGCCAACTTGTGTACGCCTTCCATCTCTTCCTTCACCAGTGTTTCGAGCGCGGCCTTTTCTCTTGCCGGAGCCTCAAACAGCAGCTCATCGTGCACCTGAAGGATCATCCGCGCCTGGAGTTTTTCTTTGCGCAGTCGCTGGTCTATCGCAATCATCGCCAGCTTGATCAAATCGGCCGCCGTTCCCTGCAATGGAGAGTTCAATGCGGTCCGCTCGGCGAAATTCCGCAACTGCATCTGCGGCGCGTTAATCTCGGTGATCGGCCGGATCCTTCCGAACAGCGTCTTCGCCACGCCTGTCTTGCGCGTCTCCACCAGCACGTTATCCAGATACGCTTTCACGCCCCGATACCGTGTGAAATACGCATGGATGAAGCTTGCCGCTTCCTTCTGTTCGATTCCCAACTGCTTCGCCAGTCCAAATGCCGAAAGTCCGTAGATGATGCCGAAATTAATAGCCTTGGCTGCGCGCCGATGCTCCGCCGTCTGCGCGAGCGGCCCCACTCCGAAGACTTCCTGCGCCGTGCGCGCGTGAATGTCTTCGCCGTTCCGGAACGCTTCCGCCAGGACCGGATCTTGAGAAAAGTGCGCCATGATCCGCAGTTCAATCTGCGAATAATCCGCCGAAAGCAGGATCTTCCCTTTTTCCGCTACAAACGCCGCGCGAATTTCCCTACCCAGCTCCGTTCGAATCGGTATGTTCTGCAAATTCGGATCACTCGAACTGAGTCGCCCCGTCGCCGTTCCCGTCTGCGAAAAACTTGTGTGCAGCCGGCCTGTATCCGGGTGGATTAATTTCGGCAATGAATCCACATACGTAGATTTCAGCTTCGCGATCTCGCGGTATTCGATGATCTTCGCCGGTAGGGGATGCAGTTCCGCGAGCTCCTGCAGTACATCCGCCGCCGTCGAGCGCACCTTCCCCTTGCCGCGGCGAGAGGGTGGCTGCAGATTCAACCTGTCGAACAAAATCTCGGCAAGCTGCGTCGGCGAATTGACGTTAAACTCCGCTCCTGCCGATTCCCAAATCTCTTTCTCCAGCCGTCGCACCTCTTTTTCCATCGACTGCGACATTTTCGCGAGTGCCGCGGGGTCCACGCGAATCCCCACTCGTTCCATGTCCGCCAGAACGCCCGCCAGAGGCAAATCAATTTCCTCGTAAACCTTCTCCAGGCCCTGCTCTTCAATCTGTTCCCGCAAAATCGGCGCGAGCCGCTGCAGATAGTCCGCGCGTTCGCCCACCCCTCCTCCGAGCGCCAAATTAAAATTCCGGAATACCACATCGGCGAAGTCGTGTTTAGCGGTCGTAGGCCTCAGCAGATAGGCATACAAGAGCGTGGCGTGTTCTATGTTTTCCGCACGCCCGGCCAGCAGTTGAAACAATTTGGGGTCGTGCAAAATCTTTCGTCGTTTGCCGTCGCGCATCACCGCCTGTATCGCTTTCAGCACCTCGCCCTTTTCATCCGCCCAGATAGCGCGCCCTTCGCCGGCCTTCGACGAGAGTTCAATCCCCGTCACGGTCGTTCCGAACCCTTCCGCTTCGCGCCCGTCCGTCGCCAGATTCAACCACATCGCCAGCGGTGTTTTCGCCGGCATCTTCTTCAGACAAGCAGCCAACTCTTCCGCATTTGCCAGTTGTGCATAATCCTTTTTCTCGTCGCCAACCTTCGCGGAAGTCGCGTCTGCTCCCGCTCCCACCGCTTCAGTGGCTTTTTCCATCGCCCCGCTGGCCAGTAGTTCCCTCAGCAACGACTTGAATCCCAGCTCCTGGTACAGTGCGCCGAGTTGCTCCCGATCAGGGCCAGTGATCTTTAGTTTTTCCGGATCCAGCTGCAGTGGTACTGCTGTCTCGATCTTTGCCAGCTGCTTGCTCATCAGCACTTGGTCGCGCTGTTGCTGCAATGCCTCACGGTAGCGCTTGTTCGTCACTTCATCCGCATGGTCTAGTGCGTTTTCCACGCTTCCATACTTTTGAATTAATTCCGCGGCGCCTTTTTCGCCGATTCCCTTCGCTCCGGGAATGTTGTCGACCGTGTCTCCCAGCAGCGCCATGTAGTCCACGACTTTTTCGGCCGGCACGCCGAGCAGTTCCTGCACCTTCGCCTCGTCCACAATCACATCGCTCTTCGCACCACCTGACGCCGTCTTCAGCGTTCGGACGTTTTTGCCCACAAGCTGCATCATGTCCTTGTCATTGCTGACAATCAGTACCTCAAACTCGCTCTTCGCCGCTTGCGTTGCGATTGTCCCGATCACATCGTCCGCTTCATAGCCGCTCACTTCCAGGATCGGCAAGCGCATCGCTTCGCACAGCCGGCGCACCAGGGGAATCTGCACTTTCATGTCGTCCGGCATCGGCGACCGCTGCGCCTTGTACTTCTCGAACAGCTTGTCGCGAAACGTGGCTCCCGGCGGGTCGAATACAATGCCGATATATTTCGGTTGGTAATCGTTGATCAGGCGCTTGAGGATATTCCCGAAAAGAAAGGGAACGTTGGTCGGGGTGCCATTCGGTGCGGTCAGCCGCTGCGGCATCGGCGCGAAGAACGCCCGGTAGATGTGCGCCATGGCATCGACCAGGAACAACTTCTTCGTATTTTCGCCTTTCGCGGCCATCGCGGGAGTATAGCAGGTGTGTGCGCCCGTCCCTCGGCGGTTAGCTGACGATCCCGAGCGTCTTGCCCACTTCCGCCAGCGTGTCTGCCGCTTTCAACAGATGCTCGCGCTTATGCGCTGCGCTCACGATCGCGCGCAAGCGCGCTTTTCCCTCCGGTACTGTAGGGTAGCCCACCGCCGGCGCGAACACTCCCGCATCGAACAGCTTCCGCGAGAACTCAAACGCTTTCGCCGCGTCGCCCACGTGAATCGGAATGATGGGCGTCTCGCTGACCTTGAATTCAAAGCCGCGCTTCTTCAACTCTTTTTTGAAGAACTTTGTGTTCGCCCACAATTTTTTTACCAGCTTTTCGCCTTCCGCCGAATCCAACAACGTGAATGCCGCCTGGCATGCCGCCGCCGTTGCCGGCGGATGCGACGTGGAAAACAGAAACGGCCTCGCGCGCAAATACAAATAGTCGATCAAGTCCCGCGATCCGCACACGTACCCGCCCATCGATCCGATGGCCTTGCTCAGCGTCCCCACCTGAATATGCACGCGACCGTGGCAATCGAAATGATCCACCGATCCGCGCCCGCCACGGCCCAGCACGCCGCTTGCATGCGCGTCGTCCACCATCATGATGCAGCCATATTTTTCCGCCAGGTCGCACAGCTTTGGCAACGGCGCGATGTCCCCGTCCATCGAAAACACGCCGTCGGTGATAACCAGCTTCTTGCCGGGAAAATTCGCGTGCTCCTGCAGAATTCGCTCGCAATCCGCCACATCTTTATGCTTGAAAACCTTGATCGTCGCCTTCGATAGCCGCGCTCCATCGATAATCGACGCATGATTCAGCTCGTCGGAAATGATCAGATCGTCTTTCCCAAGAATTGCCGAAACCGTCCCCGCATTTGCGGTAAATCCCGACTGAAACACCACGCACGCCTCGACATGCTTGAACTTCGCGATCTGCTCCTCCAGATCCATGTGTAGTTTCATCGTTCCGGCAATCGTGCGCACTGCTCCCGCGCCGACGCCCAGTTTCCGTACCGCCTCGATCGAAGCCTTCCGCAAAGCCTTGTGCGACGTCAATCCCAGGTAGTTGTTGGAAGCCAGATTGATGACCTCGCGCCCGTCGAAGATACAAATCGGCTTCTGCTCTCCCTCCAACACGCGCAGTTTCGGCGCCACACCTTTGGCGCGCAGGTCCAGCAGCGTCTCTGTCACGTATTGCAATGGATTCGCTTTCGTGGTTTGGGTTCCGGATTCACTCATTGTTTTTCTCCTGGCGTCGCGGCAGACACTCTCGTCACTTCTTCATGCCGTTCGGGTACATCAAGATTTTCCCTGCTAATCCTTCGCGCAATTTCGCAAACGCAGCCTCGAAATTCTCCAGCTCCATCCGCTCTCCGAACAGCGGCTCCAGGTTCACGCGGCCCGCTTTCAGCAAGGCTGTCATCTGCACCCACGTTTCATACATTCGCCGCCCGTAAATCCCCTGTACGGTTGCGCCTTTGAAGATGACGTCCTGCACCAGGTCCAGCGGTACGTTTTCCGTGGGAATCCCCAGTAGCGATGCCCTTCCTCCAGCGCGCAGCGCTTTGAATCCTTGCTGAATCGCCGCCGGATTCCCGCTCATTTCCAAGAGGGCGTCGACCCCTGTCCCTCCCGTCGCCGCGAGGATTTTCTTCACGGGATCTTCACTCGCGGGGTTCAGGACGAAATCCGCGCCCATCTCTTTCGCCAGCGCCCGCCGATGCTCGTTCGTTTCCGTGGCAAAAACCGTAGAACTTCCGCAGGCCTTTGCCAGCGCAATCGACATCAATCCGATCGGCCCGCATCCCGTCACCAGCACGGTCTGCCCCGCGATCGCTCCCGCCAGCACCGTGTGTACGGCGTTGCCTAACGGATCCAGAATCGCCCCGTAGTGTTCAGGGATTGCCGGATCGAGTTTCCAGATATTCATCGCCGGAATTTTCACGAACTCCGCGAAGGCTCCGTCGATGTCGATCCCGATAATCCGCAGATTCTGGCAAATATGCGCTTGCCCCAAGCGGCACTGGTGGCAGTGTCCGCAGTTCAGGTGCATCTCGGCGCTGACGAAGTCTCCGGCCTTGACCGCCGTCACTTCTTCCCCGGCGTGTTCCACCACGCCACAAAATTCGTGACCCAGCGTCACCGGCGGTTTGATGCGCCCCTGGGACCATCGGTCCCATCCATAGATGTGCAGGTCCGTTCCACAGATCGAAGTTGCTTTTACGCGCACAAGCACATCGGTCGGCCCAATGGCGGGGACCGGAACTTTTTCCAACTGTAGACCTTTTCCCGCTTGCGTCTTCCGCAACGCCTTCATGGTCGCAGGCATTCAGGTAGGCTCCTTGCCCAGGCAGGTTGCTCTTGCGCAGACTTCAATGCTAGCACAGCCGTAGCATGTCATCTCATTCAGTGGCCTCCACCCAAACTCCTGCGCGAGGCATCAAAACTGTTCTGAAAGATTCTACGGTCTTCCGACGTATCATTATGTGAACCTATGGCTGACACGCTGCCATCCATCCGACTGGACCATATTTCACGGCACTACCATATGGGAGAAACCAGCGTTCGCGCGGTGGACGATGTTTCTCTCAGCATCGCTGGTGGCGAGTTTTTGGCGCTCCTGGGATCCTCCGGTTCCGGCAAATCCACGCTTCTGAATCTGATGGCTGGCCTGGATCGCCCCACGGCCGGCTCCATCGTGGCTGACGGCGCGAATCTGGCAGCACTTTCCCCGCTGGAATTGGCGCGTTATCGCCGCAATACCGTTGGGATGATTTTCCAATCGTTCAATCTTCTGCCGCGCATGACGCTGGAGGAGAATGTGGAGCTCCCGTTGCGATTGGCGGAGGTCGAGCATTCCGAGCGGGCAGGGCGCGTGCGTGAAGCGCTGGAACGCGTGAGGCTTACGCATCGCATAGGTCATCGCCCTTCTGAGCTTTCCGGCGGCGAGCAGCAACGTGTGGCGATAGCCCGTGCCCTGGTGAACCGGCCGAAGATCCTGCTGGCCGACGAGCCGACCGGCAACCTGGACTCCGCGACCGGTGAAGCAATTCTGAATCTTCTGCGCAACGTGCAATCCCAGCTCGGTATGACCATCGTGATGGTTACGCATGAGCGGCCATTGGCTGAGCGATTCGCGGATCGTCTCGCCACCATGGGCGATGGCAAATTGCTTGCCACCTCTCCGGCGCCAAAGGCGGTTGCCCAATGAAAGCTCGCGACCTGACCGACCTCGCCCTGCGCAACTTGCGGGAAGCAATTCTCCGCAATGCACTGACTACGCTTGGTATCGCTGTTGGTGTGGCGTCGCTGGTGGCCATGCTATCCCTCGGCGTCGGCCTCCAGCAACTCGCTTCCAAGCGTTTGTCGCAGAGCGGACTCTTCGACACCATCTTCGTTACGCCCAAAAACAATTTTCGTGGCATGGGCCGGCCTCAACCGCGTACCGCCCAGTCCGATAAACCGCCCCGCCCGCTCGACGAAGATGCTCGGAAGCAACTCGAGAAGCTGCCCAATGTGATCGAGGTCTATCCTCAGATTCGTTTTTTCACCGAAGTGCGCTTCAACAATAAGCCTTACTCCACGGTTGTTGCCGGCATGCCGGAATCCTCGCAGAATTCCGGCGCCTTTGACGGTATGCAAGGCAATTTCTTCTCATCGGGCTACGCCGATGAAGCGATTCTGCAGATTGAATTTGCCAAAGATCTCTCCGACAAGCCGGCTTCGCTGGTCGGCCAGGACTTGATCCTCCGTTACGCCGAGCGCCAGGGCAATCCTCTTGCCGGCAGTGATGCATCGGCTGCCGTCGGCGGCTTCTCCGTCGTTCCAAAAGAGCTCAAGCTCAAAATCATCGGCATCGTGGAAACCGAGCCGGCCGCCGGTTACGGCGGTTACGGTAATGCTCGCCTGCTCATTCCCCTGCAAACTGCAACGACTCTCCGCGCGGCGCAAGTCAATGACCTCCGCGACATCGTGCGCGGCGATAGCTCCGACAAACTTACCTATTCCTCGCTGTCTGTCCGTGCGAAATCCCCTTCGCAAGTAGAAACTCTGGAAGCTTCTATCAAAAACATGGGTTTTAACGCTTTTTCCCTGCTCGACGCTTCCAAATCGCTCCGCACTTTCTTCTCCGTTTTTGATCTCCTCCTCGGAATATTTGGCAGCCTCGCGCTCGCAGTCGCTACACTTGGCATTATCAACACGCTGGTCATGGCCATTCTGGAACGTCGCCGCGAAATCGGCGTCTTGAAGGCGCTTGGCGCAGCCGATGCCGACGTCCAGCAATTGTTCTTCGTCGAAGCCGGCGTTATGGGGTTCCTCGGGGGGATCTTCGGCGTCACGTTTGGTTGGCTTCTCGGCCGCGCCATCACTTTCGGCACCAACGTGTATCTGAAGCGGCAGAGCCTCAATCCCATTGAGCTGTCGTCGGTGCCCTGGTGGCTGGTGATCCTCGCGCTTGTCTTTGCCGTTCTTGTCAGTCTTGGCGCTGGCCTCTATCCTGCTTCCCGTGCCGCGAAGCTCAATCCGGTCGACGCGCTGCGCTATGAATAATCTCCGCTTCTGCGTACTCTGCGCCGCGATTCTCACAGCTGTTTTCCCTGCCTGCGCTGCACCGGGTCGCGTCGAATGTAACGTTGTCTCCAGCAAGATCCTTTCCCGTTCAGTTTCCTATTGCGTCGTCCTTCCCGCTTCCTTCGATCTGGACAAATCCCGCCAATTTCCCATTCTCTATTTCCTCCACGGGCTCGGTGACAACGAACAATCCTTTATCCACACCGGATTGTGGAATCTCGTTGAAGACATGCGCGACAAGCATGAGCTCGGCGATTTCCTCATCGCCACGCCCGATGGCGATGCCAGTTTCTATATCAATTCCAAGGACGGAAAGACGCGCTACGAGGATTTTCTGCTCCAGGAATTTTTCCCCTTCATCGAAAAACACTACCGCGCCGCTCCCGGCCGCGGCCACCGCGCCATCGCCGGAATCTCCATGGGCGGTTACGGCGCGCTACACCTCGCTTTCTCACATCCGCAACTGTTCAGTTCAGTGGCATCTCACAGTGCCGCACTCATCGAAAAGCTTCCAGAATTTCTCGGGCCCACGCCGAATTCACCGCGCTCTCGCGTTCTCGGCCAGGTGTTCGGCGCTCCTCCCGATCCCGTTTTTTGGAATCGCAACAGCCCCATTACTATGGCTCGCACCGCGACTCTCGCCGGGCTGAGAATCTACTTCGACTGCGGCGATCAAGACGATTACGGCTTTGAAGTTGGCGCCGCCGCGCTGGATAAAGTCCTAACTTCACGCCACATTCCGCACGAGTATCATCTCTATCCCGGCCGCCACGATCCCGCCTATTTCGCAGAGCATCTCCCCGCGTCCCTTGGCTTCGCGTCGCAGTCGTTCTCGAAGTAATGCTGCCGGCCCGATTCGGGTGTAACATTCTTGACACCCAGCTTTCGCGTAACCGGAGGATATTGATGCGCCGCATTGTGACCGCCCTCGTTGTGATTACGCTCTCCGCGGGAATTACGCTTTTCGCTCAAGAAAAACCCCCTGCCTCGCCCACCGTTCCGACCGCAGGGCCGCGGCTGGAGTTCCTTGATGAAGTCTCCTATTACGAGCAGCGTTTCATTCGTCTGGCTGAGGCCATTCCTGCAGAGAAATACAGTTGGCGTCCCGCGGAAGGGGTGCGCTCCCTCGGCGAAGTCTACATGCACGTCGTCAGTGCCAACTACGGCTTCGCGCGCATGCTAGGCACTCCCGTTCCGGCGGGCGTCGACACCAAAGCGATGATGGCATTCTCCGGCGACAAGGCGAAGGTCGTTCAAGCACTGAAAGATTCGTTCGCTCACTTCCATGGCGCCGTTCTCGCCATAAAAGATTCTGAACTCGATAAGGAAATCAAGACTCCGCGTGGACAATCCACGATTCGCGGCGCGTTTTTCTTGATTTCCGGCCACTACGGGGAACACCTCGGCCAGTCCATCGCCTACGCCCGCATGGTCGGCATCGTCCCCCCGTGGACGGAAGAGCGCCAGCGCCAGGAAGCCGAAAAGCCGAAGCCTTGATTTGTAGTAAAGCGTGATTCGCGCGAACTCACGATCCTGAAGGCAATCTCATCGAGCTTTAGCAACCGACTGGCCCTGAACGAACCTGAGCCCGGTACCCGCGGCGCGACCGCAGCCGCCCGTCTCTGTTAACATCCACACCTGCACGTCACACGGAGGGGGCATGCCCTTTGCTCAACGGCTCGAAGAGGTGCGCCACGGCTTCGAGCGATCCTTCTGGGTCGCCAACATCAGCGAGTTATTCGAGCGTCTTTCTTACTACGCGGCTTTTGCCTCCCTAGCTCGCTACTTGCACGAGACTCTGAGCTTCCCTCTCGAACGCGCCGCGGATCTGTCCGGCTTATTTGGTGGCCTGGTCTGGTTCCTGGCCATCTTTGGCGGCGCTATCGCGGATCGCCTGGGTTTCCGCCGCGCGCTTTCGCTCGCCTATTTGATCTTGGCCGGCTCGTATTTCCTGTTGGGTTCGCTCGGAGCGCCATGGCTCGCGCCGGTGCGTTCGGCCGTTCCACTGGTCGTGCTGGTGACGTTCGTTTTGATGCTGCCTGCTCTAGGTATCGCGCTGGTCAAGCCCAGCGTGGTTGGCACCACGGCTCGTGCTTCCCACGAAAACGTGCGCTCGATTGGTTATTCCATCTACTACACCCTCGTAAACATCGGCGGCGCGCTCGGCCCGTTTGTCGCTTCCTGGGTTCACCGCAACATGAGCGTCGAAAATGTCTTTCGCGTTTC
>Ga0335077_10006129_pt1 | contig 14834 bp, 15 predicted proteins | sample Lox_Sample_31_FD_207151 | JGI IMG/M metagenome (GOLD analysis project Ga0335077, IMG submission 207151) | Soil microbial communities from Loxahatchee National Wildlife Refuge, Florida, United States - Lox_Sample_3.1 | ecosystem: Environmental > Terrestrial > Soil > Wetlands | place: USA... | reverse complement strand
CGCACCGAGACGCTCGAGCGCTTCAAGGAAGGCGAGATTCGGCTGCTCGTCGCCAGCGACGTCGCCGCGCGCGGCCTCGACATCCAGGGCATGTCGCATGTCTTCAATTTCGACGTGCCGATCCATGCCGAGGATTACGTCCACCGCATCGGCCGCACCGGCCGCGCCGGGCGCGAGGGCCGCGCCTTCACCCTGTCGACGCCGGAGGATGGACGCTTCGTCGCCGCCATCACCAAGCTGATCGGCAAGGACATCCCGACCATCGCGATCGAGGGCATCGGCGCCGCCGAGCTCTCCGACGAAGCGAGTGAAGGCGAGCATCGGCGCCGCGAGCGGGGTGGCCGTGGCCGCGGGCGCGACCGCCGCGACGGCAGGCGACCCTCGCCGCAGGAGCCGCGCGAAGCCAAGCAAGAGCAACGCCAGCACCAGCCGCAGCAGGAGCGCCAGGAGCGCCGCGACGGGCAGCGCCATGGCGGGGCACCTGCCCCGTTGCGCGAGCCGCCGCGACCGGTCACCATGGACCCCGAAGGCAAGGTGACCCCGCTGCCGCGGCGCGATGAGCGCTGGGACGATCACGAGGATGATCGCCGCGTCGTCGGCTTTGGCGACCACCTTCCGGCTTTCCTGGCGCGTCCGCCGAGGATCGCGCGCGGCTAGGGGTAGGTCCCCATGAAGACGATCTTCGTGATGGTGAAATGTGATCTCGGCAAGGCCTATCAGGTCGCCGAGGATGCGGTCGAGAGTGTCGAGCAGGTCTCCGAAGTCTATTCGATCTCCGGCCAATATGATCTGCTGATGAAGTGCTATCTGCCGCCCGACATGGATATCGGCCATTTCGTCGTCGACAAGCTGCAGACGCTCGCCGGCATCAAAGACACGTTCACCATCATGGCCTACAAGGCCTTTTCCGAAGACAAATCGTTCTGACCGCGCGTTCGCGCGACGTCACACCGTTCATGGGGAAGAGATGGCAACCGGATCGAGCTCGACCGCCATGCTGCGCGGCTTTTGCCGCCGCTGCCCGAACTGCGGCGCCGGGGCGCTCTACCGCCGCTACCTGAAGCCGGTGGCGCAATGCAGCGGGTGTGGCGAGAGCTACGGCGATATCCGCGCCGACGACTTCCCGCCCTATCTCACCATTCTCGCGGTGGGCCATCTCGTCGTGCCCTTGATCCTGCTGTCCGAGCGGCTGGGGGTCTCCACCGGTTGGCAGGTGGCGCTCTGGGTTCCGGTGACCCTCCTTCTCACGCTGCTTCTGCTGCCGCGCTTCAAAGGCGCGATCATCGGGCTCATGTGGTCGCTGAACATGGGCGCCGCATCGCCGCAGGCCTGAGCAAGCGCCGGCGACGCGAGCCCGCGCCGCCGGCTTTCGCCTCGATCAGTCGGCCGTGCCGACCGCTTGGGCCGCGTAGGCGGGCACTGCGCCATGCAGCTGCTCGGTGTTGATCTCCTCGAGCGAGCGGCCGCGCGTCTCGGGGATGATGATCAGCGTGAGCACGCCGCCAACCACGGCCGTGGCGGCCAGCAGGCTGATCACCCCCACTTCGCCGATGCTGCCGAAGAGCAGCGGAAAGAGAAACGCGCTCAGCGAGGCGCCAATGCGTCCGCCGACCACCGAGACGCTTTGCGCCACCGAGCGCACGCGCGTCGGCGCCAGCTCGACGCCGAGGATACCGGCGCCGCTCACCATGCTGGGAAAGGTGATGAAGACGTTGTAGAGGCCGAAGACGATGAGCCCCAGGACGGGCGCGGCGGTCAGCTGATCATGGAATCCCGCGAAGATGGCGAGCATGACCGCGGCCATGATCATGCCGATGGCCTGGGTCGGCTTGCGCCCCAGCCGGTCGAGAGCGTAGAGGCTGAGCACCAGTGCGGTCGGCAGGATAAAGACGACCGACATCAGCAGCGAGAAGATCGCGGGATCGACGCCAAGCCCCTTCGCGATCAGCGACGGGCCGAACAGGATGCCGGAATAAACGACGATGTCGAACAGCATCCAGAGCACGGCCGAAGCGAGGATCGGCCCCGAATATTGGAACAGAACCTGCCAGAAATCGCGCCGGTCGACGTCGGGCACGGTATGCCGCTGTTCGCCGCAAACCTCTTCGACGACGCCCGAAACCGCGCCGGGATCGCCGGCAAGACGCGCCAGGTAGCGCGCCGTCTCCGGCATGCGGCGGCGCAGATAGAGCACGGAAAGCGCCGGCACCGCGCCGGCCGCCAGCACGATGCGCCATTGCATGTCGGGGCTAACCCCCGCCCCCTTCAGGATCAGCAACAGCAGGCCGGCGGCCACGGCGCCGCCCCACCACATCACGCCAAAGCCGATGCCGAGCGTCTTGCCGCGATCGTCGCGGTTCGCATGCTCGGCCATGATGGTCGGCGACAGCACGTAATCGGCGCCGACGCCGATCCCGAGCACGAAGCGGATGGCGATGAGCGTCCAGAGATCAGGGGCGAAGATCTGCGCTACCGCAGCGAGCGCCATCAGCGTCACGTCGAGGCCATAGAAGGTCTTGCGGCCGCGCTGCGCCAGCGCGCCGAAGATCACCGCACCGAGGGCGGCGCCGACCAGCGCCGATCCCGCCAGGAGCCCGCTCTGCAGGCTCGATATTTTGGCGACGCCGAAGGAGGCCAGCACCAAGGGGAGCACGACGCCGATCGAGGACAGGTCATAGCCGTCGGTGAAGACGCCCATGCCCGTGGTGAACATGGCGCGCAAATGGAAGCGCTTGAGCGGTTGCTCGTCGAGCAGAGCGAAAGCAGGGGTCGTCGCCATAATGCACCTCTGAAGACTACGGGTGCGTTCCTGCTTACCCACTCCGTGTTGCGGAACCTCGTCAGTTTGATGACAGTTTCATGGAGATAATCATTGCCTAGAAGCAACTAACATGACGCGCCCACGCGGCGTGGCGCACCCTTGCTCGCGCTGTGGCTCCGGCGTAGGTTATTTTAGATTTAAAATATTTCGCGCGAGGCGAGCGTGACGGCGGAGGCGGCAGGACCGCTGGTCGGACAACACGCCATCGTTACCGGCGGCGGCACCGGCATCGGCGCGGCCGCAGCGTTGGCGCTGGCACAGCTGGGCGCCAGGCTGACGCTGATCGGGCGTCGCGCGGAGCCGCTCGCCGCCAGCGCCGGCCACATCGCCGCGGCGACCGGCATCGCGACCGCGACGGAGTGCTTCGACGTCACTGACGCCGCTGCCGTGGCCGCCGGCTTCGCCCGCATCGGCCCGGCCGAGATCCTCGTCAACAATGCCGGCGCCGCCGAAAGCGCGCCCTTCGCCAAGACCGGCCTCGATCTGCTCGAGCGCATGCTCGCGGTGAATTTGAAGGGCGCTTTCCTCTGCGCGCAAGCGGCGCTGCCGGCGATGCTGCGGGCAAAGCATGGCCGCATCATCGCCATCGCCTCGACCGCCGGCCTTACCGGCTATCCCTATGTCTCGGCCTACGTCGCGGCGAAGCATGCGCTCATCGGGCTCACCCGCGCACTGGCGCTGGAGACGGCGAAGAGCGGCGTCACCGTCAACGCCGTCTGCCCCGGCTTCACCGATACCGAGCTCGTCGTCCGCTCGGCCGCGACCATTGCCGCCAAGACCGGACGGTCGCTCGCCGAAGCGCGCGCCGAGCTGACGCGGAGCAATCCGATGGGCCGGCTGGTGACGCCCGAGGAAGTGGCGAGCGCGGTCGCTTTCCTGGCACTCCCCGGCGCCGGTGCGGTCACCGGCCAGGCAATCGTCATCGCCGGCGGCGAGGTGATGCCGTGAGCGCGCCCGATCGCGAATCCGCCCTGCTCAGCGACGACAAGCTCGAGCTGAAGCTATGGCTTCGGCTCCTCACCTGCAGCAGCCTCATCGAGGGCGAGGTCCGCGCGCGGCTGCGCGAGACCTTCGCCACCAGCCTGCCGCGCTTCGATCTTCTGGCGCAGCTCGATCGCGCGCCCGAGGGGCTCACCATGGGCGAGCTGTCCTCGCGGCTCATGGTGAGCAACGGCAACGTCACCGGCCTCACCGACGCGCTGGTGCGCGAAGGGCTGGTCTCGCGCGAGCCGGAACCCGACGATCGCCGCAGCCTGCGCATCCGCCTCACCGAAACCGGCAAGCGCAGCTTCGATGCGATGACGCCCACCCACGAGCAATGGATCGATCGCATGATGGCCGGTCTCAGCCGCGCCGAGATGGCGCATCTCCTGGAGCTTCTCGGCAAGCTCAAGCAATCCGTGCGCAGCGCGGCGGGGCCGGCATGACACAAGCCGATCTCGCGCCGAAGCATGTCGGCTTCGCGGTCGAGGGCCGCGTCGCCACCGTCACCTTAAACCGGCCCGAGCGGAAGAACCCGCTTACCTTCGAGAGCTATGCCGAGCTGCGCGATCTCTTCCGCGATCTCGGCCGGATCGAGGACGTGAAGGCGGTGGTGCTCGCCGGCGCGGCAGGGAATTTCTGCTCCGGCGGCGATGTCCGCGACATCATCGGGCCGCTGACGACGATGGATATGAGCGGGCTGCTCAGCTTCACCCGGATGACCGGCGAGCTGGTCGTGGCGATGCGGCGCGCGCCGCAACCGATCATCGCCGCGGTCGACGGCGTCTGCGCCGGCGCCGGCGCCATTCTCGCCATGGCGTCCGATCTCCGCTTCGGCACGGCGCGAAGTCAGGTGGCCTTCCTCTTCACCCGCGTCGGCCTCGCCGGCTGCGACATGGGCGCTTGTGCGATCCTGCCGCGCATCATCGGCCAGGGCCGCGCCGCCGAGCTGCTCTATACCGGTCGCGCCATGGGCGGCGAGGAAGCGCAGGGCTGGGGCTTCTACAACCGGCTCGTGGCGCCCGAAGCGCTGCTCGCGGAAGCGACGGCGATGGCAGCGAGCCTCGCCAACGGCCCGAGCTTTGCCCATGCCATGACCAAGCGGCAGCTCCACGCCGAATGGGACATGAGCATCGAGCAGGCGATCGAGGCCGAGGCGCAAGCCCAGGCGATCTGCATGCAGACCGAGGATTTCCGCCGCGCCTATGCCGCCTTCCTGGCCAAGCGCAAGCCCCAATTCGAAGGAAACTGAGGCTTCCCGTGCTCGATCCCAGTGCCCATCTCGACCACTTCGCCCGCGACCATCTGCCGCCGCCGGCGGAATGGCCGGTCTTCGACAGCGGCGGCCTTGCCGGGCTCGACTATCCGAAACAGCTCAACGCCGCCGTCGAGCTTCTCGACCGCATGGTCGAGAAGGGCTTCGGCGAGCGGCCTTGCCTGCGCCGCGAGACGGTCCAATGGAAGCAGATCATCGAGCCGGACGGGCATCACCCCGTGGCCTATCCCGAGACTCAAGCGGAGATCTGGAGCTATGCCGATCTCCTCGAGCGCGCCAACCGCATTGCCAATGTTCTGGTGACGGAGCTGGGCTTGCAGCCCGGCGAGCGCGTGCTGCTGCGCGATGCCAACACACCGATGATGGCGGCGTGCTGGTTCGGCGTGCTCAAAGCGGGCGGCATCGCCGTCGGCACCATGCCGCTGCTGCGCGCGCGCGAGCTCCACTACATCATCGACAAGGCGAAAGTGCGCTACGCGCTCTGCGCCGAGGACCTCGCGGCCGAGCTCGATGCCGCGCGCAAACAGACTGCGACCCTGGAAAAGCTCGTGCTTTTCCGCAGCGAGCGGCCCGAGGCGCTCGAGGCGCGCATGGCGCGGCAGCCCGCGCGTTTCGCCAACGTCATCACTTCCCATGACGACGTAGCGCTCATCGCCTTCACCTCGGGCACGACCGGCGCCGCCAAGGGCACGATGCATTTCCATCGCGACCTGCTGGCGATCTGCGACTGCTTTCCGAAGCTGCTGACGCTCGGCCCCGACGACATCTTCTGCGGCAGCCCGCCGCTCGCCTTCACCTTCGGCCTCGGCGGTCTGCTGCTCTTCCCGATGCGGGTCGGCGCTTCGACCTTGCTGTTGCCGAAGGTCACGGCGGAAGGGCTGCTGCAGGCGATCCAGCGCCACCGTTGCACGGTCTGCTTCACCGCGCCGACGCTCTATCGCGCCATGGCGGAGCTGGCGCGCAATTTCAACCTCGCCGCGCTCAAGACCTGCGTCTCGGCCGGCGAGACCTTGCCGCTTCCCGTCTTCGAAGCCTGGCAGCGCGCCACCGGCCTCAAGATCGTCGACGGGATCGGGTCGACCGAGATGCTGCACATCTTCATCTCGGCCGCCGGCGACGAGATTCGTGCCGGCGCCACCGGAAAGCCCATCCCCGGCTATCAGGCGATGGTGGTGGACGACGCGGGCAAGCCCGTCCCGCCCAACACCATCGGCCGGCTCGCGGTGCGGGGCCCCACGGGTTGCCGCTATCTCGACATGCCGGAGCAGCAGCAGAAATACGTGCAGAACGGCTGGAACCTGACCGGCGATGCCTATCGCTGCGACAGCGACGGCTATTTCTGGTATCAGGCGCGCACCGACGACATGATCGTCAGTGCCGGCTACAACATCTCCGGCCCCGAGGTCGAAGCGGCGCTGCTCGACCACCCGCAGGTGCTCGAATGCGCCGTGGTCGGCAGCCCGGACGCCGAGCGCGGCGAGATCGTCAAAGCCTTCGTCGTGCTGCGTCCGGGCATTGCCGCCGACGAGACGACGCGCACGGCGCTGCAGGAGCACGTCAAGGCCGTGATCGCGCCCTTCAAATATCCGCGCGCCGTCGAGTTCGTGACCGCCCTGCCCCGCACCGAGACCGGCAAGATCCAGCGCTTCCGCCTCCGCCAGGAGGAACGCGCGCGGGCGGCGAAGGCGGCGCCGTAACCGCGCAGCTAGAACGCCGGCATCGGCGGGGCCGGAACGATGTGCTCTTCGACCCCGCGAACTCCAGGGATGTTCTCGGCGGCAATGCGTAGCGCCCGCCTCTCGGCCTCAGGCTGCTCACCCAGCCAAAAATGCACAATCCCATCCTTCACGATGACATCGTCCGCCCACAACTTGACCCAGTCGCGTCTGCTCAGCTCGGCCAGCAGCTTCTGGCGGATCGTCTGGTCGTCGCCTTCTGTCGAAGCGGTCGGCTCTTTCTTCGCCGCGGCGAGCGCTCGCACGAGGTTGGCCCGGCTGACGATACCGACAAGCTTGCCGCTGCGCATGACCGGCACGCGCTTGATCCGGTTGGTTTCCATCACAGCCGCCACCTCGGCGAGGTCGGCCGTGTCGGCGACCGCGATGACCTGCCGCGTCATCACATCCCTCACCGTGCGGCCGTGCGACTTGATGTAGTCACGGGCCGACTGCTCTCGTGGCCTGTCATCGAACCAGCGCGAGCGTCGCGGCTGGATGCGCCGCTCGGTCCCGGTTTCAGCGCGATGCAGCAGATCGCCTTCGCTGACGATACCGATCACCCGATCGCCCTCGACCACCGGCACCCCGCTAATTCCCCGCTCGGACAAGAGCGATGCAAGGTCCTGCACCGATGTGTCAGGCGCGACGGTGATCACCTTGGTCGTCATTACATCCATGGCGCGCATTGGGAGTCCTCCCAGGCTGAATCGCCCACGTAACCTGTGGTTGGGGCGGTTTTTTGTAGATTGAGCCGACAGTCGGAAATTCCGCTGCCAGCGGGATAATTCTCGCTCTTTTTGGCGCCAGAGGCAACGTTCCGCGCCTTTGCCGTGCCCGCGCTCCGGTCTGTCCGGCGGTCCGGCGATGGGCCCCGAGCGCGAGAGGACGCAATGGCGTTTGCGGCTCGGCTATCCTGACGCTGTTAAGACCGACGAAGTGAGGCGTTGCGCCCTACTTCGGTCGCTTGGCCAATCGCCGCTTCAGAGACGCGATGCCGGCGCGAAGCTGGTCCTCTCGCAGCGTCCAATTCTCTGCGGAGGTCTCGCGGTACGCCTGGGCAGGCGGCGCGAGCTCGGTGAGTTCAAGGACGTTCAAGTCGTCGATGATGTTTTCTGTCCTTTTGATGTCGACCGGCCGGGTTACGAGGTCATCGGGCTTCGACTTCTCGACGGCAAAAACCGGACGTTCAGATGGCAGGGGCTGCACCCTTGATTCAGGGCGGGGCAGCAGCTGCTCCGCGGACGGCAGCAGCGCCATGACCTCGCGCGCGAGCGCCGCGATCTCCTCGGCGGCAGCGGAGCCCACGGCGCACTCGGTAACGCCCCACCCTTCCGCAAAGGCGGCGGCGAAAGCGACGCGGTTGCCGATGCTCGTGGCAGCGAGGCCGGCATCGTAAAGGGCAAGCTGCTCGCGCATGGACAGGGTCAGCGCGGCGCGCGCGGGGACCCGGTTCATCACGAGCAGCGCCGGAACGCCCTCGCGCTGGGCCATGTCCAGGGTCGGCAGCGTCGCCCAGACATCGACCGGCGAAGGCTGCACCGGAATCAGCACGAGGCCGGCGCAGCGCATCGCCATCCGCACCTCGCTCTCGCCGCTCGACGGGCTGTCGACCAGCAGGATGTCGCAGTCGCGGGCTTGCCTCAGCATCTCGCCCGGCGCCTGCCAGCCCGTTACCGCCGCGAAACCGAGGCCGCTGCCGCCGCCGAGGCGCGCTTCACGATTTTGGTGCCAGCGCGCGAGACTGGCTTGGGAGTCGGTATCGATGAGGGCGACATGACGTCCCATCCCCGCCCAGGCGGCGCCGAGATGCGCCGTCAGCGTCGTCTTGCCGGCGCCACCCTTACGCTGCGCGACGACGATGATGGCGGCGGTCATTCCCGCGGCTCCTCGCGCAAGGAAAGACCTTTGTCTCTCATGCTCGCCTGGATGAGCGCACGCGTGCGCACCAGCATATCGGATGGGGTCGCCGCTTCCTTGCCCGGCTCGCGCGCGTGCTGATCGGGATCAGCAGTCGGCGAACGGCCGACATCCCAAGTTTCCGCCGCAGCCGCTTCACGCTTCTGCCGCGCCTGCAGCTGCTCGAGGCTGTTCGCCAGCCCCTCGGCCAGCAGCAACGACTCACTGGCTGTGAGCGTGACGCGGATCCCTGGCAGAATAATGTTGACCTCGCCCTCGGCGACATTGGGCAAGACGGTGACCGCCTCCTGCGTGATCTTCATTCGCTTCCTCGGGCGAGCCTGCACTTCGAGCTCAACGTAGTTACTCGCTGTTTGCGAGTCGGTGCAAGGCTTGTCTCGAAGCCGCGCGCAGTCGCCGCATGGCTAACGCACGGGCCTTGAACCGCCGCGCGCGGCGCAGCACGATGCGCGCACCATGTCGCAAGAAGGACTCCGACCAGCCGAGACGACAGGCAGCGGCTATGCCCTGCCGGTCTTCCCCTATCGCCGCCCGGCGGAGCTCGCGGGCGAGCGGCGCCGGCACAAAGTGGCGGTGGTCGGCGGCGGGCTCGCCGGCCTCACCGTCGCCTGCGATCTCGCCGGCCGCGGCATCCCGGTCGTGCTTCTCGACGAGGATGATACGGTGGGCGTGCGCGGCGCCTCGAGCCGCGGCATCGTCTACGCGCAGAAGACGCTCGAGATCTTCGATCGGCTCGGCATTTATCGGCGCATCGCCGAGAAGGGCGTCACCTGGTCGGTGGGCAAGGTGCTCGCCGATGACGACGTGCTCTACAGCTTCGATGCGGCGCAGGGCTCGCTGTCGAAGGCACCGCCCTTCATCAACCTGCAGCAATTCTACATCGAATGGTACCTCGTCGATCGCCTGGCCGAGCTGCCCCGGGCCGAGCTGCGCTGGCGCAACCGCGTCACCGGCATCACTCAGCGCGAGGATCACGTGGCGCTTGCCGTCGAGACTCCCGACGGCCCCTATACCCTCGAAGCCGGATGGGTGATCGACGCTTCCGGCCTCGCTAGCCTCATCCGCGGCGCGCTCGGCGCCAAGATGGCGGCCGAGCAAGGCGAGGATCGCTGGTGCATCAGCGATGTGCGCTTCAAGAAATCGCTGCCGGCGGAGCGCTGGACCTGGGCGAAAGCCGATTTCAACGACGGCCGCGCCGTCTGGCAGCACCCGATGGCCGATGGCGTGTGGCGGCTCGATTATCAGATGGGGCCGAACGCCGATCCGAAGACGATCGCCGATCCCGAGACCGTCAGAGATCGCCTGCGCCGGCATCTCGGCGAGACCGAGATCGAGATCGTCTGGGTCGGGCCATACGGCTATCGCACGCAGCTCATGGACAGCTTTCGCCTGGGCCGCGTCTTCTTCGCCGGCGACGTCGCCCATGTGATGAACCCCTTTGGCGCGCGCGGCGGCAATAGCGGCGTGCAGGATGCCGAGAATATCGCCTGGAAGCTCGCCGCGGTGCTGACCGGCGCCGCGCCCGAGGCGCTGCTCGACAGCTATGACGAGGAGCGCCGCGCCGCCGGAGCGCACAACATTCATGTGACGACACGCACCATCCGCTTCCTCGCGCCGCGCTCGCCGTTCGAGCACCGCCTCCGCGATGCCGTGCTCGATCTCGCCCGCCGCTATGATTTCGGCCGCACGCTGGTGAATACCGGCCGGCTCTCGGTCGCTTTCGACTATGCCGGCTCGTCGCTCACCAGCAACGGCGGCACCGCCGTGCCGAACGTGCCGCTGACCTTGCCGGACGGCAGCACCGGCACCTTGAGCGACCTGCTGCGCGGCGATGGTGCGATCTTCCTGGTGCTGTGCTTTGCGGGGGCGGCGCCGCCGGCCCTGCCCGAGCGCGTCGCCCGCGTCTTCGCCTGCAACGCCGCGATCGGCGGCCTCCCCGTTCTCCGCGGCGCGGCGCTCGATCGCCTCGGCGGCACCGGCGAGGTGCTGGTGATCCGCCCCGACCAGCATCTCGCGGCCCGGCTGGTGCGGCCGCCGGGGGCGGCAGTCCAAGCAGCCATCGACAAGGCCCTCGGCAAGGAGCGAGCGCGATGAGGACCGATGCCTACATCCCCGACGCCGACGGCTTCTACGAGGCGATCATCGCCGCGAACGAAGGGCTGACCGAGGGCGAGAGCGAAGCCTTCCTGCTGCGCTTCGCGCTGCTGCTGGCCAATCAGATCGGCGACCAGCAGGTGCTCCTCGACGCGATCCGGACGGCGCGGGAGATGGTGGCAGGCACACCCCGGAGCTGAACCCAAAGGCTAACCACGGAGGCACGGAGAACACGGAGAACACGGAGAATAAAGAATGGCGCGCTTCGCGCGCCTAGTATCTCTTCTCCGTGTCCTCCGTGCCTCCGTGTTGAATCTTAATGCGCGGAAGTCCTAACCCACCGGCTCCGCGTCGAGCCGGACGGCGATGCCGTCGAGCTCGCGGCCGGGCGCGAGGTAGCGCTTCATCACCAGCGGATCGTGACCCGGGATGACATGGCGCGGCGACGCGGCGAGCTGATGGACGCGCTTATGGCCTTCCAGCATGTCGGCGACGTTGAAGACGATCGGGAAGGGCCGCCCGCCTTCCATGTTGGCGTAGAGATGGCTGGTATCGGAGGCGAGCACCACCCAGCCGCGACGGGTGAAGACGCGGACGCATTGGATGCCCGCGGTGTGGCCGCCGATGCGGTGCACCGAAAGACCGGACGCCAGCTCCTCGTCGCCGTCATGGAACGCGACCCGGCCGGCGAAGAGGTGGCGCACCATCGCCGTCACATCCTCGACGGCAAAGGCATGGCGCATCGCCGCGTGACACATGCAGCGGCCGGTCGCGAACTGCATTTCATCGTCCTGGAGATGGAAGCGCGCGCGGGGAAAAGCGTCGAGCGTGCCGGCATGGTCGTAATGCAGATGCGTGATGATGACGTCCTCGACCTTGGCGGGATCGATGCCGAGCGCGGCGACGCCATCCGCCGGCCGGCGCAGCAGCTGGCGCCCGCGCTGGCGCGCCGATTCTTCGCCAAAGCCGGTATCGACGACGAAGACGCGGTCCGAGCGTTGCGCCACCCAGACGAAATAATCGAGCGGCGAGGCATCTTCATGCGGATCGCCGCCGATGAAATTGTCCGATGCCGTGCGCTTGGGATGATGCGCGTAACGGATGGCATAAAGGTTGAAAGGTTCGATGCGATCGCTCATGCGCTGGCCCTCGTTGCCGATGGTTCCTTGAATTTCGGCATCACCTCGGCAGCAAAGAGCTCGAGCGATGCCATCGCCTTGTCGAGCCCGTACCACGGCGGGTAATGCAACATGAGCGAGCTCACGCCGGTCATGTGCTGCAGCCGCTGCAGCTTCTCCACCACCGTCTTCGGCGAGCCGTGCAGGATGATGTCGCGCGCGAGCGTGTCGTAATCGCGGTTCGCCGCCGAACCAGTGCCGACGGTGCCGAGATATCCCGAAGTATGACCGCTGAAGAAATGCGCCTGATGGCGCAGGATGCCGGCCTCGCTGTCCGCCTTCGCCTTGACGTCGGTCTCGGCAACATAGACCCAGCGCGCGATATCGACATGGCCGCGCCCGGGATTCTGTCGCAGCTCCGGCGGCGTTCCCTCCAGTGCCTCGCGGTAATGGCGCACCTGCTTCTGCAGCCCCTCGAACGGCGTCCAGGTCGAGAGCATCAGACCGAACCCCATGCGCCCCGCCACGGCGATCGAGCGGTCGGTGGCGCCGGCGAGCAGGATCGGCGGATGCGGCTGCTGCAGCGCATGCGGGAACAGCTCGTACTCGTCCTCGACCTTGACGTGGAAATGCTTGCCCTGGTGATCGACGCGCTTGCGGCGGAACAGCTCCATCAGCAGCGGCAGCGCTTCCTCCTGGATGTCGCGCCTGGCGTCGAAATCGATGCCGAAGCCGTCGAACTCGTATTTCCGATAGCCCGAGCCGAGGCCGAGCGCGAAGCGGCCATTGCTCAAAATATCGACGAAGGCGGCGTTCTCCGCCACGCGCAGCGGATTGGCGAGCGGCAAGGTCACCACCGCGGTGCCGATCTTGATGCGACGCGTCAGCGCGGCGAGATAGGCGGCATAGACGAAGACATCCGGCATGATGCCGTACTGGTTGCTGAAATGATGCTCCGCCACCCAGGCATAGTCGAAGCCGAGCGCATCGGCACGCAGCACCTCCTGCGTCACCCGCGCGTGGACGGCGCGATGCGGATAGCTCTCCGTTTCGGTGTTGGGATGCGATGTGAAAAGAATGCCGAATTCCATGCCGTCCCGCTCCTCCCGTAAAGGCTGGCCTTGCCGGCCACCCTGCCTCTACCATCATCCCCCGCGCTTCGGCTGAAGCCAAGAGAATCCAACGGGAGGAGGAAAGGGTGAGCGGAGAGACGATCGGTTTCATCGGCATCGGCAGAATGGGCCTGCCGATGGCGACACGGCTTGTTGCAGCGGGTTATCGCCTCGTCGCGTATGACGTGCAGGGCCAGGCGCTGAGCGCGATCACCGCCAAAGGCGCCGAGAAGGCGTCATCGCCGGCCGACGTCGCGTCGCGCGCCGAGATCGTGCTGGCGAGCCTGCCGATGCCGGATATCGTGCGCGACGTGGCGCTGGGCGACAACGGCGTCGCTGCCGGGACGCGCGCAAAGCTCTTCGTCGATCTCTCCACCACCGGGCCGCGCATGGCGAAGACGGTGGCGGCCGGGCTCAGGGAGCGCAACATCACCGCGATCGATGCACCGGTCTCGGGCGGCATTGCCGGCGCCACCAAAGGCACGCTGGCGCTGATGGTCGCGGGCCCGGCAGCGGAATGCGAGCGGCTGAAGCCGGTGCTGCAGAATCTCGGCAAATATTTCTACATCGGCGCCGAGCCGGGCATGGGACAGATGATGAAAGTCATCAACAATCTCCTCTCGGCGACCGCCACGGCGGCCACCTCCGAGGCGATCGTCCTCGGCGTCAAGGCCGGGCTCGATCCCTATCTCATGATCGACGTCATCAATTCCGGCAGCGGCCGCAGCGCGGCGAGCGAGGACAAGTTTCCGAAATCGATCCTGCCGCGAAGCTTCGATTTCGGCTTCGCGCTGGGCCTCCTCTCGAAGGACGTCAATCTCTGCATCGCCGAGGCCGAGGGGCTCGGCGTGCCGATGTGGATCGGCAATGCGGTGAAGCAGATGTGGCTCTATGGCCTGGCGCAGGGCGGCCCGGATCAGGACTTCACCAACCTCATCACCCATATCGAGAAATGGTCGGGTGTCACGGTCGGTGGCAAGCGGCGATAGCGGCTGCCATTGCTAGCGCGTCGCGTCTCCACAGCGCAGGCGGCGCACCGGCACTACCAGATCTGCGGGGCGAGGCGGTAGCGCACCTTGCGCGCGTATGCCTCATATCCCGGCAGCCTCGCGCGAAGGAGCTTCTCCTCGTTCAAGAGCCGCCAGGCAAACCAGGCGACGAACAATGGCGTAAAGAGGAGGCCCCACCATGAGCCCAGCGCGAGCGGCGCGCCAACCAGTACCAGGATGGCGCCCGTATACATGGGATGCCGGACGATCGCGTAAGGCCCGGTCGAGACCACCGTCTGACCCTCGGCGACTTCTACCGTCGACGCAGCGTAGCGATTCTCTCTCACCACGAGGAAGTAAATGAGGAGGCCAAGCACGCCGAACGCATCGCCGAGGATCGAAAGGGTGCCGGGAACTCGGGCTGACCAGCCGAAACGGTGATCGAGGACCATGATGACGACCGCCGCTACGAAGACGACCAGGCCGACAGACGTGATGAGCTTCTGTGCCGACGTCTTCTCAGCGGCAGGCCCCGCGCGCAGGCGACGCTCGAGGAGCTCTTTCGCGTGGAGCGCCATGTAAATCGTAACAAGGATCGACGAGACCGAGAGCGTCCCGACAAACGCCCACCCCTGCCAATAATTTAGCGTCCAGGCAGGGATGAAGACGACGGCAAAGAACGCAGCGGTGCCAACGGCCGTCACGCGGAAGGCCCTAAGGTAAAGAGCGTTCATCGCCCGATGATAAACCGCTTTTTGGCCTTTTGATTGACCATGGTCCGAATAGGGGCGCGGGCGCGGGTTCCCGC
>Ga0335077_10006127_pt1 | contig 14837 bp, 12 predicted proteins | sample Lox_Sample_31_FD_207151 | JGI IMG/M metagenome (GOLD analysis project Ga0335077, IMG submission 207151) | Soil microbial communities from Loxahatchee National Wildlife Refuge, Florida, United States - Lox_Sample_3.1 | ecosystem: Environmental > Terrestrial > Soil > Wetlands | place: USA... | reverse complement strand
ATACTCGTGCTCGAGTTCCAGCAGGGCGGCCATCAGCGTCTCCGGCACGTACCGCCCGCCGTAAACGCCAAACCGCCCGGGGCGCGACTCCGAAGGTGCGGATGGAAGGATGATGGATGCCATGGGGATCTCCTGCGCGGCCGCTGAAAGGGGCTGACTTCAGTGTACTAAGGCATTTCTCCTTCAGACAAAGCCATTTCTCCGCGGAATGCAGTCCTCCTCTGCCAGTGCCTCGATGCGGGAAACGCGATCGGCAAGGCTTGCTGCCTCGATGGAAACAATCTCGAACCCGAACTCGCGATAGGCCTCTTCGTGAATCCGCTCAAAGCGCAGCGCCTCTTCGTAGCTGATCCGGCGCGCTTCCGTAGGCGCGACAAAGCCCAGGTTCCGCACAAAGAAGATGCGGCGTTGAAAGATTCCTTGCGTCTCGATCCTCTCGAGTTCCTTGCCAAGCACGTCCGTGATGGGAAAGCCGAGATAACGCGCAAGAGCGACGGTGCAGACCGCTGAGCGATCATGGAACTGCATTTTGCCTGCATCGTTTTCAGCGCGAAGTTGCCGCTGCCTTTGGAGTGCCGCGATCTCATCGAGGAAGGCGATATCCTTCCATGCTTCCTCGATGCCGCGCGCCTGCCACAGCGCGATCACATCGGTGGCAGCTTCTTCCACCACGCTGAAACCGTCGAGTTCCAGTGGGCGCAGTATGGCAGTTTTTCCCGAGCCGGGAGTCCCGGTCAGGATGAATCTCTTCATGGAATGTTTGACCTCGATTTCGGGAATTAACGCGGGCCGCTGGCGCGGGCATTGGCGACGAAACGGCGCACTTTCTCAGGATCCTTCCGCCCCGGCGAGGCTTCCACGCCGCTGGCCACATCGATTCCCCACGGGCGCAAGACAGCAATGGCTTCACATACGTTGTCCGGAGTAAGGCCGCCGGCGGCAATCAGGCGCCTGCCAGCGTCCGCGTTTTGGAAGATTGTCGTTCGTGCTTCAGTCCAGTCGAACGTGATCCCCGTGCCGCCGACCGCTGTCGCGGTGCGGGAGTCCACAAGAATCGCGTCCACATTGGGGTCAGCGGCGACCTGGCGGGCTTGTTCCGCGGCATCCGCGCCGAAGTGCACCACGCGGAGAATCCGAATGTGAGATCCGAGACGCTCGCGCAACTGCACCGTCAGCTCAGGCGCAACGGCAGAGTGAAACTGCACGCCCGTGAGACCGCAGGCACGAACGGCCGCGCAGATCTCGTCGAGCGATGCGTCGACAAACACGCCGATCTTTTCAAGGCCGGCGGGCAGGCGGAGAGCGATCGCCGCGGCCTGCTCAACGGTTACGCGTCGCGGGCTGGGCGCGAAAACAAAGCCAACCGCATCCGCCCCCGCTTCGGCGGCCAACTGCGCGTCTTCGAGCGAAGTGTTGGCGCAAACCTTCACCCAGATCCGCGAGTCATCGGTCATTGCGCGGTCACCGGATTCGCAGGGTGCCCCAGGTCTCTTTGAGTTGGAGACCCGGGAGTTTCCAGAAGCTTCGCAAGAGCCTCGCACGGATCCGGTTCGCGCATCAGGCTCTCGCCGATCAGGAATGCGTCGAAACCGGCGGACCGCAAGCGCTCGATGTGCTCGGGCGTTGAGATTCCGCTTTCAGTTACGCGCAATGCGTCGCGCGGAATACGCTCGACAAGGTCGAACGATGTTTCGAGACGGACATCAAACGTCTTCAGGTCGCGATTGTTCACGCCGATCGCGTCGGCTCCCGAAGCGCCGAGCGCATCGAGCACGCGATCCAGTTCCGCTGGGGTATGCACTTCGACCAGGACATCCAGCGAGAGATCGTGAGCCGCGGCCGCAAAGCGTCTCATCTCCACATCGCCAAGCGCCGCCACGATGAGCAGAATGGCGTCGGCCCTGTGTGCGCGCGCTTCAACGATCTGGTACTCGTCGACTATAAAATCCTTGCGCAGGCACGGGAGGCTCACGGTTTCCGACGCGATTTCGAGATTGCGCAAGCCACCCTGGAAGTACGGCTTATCCGTCAGCACGGACAAGGCGGCCGCCCCGCCTGCGGCGTAGCGCGAAGCCAGCCATGCCACATCAAAATCGGCGCGGATCAGGCCCTTTGACGGCGAAGCCTTCTTGATTTCCGCAATAACAGCCGGGCCAACAGCGGCCTTGCGGCGCAGCGCCGCAGTCCATCCGCGCGGCTGATGTGCCGCTGCACGCCGCTCCAACTCGGCCACGGGCACACGCACCTTCGCTTGCGCCACGGTGGCTCGCGTCGTCTGCAGAATGGTGTCCAGTCGAGTGGGCATGGGATAGGCGCAACGCCAGACGCGCTTCATCGCCTGGGCATTGAAGTGAATTCCAGTTTATCCCGGGGGACCGGAGGCGTACGGAAGCCGCCCAGACGGGGTGACACCACAAAAACAGAGAAGAACCAAGACAAGCAGAACAACACCCGAGGACCTGCAAGGAGGACAGGGTGGGAAACCCCTCAGAAATCTGCCCCTCACAATACACGCGTGTTTGTTTTTCGGCAATGACCTATTGGCGCTAGCGATCCGAATCCAACGCCGGAACCGGGATCTCCCAAGAGCGTTATAGAAATAAGCTATTCTGCATCAAACACTTACACTCAACCTCGGATAATTGGCCAGGCTGCGCCAACGCCCTCAGCCCACCAGGACGGGCAGTTTCAGCTCGATCGCGATCTCCGGAACCGACATCATGGTGTTGTGAACCAGGCAGCTATGCACCGAGCGCACCATGGCCTGCTGCTGCTCGTCAGTCAGCGGCACCGGGCAGTGCACCTCAATTCTGAAGTTGCCGAGACGGGCGGGAGCCTTCAGCTTCTCTGCGTCCACCGTGACTTCCACGCCGCCCGTGGCCAGGTTGCGCGTCTTCAGGTACTGGACCGCATAAAACGCCGCGCAGGAGCCCAGGGAGGCAAGCAGCAACTCCGGAGGGGTCATCCCTTCGTCTGAGCCTCCATTGTCGACCGGTTGATCGCAGATAACGGTGTGATGGCGGGCATGGATGAAGAATTTGGCGTTCTCCAGTTGTTCCACTTTGACCTGCATGATGGTTTCCCTTCCCGATGATCGGCCGGCACTGCCACACCGTCGATCGTGCAACTGGTTTCAGTGTGGAACCGGCATCGAGGGTGGGTCTGTATCGCGCGGCACAGCCGTCGCGTCCGGCGAATCACTTCCCGCCGGCGCTGGTGAGGAAGATCAGTTCCGAGCTCAAGGGGTTCTTAAGATGGACCGGGAATCCCGGGCCTATCAGCTCGCTTCCGGGCGCCGTGCGATCCGGCGCGCTACCGTCCTGAAAATGAAGACGATACCGCTTGCGGGCATCGAGACCCGCAAGCACAAACCGGTGCTCCGTCTCGCCGGGCGCGCTGCCGCGGAACGCAAACACCACACCTTTGCCGCGGGCCGGATCCCAGTACTCGACTCCATCCCAGTGCACGCCGTCAGGGCGCGGCGAAACGTGGTGGAGTCGCCCATCGCGAATCAACGGCCGAAGCTCGCTCTTGTAGAGCGCAACGGCATCCTTCGCGGCCTGGTGCTGCTCCGGGGTCCACACGCTGGTATCGAGCATCAGTGTGAGCCATCCCATCATGCCGCTTCGCAGCATGTAGAGGAAGTTCTCGATGCGCGGCGTGGTCCACTTCTCCACGTAGCTCTCCAGCATGGCCGCGGGCAGCACAAAGCTTGTGTCGTAAAAAGCGCGCCGGTTCGAAAGCGGATCGTACGTATCGGTGATGGAAAAGTAGTCTCCATGCGCGGCGGAGCCGAAGTCGACCATCCGCCCGCCGTCATTGCAGATCTCAAACAACAGCCCCGGGTGCTCCTTCCGCGTGTGCTCATAGATGTCGTAGTAGGCGCGCACCGCGTGATAGCTGACGTCGGTCGCATTGGAGGCATACACGAAGTCCGAGCCCCACTCATGCTTCACCACCATCGAGCGGTCCGGTGGGGCGTGCGGATGGTCGCTGCGCACGCACCCCTGCGCCACGAGATACCCGTCGTGCTCCAGCATGTCGAGGTGGTAGTCGTCGACGATGCGCTTCACCTCCGCGCGGAAGTAGTCGCGAGCCGCGGGAGCGCCCACATCGGCGGTCTGGCCTTTGAATTCCTCGGGCTTCCAATCGGGGCCAACGTCGGCCACCAGCCAGTCGCGGACCCTGGGATCGCGGACATTGAGAGCGCCCGGCTCTGTATCGAGCGCCGCCTGCGTCCAGTCCACCCAGATGCCGAAGCGGAGGCCGTTTTTGTGGGCCTCGTCAGCAATGTATGCCAGGCCGTGCGGAAACTTCTTCGGGTCGGGGTACCAGTCACCCACTCCGCGGAACCAGCCTGCATCGATGTGAAACATCTCCACGCCGAGTTCCTTCGACTCGGCGATCATGCGCAGCGCCAGTGGCTCGTCAATCGCCATGCCGCTGCCCCAGCTGTTGTTCACCACCAGCGGGTAGTGCTCGTCCTTCCACGTGAGCGGATTGCCGAGCACCGCGCGCACCCACGGCCGAAGCTGGTTGCCGGCGCCGTCCGGCCCGCCCTCGAACGCGCCCAGAAAGACCGTCGGCGTTTCGAAGCTGCCGCCGGGAACAAGCCGTGTGCGGAACGGCCCTGGGTCCGGATTCAAACCGAGGACAGATCTCACACTCTTCCCGCTGCGTTCGAGCGTGATCCTCGTGCAACCGCTGAACTCGATGCCTGCGTACCAGCCGGCCCGGGGCTGTGCCGGGGAGTAGACAATCTCCGCGGGAATGATCTCGCGCGGCGCGCCCTCGGAATGGTCGGCGTAGGTCGACGAGGCGCCGGTCCAGCGATACCCGTCGGTCATCGTATCCAGATGCGTGCCCTGGTCCGAAGGCTTATCTGCGCCTTTCTCGACGTAGAAGCTGCGCAGTTCGATTGTGGGCGGCACCTTCCATTCGAGGCGCAGTGAGTCCACCATCGGCAGCCACAGTTCCTTGTCGCCCAGGTTCTCGATGGTGATGCGGTGCTCGATCGGCCCGAACTCCGCGCGCGCAAACCACTCCCAGCGCAGGCGCAGATGGGGTTCTGCCGATTCATAGACAAAAACAGCGCGATGCGGATCATCGAGAAGATCGAGTTCCTTTTTGTGCTGCCAGGTGATTGCGACATTCGCTCCGTTAATTTCGACGGAACGCGGCAACGACTCCCCGGCGCGGTTCATGATGTCCTGATGGCCCGGGCCATACATGATCGCAAGCCGCGGCGCCTCTCCCGATGCGTTCAACATCAGCCTGATATCGGACGTGGCAACAACGGGATCGGGAGACCAGGTGGTGGTGGCCGAGGCGGCCGCCGCAAGACTCAGCAGGAAGAACAAAACACCGAAGCAGAATCCTATTGCCCTTGAAGAATGGCGCGGCATGTTCCGCCCAAAATAACGCGCAGGCGCACGGTGTGGCAAACCAGCCAGGGACTTCCAAACGACGCGCGCAAAACCTGTGCGTCTAAAATGTGCAAAAGCGGTGGCCCAATGCAGCTCTTTCGATGCGCGTACCGAACGACGACGTGCCTGCTGCTTTTCTTGTGCCTTCGTTCCGCCGCCGCGCAAAACCCGCCCCGGGCCGCACCTGTCGTGCTCACAGTTGTCGACGAGAACAACACGGCCGTCTCCGGCGCGGAGGTCGTGGTCCAGGAACCCAACAAGGCGCCCAGGCGCCTGACAACCGATTTCAACGGCCGCGTGTCCTATGCACTCCAAGACTCCGCGCCCTACGCGGTGCGCGTGCAGAAAACCGGATTCTACGCGTCCACAGCGGATGAAAACGACCCCGCCGCGCGCGACATTCGCATCGTCCTCAACCACGAGCAGATGGTAGTGCAGCAGGTGAACGTCACCGCCTCTGTTCCCGGCATCGACCCGGAGCAGGTGTCGGACAAATTCACCATGGCCGTGCCGGAGATCGTCAACATCCCCTATCCCACCTCGCGCGACATCCGCAATCTGCTGCCGTTCTATCCCGGCGTGGTGCAGGACGCGGACGGGCAGATCCACGTGGCCGGCTCCGAAACATGGGCCACGCTCTATACCCTCGACGGCTTCGACATCCGTTCGCCTGTGAGCGGCATGCTCGCCATGCGCGTCAGCGCCGACGCAGTGCGCTCCATCGACCAGGAAGCCACGCGCTATCCCGTCGAATTCGGGCGCAGCACCGGCGGCCTGGTCGCGTTCTACACCGGCATGGGCGACAACCGGTTCCGCTTCAACGCGACGGACTTCATCCCCTCGTGGCACGATGTCGACGGCCTGCGCTTCGACAAATTCGTTCCGCGGTTCACGTTCTCGGGCCCGCTCGTGCGCGATCGCGCGTGGTTTTTCGACGGGGTCGAATTCGAATACGACAGCATCTACATCAAGGAATTGCCAAAAGACGCCAACACCAATCACATCGTTCGCGGCAGTAACCTGTTTCGCGTGCTGGTAAACACTACGCCGCGCAACATCGTCACCGCCGGACTGTTGTTCAATGACTACCACTCGCCCTACGACGAGCTTTCGCCGCTGGTACCGCAACAGAGCACCACCAAGCGCGACACCATTGCGTGGCTGCCTTATGCGCGCAACCAGCACAGCTTTGCAAATGGCGCGCTGCTCGATGCGGGCCTGGGAGTGGTCCGCATTCGCGATGGATACGAACCACACGGAAACGCTCCCTTCGAACTCACGCCGGAGCTGGCTTTAGGCAGCTTTTTCGAGAACCTCGCCAGCGAGTCGCAGCGCGTCGAAGGCAACGTAGTCCTCTACCTTCCATCGCGGCAATGGATGGGCCGCCACGACCTGAAGGCCGGCATCGATATCGACCACATCGGCTTCCACACGTCGGTTACGCGCGCGCCGGTGAATTACCTGCGCGAAGACCGCACCCTGTTGCGAAGGAGCACCTTCCCATCATTTGCGCCGTTCACGCGCAACAATGTCGAGGTTGGAGCGTACATTCAGGACCGCTGGAGCCCGCGGACCGGGTGGCTTATCGAACCCGGACTGCGATTCGACTGGGACGAAATCATCCGGCGGCCACTGTTCTCGCCGCGCGTCGCCGTGGTGGTCAGTCCAACGCGGACCAAGGGCACAAAACTGTCGGCCGGCATCGGCCTTTACTACGAGCACACCCAGCTTGAATACCTCGAGCGCTCCCTTGCCGGCGTTCGCTACGACACCTGGTATGCGACCGACGGCATCACGCCCACCAGCCCTGAACTCCAGACCACATTCAGCTACAGCAGCGGCCACCTTCGTGAGGCCCGCGCCGTCAACTGGAGCGTGGGCCTCGAACAGAAGCTGCCGGCTGCGGTCTATCTGAAATTCAATTACGTTCACAAGCGCGTCGCGAATGGGTTCACGTACGCAAACCCGACCGGGCTCACGGGAGATTACGTTCTCACCAACGCGCGCACCGATCACGACACCCTCACCGAAATCGAGGCGCGCCGCACGTTCGCGCACGGCTATACGCTGTTCGGCGCCTACGCGCATTCATCGGCGCGCACCAGCGCGGCCATTGATTACGTGCCCACCATCTCGTATCTCGGACCCCAGCAGAGCGGGCCGCTCCCCTGGGACACACCCAATCGCGTTCTCTCGTGGGGATGGGTTCCCTTCCTCGTGCCCGGCTTCAAAAAGCACTGGGACTTTGTTTACACGTGGGACTGGCGCACCGGCTTTCCCTACACGGCCATCAACTCGGGCTACGAAGTGGCGGGCGCCGCCGGCGCGCAACGCTTTCCCGACTACGTCAGCTTCAGCCCGGGCCTGGAATTGCGTTTTCACTTTCGCGGCCGCTACTTCGGGTTGCGGGGCGTGATGGAGAACGCCACCGATCGTTCGAACCCCCTGATAGTGAACAACGTGGTGGACTCTCCGCAATTCGGCACCTTCAGCGAAACGTTCGGGCGCGCTCTCACCGCGCGTATCCGCCTCATTCGATCGCAATGAGGATTCTTTTTCTCAGGTGAGTCACACGTTGCGCAACTCTCAACCAAAACTCCCGTCTAAGCGAGCAGTTGTGCTTGTTGCGATGCGCAAGTCCGCCTCGATTTGCCTGTTCGGATTTCTGGCCTTGGTCTCTGCTGCGGCCTCCCCCGCCGCAGCTCAATCTGGGACGCAGCGTTCCACCGCCAAGCCGGGGGCCAGCGCTCCGGCTCCGGCCCGACCGCCTGCCCCGGCCGCTCTTTCCGGCAGTTTCACGGTGAGTCAGCTTGGCCATGCGGTGGGCACGGCTGAATTCCTCCTTGCTCCCGGCGCCTCCGGATACGACTCGACATCGACCGTGCACGTCTCCATGCAGGGCCTCAGCTATGCGCTTTCCAAGACCGAACAGCTCGACTCGGCCCACCATCTGACGCATGTGGTTCTGAGCGCGACCGTAAACGATCAGGCCGTCAACGTTACCGGCAAGCAGGATGCCGGGCTGTTCCTGTTGAATGTTTCCGCCAACGGGCGTAGCACCACCGCTCGCCTCGCCGGCCATCCGGGTGCGGTGTTTCTCCCCGACTTTGACCCGGGCGCTCTGCAAACGCTGCTCACGCTCGCGGAAGCTCAGAACGGCCGCGACCTGTGGGCCATCATTCCCAAGCAGGCCGGCAGCATCGAAGCCGTTCAGCTTGCCACCTATCCCGATGAGAACGGCACGCTGGACGGCAAGCCCGTGACCGCCCATCACGTGGCCGCGACCATCGCGGCCTCCGAGACCGACCTGTTCGTGGGCCCGGACAACCAGCTTCTGCAGGCGGAACTTCCGCAGCAGGGGTTTTCGCTCATCCGCAAGGGCTTTGTGCTGACGCCGCCGAAGAGGCCCGGAGCGCCGCCGCAGCAGGGCAGCTCTTAGCTTCTACGGCATTTCTCCTTCAGACAGAGCCATTTCATGCTTTGCTAAGGATGGCAACTTCTTGAGGAAATTGTCATCTTCCCGCATCGGCTTCAGATTACACCTGAAGGAGAAATGCGCTAGCTTTATCCATTAATCGCCCGGTCCCCTGGTCTCGGTCTTTACGGCACCGCGGCGATGGCCACGGCCTGCACCGGGTCCGATCCGGTCGCCGCGGTGGCGTAGGACGTGAGCGCGCCGGTCGTGCCGATCGTAAACGCGTTCAGGTCGGGGCTGCCGCTCGCATTCACCGCCAGAATGTAGGTTCCTGTACTTTCCTCGGCGAGGCCGAGTGTGCCCGCGCCCGCGGAAATGGTTCCACTGGTCACCGCAGTGAGGGAAGTGGCTGTTCCGACAGTGGTAATTGCGAAAGCTGTGATATTGCCGTTGCTACTGCCGCTGACGGCCTTGTTGGCGACGTACACGTAATTGGTCGTTGGCAGAATGGCCGAGGGCCCGACGCCGCCGGTCGCATAGGGCGACCCGGAGACTTCCGTCAGTGTCGAGTTCGCGCCGACCGAGAACATGCGCAGTCCCCCCGGATTACTTCCACTCACGGCTACGGTTTCACCCACGTAGAGAACCGGCCGGGTCAGGTCGACGGCCACCGCCGTGTCGCCGCCATTGGTGTTTTTGGGGCTGATCGTTTTGACGGTTCCGAAAGGATTCCCCGAGGTAGAGGACGTAAACGGAATGATGGCGATGCCCGATGTGCCCATGGCGACAAACACGTAAGGATTGGTCGCGCCCGAGGGGGTGATGGTCAGCCCTTGCACATTGGTGGCCCCGGAGGGAAGATTCACGGTTTGCTCCGAGGCGCCGCTCAGCAATACGCCGGTGGTCGAGTCGAGCGGAATCGCGTTCACAGTCGCGGTGCCGGAGATCGCTTCCACCAGCCAGCCACCGCTGGGGTCAACCGTCATGGCGAAGGCGGGGTCGGAAGAGATGACGTTGTTGTTGTTCTGCAGCGTGAGCGCGCCGGTGGACGCGTTGATGCTGTAGACATAAATGCCGGCAGCCGTGCTCACGTAAAGAAATCCGCCGTTGGGAGAAATGGCCAACGCAAGAGGAGCGGCTCCCAGCGCATACGGGCTGTTAGTCACCGCGGTCAGCGAGGTCGAACCTTTGGCAAACGAAAAGCCCGCCACCTCGGCGGTCTTCAGGTTGAGCACGTAGAAGATGCCGCTGGACGAGCCTCCGCCGCCTCCGCCGCCGCTGGGCATGTCCCAGAAGCCCTTGCACCCCGCCAACAGCGGCGCCACTGCCAGGAACCACCGCGCCCACGTCTTGATCTTCATTACCGACCCTCGCGTACTTTTATCCGAGATAGTCCTAACAGCGTAAACCAGCCGATTGCTTGCTTAACTGACGAATGTCAATTCGCGTTCTGTATTGGACGGTTGGAAAGGAGTTTAGCGTCGCTGTGGGAATGACGCCGGACGGGGAATTTCCGCTCGGGCTTTGGCCCTGAGGAATGCCGTCACACCCAGTTACGGGGGCGACTCCTTCCCGGCCTGTTGCGCGGATTCCTGTGCCGCTTCCCGAGCCGCTTCCGCCCTCGCGGCTTCTTCCTCCGCGATTTGCGCGATGCGCTTCTCCAGGCGATCTACGGCGTCGCGATCGTAAGCGACAATTTCAGCGGCCTCCTTGTTGTCCTTCAGTTTTTCGATGCGCTGCTCGTGTCCCTGGATCAGCGCGCGAAGCCGATCGGGCGAATCCCAATCCTGCTTCTCCGCGGCCGCCTCCGACTTTTTGGCCTCCCCGAGTTGGGCATGAAGCTGCATGCGGCCGGTCTCGAGCGGCCCAGGCGTCTGCGTCACCGGCTCCTGGCTCGCACGCCAGACGCTGTAAATCATGCCCACGGCCAGCAAGACCAGGGTCCCACACGTGATGGCAACGATTTTCTTCATTCACTGCTTCACTTCTTCACTCATTTCACTGGCTTCTTCACATTGTAACGGGGGCGCGAATTCCCGGCGGGCCGGCCCTGCGGCGTGTCGGACGCGCCGTGGGGTCGAGCCGCTGGATCAGGTGCCGCGAGCGGGCGCGCATGGCCGGAGTCCCCGAGCGGCCCTGGACGCGCAGCAGATCAAGAACGGCGGGCAGCGAGTCGGGATCGTGCCGTGTGAGGTCCGCCAAACCCTGCAGCGCCGCCGTTTTGACGATCGAGGAGCGGTCGTCGAGAAATGTGTAAAGCGTCGCGGCGGCCCGGCGCGCCTCGCCGAGAGTCAGATCGAGCCTGGGAATCACGAACGCCAGGTTCCACCGCAGCTTCATGAACCGGGCATCGGGCAGCAGCCCGAGCATCGCCTCCTTGTATTCGTCCAGGATGCGGCGCAGGACGGGCGGAGGATTGTGCGAGATGCGCTCCAGCACGTCCGCGGCCCGGCTGGCCACACCCGGTTCGTCGTCCCACATGAGCTCGATGAGGCGTTCCGCCCTGCGCGGCCGGGAGGAGATCAACGCCGCAATCTCCGGAACCCGCCCGGGGTGGAGCGCATGCGGTCCGATGGCAAGTTCGGCGCGGAGGTCGAGGCGGCGCGGCATACCTTACCCGACCATTCTGCTACGGCGCCGGCGCGGCCGTCAGAGACTTCGCCGCGATCCGGCCTACGCCACGCAAGATTGCCTTCACCGGCCAACGCCCTTCAGGGTCCAGGAAAAAGACCTCACCGGTGCGCTTGGCCTCGGGCCGGTAATACCAGCGCTTGAGCAGGGCCAGGTGGCCCTGCCGAACGGTGGCGGAGGGTGCCTCGGTTCGCTCTGCCAGTTTCCCAAGCACCGCATCCATCCGAGCCTCAAGCACGGTGCGAGCGGCTTTGCGGTTCGCGGTACTCTGCTCCCTGTTCCCTGTTCCCTGTTCCCTTTCTTCCTCCGGCACCGCCTCCACCGACATCGGCTGGGCGAACAGCGAGCTCGACCCCGACTGCTCGTTCTGAATCCTCATGCCAACGGTGGAAAAGGCCGCCGGACCGCGCAGCCGCCCTCCGTCAAAAAGGAAGACTGCCACCTCGTCCGGCTCGGTCGAGGCCTGCACGATCACGGCCCGCAACCGGCTCATGGGGCGCACCAGTTCCGGCGCCAGAGCGCGAACGGCTTCCACCTTCTGCACCTGGCCGTGGATCGCCGCGGCGGACTCGAATTGGAGATTCGCCGACGCTTCTTCGCGCTGGGCGCGGAGCGTCACCAGCCGGCTCTCGCCGCGAGTGGCCAGAAACCGCTCGACCCCGTTTGCCTCCTCCGCATAGCGCTCGTCGCTGCAGCCCTTGTAGCAGGGAGCCAGGCACATCTTCATCTCCGAGTAGACGCAGCCCGGATGGCTGGGATCGGGGTTGAGGTCGTCTGTACAGCGGCGCAGAAGAAAGAGCTTGAGAGCCTCGTCGGAAAACCGTTCGGCGGCGGCCCGCGAAGGAAACGGCCCGTAAGCCCAGTCCGCCTCGCGCTGGCTGGGCCGATTCGTGACCGTGATGCGCGGATAGGGATTGGAGCCCAGGAAGCGCAGGAAGTACGGCGAGCCCAGATGCATCCGCTCCAGGCCCTTCGGGCCGTAGACGTTTTGGAGGAGATCGAACTGGAGGAGGAGCGACTCGAAATCCGATCCGGTGAGTTTCCACTCGATGCGCCGCACCCGCCCGGCCAACTGCAACCGGCGCGGATGTTTCGGCGAGGGCAGCAGCAGCCGCTCGAGGCGCCCGCGCAGGTTCGGGGTGCGCCCGACGTAGGGCTCGGCATGGGCTTCAGCGCCAAACAGCGCGAAGACGGCCGGGCGCTGTGGCAGTTGGACTAGCGCGGCCTTGGCATCCGCGGGATCGAAGGCAAGTTGTTGCAACGAGTTCACGGCATCCGCCCTCGCGGTTTCCGAAGGCCACTCAGCGCGCTACTCTGTGCCGGGGCTTCACCCATCGGTCGTCTAGCTCCGCTAACTCCGCCAACTCCGCTGTTCTTATGCTCCCGCAATCGTCATCCCATCGATGCGGATGGTGGGCGAAGCCACCGATCCGCGGAACACCAGGTCGTTTCCGACTGCCGACACGCCGCGCAGCATCTCGGCGAGGTTTCCCGCGATGGTGACTTCCTCGACCGCGTACGTCAATTGGCCGTTCTCGATCCAGAGGCCCGTCGCGCCGCGCGAGTAGTCCCCGGTGACCATATTCACCCCGAAGCCCATCAGGCTGGTCACATAGAGCCCGCTGGGAATGGCCTCGATCATTTCGTCCGGCGTCTGGCTGCCCGGCTCGAGGTAGAGGTTCCCGGCCCCGATCCCCGGCGCGCCCGCAAGCCCGCGGGAGGCGTTGTGGGTGGACTTCATGCTCAGCTTCCGCGCCGTGTAAGTGTTGAGCAGGTAATTCTTTAAGACGCCGGCTTCGACGACCACCGTGCGCAGAGAGGGCAGGCCCTCACCATCAAAGGGCGACGTGCCGAACCCGCCCACGCCCGTGGGCAGCAGCATCGCGTTGTCGTCGATGATGGTCAGGCTGGGCGCGGCGATGGTCTCGCCCAGTTTCCCGGCCAGGAACGAGGCGTGGCGCCAGATCGCATCGCCGGACGCCGCCTCGAACACCGACCCGATCAGCGAACGCGCCACCTCGGGCGCGAAGACGATCGGAACCTGCTGCGTGGGAACGCGGCGTGCTCCCAGGCGGCGCACCGTCCGACGCGCGGCCTCCCTGCCCACCGACTCCGGCGATTCGAGATCGCCGATTCGCCGCGCACCGGACCACCAGCTGTCTCGCTGCATGTGGCCGTTGGCGTCCACGGCCAGCGGAGCGGCGGACACTCCCGCATAGCTGGTGCGATAGCCACCGACAAATCCCCGCGAGTTGGCCAGCACCTTGCGCCCGGTGGCGGCGTCGAAACTGCCTCCATTGGAGTTGGTAATGCGCGGGTCGGCCGCCAGCGCCGCCGCCTCCGCCCGCCGCGCCCACTCGATGCGCTCCGGGCCGGGCAGCGAATAAACGTTATCAAAGTAAAGGCGCAAATCCTGCGGCACAGCCCCGAAATCGCCCGCCTCCGGAAGCCCGACAAACGGATCCTCCTCGGTGAGCTTTGCCAGAGCGAGTGCGCCATCAACGACCTGGCGGATTCCGTCCGCGGTCAGGTCGCTGGTGGAGGCGGATCCGGTGCGGTTGCCGCGGAATACCCGCAGCCCCAATCCTCGCGATCCCGATTCCTTCAGGGTTTCCACGTTGCCCATGCGGACCGTCACGCTGAACTCGTCGCCTTCGCGGACCACGGCTTCCGCATCCGACGCCCCGGCTTTCATCGCCTGCGCGACCACATCGGCCGCCAAAGTTTCAAGATCGAGCCCGGTTGTTTCCGCGCTCGCAACAGCATCCTTCATGTTTCGAAGCTATCAGACGGGGTCGGTGCATTCGGTGTTTGTGGCCTGCCGGCATAGAGGGAACAGTGAGATTGACCGAGCCGCCATGAATTTTGTGAAAGGGCACGACTTCTAGCCTGCCCTGAGCGAAGGCGAAGGGTTCCGAAAAGGCCAAAATCAACCCGGCCTGGCATCCAGGGGACGTATTTCTGAGTGAATTCCCGGGGAGGCGGTCCCTCGCCCCGAACCTGAGTTTGGATTCGGCTCGACTTGATGTATATTCTCAACTGCTATTCGAGCGCGTTTTGGGTCGGATCATTGGAGGGACAATCGCGTTGAGACCGAACGCTCGAGCCGGATGCTCTTGAGCCGATACGTCGCGGCAAAGCCGGAGAGGGTTGAGCAATGAGGCGCGGGTGCGCCCGCCCAGTGTAAATCGAATCTTCGCGTCTGGAACAGCTTTCGAGAGATAGAAAATTCTACAAAAGGTGAGGAGATTCCCATGGCTTTCGACGTAAAGGGTGGTGGCGGTCCAAAGGACGGAGCAAGCCACGTTAGTCATGACGACGCGAAAGAATACTTTCGCAAGGCGATTGAATATGTCACGCAGTCG
>Ga0335077_10006126_pt1 | contig 14841 bp, 14 predicted proteins | sample Lox_Sample_31_FD_207151 | JGI IMG/M metagenome (GOLD analysis project Ga0335077, IMG submission 207151) | Soil microbial communities from Loxahatchee National Wildlife Refuge, Florida, United States - Lox_Sample_3.1 | ecosystem: Environmental > Terrestrial > Soil > Wetlands | place: USA... | reverse complement strand
TGGATGGAATCATTTCCGCTTCTTTTACGCTACTCAATCCTCGCTTCTCCGGCTCGTCCTGATTACCTGGTCTGGGCCGTAGCCTTCCCCCGTCGTTGTTTTGAAACTGGTTTGTCCCCGTTTCGCGATTCGAGCACCGAACTGATCGCTGTCACCAACGCCCGGCCGTGCGAACGCAGCTCGATGATTCGCTGCCCCACGACTTTCTCCAGCAGCTTCTCGCCTCTCGGCTGCAGTGCCACCAGCACTTGCCGCCGGTCTTCCCGCCCTCTGACTCGGCGTACGTAGCCCCGCGCTTCCATGCGGTCGATGAGTTCCACTGTGCTGTGGTGCCGCAGCGACAGACGCTCAGCCAGCGCGCTGATCGTGGCCGTCTGTCCCTGCGGCAATCCACGGATCGCCAGCAATAATAAGTATTGCTGCGGCTCAAGCCCCGCTTGCCTCGCGGTGGCATCGCCCTCTTGGAGAAAACGGCGCAATCTGTGGCGCAATTCGGCCAGGCTGCGATATTCGTGTTCGGTGATCGTTTCCGGCATTCTTGTAATTTTATCGTAACACGATATATCTGGCTAGCCGCCGGCGCCAAATCGTTACCGCGCCGTTCTACAGTGTTTTGCGGAATGCCTTCTGCGTCTTGTAGTGTTCGTAGCCGTGGCGAAGATAGAATCCGTGGGCGCGTTCCCGCAACACGTTCGAACGTACCGACATCCCCGTGCAGCGCATCCGCTTGGCCCACTTTTCGGCCGCCTCCAGCAACAACCACCCGGCGCCTGCGCTTCTGGCGTGCTCGTCTACCACCAGGCCGTTCACTTCCGCGCGCCGCTCCACTTCCAGCAGCGGGGTCACGCTCACGTGAATCCATCCGATCACACCTCCGGCGCCCTCTTCCGCCACGAAGCATGCCCCGTCTTTTCGGGCTGATACGTCCTTTAACCGCTTAGCCATCACCTCGCGCGTTGTGGGATAGCCCAACTGCCCCGACAGAACCGCCAACCTCTCCGCATCGCTCGCTCGCGCTCGGCGAATCTTCGTCTTGCCCGTGGACATCTATACGCCCTTTTTCTTCAGCCGCTTCTGCACGGCCTCGCTCTTTAGTTCTCGCAACGCGTCACCCGCGATCCAACGCGCCGCACCCACCCCCTTCGCGCGAATCCGCTCCGCGCACGCAATCGCTTCCCGGTTCAATCGAAGGTTTCGTTTCCCGATATTCCGTAGAGCCCAGTTCACTGCCTTCCGCACAAAATTCCGCTCATCCCACGCTTCCCGTTCGATCATCGGAAAAAACTTCCGGTACGCCGAATCCGGTGCTTCTTTGTCGTGGATCGCCAGGTATGCCGCCAATGCGAAGCCGGCGCGCTTTTCGAATTCCGCCTTGCGCGACGTCCACGCGTAAGCCTTCTTCCATACCGGTTTTGCAAAAACGAACAAGTGGCAAAGCGTCCCGTCGCAGATATCCCAATTATCGAAATCTCGGACCCATTCCTCCATCTGCACCGCAGTCACTTTTTCCGGCTCGGAAATCACCATGGCCAGCAGCCGCACATCGTGATTGCCGGTCGCCCATAACCGCAATCCCAATTCGTGATTCCGGCCAATCCTGCGCGCTACCGCATCCAGCATGGGCTTCGAAACGCCGAATGCGTCCTTCGAACGGATCCCGAATCGCGCCATGCCGTCGATATTCCTCTGCGAGCCATGCCTGCGCAGTTCCTCGACGGCCCGCTGGATCGTCCACACTCCGACCGGCGCACCCGCTTTTCGCCTCGCGTTCTTAGAACGTTTTGTCGGAATCGATGAGGATCGTAACCGGGCCTTCATTGACCAGCTCCACCGACATCATCGCCTGAAAAATGCCGGTCCCTACCGCAACGCCCAGTTTCCGCAGCGCGTCGCAAAATTCCTCATACAACTTCTTCGCCACATCCGGTGGCGCCGCCGAGATGAAGCTGGGCCGCCGCTGCCCCCGCGCATCCCCGTACAAGGTGAATTGCGACACCACCAACGCACCGCCCTTCACGTCTAGCAGCGACAAATTCATCTTCCCCGCCGTATCTTCAAAAATGCGCAGGTTGGCGAGTTTCTCCGCCATCGACGCCGCCACCGCCGAGGTGTCTTCCTTCCCCACGCCCAGCAAGATCATCAGCCCAGGTCCGGTTTCTCCCGTGACCTGCCCTTCGACCGTGACCTTTGCGCGGCTCACCCGCTGTGCGACCGCTCGCATTATTTCTTGTCTTCGGCTTTCGCCGGTTTTCTCGGCAACAACTCCGGCAATTCTGCCACGTTGTAAGCAAACACGGCCAGCACCTGAGCGCCTTCCATCAGGTCGTCCCAACGCACGCGATCCAGCGTGTCCGCCTGCGAATGATGCGTCTTTTCGTAGTCCGCCGGCTCTTGCAGGCACCAGAAGCCCGGCACTCCAACATGGTCAAACGGAACGTGGTCGCTGCCGCCTTCGCTCCGCAGTGAAGTTTCGGCCAGACCCGTCGCTTCCGCGAGGGGAAAGAGAGCGCGATCCACCGTTTCTTTGGCTTTGTAGTTTCCCATCAGCCCGATCGTGAGCACTTTCCCGGTTCCCAAATCGTGCACCAGCACGCCAGAAATCTTCGGCATTTCGTCTTTGTGCGCCTCCACATACGCTTTCGAGCCGTTCAGCCCCTGCTCCTCGCCAGTGAACAGAACAAAGCGGATCGTGCGCTTCGGCTTGAGGTCCAGTTTCTTCAGCGCGCGCGCCGCCGCGAGCACCGCCATGGATCCCGTGCCGTTGTCCGTTGCGCCCGTGCCCAAATCCCAGGAATCCAGATGCCCGCCAATAATCACCACCTCGTCCGGCTTTTCGGACCCGCGGATCTCCGCCACCGTGTTGTACACCTCCACCGGTTTCGAACTGAACGAACCCTGAATATTCAATTCTAGCTGCAGCGGCGCCGCACCAATTTCCGCCATTCGTAGCAAGTCAAAGTAATCCTCCCGCGTTAAAACTGCCGCGGGGTAGGTGCCCGGGCTATAGTCTCTCGAGACCGTCGTCATGTTCAGCAGCCCGAACATTTTTTCCGACGCCATCAACAACGCCAGCGGCTTTTCCTCCCCAACCATCTTCATCACGGCCGCGCGTACCTTGACGTAATTCTCCAGGTCCACGCCTTGCGGCAGCATGATCGGCACGGTCGGCTGTCCCCAGGGGGTCAACAAAGGATTCTGAGGCGCTTCCAAATCTGCTACCGCTTTCAGCAGCACCACCTTCCCGCCAAGTTTTCCTTTGTACTTCTCCAGATCTTCTGCTTTCTGTGCGTCGACAATCACCAACTCGCCTTTTGCGGTTCCGTTCGTTGCCGGTGACCAACCCGCTGTCGCCAGCGTTAGTTCGTGTGTCGCAGGCCAAATCACCCTTCCATTCGCCGGGCCACGCGTCCAACTGTTCGCGACGCTCCACGGCTCGCGGTGTACGTTCGCCAGTCCCAGCGCTTTGAATTGTTCCTCCGTCCAATGACTCGCCTGGTCCAGTTGCGGCGAACCCGTCAGTCGTGGACCAATGTTCGCGGTCAGATACGTCAAATCCTTTTTTAGCTGGTCTTCGTCCGCTTTCACTTGCTCGGTGATTTTTTTGTCTGTCTCGGAAATCGGATCAGCCTTAGCAGCGTCGGCCTTTGGTGCCTCCGTTTTCGCTGCGTTCCCCACCGCCGGCGGCGTGAACGGCCGCCTCGCCAGCATTTCCGGCAGATTCGCAGTGTTGTACGCCCACGTGGCCAAGACTTGCGCGCCCTGATTCACATCGTCTTTCCAGATCTTGTCAAACGTATCCGATTGGCTGTGATGCGTGAGCCGGTACTCTGCCAGGGACTGCACGCACCAGAACCCCGGCACTCCCACCTCCGCAAACGAGAAGCTGTCTTCTCCGTACGTCCGCCGCATCGAGGGCTCCAGGAGTTTCAGCTCGCCCAGGGGCGCGATGATCTTCTCCAGTTGCTCCCGCGCAGCGTAGTCGTCATGCATGCCGATCGTTAGCACGCGTCCCGTGCCCGTGTCGTGAATTAGCACGCCCGAAATTTTGCCTAGCTCGTCTTTGTGCGCCTTCACATATTCTTTCGACCCGATCAGCCCTTCTTCTTCTCCGCTGAATAGCGCGAACCGAATCGTCCGCCGCGGCTTCGCTTTTAATTTCGACAGTGCCCGCGCTGCCTCCAGCACCGCCATCGACCCGGTGCCGTCATCCGTGCTGCCCGTCCCAAGATCCCAGGAGTCCAGATGTCCGCCAAGGATCACCACCTCTTCCGCCTTCTCCGTTCCTTTCAAATCCGCGACCGTGTTGAACACTTCCACCGGCTTCGCGCTCAACGAATTCGTGATTTGCAGCTCCACTTCCACCGGACCGTTTTTCAGCATCCGGAAAATCATGCGATATCCTTCGCCCGTCACAAACGCTGTCGGCATCGGCCCCATCGTGAACGGCTCGAACGTTGCATCCGTCATGTTCAGCAACGCGTGCGGCTTGTTGGAGTCTCGTAGAACCGCAATCACGCCCTCCTTCACCAGGAAATCCGACTGTTTCTTCTCCTCCTCGAGATACTTGTCGTAAGGGTCGGGCAACGCCGGCTGGCCCGCGGGTGGCGGTGGCTCCTGCATCCGCGCGGTCGCGATAAAATTTGGATCGAATTGCCGCGGCGGCGACAGTGGCGCAGGGTCCTGCGTAATGACGATCGCGCCCTTCAGCTTGCCGTGAAATTTCGGGTAGTCTTCCGGCTTCTTCGCGTCGAAGTACACTACCTTCCCGCGCGCGACGCCTTTCGTTCCGGGTGCCCACGCCGCCGACGCGATGGTCAGCGGATGTTCCGTCGGCGAAAGAATTCGCGCTTTCGCCGTCCCACGAACCCAGGCGTGCGGAATCGTATAGCTTTCCAGATGCACGTTTTCGAGGCCGTATTTGCGGAACATTTCCGCGGTCCAATCGTTCGCCTGCTTCAGCCGGTCCGACCCGGTCAACCGGGGCCCGATTCGATCCGACAAGTACTCGAGATTGGTCATCAATTCGCTGTGCTCGCGGATTTCGCCGATGATTTGTGCATCCATGGCAGACACCGCACTCACGTCTTCATCCGCCGCGCGCGCTTTCCACGCCTGCATAGCGAGCACAATTGCCAACGAGCAAACGGCTACGATGGACTTCCGGTGATTTTTCATTCCCGCCTCGGTGTGGATCTATTTCCTGCTTCTAGCTTTTGCTTTTCTGGATTTCGCTTTCCGCAGCGGCTTGCGTTTCCGCGTTCCCGGCCTAAAGCCGCGCGGCGCTTTCTGGCAATTGGGACAATAATAACTGCTGCGGCCGGCCACAATCGCGCGCTGAATTACTGTTTTACAGCGAAAGCAGCGCTCCCCTTCACGTCCATACACGCGATGATGCTGTTGATATTCTCCCGGCATCCCGTCCGGGTCAAGAAAATCGGAGATCGACGACCCGCGCAGTTCAATCGCCTTCAGCAAAATCTCCTGCAACGCCGCGTACAGTTTTTTCAGCTGCTGCTTCGTCAGCCGCGCGCCAAGTTCCGCCGGATGCAGCTTCGCCTTCCACAAACTTTCATCCGCGTAGATATTGCCAACGCCCCGGATGACGCTCTGATCTAACAGCAGCGCCTTGATTCGGGCGCGTCGCGCCTGAATCCGCTTCGTGAACTCTTCCATGCCCGCCGCCAACGGGTCTGCTCCGAACCGTTGCAACTCTTTTTGTAATGTTTCGCCGGCCAGATACGCCATCCGCCCAAACCGCCGCGGGTCGACATACCGCAATTCCCGTCCATCATCCAGAACCATCACCACATGTGTGTGCTTCAGCGTGGGCTGCGTTGCCGCCTGGGGAAATAGCATGCCGGTCATCCCGAGATGCACGAGCAACGCACTCTCCTCGCCCCCACTCGCGCTCGCGCCACTCGCCACGCCGCTTAGCCGCATCAATAGAAATTTTCCGTACCGTTCCACGGCCACGATGCCTCGGCCAGGAAGTTCGCGCTCGATCGCCGCGGGATCGTCCATGAAATCCGTTTTCCCCAGCGAAATCCTGATGATTTTTCGCCCGGCAATCGCGGCCTGCAAACCGCGCGCGACGGTCTCAACTTCTGGTAATTCCGGCATAATCGTTTCCCGTTCAAACTATCACACACTCACTTCTGTTGCTGCTCGGCTCCGTGTTACAGTCTTTGCGAAAGGGGACGCTAGTGCGATTTCATTTCCTTGTTATTTGCAGCTTCATAGCGCTTTCCTTGGCCGCGGCGTCTCGTTCTTCGGCGCGCACGCAAACTGGATTTCTGGATCGAACTATTTCCGTAAAAGGCGCCACGTATAAATATCAGGTCTTTGTTCCCGACGACTGGTCAGCCAACCAGAGGTGGCCTGTCATACTTTTCCTTCACGGTGCTGGCGAACGTGGCTCCGATGGTCTTCTTCAAACGGACGTAGGCCTTCCGCACGCCATTCGTCTCGATCGCTCGCGTTTCAAGACCATTGTCGTCATCCCCCAATGCCTCAAGGACGATTGGTGGCCCCAACCGCAGATGGAAGAGATGGCGCTCGCCGCCCTCGCTGCTGCCACCAAGGAATTCAAAGGCGATCCCAAGCGCACCTATCTTACCGGTCTCTCTATGGGTGGTTATGGCAGTTGGGATATGGCTGCGAAGTATCCAGGCAAATTCGCCGCAATCGTGCCGATCTGCGGCGGCATTGTCATCCCCGAGCATCTGAAGCAGATCCGGCCGGAACTGGCCACCTATCCTGACGATCCCAAGAGCTACCAGGATGTCGCCAAGAAAATCGGCAAGACTCCCGTGTGGGTCTTCCACGGCGGCGCCGACGACACCGTTCCCCCGGAAGGCTCGCGCAAGTTGAACGAAGCGCTGAAAGCCGCCGGCGGCGACGTCCGCTATACCGAATATCCCGGCGTCGGGCACAACTCCTGGGATAAAGCCTACGCTGACTCCGAACTGATGCCCTGGCTGCTCTCCAAACATCTGTAGGTCTGCTTCACTTAACGTATTTACAACCTATTCACAACTCCGCGCTACTAACTATCCGTCTCGCTCCATTGCGGAGGTACGACAATGCGCTCCCAGGATTTCTATCCTTCTTCGAATTCCGATTCTTTTCTCGTCGTCAAAATCAGTAAGCGTTCCGCGTTTTTCCTCTTCGTCGGTCTCCTCGCGATAGCAGCAGCCATCGCGTTTCGACCCATGCAAACGACCGGATCCAAAGCCGACGATATCGTGACTCCCGCACCAACAATCGCTTCCCCACAGGAGCCGTCTCCAACTCCTCCACTCGCGGGAGATTCACGCGAATCGCGTATTGAGGCGCAAACAGCGCAGCGAACGGAGCCAGTCTCTCCAAGGAATGAGACCACCTCAAATCCTGAGCCGGTGTCTGCCGTAGCTCCTACCCCTCCGGTGCGCTCTCCCGCCGTAACCGTTGTCCACCACATCGTGACTTACTATCCTGCCGAACCCCCAACTTCTGCGGCGCCTTCCGATCCGTCACCCAGTTCTGACGCTGCACCCGCCGAACAACCCGGCGATCCAACTCCACCTTCCTCCCCGGCACAACCCCCCGAAGCTCCCGCTCCGCCCTCATCCGTGACTCCCGCCATTGTTACCGGCGCGGGTTCGACTTCTTCCTACGAACTCTATTCGAAATGGTTCGCAGCGTTTCACGAGCAGCACCCGGATGTGCAGTTCAATTATCAGGCCGTCGGAAGCGGCGCGGGGCTGAAACGGCTTTTCGAAGGTACAGTCGATTTCGGCGCCGTAGATGCGCCTCTCTCAGATCAGCAACTGAAACTCGCAAAGGTTGCGGTGGTTCACGTTCCCTCCGCGATCGGAGGTGTCGTGGTCGCCTACAATCTTTTCGGCCTGAGGGACTTGCGACTCACGCCGCGCATTCTCGCCGGAATATTCACCGGCAAGATCACCTCGTGGAACGATCCTCAGATTGCCGCCTACAACCCCGAATTCTCCCGTTTCCCGGAAGTACCGATCACCGTCATTCATCGTTCCGACGGCTGCTCTTCCACGCAGATCTTCTCGAACTACCTATCCAAGATCAGCGGAGAATGGCAGCGCCAGGTCGGCGAAGGTACTTCCATCAATTGGCCATTAGGACTCGCGGCAAAGGGTAACGAAGGCGTCTCGCAACTTCTGAGACAGCACATCGGCGCCATCACTTTCGTGGATTTTCCATTCGCGATGGCCAATCACATGGACTCCGCCATGCTCCAGAACCGTTCCGGCCATTTCGTCAAGGCGGATTTGCACAGCCTCTCCCTGGCTGCGGCGTCTTCCGCGATCCCCGATGATTTCCGCGTGTGGATCACCAACGCGCCTGGCGGCGACGCTTACCCGATCGCCAGCTTTATTTGGTTCTTGGCTCCCGATCATGATCCGTCAGAGCCGGAAACCCGCGATTTCGCGGAGTTCCTTCGCTGGACAACCCGGCGCGACCCGCAAACCATGGCGGCCAGGCTCAACTATGCTCCGTTGCCTGAAGAGCTTCTCGAGCGTGTTAATCGTGTGATTTCGCGAATTCAGTGACGCGTCCGCTTCGCCTCACTTCGCGTGATAGTTCGGATAAGCCGGGTGATCCGGTACGGACACGGGATTTTTCTTCAACGCATCCAACGTGACTTGTACCGCCTTTTCGAGCTGTGGATCGTGTCCCGCGGCCACCGACGCTGGATCATTCTCCACCTCGACGTCGGGTGCGATCCCATGGTTCTCCACTTCCCATTCGCCATGCAGCCCGTAGATCGCCACCCGCGGCGCTGTGACGTATCCCCCATCAATCAGCGGCGGATAATTGTAAATTCCCACCAGCCCGCCCCACGTCCGCGTGCCCACTAGCGGTCCCACACCATCCTGCTTGAACATCCAGGGCAGCGCGTCTCCACCCGAGCCCGACATTTCGTTGATCACCATCGTCTTCGGCCCGTAAATTTGCGCCAGCGGCGAACAGAACTTTTCGCCTTCCCGCGAAATCGCGCAATTGCGCAGCGGCCGCTTTAGCATGTCGACGAGGTAGTCTGCAATTTGCCCCCCGTGGTTATACCGTTCATCGATGATCGCCCCTTGCTTGTCCACTTGCGCGAAATAAAAACGATTGAAATTCGTGTAGCCTCCTACGTTTGTATCCGGCACATGTACGTATGCGATCTTGCCGCCGCTCAGCTCATCCACCTTTCGGCGATTGTCTTCTTCCCAGGCGCGATTGCGCAGCGCGAACTCGCTGTCGAGCGGCACAACCGTCACGTCCCGCCCATCCTTGCTATCCGGATTCGCGCTCACCTTGATCTTGATCTGTTTCCCGGCGGTCTCTTCAAAGAAGCTGTAGACCTCCGCTGGCGGCCGGACATCCCGTCCATTCACCTCGATCAGATAATCGCCCACCTTCACGTCCACGCCAGGCTGTGTTAGCGGCGCGCGTAGCTCCGGATTCCAATTTTCTCCGTTGTAGATTCGCGCAAAACGGTACCGGCCGTTCTCGATCTTGTAATCCGCGCCGAGCAGTCCACCCTTGACCTGCGCCGCCTTCGGCACATCGCCACCACCCACAAACATGTGCCCGATGGTGACCTCGCCCAGCATCTCCACGAACAAATAGTTCAGATCGCTTCGGCCGCCCGCCCCCGCCAGATACGGCGCGTAAGTCTTTTCCGCTGCCGTAATATTCAACCCGTGAAAGTTCGGATCGTACAGGAAGTCACGTTGAATCCGCCACACCTCGTGGTACATCTGGTTCCACTCGGCTCGTGGATCGACATACACTTCCATCGCCCCGAGATTCAGGGTGCCTTCCCCTGCCTTTGGCGCAGCTGCCGTTCCTGCGATGATCCACGCGCCAGCCGGCGGCGGTCCTTGCCGGAACAACGCCTTTTCACCATTTGCGCTGACCACAAATGCGCTCACGCCGCTGACAAATGGTTCTGTCTTTCGCGTGCTCAGGTCGAACTTGCTTACCGTGATGCTGGGCGGATCGCTGAACCGTGGCACATCCACAATTTCACTGAGGAACAAAACCCCGGTCTTCCCCGCATCCAACTGCACGTAGTTTGCGTTGCGAATCGGTAGCGCCACGATTCTTTGCCCGATGCCATCGAAATCGATGGTGACCACAGGCGTTTCCTCTTTCTTGTCCTTGTCGCCTTCCTTCCCTTTCTCCTTTTCCGAATCCTTGCCCTTGTCTTTATCCTTGTCCGCCTCTTTCCCCTTCTCGTCCGCCTTCGCCACTTTTTCTTCGTCGCTCTGCGGCTCAACCGGATTCGGATCGCCCTTCTTCAACACCACCGCGTACACGTTGCGCGTCAATGGATGCTGGTAGCTGGAAAGGTCCAGCCAGCCTACGCCCAATCCCAAATCTGTGCTCGCCGTGAAGTAAATGGCCTTGCCGTTCTTGTCGAAGACCGGATACCGCGCGTCTGCCGTCCCGTCGGTGATTTGCGACTCTTTGCCGCTCTCGATCGAATACACAAAGACCGCGTGCTGGTGGCTCGCTAGGTAGCGCGTGTAGGTAAGCCATTTGCTGTCCGGCGACCACGCTTCATTTATCGCACTGGTCGGATCCTCAAACCGCTCCGTCGCCACCTTCACTGGCTTTGCCTTCTCGATGTCCACGTACCACAAGTTCAGCCGCTTATCCGTATACGCAATCTTCTTGCTGTCCGGCGACCAAGTCGGCCCGTAGAAGTATGACGGCGGCGCACCCAAATTAATCTTCTTCACCTCGCCCAGACCGGATTGATCCACCAGGTGCAGCGCGTACTCTCCCGACTCGTCCGAGAAAAACGCCACCCACTTGCCGTCCGGCGACCAAGACGGATCGCGGTCCGCCACTCCTGGACTGCGCGTCAGATTCCGGATATCCCCCTTCTCCGCGGGCACGGTGACAATCTCTCCCCGCGCTTCAAACACTGCTCGCGCTCCCGTCGGCGACAGCGACGCGTTCTGAATCGATTCCGCCACCTTCGCAAAATGCGGTCGCGTGGCCGGCAAATCGCCATTCACGCCAATATCCACTTTCTTCGATTTGCCGCTCACCGGATCGAAAATAAAAATCCCGCCGAACTGTTCGTATACCAGGCCGTCCGGCCCCGCTGACACTGTCTTCAGGTCGAATCCCTTGTTCTCCACGACCTGTTTCACCGTTTTGCTCTTCGTGTCGTATGCAAACAACGTCACCGGCCCGTTGCGGTCCGACAGGAAATACACTGTGTCTCCAAACCACGCCGGGCTCGAATCGTTCGAGTTCTCCCGCGTGACTTTTTCCAACGACAGGTCGCTCAGTTTCACGATATAAATCGGCGTCGTCTGTCCGCCTCGATACCGCTTCCACGCCGCCTGCCATTTCAGGTTCGGCACATACGCCATTCGCGCCCCGTCGGCCGAGTAGCTGCCGTCAAACGCTCTCCACATCGGCAGAGCTTCCGCCACCCCGCCTTCCGCTGGCACGGTATAAAATCTCGTGAAATCGGCATACGCTTCACGGTCCGATACGAACAACACGCGTTTCCCATCGGGTGTCCAGCCCAATGCCCCGTCCCGCCCCGGATGCCACGTCAGGCGCTTCGGCGTTCCCCCCGTTGCAGCCATGACATATACGTCCGTGTTCCCGTCATACATTCCCGTAAACGCGATCTGCGTTCCGTCCGGCGAAAATACCGGGTACTGTTCGTGCCCTCCCGTGGTCAACTGTCGCGCCTGTCCGCCCTCGCGCGGCACGCTCCACAGATATCCGCCGTACGAAAACACGATGGTCGTCTTGCTCAGCGTCGGCTGCTGCGCCAGTAACGCTTTCTGCTCGGCTCCCCTCGCGAAACTGGCCAACACCACCAGCATCAGCCCCAACCACAGACGCATGTATGTGCGCATTTGTCCTCCCATTCAAAATTTGTGAATGCTGATTGACGTTCGAAACTCGCTCACACCCTGTCTGGAAAGCACTTCGCGGACGAATCCCCACTCATCTACTAAGTTACGACGCATCGACAAGGCGAATGTTTTGTGATTTCTTGATCCCGGCAAGCAAATTCATCGTCGAAGCCTGCAGCGCCCGGCTTACGGCAGCGGCACTCCCGGCATCGCCACGATGCCCGCCATCTTCAACAACTCCTGATATTCCGCTTCCGTCAGCGGCGAAATAATCAGCCGCACGTTCTTCAGGAATTTCACTTTCCGCAGCGCGTGATTCCCGCGCATTTCTGCCAGTGTCACCGGCCGCGGCAGTTTCTCGTAGGCGCGCAAGTCCGCCACCAGGTTCTTCCCGTCGTAGTCGTGTGGATCCGGATATGGGTCGCGCGTCACTTCCGCGATCGAATAAAGCGACCTCTCCGGCGCCGAGTGGTAGCAAAGCACGCGATCGCCCTTCTTCACCTGCTTGAGCGCTCGGATCGCGTCCGCTTTCGCGCCTGCGCCGTGCCACATCTCCTTGCCTTTAACAAAGAGTGTGTCCCAGTGATAGTGATGAGGGTCGGCGCTGAAGATCCAATAGTGTCGTGTTTGAGGAGTAGCTGTGGCCATCGGCTCCGAATTCGGACGCAGAATACATGGATGAAGGGCGAAAACCAAACAAAATGTGGGGGATAGAAGGCATTTCCACAGGCGGAAAGAGGACCAACTTAGTCCTAGTGACTCTTCCTTGACTCTAAGCTTAAAGAAATCTTTGATTTACCAATTGGAGAGATGCCGCTAAATTAAGAGCCCACATCCACAAACACGTCTTGCCCCCGCACTTCAATCGCATAGCAGTCTACGCCAACCGCCGGATTCTGCACGGCTTTCCCGTTGGTCATATCGAATTGCCAGCCGTGCCACGGGCAAGTCACCACTTTCCCCTCCAGGAGTCCTTGCCCCAGCGGGCCCCCCCGGTGTAAACACGTGTTATTAATGGCGTAGAATTTGCCCCCGACGTTCGCGACCGCCACCGCTTTCCCCTCCACCATCAGTTCCCGGACCGTCCCGTCCGGCAGCTCATCCACCCTCACGGTTCTTACAAACGCCATTGGTTCCCCTCTGGAGCCAGTGGCACAGGCATTCTTGCCTGTGCGCTTTTCGCTCCCAGACTTCCACTCACCCCGTCACGAATGACTGTGCCACACCAACCAGCCTCACCGCGGCTCCGGCACCTGCGCGACCATCACGTTCTTCTTGAACTGCTCCACCATCTCCGCCTGCAACCGCACTTCCGTCGGCCGCTTCGCCAGCGTCATATCATCAATCTTGTCCTGCAGCTTCAGCAATGCGTAAAACAGCGCTTCCGGCCGCGGCGGGCATCCCACCACGTACACATCCACCGGCACAATGCGGTCCACGCCCTGCAGCACCGAATACGCATTGAACGGACCGCCCACGCTCGAGCACGCCCCCATCGAGATGCACCACTTCGGGTCCGGCATCTGCTGCCACACCCGCTGGATCACCTGCGCCATTTTCAGCGTCACCGTTCCCGACACGATCATCAAGTCCGCCTGCCGCGGCGATGGGCGAAACACTTCCGCGCCGAACCGCGCCATATCGAAGCGCGCTGTCGTCGACGCGATCATCTCAATCGCGCAGCACGCCAGGCCAAACGTCAGCGGCCACAGCGAACTCTTCCGCGCCCAATTGAACACGTAATCCACCGAAGTGATCAGGAAATTCTTTTCAAACCGTTGGTCTATGACACCCACAGCTCCCTCTTTCCGTCCCCAGTTCCTGTTCCCATCCTTCGTCTATCACTACCACACCCCGCGCCCCCTGTCAGCAACTCACATCACCTACTCTTCCGGAAGGATGTGGAACGCCCTGTTCCTGGCCCATCGATAGACGCGGAAGTCTCCATCGACCGTAAGAATGTCACCGGTCTGGAATTCGTTGGCCAGATGAATGAGACACGCATCTGCCAGATCAATTGCGTGGTCTTGGTATTTGCGCAGTACTGTGCGCACGCCGGCAGCTTCGCGCGAGAGCTGAAAAGGAATTTGGAATATCCCTTGTATCACGTTCTCAAGGATCGCTTCCGGCGCTCCGGGGATATTCCGTAATAAATAACAGCTCTCGGCGATCACAGCTTCACACGTGATTAGTGGCGCTTCGATATTGGCCACCGCCTCCGCAGACGCCTCGTGGAACTTGTCATTGCGCGCCAACAAAGCCACGATCACTCCTGTATCCAGGAGCACCGGTTTCAACGGCCAAACCCTTCGAGATGCTTTTTGTTGGAGGAAAGATCCGAAACGCCAGATGCAAATTCGCCCAAACCCACTACCCCTTTCCTCTTCCGCCTCAGATGGGTGGCTTCCAATACTCGCAGTCCTTCGCGCACCACTTTGGACGGGCTCCAACCCAGGTCGCGCACTAGCAGCCGCAGCCGCTTTCGCGAGTCGTCATCCAACCGCGCCTGCACCAGTTTTCTCATCCATACATTGTACTACACTTGGTGAATTGTATGACAAACGTATAGTGCCGGGTGCCCCAGGTTCGCAGTTGGGACCTGGGTCTTGGGTTTTTCTGCCTGCCCCATCCTTGCTTACATGATCTTCACCGGCCCCAGCTCATCCTTCATCTTTTCAAATGCCGCCGTGTTTTTCTTCGCGTTGCTCCAATCCTTGTTCGGATACACCCTCGCCAGCTGAATGGTCAGGAAGCTCCCGCGATACAAGCTGTTTTCGTGGCTCGACCACAGTTTGCTCGTACTCCGGTCTCCATACCGGTTGATCACCAGTCGCGAGAAGTTTGGCCCTTCCCGTGGATCGTATCCCCGCTCGATCACGTTCTGCAGTCCCAGCCGGTCCGCCTGATTCTCCAGATCCCGTTCGTGCCCGTTCACCACCGACGCAAT
>Ga0335077_10006125_pt1 | contig 14842 bp, 15 predicted proteins | sample Lox_Sample_31_FD_207151 | JGI IMG/M metagenome (GOLD analysis project Ga0335077, IMG submission 207151) | Soil microbial communities from Loxahatchee National Wildlife Refuge, Florida, United States - Lox_Sample_3.1 | ecosystem: Environmental > Terrestrial > Soil > Wetlands | place: USA... | reverse complement strand
TGGAGCGCCCTGCCCTGCCCGTCCATTCCGCGCAGGCGACGAACGGCGACGAGTTCGTCCCCATGACTGCCCAGGCCCTCTCCACGGTCCCCCCCGGCGCGAGCTTCCGCGTCGCGATCGGAGTGCGGGCGCCGGAGGCCCGCCTCGTCCTCCTCGACGGACAGGGTGCCTGGGTACCTGCGACCGGCTCGGCGGAGGTCGGCTCGGAGACGACGTACGAGCTCAGGCCGAGCGATCTTCTGCGCCCGGGCGCGCTCTACGAGCTGCGGCTCGAGGGTTCGGGGGACCGCACCGTCCGGGACGCGAACGGCCAGGGGTACGAGCCACTCAGCTTTCGGGTTCAGGTGAGCGGAAAGCCCGAGCCCCCGCCGCCCCGGCGGAAGCCTGGCCGCCGCCACAAGGGGAGCCCGTGACCGCGTCCAACCTCCAGGCCAGCGTCGCGCGGTCGCGCGGCACCGGGCGCGTCCCGGGCCCGGTCAGGACCGGGACTTCGCGAGGTCGGCGAGCACGGGCCGGTCCGCCTCGCAGAAGTCGTACTCGGCGAGCCTGGAGCCCTCGGCCCAGGTCATCGCCGCCGCGCCGATGAGCTTGGGCTCAGCGCCCTCGGACAGCGCGCACTCGTAGAACGCGAGCTCCACCTCGAGGTCTGGGTAGCGGTGGCTCGTTCGGGCGAGGAGCGGCCCGACCTGGACGTCGCAGCCGAGCTCCTCGCGGATCTCCCGGACCAGGGCCGCGGGCTCGATCTCGCCCGCCTCCACCTTCCCCCCCGGGAACTCCCACTGCCCTCCGCGGTCGGCGTGGTCGTGGCGGCGGGTGATGAGGATGCGGCTCCCGCGCCGCACCACCGCGGCCACCACCCGGACGGATCTCACTGGAGATCGACGGCCACGAGCTCTCCCGCGTTCGAGAGAGCGTAGAGGCGGTTGCCGAGGGCGGTGGGCTCGGAGGATGAGCCGGAACCGCGACTGAGTAACCGGATGCGCCTCCCGCTCCGACGATCGAGCACGAGGAGCCCGTTGCCGTTGGGGACGAGGAGCATCCCCTTCACCGCGAAGGGCTCTGCCGCGGGCGCGCCCCCGAGAGGCGCGCTCCAGAGCTCCTTGCCGTGGCGGGGCTCGAGGGAGACGACGCTCGTCGTCGTCACCACGTAGAGCCCGTCCGCCTCGAGCCGGCACTTGTAGGCAAAGGGAACCTTAGCCTCCCAGACCAGGTTTCCGTTGGCGGCCTCGAAGGCCGCCACCTGGCCTCCGTAGCTCGCAGCGTAGACGCGGTCGCCCGAGAGCTGCACGCTCGCGTTCACGTCCGGGTAGTCCCCCCGCCCGAGCTTCCGGTCCCACTTTACGGCGCCGGTCTTCGAGTCGAGGGCCACGATCGACCCGTCGGCGAAGCCCTGGAAGAGCATTCCTTTCGCGACTACAGGAGAGCCGGTCCCGAGGATGGTGAAGCGGCCCGTCGGCTCCCGGCGGAAGTGCCACTTCCAGGCCCCCGTCTTGGCGTCGAGCGCCAGCACCGTCCCCTCGAGGGTGGCCAGGTAGAGCAGCCCGTCCACGAAGAGCGGCCGGCTCCCCATTTCCTCTTTGTAGACGTACTCCCACCGGACCTGCCCGCTGCCAATGTCGAGGGCGGTGACTCGTCCGTCGAGACCGCCGAGCACCGCCAAGTCTTCCGCCATCCCGGCCGCGGCCGCGTACGGCCCCCGGCCCTCGTAGTGCCAGAGCTCCTCGCCCCGGGGGTTGAAGGCGCGGACCATCCCGTCTCGGGTCGCCACCACCACCGTGCCGGTGCGAGGGTCCACCGCCGGGCCGGCCGCCTCGAACGGCTTGTACTCGAGGAGGTCGGGCAGGACGAGGGCCTTCCGCCAGGCCACCGCGAAGAGGTTGTCGAGCGGCAGCGACGGCTGGGCCGAGGCCGAGAGCGCCAGGGCGGCCGCGAGCGGCGCAAGGGACATGGCTATTTCTGGCCGCCCAGCCGGGCGAGCTTCTGCTCCGCCTCGGCCTTGGCCTGAGACTCCTTGAAGTCCGTTGGGAAGGACTGGAGGATCTTCTTCGCCTCGTCCACCTTGCCCTGGAGGGCGAGGATCCCGGCCCTCTCGAGCGCGATGCGGTCGCCGTAGGCGGCGTTCAGGGACTGCACCTGGTCGAGCGCCGCCAGGGCGCCTGCGAGGTCGCCCTTGCCCTCCTTGGCCCGCGCCACCCCCTCGGCGGCAAGGAAGGCAAGCGAGTCGCCTGACTTGGCGGAAGCGAGGTAGGAGTCGAAGGCTGCGAGGGCGGCGTCGAAGGCGCCGAGCCGGAGCTGCGCCTCGCCGGCGGCGAGCCGGGCGGTGCGAGCCGACTCGCTCGAGCCGAAGTTGTGCTCCACCTCGGCGGCCTTGGCGACGATGGCCTTCTGCTGGGCCTCGGCGCTCGGGAAGAGCGGGACCGACACGCCGGGGAGCGGGACGGACGAGACCTGTCCGTCCGCGTCGTTCAGGACCGAGTACAGGGCGGCTCCCGCCGCCTTGTCCGAAGACTCGAGCCAGCTCAGGACGCCGAGCACCACGGCGAGGGACACGAGGGCCCCGACCACGATGGAGACGATGCGCTTCGGATGTCCTCCCACCCAATCGAGCGCGGCGCGCGCGTTCGTGAGGAAGGCGTCCGGGGCCTTCATCTCCTTGCGGGTGAGCTCGACGTCGGTCTTCGCCATGTTCCCTCTCGAATCCCTGCGAAAAGTCGGCACAATCTAGGCGGGGCGCGGGGGGGCGTCAAGCGGAGCCGCGGCCCTTTTTCGCGCGCGGGGGCGGCCGGTCCCGGCGCTTCCGCTCCCGGAAGACGAGTCGCAGGGGAACCCGCATGTGGAAGGTCTCCCGGAGCCGGTTCTCCACGAAACGCCGGTAGGAGTCGGTGATGGCCTCAGGCCGGCTGCACTGGAGCACGAAGGTCGGCGGGGCGGTCGCCACCTGGGCTACGTAGTAGAGCTTGACCGGCCGACCGCGGGCGAGCGGAGCCGGGTGCTCCAGCTGGATGGCCTCGAGGAGCTCGTTGAGAGCGTGGGTGGGGAGCCGCGACCGGTACTGCTTCGCCAGGCGGGACGCCTCCGAGAGGATCCGCTCCACCCCGATCCCCTCCCGTGCCGACACGAAGAGGAGCGGGGCCCAGGAGGCGAAGGGCAGCCGCTTCTTGAGCTCGCGCGTGTAGAAGGCCTGCGTCGCCCCCTCCTGGGCCGCGAGGTCCCACTTGTTCACCACCAGCACGGGGGCGCGGCCCTTCTCGAGGACAAGGCCCGCGAGCCTCGCGTCCTGCTCGGCCCCGGCCTCCATGGCGTCTAGGACCACGGCCACCACGTCGGCGTCGTCGATGGCCCGCATGGCGCGGATCACCGAGAACTGCTCCACCCGCTGGGCGATAGAGCGCTTCCTCCGGATCCCCGCGGTGTCGGTGACGACGAACCTCTGCCCTCGGACCTCGAGCACCGAGTCGATGCTGTCGCGCGTCGTGCCCGGGACCTCGGAGACCACGAACCGGTTCTCCTGAAGGAGCGCGTTCACGAGGGTGCTCTTCCCCACGTTCGGGCGCCCGACGATGGCGAGGCGGATCTCCCGGGTGCCGTCCTCATCGGCGTCTCCCTCCCCCTCCCCGGCCTCCTCCTGCCTCGTCCCCTCGGGCTCCAGGTCGGCCTTTACCGGCCGGAGGCCGAGCGCCTCTACCACGGCGTCGACGAGCTCCCCGACTCCGCGCCCGTGCTCGGCGGAGACCGGGTGGACCTCGCCGAAGCCGAGTTCGTAGAACTCCGCGAGCGGGGCCTCCCCCTTCGCCTTCTCGCTGTCCACCTTGTTCGCGGCGACGAAGAGGGGCTTCCCGCTCCGGCGGAGGAGCTCCGCAAGGGCCCGGTCCACTGCCGTGGGCCCCTCCCGGCCGTCCACTACCAGGATGACCGCGGAGGCTTCGTCGATGGCGAGCTGCGCCTGCTGCTGCACGAGGCCCACGAGCGCCTCGCTCCCCTGGGCGGCGACCCCCCCCTCGGGCTCGAACCCGCCCGTGTCCACTGCCGAGAGCTCGCGACCGTCCCAGGTGAAATCCCGGTAGTTCCGGTCCCGGGTGACCCCGGGGACGTCCACGACGATGGCGGCGCGGCGCCCCACCAGCCGGTTGAAGAGGGTGGACTTGCCCACGTTGGGCCGCCCCACCAGCGCCACGAGCGGCCGGGGTCCCCTCACGGCCCGATCCCCAGGCGCTTCAGGGCGGCGGCCTTCTCCCGCCAGCGCTCCTCGACCTTCACGGTGAGGCGGAGGAAGACCTTGGCCCCGAGGAGCCGCTCGAGCCTCTCCCGGGCCCGGGTCCCGATCTTCTTCAGCATCGACCCGCCCTTTCCGATGACGATGGCCTTCTGGCTCTCGCGCTCCACCAGGACCACCGCGCCGATGTGGACGAGCCCGCCGCGATCCCGGCGGCTCGACTCGTCGAACTCCTCCACCTCCACGGCGAGCGAGTAGGGGATCTCGTCCCGGGTGAGCTCCATGGCCTGCTCCCGCACGTACTCGGCGGCGAGCACCCGCTCGGCCTGGTCGGTGAGCATGTCCTCCGGAAAGAGCGGGGCCTCCGCCTCCGGGAGGAGCGCCCCGAGGCACTCGACGAGGCGGTCCACGTTCTCCCCGGTGAGCGCCGAGAAGGGCACCACCGCCTGCCAGTCGAAAAGCCCCCGATAGGCCTCGATGACCGGGAGGAGCGTCTCCCGCGGCGCCCGGTCCATCTTGTTGATGCCCAGGACGGCCGGCTTCCCGGCCCTCCGGACCTTCTCGACGACGAGGCGGACGGTGTCGCCCGGCTCCACCTTGAGGTTCGGTCCGGTCCCCGCCTCGACCAGGACGAGCGCCAGGTCCACCTCCGCCAGCGTGCCGAGCGCGGTCTCCACCATCCGGCGGTTCAAGGGGCCCTTCGCCTCGTGCACCCCCGGGGTGTCGAAGAGCGCCATCTGCACGCCCTTCCCGTGGAGAATCCCGAGGATGCGGGTGCGCGTCGTCTGGGGTCGCGCCGAGACGATGGCCACGTGCTCGCCGAGGAGGCGGTTGAGGAGCGTGGACTTGCCCACGTTGGGCCGCCCCACGATCGCCACGAAGCCGGCGCGGAACAGACCCGTCTCCTTCCTCTCCACGGCGCACCCGCCCCTTTCCGGCCCTCGGCGCCGGCGACTGCCCGGACCTTCCGGCCGGCCGCTTACCCGCGGGTGATAGTCACCTTCTCGAGCTTCACCTTGCCGTTGCCCGCGCGGGTGATCTTGGGGACGAGATCTCCCCCCTTCACGACCTCGCCGAAGATGGTGTGGCCCTTGTCGAGCCAGGGGGTCGGCACCTCGGTGATGAAGAACTGGGACCCGTTCGTGTTGGGGCCGGCGTTCGCCATGGCGAGGAGCCCGGGCCGGTCGAAGTGGTTGTCCGGGCCGATCTCGTCGGCGAACTTATACCCCGGGCCTCCGGTTCCGTTCCCGAGTGGGTCTCCACCCTGGATCATGAAGTCCGGGATCACCCGATGAAAGATGGTCCCGTCGTAGAGGGCCTTGGCGGCCTTCTTCCCGGTCCTCGGGTCTGTCCACTCCATCGTCCCCTCGGCTAGGCCGAGGAAGTTCTCGACGGTCTTCGGGGCCTTCTCCGGCATGAGGCGGACCACGATCTCGCCCATGGAGGTCTGGAAGGTTGCGTGGATGGGTGCGGCCATGGGGTCTCCTTTACTTGCAGGTCGGCGGGGTGTGGCTGATGACCACTTTCTCGAGACTGACCTGCGAATTGCCGTAGTGGGCGATCTGGGCGACGAGGGCGCACCCGCAGATACCGGCGCCGAATCGCGTGTACCCGCAGACCCCGCTCTTCGCCTCCGCGCAGGCGCGGGGCTCGAGCTGCGGGACGCCCGGCCCGAAGCCCTCGGTGATGAAGAACTGGGAGCCGTTGGTGTCGGGCCCGGAGTTCGCCATGGCGAGCTGGCACGGGCTCGTGAAGACCTTGGCCGGCGGCTTCGGGAGCTCGTCCTCGAAGCGGTATCCGGGCCCGCCGGTCCCGAACGGGCGACCCTGCGGGGTGCGCTCGGCGCCCAGAGCCGCGCCCTGGGTGAGGGGGTCGCCACCCTGGATCATGAAGCCGGGGATGACGCGGTGAAAGAGGGTCCCGTCGTAGAGGGGCCTCTTCACCTGGGCACCCGTCTTCGGGTCCGTCCACTCCTTCTTGCCCTGGGCGAGATCCGTGAAATTCTTCACGGCCTTCGGGGCCTCGCCCGGCAGGAGCTTCACGCCGATCTTGCCGACGGAGGTGTTGAAGGTCGCGTAGAGCTCCTCGGCGGCCGCGGGACTCGCGGCGAGAGCGAGGAGGCCTGCCGTGAGGGCGAAGGAGATCCGGGATGTCGTTCTTTTCATTCGCGGCATGCTAGCCACCTCTCCCCCCGACCGCAACGAAACAGGCGTGGGCCACTCTCGAGCGCGAAAGGCACCGCGGAGGGCCCGCGGACCCTAGCGCCCCTTTCCTCTGCGGGGCGAGGCCTTCCTCCCCGCGCGGGGCTTCGGGCGCTTCGGGCGCGCGGTCTTCGTCTTCCCGGCTCGGGAAGGGGCGGCCTTCGGACGCTTCCTGGCCGTGCGCCTGCCCCCGGCCCCCTTCTGTGCCGCTGCGGGCGAGCGGGCGGGCTTCTTCCTCTCCGGAGGCGGGGGTGGAGCCGGGACGGCCTCCGGCGCCGGAGGCCCGGGTGCGGCGGGCGCCTCCGCGATCGCCTCCGGCTGGGGCATGGGGGGCGAGAGTGCCTCGGGAGGCGAGGGGGAACCCGCCTCTTCGGGCTCGGCGGCGGAGCGCTGGAGCGCCTCGAGCGCGCGGCTCGCCGCCACCTGCTCCGCGTCCTTCTTCGACCGCCCCTTCCCGTTCCCCAGGACCTGCCCGTGCACCGCCACCTCGACCTCGAAGACCTTGTCGTGGTCCGGGCCGTGCTCCGCGGTGACCCGGTAGCGCGGCGAGAGCCGGAACCGGCTCTGGCAGGTCTCCTGCAGCTGGGTCTTGTAGTCCCGGTCGAGGGTGCCGGCGCTGGCGCGGGCGTAGGTCTCCTCGAGGGACCGGTCCACGAGGGCCTGGGCCCCCCGGAGGCCCCGCTCCAGGAACACGGCGGCGATCACGGCCTCCATGGCATCGGCGAGGAGGGAGGATTTCTCCCGTCCGCCGGTGAGCTCCTCCCCGCGCCCGAGGCGGAGGAGCCGCCCGAGCTCGATCGAGCGGGCCATGGAGGCTAGCCCAGCCTCGTCGACGACGGAGGCGCGCATCTTGGAGAGTTCTCCCTCGCGAGCCCGCGGGAAGCGCTCCATGAGCCGGTGCGAGACGATGAGGTCGACGACGGCGTCCCCCAAGAACTCGAGCCGCTCGTTGTCCTGGCCCATCTCCTCCCGGTGCTCGTTCACGTACGACTTGTGGGTAAGGGCGGTGAGCGCCTGCACCCGGTCGGAGAAGGTGAGCCCGAGCCGCGCCTCGAGCTCCGCCACCCGGTCCGGGGCGGCCGCCGCCTGGGTCGCCTGTTCTTCGCTCGCGGTCATGGCTAGAGCCTCGCCGCCAGCTCGTCGGCGAGCGCGTAGGGGTCCGCCCGGTGCGCAGCGATGCGGGCCGCCAGGTCGTCGAGGTGCCCCCCCTCGTCGGCGATGCGGGCGAGCGCGCCCTCGAGGAGGCGCTCCCGCAGGACGGCGACGAAAGCGGCGCGGGCCCGGGCGACGTCTCGGCGCGCCTTCTCCCCGGTGCGCTCGAGGTGCTCCCGGTGGCCGTAGACCGCGGCCAGGAGCTCCGCCACGCCCTCGCCGGAGGTGGCCACCGTTTTCACGACGGGCGGCTCCCACCAGCCCGGGTCGTGCGGGTCCTCCGCCGTCGTGCGGGTGAGGCGGTGGAGGCCGTCGTGCTCGAGGCCGCCCCGGGTGGCGGTGCTCCGGCGAAGCTCCAGCATCCCCTGGAGGTCCCGGACGGTGCGGTCGGCGCCCTCCCGGTCCGCCTTGTTCACGGCGAAGACGTCGGCGATCTCCAGGACGCCCGCCTTGATGGCCTGGACGTCGTCTCCCATCCCGGGGACGGAGACCACCACCACGGTGTGGGCGAGCCCCGCCACCTCCACCTCGTCCTGCCCGACCCCCACCGTCTCCACGAGGATCAGGTCCTTCCCCATGGCGTCGAGGACCTGGACTACGTCGGCGGCGGCGCGGGAGAGGCCGCCCAGGTGGCCCCGGGTGGCGAGCGAGCGGATGAAGACTCCCTCGTCGAGGGCGTGCTCCTGCATCCGCACCCGGTCCCCGAGGATGGCCCCGCCGCTGAACGGGCTCGTCGGGTCGACCGCCACCACCCCCACGGTCCGCCCCTCGGAGCGGAGCGCCGCGATAAGCCGGTCGGTGAGGGAGGACTTCCCCGCCCCCGGCGGCCCGGTGAGCCCGATCACGTAGGCGCGCCCGGTGTGGGGGAAGAGATCCTGCAGGTCGGTCCGAGCGGAGGGGAGCCCGTCCTCCAGGTTGCGCATGAGGCGTGCCGCCGCCCGGACGTCGCCCGCGCGCACCCGCTCGGCGCTCGATCGCCTCTCCCCACTCATGCGACACGCAGGATGGATCGGGCGATGACGAGCCTCTGGACCTCGCTCGTGCCCTCCCCGATCTCGCAGAGCTTCGCGTCGCGGAAGTAACGCTCCACCGGGAAGTCCCGGGTGTACCCGTATCCCCCGTGAATCTGGATCGACTTGGAGGTGGCCCGCATGGCCGCCTCGCTGGCAAATAGCTTCGCCATGGCGGCCTCCCGAATGAAGGGGAGCCCCCGGTCGGCGAGCGCGGCCGCCCGCCACACGAGCAGCCGCGCCGCGTCCACCTCCGTGGCCATGTCGGCGAGAGCGAAGGCGATGGCCTGGAACTCGGCGATGGGCTTCCCGAAGGCGGTGCGCTCCTTCGCGTAGGCCCGGCCTTCCTCGAGGGCCCCACGCCCCAGACCCACCGCGAGCGCCCCGATGGTAATGCGGCCCCGGTCGAGGATCTGGAGGGTGTCGAGGAAGCCGTGGTCCACCTCTCCGATGCGGTTCTCGTCGGGGACCACCACATCCTCAAGCGAGAGCTCGGCAGTGTCGGAGCTGCGCATCCCGAGCTTGCCGTGAAGGGCCCGCTGCCCGAACCCCGCCATCCCCTTCTCCAGGACGAAGGCGGTGATCCCCTTCTGGGCCTTCTCGGGAGAGGTCCGCGCCAGGACCACGAACACGTCGCCGACGCTGCCCTGGGTGATGAACATCTTCGTCCCGTTCAGGACCCAGGAGTCGCCACGGCGCACTGCCGTGGTCCGGAGGGCGGCCGCATCCGAGCCGCTGCCGGGTTCGGTGAGCCCCCAGGCGGCGAGCTTCTCGCCGCGGGCGAGCGGCACGAGCCAGCGGCGCTTCTGGGCCTCGCTCCCGAAGTAGCGGATCTGCCCGGACCCGAGCCCGTTGTGGCTCGCCACGGTGAGGGCGAGCGAGCCGTCGAAGCGGGCCACCTCCTCCACCACCACCGCGAGAGAGAGCACGTCGAGGCCGGCCCCGCCGAGTTCCTCGGGGACGGTGACTCCGAGGAGGCCGAGCTCCCCGAGCTTGCGCACCGTCTCCATGGGGAACTCGCTCCTCTCGTCCCAGGCGCGCGCGTTCGGCTTCACTTCCGCGAGGCAGAAGTCCCTCACCGCCTTCTGGATCTGCTGATGGGCTTCGTCGAGCTGGAATTCCATAGCGCTCTCTAGACGGGTAGGACGGCGCGTTTCCGCGTCGCCGGGGGTTCGTATCCGAGTGCGTGGTAGCGAAAGCGGCGAGCGAGCTCCCGGCGGAGCTCCTTCCCAGGGACCACCGCATCCACCACGAGCTCGCTCGCGAGCTTCTCGATGTCGATGTCTTCCTTGTACTCCTCGCGCAGCGTCGCCACGTAGGCGCTCCGCTCCGCCTCGGGCTTCTCCTGGATCTTGTTGTAGAAGACTGCGTTCACGGCGGCCTCCGGCCCCATGACCGCGATCATGGCCCCGGGGAGGGCGAGGGTCGCCGATGGGGCGAAGCCCGGCCCGTCCATGGCGTAGAGGCCGGCCCCGTAAGCCTTGCGGACGACGACGCAGAGGCGGGGCACGGTGGCCTCGGAGACGGCGCTGATCATCTTGGCGCCGGCCCGGATGATGCCGGCGCGCTCCACCCGGGTCCCGATCATGAAGCCGGGGACGTCGGCGAGGTAGAGCAGCGGGACGTTGAAGGCGTCGCAGAGCCAAATGAAGCGCGCCGCCTTGTCGGCGGAGTCCACGAAGAGGACTCCGCCCTTCACCTTGGGCTGGTTGGCGACGATCCCCACCGTCCGCCCCTCGATGCGGGCGAACCCGGTGACGAGCTCCCCGGCGAAGAGGCGCTTGAGCTCGAAGAAGGAGCCCTCGTCCACGATGGCATCGACGAGCGCCAGGATGTCGAAGGGCCGGTTTTGGTCGGTGGGCACAATCTCTGGGATGCGGGCCGGGTCGACCTTGGGGGGGCGCGCCGCCGCGTCCGGGGGGAGCTCCCGGAAGCTCCGCGGCAGGTACGAGAAGTAGCGGCGGGCCTCCCGGATGGCCTCCTCCTCGGTCCGGCAGAGGAGGTCGCCGCACCCCGAGACCGAGCAGTGCATGCGGGCCCCGCCCATCTCCTCGAGGGTCACCTTCTCGCCGATGACCATCTCCGCCATGCGCGGCGACCCGAGGTACATGGAGGCGTTGCCCTCCACCATGAAGACCACGTCGCAGAAGGCCGGGATGTAGGCGCCGCCGGCCGCGGAAGGACCGAAGAGCAGGCAGACCTGGGGGACGACGCCGGAGAGGTGGACCTCGTTGTGGAAGATGCGGCCGGCGCCGCGGCGCCCGGGGAACATCTGCACCTGGTCGGTGATACGCGCCCCGGCGGAGTCCACGAGGTAGAAGAGCGGCACCCGCTCCCGGGCCGCCACCTCCTGGATGCGGACGATCTTCTCCACGGTGCGCGCTCCCCAGCTGCCCGCCTTCACGGTGGAGTCGTTCGCCATGACGGCCACCGGGCGCCCGCCGATGGTCCCGAGGCCGGTGACCACCCCGTCCGCCGGGAGCTCGGGGTCCCGCGCGTTCGCGAGGGCCCCGTCCTCGAGGAAGGACCCGTCGTCGAGAAGCAGCCGGACGCGCTCCCGGGCGAAGAGCTTCCCTTGCTCGGCGTTCTTCTCGTGGTACTTCTCTGCCCCTCCCTTCTTCACGCGCTCGAGCTCCCGCTCGATGCGCTCTTCCGGGGTCCTGCGAGGCTCCTCCTCGGCCATCTCGTCCCTCACTCTCCCTTGAAGTTGGGCTTGCGCTTCTCGGCGAACGCCCGGAGCGCCTCGAGGCGATCCCCGGTCTTCAGACAGTCCTGATACATCCGGTTCTCGAAGGCGAGCGCCTCCTCGAGGGGGAGGTGGAAAGCCCCGTCGATGGCGCGCTTCGCCTGCCGGATGGATACCGGGGCGTTCTGGCTCACCTGCTCGGCGAGCGCGAGGGCCTCCTCCCCGAGCGCCCCCGGTCGTGCCACCCGGGACACGAGCCCGAGGGCGAGGGCCTCGGCGGCGCCCACTCGCCGCCCGGTGAGGATAAGGTCCTTGGCGCGCCCCACCCCGATGGCGCGGGGAAGGCGCACGGTCCCTCCGGCGCCCGGGATGATCCCGAGCCCCACCTCGGGGAGGCCCATCTCCGCGTGGGCTGCCGCCACCCGGAGGTCGCAGGCGAGCGCCAGCTCGAGGCCTCCCCCCAGGGCGGCGCCGTTCACGGCGGCGACGAAGGCCTGCTCCGCCGTCTCGATGCCCCGAAACGCGGAGCGCAGGGACTCGTGGAAGGCGTGGACGTCCGCCTCCGACATGGTGGCGCGCTCCTTCAGGTCCGCCCCGGCGCAGAAGGCCCGCTCTCCCCGACCGGTGATGACGATGCACCGCAGCGACCGCTTCCCGCGGATCCGGTCGAGGTTTCCGAGGAGCTCCGCGATCATGGCCCGGGAGAGGGAGTTCCGGCGGGCCTCTCCGTCGATGGTCCAGACCTCCGTCGCTCCTCGCTCCTCGACGAGCCACTCCGCCTTCGCTGCCATGGCTAGTGCCCCCCCTCCCCCGAAAGGGAGCGCTCCCGGCCCGCCACCTCGGCTTGGAGCGTGCGGCCGGGGAGCCGCCTCCCCACGAGCTTCTGCGCGAGCTCACCGGCACGCACGAGCTTCCCGAGGTCGACGCCGGTCTCGATTCCCATCCCCCGGAGCATGTAGACGAGGTCCTCGGTGGCGAGGTTCCCGGAGGCCCCGGGCGCGTAGGGGCAGCCGCCGAGCCCACCCACCGAGGCGTCGAAGGTGGTGATGCCGGCCTCGAGTCCGGCGAGCACGTTCGCGAGCGCCGTCCCCCGGGTGTCGTGCATGTGGAGGGCGATGGCCCCCGGCCGGGCCCGGTGCAATAGCAGGCCCAGGACCTCCCGGGTCTGGTTCGGGGTCCCGACGCCGATGGTGTCGCCGAGCGACACCTGGTAGCAGCCCAGGCCGAGGAGGCGCTCGGCCACGGACGCCGCCTTCCGCGGATCGACGGCCCCTTCGTAGGGGCAGCCGAAGACGGTGGAGACGTAGCCGCGCACCCGGAGGCCGGCGGCAAGAGCCGGACCCACCACCTCGTCGAAGGCGCGGAAGGTGTCGTCGATGCTCTTGTTGACGTTCTTCCGGTTGTGGGTCTCCGAGGCGGAGACGAACACCGCCGCATCCACGGGAGCAGGCGGCTTCGAGTGGGACCGGGCCTCCAGAAGCCGCTCGAGCCCCTTCCCGTTCGGGACGAGCGCCACGTAGGTCACGCCGGCGCGGGCCGGCAGCCCCGCCACCACCTCGGCGGAGTCGGCGAGCGCCGGGATCCACCTCGGAGAGACGAAGCTCGTCGCCTCGATGCGGGAGAGCCCGGAATCGGCAAGGGCCCCAATGAGGGCGAGCTTGTCCGGGGTGGAGACGACCTTCTCCTCGTTCTGGAGGCCGTCTCGTGGCCCCACCTCGTAGACGGTGACGTGCCGGGGCATGCCGCTTCTCTTAAGGGCCGGTGGCGGGACCGCCCTCGGGGAGAGCCTCGGGAGCCCTAGGCCGCCTCGGCGCGAGGCCGGATGTTCCCCCGGATCCAGTCCACGATGGCCTGGGTGGTCGTCCCAGGCAGAAAGACCTGGGAGACCCCCTCGCGCTTCAAGGTGGGGATGTCGTCCTGTGGAATGATGCCGCCGCCGAACACGACGACGTCGCCCGCGCCCCGGGCTTTGAGCGCTTCGATGACGGCGGGGAAGAGAGTGAGGTGCGCCCCCGACATGATGGAGAGTCCCACCCCGTCCGCGTCCTCCTGGACGGTGGCGGCGGCGATCATCTCCGGGGTCTGATGCAGCCCCGTGTAGATGACCTCGAAGCCGGCGTCGCGCAGGGCTCGGGCCACGATCTTCGCTCCGCGGTCGTGCCCGTCCAGCCCGGGCTTCGCCACCAGGATGCGCAGGGGTCGCTCTGTCTTCTGGCTCATGGGGTCCTTTTCCCTAGGGCGATGAGGTCCGGCGAATCCTCGTCGACGGGCTCGAGGGGTCTGTCCGCCTGCCAGGTGCTCGTGATGCGAACGAGTTCGAGGCCGACGCGCGGCGCGAGGGCCTGCCACTCTTCCTCGGTGTAGTACCGCAACTCGGCACTCCCAGCCAACACCGTGCCGTCGGGGCGAATGACGCGTCGCGTGCAGAAGTCCCTCCCCGTCGCCGGGTCGAAGCGGGAGTCCTCCACCACCCTCCCCCCCCGAGACAGGTCCCACTCGGCGTGGGCGGTGAGTTCCCGGGCGAGGCGCGCCGGGTTGTCGTGGTGCACGAGGAGGCGCCCTCCCGGCTTGAGGAGCGCCACCACCCCGCGGAGGGAACGCAGGTTCTCCTCGTCGTCGTACATAAAGAGAGACGAGTACCAGGAGTAGACGGCGTCGAACGATCCCTCGCGAAACGGGGGGCTCCGCACGTCCCCACGCACCAGAGCCGCTCCGGAGTGGCGCGCCCGCTCGAGGTAAGCGGGGTTCCGGTCGAGCCCGGCGAGGATTCCGAGCTCCGGTGCGAGGAGGCGGGCGTGCCGGCCGTGTCCGCAGGCGAGGTCGAGGCAGCGGTCCTCGCGCCCGACGCCAAGCAGGGTCCGGATGACCCCGGCCTCGAAGCTCGAGAGGCGCGCCGTGAGGAGGTCGGCCACCGACTCGTAGTAGAGGTCCCCGTAGTAGTCGTCGGTCCAGTGCCGTCCCACGGGGCCGAGTCTACCCTCTAAGGCGCGCCGCGCGAGGCGAATGGGGGCCGGAGGGACCGGCCGGGCCCCGCGGGCTAGAGAAGCCTAGAAGCGGCCGTCCTCGCGGTACGAGCCGAAGACCTTCCGGAACACGTCGCAGATCTCTCCGAGCGTGGCATACGCCTTCACGGCCTCGAGGACGGAGGGCATCACGTTCTCGCCCCCCCGCGAGGCCGCCTCTACCCGGCCGAGCGTCTCCCGCACCTTCCCGGGGCTCCGCTCGGCCTTCACCGCCTCGAGCCGGGCCTTCTGGGCGCGCGCCACGCTCTCGTCGATCTTCAGGATGGGGATGGGAGGGTCCTCCCCGGCCGTGAACTCGTTCACCCCGACTACGACCCGATCCCGGTTCTCGATCTCCCGCTGATACCGGAAGGCGCTCTCGGCGATCTCTTTCTGGGGAAAGCCCTCCTCCACGGCCCGAAGCATTCCCCCCATCTCGTCGATGCGCCGGATGTAGGCGAGCGCCCGCCTCTCCATCTCGTCGGTGAGGTACTCGACGTAGTAGCTGCCGGCGAGAGGGTCCGCGACCCGGTCGGCCCCCGACTCGAAAGCGATGATCTGCTGCGTCCGCAGCGCGA
>Ga0335077_10006124_pt1 | contig 14842 bp, 18 predicted proteins | sample Lox_Sample_31_FD_207151 | JGI IMG/M metagenome (GOLD analysis project Ga0335077, IMG submission 207151) | Soil microbial communities from Loxahatchee National Wildlife Refuge, Florida, United States - Lox_Sample_3.1 | ecosystem: Environmental > Terrestrial > Soil > Wetlands | place: USA... | reverse complement strand
CCGCAAGCGGTGGACCAACCGGTGGAAGGCCGCCCTCAACGCCTTCGACATCACCTTCGACGGGCGGCTCTCAGCAGGCAGGAAGTAACCAACCAAGATCAAGTTACACCGAAAAATTGACAGACCCCAGACCCGGTCCAGTGGGCCGGGTCTCGTGCGTTGCGGGAGCGGTTCGCGATAACCGCTCCCTGTGCGGGACGTCTCGGTTGCGGTCTTTGTTCGGGCTGGTCAGCATGCTTTGAGTGCGGGGAGTGATCGGCGGCACTCGGCGCGCCGCTGTCGCGCGTGGTTGAGCAGTGGTTGGGTTCCAGGGGGCGCGAGACCTGGGTTCCGGGCAATGGCGCATTGGTTATCAAGCGAGTGAGTCAGTTATTTCCCGGGCTGCGCGCGAACTGGGTGGGTGCGGGATGCGGCGGGGGTCGGGGAATCCGAGGCTGGTGTATCCGGCGGCGCGTTTGGCGAGGGATGCGGCGAGAACGCCGGTGGCGGTGTCGTGGTAGTCGTGGATTTCGGCGGTGGCTTTGCCGGGGTAGGGGCGCAGGATCCGCCCGGCGTACGGGACCAGGCGCCCTTTGAGCGAGATCGGCCCGGCGAGGAAATGAGAACCTATCCTGTGGGAGTCGAATACACGATCGTGGAGGTGACCTGCTCTCTTCTTGCAGCAGCGTGAGGCTGTCAGGCGGCGATCTGGTACTCGTTCGTGAGTCCGCCGAGGACTTGTTTCCGGCGGATCCGGTGTTCAGCGAGGTTGATCTGCGGCGGCGGGGCGTGAGCTTGAGCCGGTGCGAACTGGCCGAGGGCACGGTGCGGCCGGGCTGCGTTGTAGTGGCGCGGGTATTCAGTGAGCACCTGGCGCAGGTGGCGCTCATTGACGATCAGCGACCGATCGAAAAGCTCGCGGCGCAGGGTGCCGATCATCCGTTCGCAGATCGCGTTCGCTCTCGGCGCCTGCGGTGGGCTAGCAAGAATCCTGATCCCTGCCGCCGTGAACGCGGCGTCGGAGGATCTGGTGAACTGGCCTGCGCGATCCCTGATCAAGAACTTGACCAGAGTCACGCGTGCGCCGAGGTCCATCAGGTAGTTACGCGCCGCTTGTGCCGTCCAGGCGCCGTCGGGGTTCGCGGTGATGCCGGCCAGATGGACGCGGCGGGTGCCGTGCTCGATGACGATCAGGGCGTAGAGGCGCCGCAGCAGCACGGTGTCCACGTGGACGAAGTCGACCGCCAGGATGCTGCGGGCCTGGGCGGTCAGGAACTGCTTCCAGGTCGGGCCCGTGCGGGGGGCGCGGGATCGATCCCGGCCGCGTGCAGAATCTGCCACACCGTAGAAGCAGCGATCCGGTGACCGAGCCTGACGAGTTCGCCCTGCGCGCGCCGATGCCCCATGTCGGATTGTCCGTGGCCGTGCGGATCACGAGCTTTCGGATTGCGGGTGCCGTGAACGGCTGCCCGGGACGCCGCCGGTTCGTGTAGTCCCACTTGCGTGTGACCAGCCGGCGGTGTCAGGCCAGGAGCGTCGTCGGGGTCACCGCGAACACCTCGCCCCATCGCCGCCGGGGGGATCAGCCGGGACAGTGCCGCGAGCCACAACTGGTCGCCCGGCTGGTAGCGGACCCGGCTGATCTGGCGGCCCAGTACCGTAGTCTCGTGCCGGAGCACCGGAAGTTCGGCATCCTTGGACAGCTCACGCCCGGTCAGCACCATCAGACCGTCGAGCAGGCAGCGCACTAGCAGGTAGACCACCGAGATGATCACTCAGCGATGATCTCAGCCCGCAGGCCTGGCCAGGCGCGATCGAATAATTCGAGCCCACACCATAGCTAATCCACCGGCGCCAGGCACCTTCACGGTCGATTGGGCTGCTGCTTCTTCAACGCGCGGATTAAGAGCTTGATCGAGGCGGGTACGAATTGGTTCATCTGAGTCTGCCGCGCTGGCAATGGTACCGTTAATTCCGGAGTGCTAATGAGCGTGGGGCCAGTGCTTGACGACCTAGGCGATCGCGGGGAACTAGAAGCCCAGCTGCCGAAGACTGCCCTGGGCGACTCGGACGCGCCGGTGCTCAACGCAGGCGGGGAGGTGCTCGGTATGGCAACCGGCAGAACCAGCGAAGAGATGAATATCCTGCTGATTTCATCCGCGAGAATCGCCTGGGCGCTGGAACGCGCGAAGCAAGTGCCTTAGCTGGGTCCGAACCCGGTGGCGGCTTTAGCATCGCGCCCTGAGCGCCTTCCTCCCAGACCCTTCTAGACCTGTGGGGTTCGAATACTCGATCGCGGCGTGACCCTGCGTCCCTTGGACGCGGGGCGGGACGGTCATGCTGCGATTTGGTACTCGTAGATGAGTCCGCCGAGGATCTGTCGCCGGCGGATCCGGTGCTCGGCGTGGTTCGCCGGCGTCGGCGCCTGGTGGCGGCTTGATCCGGTGCGAGCTGGCCAGTGCGGCGGCTCGCCGTGCTGACGCGGGCGCGGAGGCCTGCGGTGGCGATGTGCTCGCAGAAGGTGCCCGGGATGGCGATGGCGCTGTGCTCGACAGCCTTGGTGGATTCGCGCGCGTAGCCGCCGCAGATCGAGCTGCGGTTTCCGGCGAAGTCATAGGCTGGGCGTTCCACGTAGGGCGGGCAGCACCTCGGCACCGAGGCGGGCGATGTTCTCCGCGGTGCGGGCGGGGTCGCCCGCACCCTCGACCATCAGCACGAGATGCCGGAGGCCGGTGCGAGCGATAGTGGTAGCCATGGTATGGATGCAGTCAGCGGCGGTGCCGACGGGATGGATCCGGCACAGCAGGTTGGCGTAGTCGACAGGATCGCGGTGCGGGCGTGGCTGGCCGTCGATGGCCATGTAGCCGGCGAGCCCCGGCCCGAGCCAGCGTGGCAGCTGGGTCTTCAGCACGTGGCGGGCTTCGGCGCGGGTGTCTGCGACGTAGGCGACGACGGCGCCGATGTGGCTGGCAGGCGAGTGTCCGTGCCGGGCTGCCGCGGTGGCATAGTGGGTGATCATTTCCTTCTTTCCGTCGTCGCCGGTGTGCATTCCAAGCAGCATCGGCAGTCCGCGGGCGGCGGCGAGTTCTGCGGTGGCGGGTGAGGTGCATGCCACCACCACCGGCGGATGGGGGCGGGTGTGGGGCGGGGGGACTACGGTGACTTCCCGGAAGCTGAACATGTCACCGGCTGCGGAGATGTGGTCTCGGGTCAGCGCGGCGAGCAGCAGGTCGAGGCTCTCGGCGAAACCGGTTTCGTAGCGTTCCAGCCCGGTGCCGAAGACTTCCAGGTCCACCCACGGGCCGCCGCGCCCGACGCCGAGCCGGAACCGGCCGGCCGAGACGTGATCGAGCAGCGCGGCCTGCTCGGCGAGTGCCACTGGGTGCGAGGTGGACAAGACACTCACGGCCGTGGCGGCCGTGAGGCGCGTGGTCTGGCCGAGGACGAAGGCAGCCAGCGTCATCGCCGACGGGCAGATGCCGTAGGACATGAAATGGTGTTCGGCGAACCACGCATCATCGAACCCGGCTCGCTCCGCCGCAACGGCCGCGTTCGCGGTAGCGGTCAGCACGTCCCCGTCGGACTGGCCGGGGAAGCGTGCCGCCAGCAGCAGCACCCCGACCCGTACCGGGCTGGGTTCCGGTGCGGCAGGCCCTCCAGCCTGGCCGCCTGCAGGGACTGGCAGGGGGGTCACGTGGGTCAGGTGCGGTCCACCGCGGCGGCCAGGCGCTGCGGCGCGGCAGGCGCAGCAGGTGTGGTGGTGCGGGTGTGGCGCCATGCCGCCCAGGCGCGCCCGGCGGCGTAGGAGAGGGCGCCGAGGGAGCCGACGAAGAAGCCGACTGGCCAGTTCCACGTGTAGGAGGCAGCGATGGCGGCCCATACGGTGAGCAGGGCGATGGCCACGGACAAGAGCATGGCCAGGGCCGGCCGGCTGGTGAGGGATCTGGCGGCCGCGGGGGGGCCGATCATCAGGCTGAAGATCAGCAGCGCGCCGACAACGGGCACGGTCATGGCGGTGGCCAAGGCGACGACGATGAGGAAGCAGATCTCCATCCGGTGGCTGCGGATGCCCTTCGCGTCTGCGATCTCCGGGACGACGGAGGAGAGCATCAGGGGCCGGTACAAGATGATCACTGCCGCGATGCAGACGGCGCCGAGGGCGGCGACAGGCAGCAGCTCGATGGTACTGACCCCGAGGACCTCGCCGAAGAGCAGGGAGTAGATTTCCGGCTCGTATTCGGTGGTCCGGGACAGGAACGCGGCGCCGAGAGCGAGCATCATGACCAGCGCGAGCGCGGTCGCGACGTCGTGCCGGCTGCGGCGGCCCAGCGCGCCGATCCCGAGGGCGCCGAGCAGGGAGAACACGGCCAGGCCGGCCAGGGTGCTGATGCCGAGCAGGCTGGCGCCGGCCGCGCCGGCGAACGCGCCTTTGGGGATGGCATGGGCGGGGAACGCCGAGCCGCGCAGCACCACGAAGAACCCGACGACCCCGGCGACGGGTGCGACGATCGTCGCCACAGCCCAGGTGTTCATCATGAATCCCGCGAACATGCCGCCTCCTTTCTGTCTAGCGCGGGCCCGGGCCTACGCCGGGATCTGCTCATCAGCCGGTGCTGCGGCGAGTGGCGTGGACGCTCCGCGGCGCCCGGCCGCCGTCCGGGCTGCCGGCAGCCCGGAGACCAGGTAGGCGGCGGAGACCACGGCCACGATGAAGAAGCTGACCGGCAGGCCCAGGTGAGCTGAGCCCCAGTAGTAGCTGTCGTAGGCCAGGAGGATGCCGAGCCAGGTGGCACCCACGCCGATCAGGCATGCGGCGGCGACTGCCCAGCCCACTGTCCTGGTCAGGCGCAGCGCCGTGGCCGCGGGCCCGATCAGCAGGGCGGTGGACAGGATGGCGCCGACCGCTACCGACGACAGGCCCACCGAGAGGGCCAGGGCCAGCATGTAGAGCAGGCCGACGAGGCGGACCGGGACTCCCCGCGCGGCGGCCATGTCGGTGCTCACTGTGCTCAGCAGCAGGGGGCGCCAGGTGACCGCGATGCAGGCGAGTGCGATCGCGCCGAAGATCGCGACGGCCGGGATGGTGCCGCCGGCGGTGGTGAAGATCGAGCCGAACAGGATCTGCTGGGTGGCGCCGGTCGTCGCCCCGGCGGTGGTGTCGAGGTAGAGGAACAGGGCGGACAGGCCGATGGCGGCGCCGAGCACGATGCCGGTCGCCAGGTCCCTCCCCCGCAGCCGGCGGACGCCGATCATGTCCATCACGCCGGCCCCGATGATGCCGAGCCCCACGAAGCCCACTACCGGGGTCAGCCCGATCAGCAGCGCCCCAGAGCCCCCGGCGGCGGAGACGTCGCCGAGCGCGTGCCCGCCGAAGGACTGGCCGCGCATGACGGTGAACACGCCGGTCACGGCGGACACGACGGCGACTGCAGCGCCCACCGCGGCCGCGGTGTGGACGGGCGCGCTGGAGAAGAACCCGGGTTCGAAGATCTGTGTCCAGAGCTGGTGCACGGCGTCAGCCCGCCTCACGCGCATGGCCAGCCGTGAGGTCCGCCCCCTCGCCGGCGGATGGGCCGGCCACGACCAGGACGCGTCCGTGTACGTGCAGTACATCGACGTGCTGCCCGTACAGCCGGCTGAGCACCTCGGCCTGGACCACCTCGGCGGTGGTGCCGCTGGCGGCCCGCCCTCCGGCCAGGTAGACGATCCGGTCCATCACCGGCAGCAGCGGGTTCATCTCATGGGCGGACAGCAGCACGGCGACCTGCTGGGTGGCGGCGATGCGGGCGAGCAGGCTGATGATCTCCTGGACGCTGCCGATGTCCAGGTTGGCCAGCGGCTCGTCGAGCAGGAGCAGCTGAGGGCGGCTGATCAGGGCGTGCGCGATCAGCACCCGCTGCTGCTCGCCACCGGAGAGATTCCCGACCCGGGCATCGGCGAAGCGCTCGGCGTCGACCGCGTGCAGCATCTCACGGACTGCCTCCCGGCGCGCCCGCGAGCTCAGCGGTATCCCGAAGCGATTGCCGTCCAGCCCGAGCGCGATCACGTCCCGGGCCCGCATCGGCAGGTCCGGGTCCAGGAGGACCTTCTGCGGGACATACCCGATGGACGGGTTCCGCCGGGAGCGTGGCCGCCCGAGGACGGCCACGCTCCCGGCAGTCGGCCGCTGCAGGCCCAGGATGACCCGCAGCAGCGTCGTCTTGCCTGCCCCGTTCGGGCCGATCAGGCCGGTGAATTGCCCGGGGCCGACGGTGAAGCTGACGTTGTCGAGGATCTGCCGCCCAGCCAGGGACACGCTGACCTGGTCCACGGCCAGGATGTCAGCCGCGCCGGCACCGGCCCTGGCCTGGTCCGTCATCACAGCTTCTGCGTGGAGATCTTGTCCGCCACGGCCTTGCGCAGGGCGTTGACCTCGGCGAGCATCCACGACTGGTAGTCATAGCCCGGTGTGGGCATCGTCTCGTACACCCCGACCACCGGCACCCCGGCCTTCAGCGCGGTCTGCCGGATCGACGAGGTCAGCGCGTCGACCACCTGCTGGTTGTAGCAGAACACCTTGACCTTGTGCTGGGTGAAGAACCCGTTCTCCAGCGAGATGTCCTGGGGCGAGGGGTCGACGCCGTTCATGATGTCCGCCTGGAACGTGAACGGGGTGAGGTTACGCGTCCCGGCCGCCTGCAGCATGTAGTCGGCCACCGGCTCGGTCGTCGCGACCGGGGTGCCCGGGTACCTGGCCTTGAACGCCGCGATGGCGTTCAGCCACGGGGCCAGCGACCGGTCGAACGCCTTCAGCCGGGCCTGGAAGTACGCCCTGTGCGCGGGCCGCAGCGCCGACAGGTCCGCGGCCATGACCTTCGCCACGGCCGGCATCGTCTTCGGGTCATACCACAGATGCGGGTTAGGCGTGCTGTCCGGCAACCCCAGCACGTGCTGGGCGATGATCACCTTACGGTCGGGGTTTGGGGATGCCGACTCGATCTTGTTCATGAACGTGTCATAACCCACGCCGTTCTGCACGATCAGCTGAGCCGAGCTGACCTCGCTGGCCACGCTCGGGCTCGACTCGAACGTATGCGGGTCGGTGTTCGGGTTGTTCAGGATCGAGGACACGTGCACGTACCGGCCGCCGATCTGGGCCAGCACGTTGGCGTACTCGTTCTCGGCGCCGATTGCGCTGATCGCCGTAGTGGATTTCGCGGCGGCCGCGTTCGTGGCGCTGGTCCCGCAGCCGGCCACGGCCACCGCCAGCGCGGCTGCCGCACCAGCCAGCATCAGGCCTGTTTTCTTGCGGGGGAGTCTGCGGGCCGCTGCCAGCCCTGCCGTGTTGACCATACGCCGAAACATAGTCTGAGACTGGGTCTCAATGCAAATAAGCCGGTGGAGCAGGCGCGTGCTAGGCGAGAGCATTTGCATAAAAAGATGTGCATGTGTTTATATGAGCTGGTGCGGGGCGGAGTGCGGGCCTACGAGGCGGCGGGAGAGCTGCTCAGGGTCCTGGCCGCCCCGGCCCGGCTGGCGATCGTGGCTGAGCTGGCCCACCAGCCCCGGTTCGTCCACGAGCTGGTCGAGCGGCTGGAGATGAGCCAGCCCCTGGTGTCCCATCACCTGCGGATACTGCGGGGGGCCCGGCTCGTCGGCGTCGAGCGCCGCGGCCGGGAAGCGGTCTACTCCCTGGCCGACCAGCATGTCGGCCACATCGTCGCCGACGCCATCCATCACAGCAGGGAGGAACAGTGACCAGTACCGGGCACGGCACCCATGACGAGCACACGCACGCCCACGGGCCTGGCTGCGGGCACGCCAGCGCCGGTCATGAGGGACACGTGGACTACATCCATGACGGGCACGCGCACGCCGCCCATGAGGGCCACTACGACGAGCATGCCCTGCCCCACGCCGTCCACGAGGGCCACGCCCACGTGCACGGTGACAGCTGCGGGCACGAGGCCGTCGCTCACGGCGACCACGTGGATTACGCCCACGAGGGCCACCGTCACGCTGCTCATGAGGGCCACTACGACGAGCACTAACCTGGGGAAGCGGCGCAGCATCAACTGCCCGAAGGAGGCTCATGCCAGCGCAGGGGACTGATAGTGACCTGCATGGCGTGGTCGAGGACCGGCTGCGCCAGGCGGACCAGCGGTACACGGCCGGACGGCGGGCCATCATCGGCCTGCTGCTCAGCGCCGGGCACCCGGTCAGCATCGGCGACATCGCCGACCGCCTTCCCGGCGTGCCGCGCAGCTCGGCCTACCGCCACCTGACCGACCTGGAAGCCGCCGGGATCGTCCGGCGGGTGACCGCCAACGACGAGTTCACCCGCTTCGAGCTGGCCGAGGACCTTACCGGGCACCACCACCACCTGCTGTGCCTGAGCTGCGGCAAGGTCATCGACATCACCCTCCCCGCCAGCCTGGAACACGACATCGCCGCAGCCATCGGCCAGCTCGCCGGCACCGAGAGTTTCCAGGCCCACAGCCACCGCCTCGACGTCCTCGGCCTGTGTGCCGAGTGCAGGTAACCGGCGCCGGGCCAGACGCCTGTGCCGCGAGGGCCCGCGTGCCCGGCCCGGCCATCCCGCACGGGTGAGGCCGGGCCGGGCTTTCACCGCCGGGGCCGGCGTCCTGCGCTGAGGCCAGGCGGCGCAAGTGCCGCACAGTCGGCGCAGGTCCCGAAGAACTCCCCGATGGGAGTGACCTGGGTGAAGCCATGCTCCGCGCCGGCACCCGCAGCCCATTCATCCAGCACGCGGCCCGGCACCTCCACCGTCCGGCCACACGACCGGCACAGCAGATGATGGTGAGGCTCCCTGCCGCCACAGGCACGGTAGATGCTGTGCCTGTCCCTGGCCCGCAGCACATCGACGGCCCCCGCCTCCACCAGCACATGCAGCGTGCGGTACACCGTGGCCAGGCCGATCCGGTGCCCGGCCGACCTCAGCCGCGCGTGCAGATCCTGGGCGCTGACGAAGATGCCCGCCTCGGCCAGCTCATGCCAGATCGTTTCCTGCTGAACTGTCATCCAGACCACCCCCTGCGCGCCCGCGCGGGGCCCGGTGGCGGCGCCTGCCAGTGCAGGCGTCAGCAGTCGACCAGCTCCGGGCTCTGGTTGAGGATCTGCGCCCGGGGAGACACGAACTCCGCGTAAGCCCCTTCCGGTGCGGCAGGCCCGAACACCGCGACGCGGTGACAGTTCTGGAACGCCAGTCGGACATCGAAATGCCGCTCCAGCGCACCCCGCATCGCGTCACTCGCCATGGCCCGAAGGAGCTGCCCGCGCGCCGCTTCGTCCGGCGGGGGGACCGTGTTGTCGGCGAAGCCCTGGCTGCTGGACGGCAGCCGCCCGGCCAGGCCGCTGATAACCGACCATGCATAGGGCAGCGACGTGCGCACGCACGCCACGAACTCCTCATCGTCTACCTCACCGTTGCTCGCCTGCTCCAGCAGATCCGCCGGGACCGTCAACGACATGCCTGTCATCCCTTCTCGCCAGTCATTTACTGTGCGCCTGTGCCACCCCGCCCTGGGCAGCCCGGGGCGTGGCGACTTGCCGGAACCGCTTGACCACTGCCTGCCACGGCGGCACACTCAGCATGCTTACATGGAAACGGTTTTCAGTCTAGGGAGGATTTGGTGAGAGTCGCGTTCGCCGGCAAGGGAGGCAGCGGCAAGACCACGCTGTCATCCCTGTTCATCCGCCACCTGGCAGGCCAGGGACTGCCCGTGGTCGCGATCGACGCCGACATCAACCAGCACCTCGCCGAGGCCCTCGGCGCGGGCCAGGACCCGCCCGCCCTGGGCGCTCACCTCACCCAGATCAAGGACTACCTGCGCGGCACCAACCCGCGGATCAGCTCCGCAGCCGCCATGGTCAAGACCACCCCACCCGGCCGCGGATCACGCCTGCTGCGCACCGGCGGCGATGATCCGATCCACGGCCTCGCGGTCAGCACACCCTGCGGTGCCCGGCTGATGGCCACCGGCCCATTCAGCGACGACGACATCGGCGTCGCCTGCTACCACTCCAAGACCGGGGCCGTGGAGCTGTACCTCAACCACCTCATCGACTTCCCCGGCGAATACGTCGTAGTGGACTGCACCGCGGGCGCCGAGTCGTTCGCCTCCGGCCTATTCACCCGCTTCGACCTCACCTTCCTCATCGCCGAGCCCACCCGCAAGAGCCTAGGGGTCTACCGGCAGTGGGCCAGCTACGCGGCCGACTACCACGTGCCCATGGCCGTCATCGGCAACAAGACCGAGGGCCAGGAGGACGTGGCTTTCCTCCGGGATCACGCGGGCGGGAACCTGCTCACCTGTTTCCGCCACATCCGCACCCTGCGCGCCATGGAACAGGGCCGCCCGTTCTCCCTCGACGACACCGGCCCGCAGGCCGGTGCCGCGCTTGCCCTGCTACAGCAGGCCGTCGACGCCCAGGTCAAAGACTGGGAAACCTTCACCCGCCAGGCCACGGAATTCCATCTCAAGAACGCCCGGGCCTGGGCGAACGCCGCCACGGGCCAGGACCTGACCGCTCAGGTTGATCCGGAATTCATCATGGACACCCAGCTCGCTAACTCCGCCACCGCCTGGTAAGCGCGTTCCGTCGGCTGTGCCGAGATCGCCCGGCGGAACCGGCGCGGAACGCGGTCACCCGCGAGCGCACGGACCAGTGAGTACTGTTGCTACCTGGCCGGCGCGAGCGCAGGCCGCTGGCAGCGTGCCTGATGGATGTGGCTGCGCCGAGTTGGCTGAGCAGTGGTTGAGCGGCGCCCGGCGCTGGACCTAATCCTTCATTGGGGCAGCTCAGGGGCCCACTTGCGATCTTGCCAGCCAACGCCCTGTAAAACCGTCGGCTTAGCCTACGTTGGTTCGAACCCAACACCTGCCACCATCAAACTCGCAGGTCAGACCCGGTCCGTGGGGCCGGGTCTCGTGCGTTGCGGGAGCGGTCTGGGATAACCGCTCCCTGTGCAGGGTGCCTCGTTGCGGTCCTTGTCTGGGCTGGTCAAGATGCTGTGAGCGCGGGCAGTGGTTGGCGGTACTCGCGCGTCGCTGTCGCGCGTGGTTGAGCAGTGGTTGGGTTCGAGGGTGCAGAGCACGGCAGGATCGTGTCCTGCCTCTCGCAGGGTTGTGGTGAGCCGTCCAGGTGGGCGGTCCGTTGGGTGAGCCTCGTTCACCGGCTGGTTCAGTGCATTCCGCAAGCCCGGCGGCAGCAGCCAGTCGGCGGCGGACGCGGCCCCGATCATGATGAGGTACCAGCAAGGTGTGCTCGGTGGCCAGCAGCCCTCTTCCGGCTGCCATAGCTACCTGCGGGCCGTCTTTCTCAAGCGAGTGGACAGCCGTAATGGGCGGGCGGGGTTGAGTCGTGACTTTCGCTGACAATGCCCGGCGGGAAAAGCACGGCCACTACGCTTAGGGCTATGGCGGAGCTGAGCAAGGCGGACCTGGACGAGCTGGTCGAAGAGGCCATCGCGGATGCCTATGGCGAGGATGAGCAGCTGGCCGGCTTCTACACGATGATCGAGGAAAATCTGGTCCTCCCATTTACGACAATGGTCTTGGGTGTCGAGGTGACCGTGGAAGGTATTGACCTCACCGATTGCGGAATCGCCGCCGTCTGCGTCCGCGGGGTACACCGGCAGCCGATCGCGATCCTCGATCTCCCGCTGCGAGCGCCTTCTCCACCGGGTTCGGAGTGGATCAGGGCCTACGGCCATTGGGCGGGCCGGCGATGAGCGAATACCAGTACTACGAGTTCCTCGCGGTAGATCGTCCGCTGACCACTGCTGAGCAAGCGGAAGTCCGCCAGCTTTCAACGCGGGCCAGGATCACCGCCACCAGCTTCACTAACGAGTACCACTGGGGTGACTTCAAAGGCAGTCCGGACCAGCTGATGGAGCACTACTACGACGCGCATCTGTACTTTGCGAACTGGGGCACTCACCGGATCATGCTCCGGCTGCCGCGCACGCTCCTGGACCCGAAGATCGCCGGACAGTACTGCGTCGATGGCCAGGTGCGCATGGCGACCACGCGCGAGCACGTGATTCTCGACTTGACCAGTGAGGACGAGGCGGGTGAGTGGGTGGAGGATACCGAGGAATCCCTGTCCGCGATCGTCGGTGTCCGCTCCGAACTGGCCGCCGGGGACCTGCGTCCGCTGTATCTGGCATGGCTGTCGGGCTACGGCGTGTGGGAACGCGATGAGGACGCCTTCGGCGAAGAAGACGAGGACGAGATGGAGCCACCGGTCCCGGCCGGCCTGGGATCACTCACTGCTCCGCAACGTGCCCTGGCCGACTTTCTCCGCCTCGACTCTGACCTTCTGGAGGTCGCGGCCGAGACCAGCGCGGCGCTCCCCACGGTGACCGGCGATGCACGCGCGCTGGCCAGGCATATTGCGAAGCTGCGCGTCAGTGACAAGAACAGGCTTCTGACGCTGGTCGCAGAAGACCAGACGGCAAGGGCCCGGATGGAGCTGCTGCGGGGCTTCCGCACAGATACTGATAAACAGCGCGACTCCCGTCCCCGGCGGACCGTCGCCGAACTCCTGGACACCGCCGGGGCACGTCGCCTGCAGCGCGGGCGGTGTATCCCGGTTTCCTTGGCGGTTCCAGAGAATTAGCGACTGGCCGGGTTGAGGAGCCAGTCCTCGGTGAGGGGTGCCTCGGGTGGCCCGTTGAGCATCCAGGCATGGATTGCCTGGATCAGGGGCCCAGGGTTTTTCCTTGAGCGCGGGAAAGCGCGGCTGCTGGTGTAGAGGATTCCGACTGTGGCAGTGTCGGTCTGGAGTGCCCGCAGCAGGATGGGCCTGAAGTCTTTGACGTTCTCGGTGAGCAGCCAGCGTCCCTGAGAGATTGCCCAGGCGAAGACTTCGTCGTCACTCATTGCCCGCAGTTCGCCACGCTCAGCCACAGCGATCACGTCCTGGCCCAGGTCGCGCAGTGCGGCAGCGATGGCGGGGGAGAACATCTCGTCAAGCACCAGGCGGGCGCTGGCCGGATGGCTCATGCGATGAGCTGCCGTTGTACTCGCCATGCTTCCTCGGCGCGGGCCGATGCCTCATCAGCGTCGCTGATCTCGGTATCGATCTCGTCCCGGTAGTCCCCGTAGTAGCTGACGGCTGTGGCGATCCGGCTGGCGTCGACGGCAAACACCTCGGCTGCCGCGTCTAGCGCGGCTGGGCCGCGCTCGTCGACCTCACGGAGAAACTTGATGATTTCCCAGATGTCTGGCCCGTAGGCGAGGGCAGCCCGGCGGCCGGACGGCCCGTCTTTGAAGATCACCCCTGGGTGGTCAGCCATCCGCAGCCCTTCATCGATGAGCCGCTGCGCCAGCGCGGAGGTCGTTGAGCCGGCGGTGGCACCCGCACGGCGCCGCAACCGCGCCAGCAGGGCGGCGTCGAAGCGGATAGAAAGAGGCGTGGTCATGTACTACATTGTAACCTATGCACTACAAAGATTCGAGGCCGGATGGAGGGCACCGAGATGGCCTCTCGTTCACGTGCCTCAACTGCGGGATCGCAGTCGGCTGAGAGTGGTTGAGCCAGCGGACACGCCTGCTCTGGACGGCGGGCACGAGAAACTGGCGCCGGACCCGCCGTGCTGCCGATTGGCGGCCCGGCGATCAGGTGCCAGCAGTCCTGGTCATGGCCGCCAGCCATTATCCGTTGACTCTCACGCGGCTGCCCGCCTGCTGGCCGGGCGGCGGGCGGTCACGGATCTCCGCCCTCATCACAGTCGCTTCTCGCCGACGCATGGGCGCCTGGATCAGGGGACGTGTGCATCAGGGGCTGGGCTACTGAGAAGATGGCGGCGTGGCAGACATGCGACGCCGGAGCCCAGAGCCGCCCCCGGGACCACCCGAGGTCCAGATGAGGCCGGGCATGGCAAGTGAGCTGCTCCGTGAGCTGGCGCCGTTGCTCGCCGAGGAAGGCATCGACGTCGACAACATCGACGTTCCCGACCTGGATACCCTGCAGCAGGCTATGAACCGCGCCATCGAGCGGCAGAACATGATCCGGTTCACCCCGGTCGGGCAAGCACGCGAACTCGCCGCCGTCACCCTGCGGCTAGCGGCCGAGGCAATCGCTGACGGTGACACCCGGCTGGCCGCCGCAATTTTGGGCCAGGCCCAGCCGGAGTCCGCCGACGGTTCCGCGGCCACCGTCGCCGGCTGCATCGGCGTGGCCCTCGGCTTGCTTGACCAGTGGCTGACGGGACACGATCAAAGCGCCCCCGCTGATCTGGGAAAGCTGACACGGCTGCCCCCCGGGCACTGGACCGGCGAGCGCGCCGCCGCCGACGTTGTGACCCTTGCCCGCAAGGGCCGCGCCTTCGACTCCCTGGATGCGCTGATCGCCAGGCAGGGCGGCCAGCACGTGCTCTACGGGAGCGCCCTTGCCCTTGCTGCCGCCCTCCAGGCCTGGTCACGGCACGCCGGCACCCCGCTGCCCGATCTGGCGCGCATGACCATCCGCTGAAGCCCGTACGGTCTCAACCCTGCCCGGCCTTTGGCAATAGCCTCAAGCCGGTGGATTGGCTGAGGAGTGGTTGAGTGTGGTAGCTCAATGGGGTGAAAGTGCCATCTGTCCAGGTCGCAATGAAAATGCGATCTTGTGTGGGAGCGCCCTGTAAAACCGTCGGCTTAGCCTACGTTGGTTCGAACCCAACACCTGCCACTACCTGCGGAAATGGCCCGTGAGCTGGGGATTGCCCGGTATCGCGGGCCGTGGTGCGGTAACTGGATAGGTGGCTCCGCCAGCCTTTCCGCCGGGGACGTGTTGGGGTTTATGCCGCGCTTGGGCGGGGGCGTGGTTCAGTACGGGCGGTCGGGATGTGTCTGGTTGTAGGCCATGATCGCGT
>Ga0335077_10006121_pt1 | contig 14847 bp, 10 predicted proteins | sample Lox_Sample_31_FD_207151 | JGI IMG/M metagenome (GOLD analysis project Ga0335077, IMG submission 207151) | Soil microbial communities from Loxahatchee National Wildlife Refuge, Florida, United States - Lox_Sample_3.1 | ecosystem: Environmental > Terrestrial > Soil > Wetlands | place: USA... | reverse complement strand
CGGGCCTGCCGGCCGAGCTGCTCGCGCGGCGTCCCGATGTCGCCTCGGCCGAAGCGCAGCTCATCGCCGCCAACGCCGACATCCAGGCGGCCAGAGCGACATTTTTCCCCAACATCGAGCTCACGGCAGCGGGCGGCTTCGAGAGCACGACGCTCGAGCATCTGCTCGAGCCCGGCAGCCGCATCTACAGCATCTCGGCGGGAATCACGCAGCCGATCTTTCACGGCGGCGCGCTCCTTGGGCAGTACCAGTTCAGCAAGGCCCGCTATGCCGAGCTGCTCGCCGATTACCACAAGGCGGTCATCTCCGCCTTCGGTAACGTCGAGGATGCGCTGAGCGCCGTGCAGCGCAGCGCCGATCAGCTGCAACGCCAGCAGAACGCCGTGGACGTGGCGCGCCGTGCCTACCAGATGTCGCAGGCGCAGTTTCGTGCCGGCACGGTCAACATTCTGACGGTGCTGAACACCGAGACGGCGCTGTTCAGCGCCGAGGATGCGCTCGCGCAAGTCAAGCTCGCCCATCTGCAGGCGCTCGTGGGCTTATTCAACGCGCTCGGCGGGGGCTGGCAGCGATGACTGGAGGTCCGAGCGTGTCGATCCGCGCAATCCTGGCGAGCCGCACCCGCCTCGTGCTCCTCGTCGCCGGGGTCCTCGTCGTGGCGAGCCTCGTGTGGCTGCTCTCCCCGGGACGCTCCCGGACGCTGGCTGCCTCGCGCCGCGTGCCACCCGCCGTGGCGGTCGACGCCGCGGTGGCCAAGCGCGCCGACGTACCGGTGTACCTCGATGGGCTGGGCACCGTGCAGGCGTTCTACACGGTCAAGATCACCGCTCGCGTCGATGGGGAGCTGCAGAAAGTCGCCTTCGTCGAAGGGCAGATGATGAAGAAGGGCGAGTTGCTGGCCCAGATCGATCCGCGTCCCTATCAGGCCGCGCTCGATCAGGCGCTCGCCACGCGCGCCAAGGATGAAGCGCAGCTCGCCAATGCGGAGCAGGACCTGCAACGCTACGCGATCCTCGCGCCGCAGGAGCTCGCGAGCAAGCAGACGGTCGATACGCAGAAGGCGCTGGTCGCGCAGCTGAACGCGCAGCTCAAGTCCGATCAGGCCGCGATCGAGAATGCACGCACGCAGCTCGGCTACACGAGGATCATCGCGCCGATCGATGGCCGCACGGGCATCCGCCTGGTCGACCCCGGCAACATCGTGCGTGCAACCGATACCACCGGCATCGTCGTGATGACGCAGCTGCAGCCGATCGCCGTCATCTTCACGCTGCCCGAGAAGTCGCTGACTGAGATGGCGCAGGCAATGGCGCGCGGCGCGGTGAGCGTGACTGCAATCGGGCCGAACGGGCACAGCGAGCTCGATCGCGGCACGGCGCAGCTGATCGACAATCAGATCGACCCGACCACGGGCACGATCCGGGTGAAGGCGGTGTTCCCGAACGAGAAGCAGCTGCTCTGGCCCGGTGAGTTCGTGACGGCGCGCGTGCTGGCCCGCACCCAGCGCCAGGCCATCACCATCCCCGCGACGGCACTGCAGCGCGGTCCCGAAGGTATGTTCACCTATGTGATCCGGCGGGACTCCACCGTCGAGCCGCGCCCGCTCACCATCGGACACGAGAGCGACGGGACGGTCGTCGTGGATGCCGGGCTCGAGCCCGGCGAGCAGGTGGTGGTGAGCAATCAGTATCGCCTGCAGCCCGGCGCCCGGGTGCGGGTGAACGGGCCGGCCGTGGCGAAGGATGACTCCGACGGGGGCATCGCGGCGAAGGGAACGGACGGCTCATGAGCTTCTCGACCCCCTTCATTCAGCGCCCGATCGCGACCTCGCTACTCATGGCGGGATTGCTGCTCGTGGGCGTCGTGGCCTTCCCGCTGCTCGCCGTCGCCCCGCTGCCGCAGGTGGACTTCCCCACCATCCAGGTGAGCGCATTCCTGCCCGGCGCGAACGCGGAGACCATCGCCTCCTCAGTGGCCCAGCCGCTCGAGCACCAGTTTGCGCAGATCCCCGGCGTGAGCGAGCTCACCTCCACCAGCGTGCTCAACAGCACGCAGATCACGCTGGTGTTCGATCTGAACCGCAACATCGATGCCGCCGCGCAGGATGTGCAGGCGGCGATCGCCGCGGCCGCCGGGCAGCTGCCGAAGAACCTGCCCGCCCCGCCCAACTACAAGAAGGTCAACCCCGCCGATACGCCCATCCTCATGTACGCCGTGCACTCGGACGTGCTGCCGGTCGAAAAAGTGGAGGATTATGCCGAGACCGTACTCGCGCAGCAGATCTCGCGCATTCCCGGGATCGCACAGGTCAACATCGGCGGCCAGCAGCGCCCGGCCGTCCGCGTGCAGATCGATCCGGCGAGAATCGCAGCCCTCGGCATCCAGCTCGAGGACCTCGCGAGCGTGATCAACATCGCGAGCACGGATGCCCCGAAGGGCTCGATCAACGGCCAGCTGCACAACTTTGCGATCTACGACAACGACCAGCTGCTCGAGGCGGAGCCCTGGAACGATGTGATCGTGGCGTACCGCAACGGCGCGCCGGTGCGCATCCGCGATATCGGTCGGGCTGTCGATGGCCCGGAGAACAACCAGCTGGTCGCTTGGCAGAACGGCAAGCCGGGCGTCATGCTCATGATCTTCAAGCAGCCCGGCGCCAACATCATCGAGACCGTCCAGAAGGTGCGGGAGCTGATGCCGCAGGCGATCGCCTCGGTTCCCCCGTCCGTGAAGCTCGACCTGCTGCTCGATCAGACCACCACTATCAGGGCCTCGGTGCAGGACGTGGAGTACACGCTGCTCATCACGATCGCGCTGGTGGTGCTCGTCATCTTCCTGTTCCTGCGCAATGTGTGGGCGACCGTGATTCCAGGCATCACGGTGCCGCTCGCGCTGTTCGGCACGGCGGCGGCGATGTTCGTGCTCGGCTACAGCCTCGATAACCTCTCACTCATGGCGCTCACCATCGCCGTCGGCTTCGTCGTGGACGATGCGATCGTGATGCTCGAGAACATCTACCGCCACATCGAGGCCGGCATGACGGCGCGCGAGGCGGCGTTGAAAGGTGCAGGGGAGATCGGCTTCACCATCATCTCCATGAGCCTGTCACTCATCGCGGTGTTCATTCCGCTGCTGCTCATGAGCGGCATCGTCGGCCGGCTTTTCCGGGAGTTCGCGATCGTTGTCACCATCACCATCGTGATCTCGGCGTTCGTGGCGCTCACGCTCTCCCCGACCATGTGCGCGCTGTTCCTGCGGGACGAGCGCCACGCCCGCCACGGACGCGCCTACCTCGCCATCGAGCGCTTGTTTGAGCGCTCGCGGGCCGCCTACGCCCGCGGGCTCGACTTCGTGCTGCGTCACCAGGGCGCAACCCTGGCCGTCTTCCTGTGCACCGCCGCCCTCGCCGTGGCGCTGTACGTGATCGAGCCCAAGGGCTTCTTCCCGCAGGAGGACACCGGCATCATCAAGGGCCTGTCGGATGCTCCGCAGGATGTCTCCTTCAAACAGATGGTGAAGCTGCAGCGCCGGCTCACCGACGTGATCAATGCCGATCCGGACGTGGCCGCCTGGGGCACGGCGATCGGTACGGGCCGGCCGGTCAACACCGGCTTCACCATCCTCAACCTGAAGCCCCGGAGCGAGCGCCAGGCCAACGCCGATCAGATCATCGAGCGGCTACGCAAGAAGATCGCGCAGGTGCCCGGGATCACCCTCTTCCTGCAGGCACAGCAGGACGTGAGCATGGGCGGCCGCACCACGCGCACGCAGTATCAGTACGCCCTGCAGGACACGGACCTCGCCGAGCTCAACGCCTGGGCGCCGAAGATGCTGGCGGCCCTGGAGAAGCTTCCCGAGCTGCGCGATGTGGCCACCGACCAGCAGACCAACAGCACGCAGCTGTCGGTGATGATCGATCGCGATGCGGCGGCGCGCTTCGGCATCCAGCCGGCGGACATCGACGCGACGCTCTACGATGCCTTCGGCCAGCGCGAGGTGACGCAGTACTTCACCCAGCTCAACAGCTACCACGTCGTGCTCGAGGTGCTGCCGCAGCTGCAAAGCGATCCCAACACGATCGACCTGCTTTACATCCGCTCACCGCTCACGGGACAAATGGTGCCGCTCTCCGAGCTGGTGCACTTCGACACACAGCACGTGACCGCGCTCTCGATCAATCACCAGGGGCAGTTCCCGGCGGTGACGCTGTCATTCAATCTGGCCCCGGGGGTGGCGCTCGGGCAGGCAGTGGATGCAATCAACCGTACCGAGGCGACCATCCATCTGCCCGCAGGTATCAAGGGCTCCTTCCAGGGCACGGCGCAGGCCTTCCAGGATTCGCTGCGCTCCGAGCCCTACCTCATCCTGGCGGCGGTGCTGGTGGTCTACATCATCTTGGGAATGCTCTACGAGAGCTATATCCACCCGCTCACGATCCTCTCCACGATTCCCTCGGCGGGCGTGGGGGCGCTGCTCATGCTGATGGCGTTCCATTTCGAGCTGTCGGTGATCGCGCTCGTCGGCATCATCCTGCTCATCGGCATCGTCAAGAAGAACGGCATCATGATGGTGGACTTCGCGCTGCAGGCCGAGCGCGAGCAGCATCTCGAGCCCATCGAGTCGATCCGCCAGGCCTGCCTGCTGCGCTTCCGGCCCATCATGATGACCACCATGGCGGCGCTGCTCGGAGCGCTGCCTCTCATGCTGGTCCGCGGCACCGGCTCGGAAATGCGCCAGCCCCTTGGCTACTGCATGGTGGGCGGACTGCTGCTGAGTCAGTCGCTGACGCTGTTCACGACGCCCGTGATCTATCTCTATCTCGATCGGCTCAACAATCGCCTGATGTCGCGGTGGCGCGCAGCGCCGCAGCCGGCGATCCCCGCCGCGTCGCCGGCGCTGGCGGGCAACCTCGAGAGCCTGCGCTCCCGCTGGGCCATGCCGCCCCCACCGGAAGATTCCGCATGAAGATACTGCTCGTCGAGGACAACGAGAGGGTTAGGAAGTTCGTCTCGAAGGGCTTGGAGGAGGCCGGACACACGGTGGATGTGGCGGACAACGGGCGCGACGGCCTGTTCCTCGCGGCGAGCGAGCGCTACGAGGTAATCGTCATGGATCGCATGCTGCCCGGCGACATCGACGGGCTCGCCATCATCGAGGCGCTGCGCAAGGCGGGCCATCGCACGCCGATTCTGATCTTGAGCGCGCTCAGTGACGTGGACGAGCGCATCAAGGGCCTGCGCAGCGGCGGCGATGACTATCTCACCAAGCCGTTCGCCTTCGGCGAGCTGCTCGCGCGGCTCGATGCGCTGACTCGGCGTGCCCAGGGCGATGGGGCGCAGACGGCGCTGCAGGTCGATGACTTGCGCATGGATCTGCTCGGTCGCAAGGTCGTGCGCGGCGACCGTACCATCGCCTTGCAGCCCCGCGAGTTCAAGCTGCTCGAATACCTGATGCGCCACGCGGGCCAGGTGGTCACCCGCACCATGCTGCTCGAGAATGTGTGGGACTATCACTTCGACCCGCAGACCAACGTGGTCGACGTGCACATCAGCAAGCTGCGGCAGAAGATCGATGCCGAGTTCGAGCGGCCGTTGCTCAAGACCGTGCGCAACGCCGGGTATATGATCAGTGCGGAGCCGCGCTAGGCCTCGCGGGATGCACCGGCAGCCATCCACGGGTCCAGCATGAGCGGTCTGTCCACACCATTGCCGGAACTTGCGGGAGGCGCGCATGCGCGCAGCGGCCTCGGGTGGCCACACGTGGCAAGGGTGATCCGCTCCTCGGCGGTCGCGCTCGCGCTTGGCTACGTGCTCTTCGGCTGCGCCGCGCTGGTGCTCTTCGCCGCACCCCTGCGCTATGCGTGGCAAGCGAGCGTCGAGGACTTCCGTATCCAGGTGCTGCGCGAGGACAGCCAGCGCTTCGAGGAGGTATTCCGCCTGCGTGGTGCGGACGGGCTCGCCGCCTTCATCGGCGAGCGCGTCGGCATGCAGATCGCCGGTGAGCGCATCCTGCTGCTCGCGGATGCGCACCTGAAGCGGCTTGCCGGCAATCTGCCCGCGTGGCCCGCGGGTGTGCCCGCGCAGCCGGGAACCTATACCGTCCCCGTGATGCTCGGCGGACAGCGCGCGATGTCGACGCTGGTGCGCACCACGCTGCCGGGTGGTTACAACCTGCTGGTCGGGCGCAACGTGGAGCGCTTCGCGCCGATCGAGCACTGGTTCTGGGTCGGTCTCGCAGGCGCGCTCGCAGTGCTATCGGTCGCCGGCGTCCTGGGCGCTTTGCTGATCCGGCGAGCGCTGCTCACGCGCATCCACAGCATCCAGCAGACGGCAGCGGCGATCATGCAGGGTGATCTGAGTCATCGCTTGCCGGCGCGCCGCCGTGGCGATGAGCTCGACACGCTCGCCCAGACCATCAATCGCATGCTCGAGCAGATCGAGCAGCTGGTGCACGGCATCGCGAACGTCTCGAATTCCATCGCGCATGATCTGCGCACACCGCTTGCCGAGCTGCGCTCGCGCCTCGAGGAGCTCTCGCTCACGCGCCCGGCGCCTCCCGAGACCTTCGCCGAGATCGATGCGGCGGTGAGCGATGTGGACAGCGTCATCCGCATGTTCAACGCGCTGCTGCGGCTCGCCGAGATCGACGCCGGCATGCGCCGCTCGGAGTTCGTGGAAGTGGACGCGGCGGATCTCGCCGCCAAGGCCGTCGAGTTCTACCTGCCGGCCGCGGAGCTCAAGAATCTGAGCCTGAGCTTTCGCGAGCGCGGCGCGATGCTCCTGCGCGGTGACCGACTACTGCTCGCACAGGCGATCAACAACCTGATCGACAACGCCCTCAAGTATGTGCCCGAGGGGGGCACCATCCGGGTGGAGGTACAGCGCGGCAGTGGCGACGCGATTGCCATTGCGGTGCTCGACAATGGTCCCGGCATCCCCGATGCCGAGAAGCCGAAAGCCGCGCAGCGTTTCTATCGCGGCGATTCCAGCCGCGGCACGCCCGGCGTTGGCCTGGGCCTGAGCCTCGTCGAGGCGATCGCGAAGCTGCATGGTGGGGCACTCGCGCTCGCCGACAATCATCCTGGGCTCAGCGCACAGATGACGCTCGGGGGCGGCACGCCGGAGGCCGAACCGCGCGTTGCGAGCGGACGCGCCGTTGCAGTGTCCGCGACACCCACGGCAACGGCCTTCGATAGGGTCACCTCATGAGCGAGCCGCGGGCCACACGACCCCACATGCCGGGATACGGGCTGCCCGAGGGAGACGAGGGACTCATGCCATGGTCCTGGGCGGAGCAGCGCCTGAGCAACGGTCACAACTACTGGCTCGCAACCACGCGTCCGGACGGTCGCCCGCATCTCATGGTCGTCTGGGGACTGTGGCATCAGGGCACCTTCTATTTCAGCACCGGCCGGCACTCGCGCAAGGCGCGCAATCTGCAGGTGAACGCGCACTGCGTATTCGCGGTGGAGCACGAGGCCGAAGCGGTGATCGTCGAAGGCGCAGCGCGCGAAGTCGCCGACGTCCGGTTGCGCAAGCAACTGCTGTCGCTCTTCGAGGCGAAATACAATTACGATATGTCCTCCATGGAGGAGGATGTCCTCGCCATGAAGGAGCCGATCTATGCCGTCGACCCGGCGCGGGCATTCGGTCTCGACGAGAAGACCACGCTCAGCACCGCTACGCGCTGGCGCTTCGAACGCTCATGAGGAATAGACGCTCGCCGCCGTTCGCGCTCTTCACGGCCGCCGCGCGCTACGCGCTCGTGCTTGCGGCATGCCTGTGCGTGGCGCCGAGTCGCGCCTCGGACGTGTGCGACCGCGCCTGTCTGCAGGGCATGGTCGATCGCTACCTGAGCGCGATGATCGCGCACGACCCGAATCAACTGCCGCTCTCGCGCAACGTGCGCTTCACCGAGAACGGCCAGGAGCTGCGCATCGGTGATGGACTGTGGGGCACGGCGAGCGCATCCGGCAAGTACAAGCTCTACGTCGTGGACACCGATGCGGAGCAGGTCGGATTCTTCGGCACGCTGTTCGAGGGCGACAATCCGATCCTGCTCGCGTTGCGGCTGCGGATCGAGTACGGGCTGATCAGCGAGATCGAGACGATCGTCGCGCGGGGCGGCACCGGCAACCTGCCGGCACCGGGTAAGTCGGTGGAGGAGCGCGGCGCGCCGCGTGCGCAGTTCCTGCGCAGCGTTCCCGAGCGCAAGCGCATGTCGCGCGCCGATCTCGTGCGCGTGGCCGACTCCTATTTCACCGGCCTGGGCGGCAACACGGGGCACAACACGGCACCCTTCGCACGCACCTGCAATCGCTTGGAGAACGGCATCCAGACCACCAACAACCCGACGCTGCGGCCCGGCAGCCCCTACAACGTCGTGGCGCTCGATTGCGAGGCACAACAGAAGAGCGGCTTCTATTCCTTCGTCACCGAGATCCGCAACCGCCGCTATCCCATCGTGGATCGGCAACGCGGCCTTGCGCTTGCCTTCGCCTTCTTCGAGCACGCCGGCCGCCTCAAGGAGATTCATCTCACCGACGGCCGGACGGTGCCGGCGCCGTTCCGCTCACCGCTCACCTTTCAGATCGCCGAGCTGTTCCAGATCGATGACGGCAAGATCGACCAGATAGAGGCCGTGCTGAACACGGTGCCTTACGGCATGCGCTCGGCCGTGTGGGACGCGCATTGAGCCGCGCGCGCGCGGCCACGCCGTGAAGCTGCTCCCCAGAGCATTGCTGGATGATCTCGCGACGCAGGCGCGCGCGAGTCCGCGCAGCCGCGCGCACTACAACATCCATGCCTCCGCCGATGACCCCGTGCAGCGCTTTCTGGTCGTCGCGCTCCGCAACTCATACTTCAGGCCGCACCGCCATCTGACGAAGACGGAGCTCGCAGTCGTGCTGCGCGGCGCCTTCGACGTGCTCACCTTCGATGAGGCCGGCGCCGCGACGGCGCGCTACTGTGTCGGCGAGAGCTCACCCGAGCTCGCGTTCGAAGTGCCGCGCGCGATCTGGCACACGCTCATCGCCCGCAGCGACGGCTCAGCCTTCCTGGAGATCAAGGAAGGACCGTACGACCCGCGCTCCGCGGTGGAGTTTGCGCCGTGGGCGCCGCCCGAGGGCGATGCTTCGGTAGCTCAATTTCTCGAGCGCCTGCGCAGCGTCGCTCCGGGCAGCGGCACGACATGAGCGATCAAGCCGCCGGCTTGCAACGGCGCAGTGCAGGCGCGTAGCCTCGGACATACGAGCGCGAGAGCCTTCGGCAGCCGCGCAAAGGGGACATCATGCGAGCATTCGCCTCACGGGTGTGGGCCGTAGCAGCGTGCACGCTGCTCGTCACGGGACCGAGCTTTGAGCGGGCTGCCACCGCCGCTGGCGGCGGGTCGTGCAATCGGGCGTGCCTCGATCATCAGGTCGACGACTACTTCGCCGCGCTCGTGGCACACGATCCCGGCAGGCTGCCGCTCGCACCCGGTGTGAAATTCGTGGAGAACACGGTGCCGATGCATCCGGGCGAGGGTCTATGGAAGACCGCGAGCGCGGCGCCGACCAGCTTCAAGATCTACGTGCCCGATCCGACCGCTCAGCAGGTCGGCTTCATCGGCGTCATGCAGGAGAGCGGCAAGCCGGTCGAAATCGCGCTGCGCCTGAAGCTTGCGAACGGTAAGATCACCGAGATCGAGCATCTGGTCGCGCGCAATCTGCGCGACAGCAGCCTGGCGAACCTCGAGACGCCGCGCCCGGGGCTGCTCGCGAAAGTACCCACGGCCGAGCGCAGCACACGGGAGCAGCTGCTCAAGATCGGCGCTTCTTACTACGACGCGCTGGTCGGGGGCAACGGCAGCGCGGCGCCGTTCGCCGACGATTGCGCGCGGCGCGAGAACGGCATGCAGACTTCCTCTAACAAGACCCCGCCCAAGGAAACGCCGATCAGCAATGCGGGTGCCGCCTCCGGGTCCATGGCAAAGCTCGGTGCGCTCGGCTGCGCCGCGCAGATCAACACCCACGTGTTCGACTACATCAAGCGCATCGAGCCGCGCCGCGTCTGGATCGCGGATGTCGAGACCGGCCTGGTTTTCGGCTTGTCGCAGTTCCGCCAGCCGATGCAGGAGAACAGCGTCAAGATCGTCGGCGTGCCGGGTATCGACAGCGTGCCCATGAACTTCAAGCCCTTCGATCTGCCGGCGGCGCACATCTTCAAAGTGCGCGACGGCAAGATCCACCAGATCGAGGCGCTGGGAACGGTCCTGCCCTATGACTCCAAGACCGGCTGGGAGTGATCAGAAGCGGCGTTGCTCGAGCGGCGGTGGCGTGTACTGATATAGCCAGGTCTCGGTGAGCGGCTGGCCGTCCATCGCCAGGTACAACCGCAGGTTGATGGGCTCAGTGCTCTCGTCGGGCACGAGATCGAACATGGCGCGCCAGCCATCGATCGGATGCAGCGGTCGTGCGGAGGTAATCTCGATGCGCCCGCGGGAAGCCGAGATGACCGGTTGCACGTGCGCGCCCTCCATGAGCAACGACAGATCCCCGCCCACGAAATCCACCACGAAGCGCCACGAGAAGTGCGTGCGCTTCTGTCCGACGATGCCGCCGATGCCCGTGCGCGTCGCACGCGTCTGGGCGAGCTTCGGGGACACCGGATTCTGGCGGCACCAGTAGAGCCGGTAGCCGAACAGCAGCTCCTGGCCGCGCTGCGGCTTCTCGGCGGGATTCCAAAATGCCACGACGTTGTCCATGGTCTCGTCGCGGGTCGGAATCTCGACCAACATCACGGCGCCCTTGCCCCAGCTGCTCTTCGGCTCCACCCATACCGAGGGCCGCTTGTCGTAGAACACGCCATCGTCCTCGTACTGCGCGAAGCTGCGCTCGCGCTGCATGAGGCCGAAGCCGCGCGGACCATCGTCGACGAAGGTATTGACGCGCACGGTGTTCGGATTGACGAGCGGCCGCCAGATCCATTCCCCGGCACCCGTGCAGATCTGCAAGCCGTCCGAGTCGTGAATCTCGGGCCGCCAATCCTCCGAGATGCCTTTCTGGTTCTTGCCGACGAAAAACATGCTGGTGCCCGGTGCGATGCCGATGCGCTCGATCTGCTTGCGCGGATAGAGCGCCGCATCGATATCCATGAGCAAGGTCGCATCGACATCGATCACGAAGCGGTAGGCGCCCGCCACGCTCACCGAATCGAGCAGTGCGTACACCGTCAGCCGGCTCGACTCCTTCGCCGGGCGCTCGAGGAAGAATTCCGTGAAGTCGGGAAACTCCTCGGCCACCGGCAAGCCGGTGTCGATCGCGAGCCCGCGGTGGGACATGCCGTACTGCAGATCCCCATCCACCGCGCGGAAATACGAGGCGCCCTGGAACACAACGCAGTCGCGCACCCAGTCCGTGTGAAAGTAGATGCGAAAGCCGCCGAAACCGAGATTGGGCGGCAGTGAGTTCGCGCGCACGCCGGCGCGGCTGTAGTCGAACATCGCGGGGTCGTAGGCCAGCTGCTGTGCCTGGCCGTCCTCGACCATGTACATGCGCACGGGCTTCTTGACGCGAAAGCCGAGATGCGCGAAGCGCACCTCATAGCGCAGTCCCGCCCCGGCCCACAGCGAATGGTCGTCGCGAAAGCGAATGGCTTGCCAATGATCCCAATCGAGCCGCTCGATCTCAGGAGGCAACCGCTCGGGAGGCGGCTTGTAGGCTGAGGCCGCGAGCGTCCGGGCATATCCCTTGAGGCGCGCATAATCGAAAGGCTGCGCGGCGCCGAGCCGCTTGAGCTCGTGCGGAGCCGCCTCGGCACGCACCCCGAGCCAGGGCGGAGTCGTCGCTGCCGAGAGTCCCGCAAGCGTCGCTTGCAGAAATCGCCGTCTGGACATCGGTCATCCTTCAAGTCCGCACCGCAAGTGCGGCAACGGCTGCGGACAGTAGCGTGCGGCGGCGCGTCTTCCAAGAGGAAGTCGCGCCCAAGGCGCAGTGAGTGAGTCTTACATGCCCGCTGCGGCGAGCGGAAGGCAGGGCTTCAGCGACGGCTGGCGATGTCGTGCGCGTTGAGATTCGCGGAGTGTCCGCCCCACTGCGAGCTGGTGAAGTTCACGAGCGCCGCGACCTCCGAATCGGTGAGCCCGTGACCGAAGGGCAGCATCTGAATGTGCCCGAGCGGTGTCCCCATGCTCGATCCGTACAGCACCACCTGCGTGAGATTCACGGCCTGCGGATCCGCGATGGAACGTGCACCCTGCAGGTTTTCGTAGGGATTCTGGCCGGCGCTGCCATCCAGGCGATGGCAGTTGGCGCACTCGCGCGCATATACCTGGCGGCCGTAGGCAAGATCGACCTCGGCACCACTCGCGGGAGCGGAGGCCGCGACCGCCGCCACCGGCTTCACGGAGCGCAGATAGGCCACCATCGCGCGGATATCATCCTGGGGCAGATGACGCAGACTGTTTGAGACCACCTCGGCCATCGGCCCCGAGGCAGGCCCATGGCCGGCCGCGAGGCCCGTGGAGAGATACGACACGAGGGCGTCATCGGTCCAGCCGCCGATACCAGACTCCTTGTCGGAGCTGATGTCGTACGCATGCCATTTCTGGGTGATCGCACCGCCATAGGCCTGCGAGCTCTTGAGCCCCTGCAGTAAGTTCCGCGAGGTATGGCACTCGCCGCAGTGTCCGAGGCCCTCCACCAGATACTTGCCCCGATTCCACTCGGGCGACTGCGTCGAGTCGGCCACGAAGCGACGGTTGGAGTTGAAGAGCCAGCTCCAGTAAGCCATCAGGAAGCGCTGGTCGTACGGGAACCGCATTGAGTTCGGCGGCGGCACGTTGTGCACCGGCGGCAAGCTGAAGAGGTACGCCTTGATGGCCAGCGCATCCTCATCGCTTAGCAGCGTGAACGAGGCATAGGGAAACGCCGGATACAGATGCACGCCGCCCTTGCCGATGCCGAGCTGCAGCGCCGCCCGGAAATCGTCATCGCTCCAGCTGCCGATGCCCGTTTCCTTGTCCGGAGTGATGTTCGGCGAGTACAGCTTGCCCATGTTGCCGAGATCGAACTCGCGCCCCCCCGAGAAGGGCACCTGGCCCGGGGCGCTGTGGCAGCTTACGCAGTCGGCGGCCTGCACGAGGTACTCGCCGCGCTTGACCATCTCGGGCGTGGCGGCAACGTCGGGATGGTGCGCCACACCCATGGAAAAGGCGCGCCATGTGATCGCGATGCCAACGAGAACAATGACGATCGGAATCCAGATCCACCGTTTCATGGTCACCCCGTGAGCAGCGCGGCCGGCCGCGTTGATGACTTGTCAAAATGAGCCTGAGGCCGCTGCTACGGCAGTGTAGCCGCGCGGTTCGCGAAAATGAAGGTAGGGGCGCAGGCCGCCGGGGAGGCGCGGCCGCGGCGTATCTAGCGCGAAGTGAAGGCGCGCGCGGCGCGGGCGCTCACAGGCGCCTCCGCGGCGGCGTGCGGGCCGGAGGGCTGCGAGGGCTGGCTCGCCCCGCGCCCGAGAGAAGCAGCGGCCTCGGAGGCTGTCCCATCGAGCTGGTAGCGAGCCACCGTCGCTGCGAGAGCACGTACCTGCTGCAAGATCGACTCACTCGCGGCGGCCGCCTCCTCCACGAGTGCTGCGTTCTGCTGCGTCACCTGCTCCATCTGCACGACCACGCGGTTGACCTGGTCGATTCCCGAGGATTGCTCACGGCTCGCGACCGCGATGTCCGCGACGATGCCGGTGACCTTCTTGATGGCGGCGACGATGGCCTGCAGCGTCCGTCCGGACTCATCGACCAGGCGGCTGCCCTCGCCCACCCGCGCGACGCTGTCCTGGATCAGAGCCTTGATCTCCTTGGCGGCGGTGGCGCTGCGTCCGGCGAGGCTTCGGACCTCGCTTGCGACCACGGCAAAGCCGCGACCCTGCTCGCCGGCCCGCGCTGCTTCCACGGCGGCATTGAGCGCGAGCAGATTGGTCTGGAAGGCGATCGCATCGATCACGCCGATGATATCGGCGATCTTCGCAGAAGCAGTGTTGATGCCGGTCATGGCCGTCACCGCTGCGCCGACCACGGCGCCGCCCCGCTCTGCCTGCTCACAGGCATCGATCGCAAGCTCATTGGCTTGTGCCGCGTTCTCCGCCGCATGCTTGACCGAGCTCGCCATCTCCTCCATCGAGGAGGCGGCCTCCTCGAGGCTCGAGGCCTGCGCATCGGTGCGCTGCGAGAGATTGGCATTGCCCGCGGAGATCTCCTCGGCGCCCTTGTGGACCTCGCGCGTCGCCTGCTTGATCTGCTGCATCAGGGCGACCATCACCTCGATGAGCGAGTTGACGGCCTCGGAGAGCGCCGCGATCTCCTCGGTCTTGCCCGTGACGGGGACGCGTCTCGTGAGATCGCCGCGCGCAGCCGCGCTCACCACCCCCTGCGCTTCGCGCACCGCGCTCTGCAGCTCGCTCGAGAAGCGCACTTGCGCGGTCACGTCGCTCGCGTACTGCACGATCTTGAATGGCTTGCCCTCGGCATCGAGGATCGGGTTGTAGCTCGCCTGCATCCAAAGCTCGCGCCCGCCCTTGGCGATGCGCCGGTACTGGCCCGCATCGTACTCGCCGCGGGCGAGCTTGGCCCACAACGCACGTTGCGCCGGCGAATCGCGCTCCGCAGCATCGACGAACATGCTGTGATGGCGGCCGCGCAGCTCTTCGAGCGTGTAGCCGATGATGTCGATGAAGTTCGGGTTGGCGGTGCGGATGGTGCCGTCCAGATCGAACTCGACCACTCCTTGCGCCTTGCTGATTGCGGCCAGCTGTCCGAGGCCGTCTGCGAGCTTCATCATCTGCTCGGTGATGTCGACCGTGTGCTTGA
>Ga0335077_10006120_pt1 | contig 14848 bp, 8 predicted proteins | sample Lox_Sample_31_FD_207151 | JGI IMG/M metagenome (GOLD analysis project Ga0335077, IMG submission 207151) | Soil microbial communities from Loxahatchee National Wildlife Refuge, Florida, United States - Lox_Sample_3.1 | ecosystem: Environmental > Terrestrial > Soil > Wetlands | place: USA: Florida... | reverse complement strand
AAGGTAGCCCTGAGGCTTGCCGAAATCGCCGAGGCCGATGGCCACATAATCGATGCTGCGGAGCTTTGCAAGATTGTCGATAAACGATTCGCAAATTTTGCGCGCTGTCTGCGGCGTGAACTGGAGGTCGGAAGGAGGATCCCGGCGAAGAATGATTCCGTTAATGGGCTCCATGACATAGAAAGGAGCGCCCAGCACGGAATCGTCGTCGCAATACAGTAAGACTTTTGGCGCCGGCGGATAGGCCGCGTGAAGTTTGGACAGCACTCGGAATTCGCGGCCCATGTCATGCGCGGACTTGACCTTGCTGCCAAAGGGAGGCCGTCGCAGAACCATTCGTTGGTCACCGAGCTGGACGGCATACGTCAAATTGGAATGGCCGCTGGGATACTGCTGGACGATGAACGGTTCGGCTTCACCAGAAAAATGCGAACGCAGAAACGGTTCGAGTTTGCCCAGATCGAGTTCCTCCCCTGGGCGAATGGCACTCGGTTTGTCGATAAAGGCCGCCATCGTAGTGTTTCGCTTCTCCCTTCTTGCCTCACCGCTACCGATAGGTTAGCAATGAATCTCCGTCCAAATGAGGAAACGAGTTAAAGGAACTGAGCGTAAGACGATCCCTGGAAAAAAGGAACTCGCTGAACGCACAGTTTCGGGACATCCAAACCATTTGCAGAGTGTTGCGCGCTGAAAGATGCAAAGCCAACTGGACGACCACGGCAATAGGCCCGCCGGAAGTAAAAATCGCCACGGTCTCACCCTTTTGAGAGCCGGCCAAGGAGTTTGTCAAACCACGATTCACCCGAGCGCAGAAGTCCATCCAAGATTCCACGTTTCCCAGTGAAATTTCTCCATTGACCCACAGAGAGGTTACAGCCTCAAACACGCGCTGGAAATTGATGCGTTTCTCGGACTCGCTGCCGGCGCGTTGCATGGCTTCGTGCCATTCGCGGATCTCTGGGTTTTGCGCGAGGAGTTGAGGGAGGCTTTGCGCGAGCACCGCATCGCCTTGAAATTCGTCGAATTCACGCAGGAGGATTGGCTCGGCAAACGGCAACCCGTTCTTGCGATAGGTTTCTTCCACAAGCTGCGCAGTGCGGAGATGGCGCATAGCTGGCCCAACGCACACGCGATGAAACACCATTTTGCGCCGCGCCCAATACTCTCCCAGAAGATGTGCTTGTGTTTCCCCTACTCTGGAGAGCTGGTCGTAATTTGAAGACAGAAACGAAGCCTGCGCGTGGCGAATGAGAAATAGACGACCCATGGCTCACGCGAAGGAATTGCGATCGAAAGGTAACGGCCACGCCGAGCTGCACTTCTGGCAGGGATTGCTGAAACAATGGACCCACCGCACGTCAGGCAACCGCATGCTGTTCTTTGTTGAAATCGGCGAAGTTCTTGCCCTGCTCGGCAAGTTGTTTGAGCAAAGGCGCAGGCTCCCAGATCTCGCCATGCTCGCTTTGAAACTCCAGAACTCGGTCATAAACCTTCTTCAGCCCTACCGTGTCGGCATACCACATCGGGCCGCCTCGATAAGCCGGGAATCCGTAGCCGTTGATGTAGATGATGTCGATGTCGACGGCCCGGAGTGCGTAACCTTCTTCGAGGACGCGCGCCCCCTCATTCACCAGCGCATAAATGCAGCGCTCCACGATCTCTTCACGCGAAATTCGCCGCTGAGAGATTCCCCGCTCGGCGGCCCACTTCTTCACCAACTCGGCCACGGCCGGATCGGGAATCGCGGTGCGGTTTTCATCATACTTATACCAACCGGCGCTGGTCTTTTGGCCGAAACGTCCCAGTTCGCAGAGTTGGTCGGCCGCGAATGGTTGCCGAACGCCCGGCTTTTCGAGATGCCGGTATTCCTTGCGGATGCGCCAGCCGACATCCAGACCCGCAAGGTCTCCGACAGCAAGTGGACCCATGGCCATGCCGAAATCGGTCATGGCATCGTCCACTTCTTCGACGCTCGCGCCTTCTTCGACAAGGAAGACAGATTCGCGCATATAAGGGCCAAACATGCGATTGCCAACAAAACCGCGGCAATTTCCAACCAACACGCCGATCTTGCCGAGTTTCTTGGAAAGCTGCATACAGGTAGCAATAACTTCTTTATTTGTCGCCCTCCCGCGGACTATCTCGAGCAGGCGCATCACGTTCGCTGGACTGAAAAAATGCGTTCCGATTACAAATTGCGGACGTGACGTGGCGGAAGCGATTTCGTCGATGTTCAACGTGGAAGTATTGGAGGCTAGAATGGCGCCGCTCTTGCAGATCTTGTCGAGTTGGCTGAAGACTTCTTTCTTCAGTGTCATACCCTCAAACACGGCTTCGATCACCAAATCCACACTGGAAAAATCATCAAAGCTGAGCGTAGGCTGAATCAGTTTTAGGCGCTCGTTGACAACTTCCTGCGTAAAGCGCCCTCGTTTCAGAGAATTCGCATAGTTCTTTTCGATATTGGCCATGCCGCGATCAAGGGCGGCTTGGTCGACTTCTTTCAACAGAACCGGAATGCCCGCGTTGGCCAGCACCATGGCGATCCCGCCGCCCATGGTTCCCGCTCCCACGACACCGGCGGTCTTGACCGGAATCAGCGGAGTTTCTTTGGGTATGTCGGGTATCTTCGCAACTTCGCGTTCGCCGAAGAAAACGTGAATGAGCGCCTTGGACTGCGGCGAGAACAGGCACTCAGTGAACAGCCTCCGCTCGACCTTGCAGCCTTCTTCGAAGGGCATCTTCGTTGCGGCCTCGATGGCATCAATGGCCGCGAGAGGCGCCATCATTCCGCGCTGTTTCTTTCGAGCGTTTTCGCGCGCCAAGCGAAAAACGGTTGCGTTTTGCTCCGGCGTACTAAGTTTGCCGTTGCGTTCGCGAGTCTTTGGAGCAGGTTTGCCGGCAACCTCCTGAGCAAACGCAATCGCGCCTGCCAGCAAGTCGCCTTCAATCAACTTATCGACAATGCCACATTCGAGGGCCTGCTCAGCGCTAATGGGATTTCCTTCCGCGCACATCTCGACAGCTTTTGTGACTCCCGCGAGCCGCGGCAGCCGTTGCGTTCCCGCCGCGCCGGGAATGATGCCAAGTTTCACCTCGGGCTGCCCGACCTTTGCGCCGCGAACTGCAACGCGGTAATGGCCAGACATCGCAACTTCCAAGCCGCCGCCAAAGGCCGTGCCGTGAATCGCCATAACAACTGGCTTGCTACAATCCTCAATTTTGAGAAGTAATGGAAGATGACCTTCGCCCCGCGGTTTGCCGGAAGTCATTTTCCCGAATTCCTTGATATCAGCGCCGGCAATGAAAGTATTCCCGCTGCCAATGAAGACAGCAGCCTTCAAGCTGGCGTCGCTTTGTAATTGATCGATTGCGTCGGAAATCCCTTCAGGAACTCCCGGACTCAAGGCATTCACTGGAGGATTGTGGATGGTGATGATTCCGACGTCGCCGGATTTCGTGAATTGAACCAGATCGCTCATGAATCAGATCCTCGTAGAAGGAATTCGTTACGCCCTCTGCGCAGAAACAGCCGGTGCATCAATCACCAAGCGAGCGAGCCGCTCGCGATGAAAAGTCGCGTCACCCAAGGCCGTCTCGGAAGCTTTGGCACGCCGATAATAAAGATGGATGTCATTTTCCCATGTGAATCCCATGCCGCCGTGGACCTGGATTCCGCGGTTACCGACCGTGCGGCTGGCATCGCTGGCATACATCTTAGCAATAGAAGCGGCGGATGCTGCATCAGGCGTGTTCTCCTGGAGCGCCCAGGCTGCGTAATAAGCTGCGGAGCGCGCACTCTCTGTTTCGAGATACATGTCCGCGCACTGATGTTGCACCGCCTGGAACATGCCGATAGGTTTGCCGAATTGTTTGCGCGTTTTCGCATATTCGACAGTGAGGTCGAGGGTGCGCTGCATTCCGCCGACCATTTCGGCAGCCAAAGCGGCAGTAGCTACATCCAAGGCTCTAGAAAGTCCCGATGTTTCGCTAAGTTTCTCCCCGGGTGCGTCCTGAAATTGCACAGAATAGATCTTGCGGGTCTGGTCCATCCCGAGCATCGGCTCGACTCGAACGCCAGGGGCTCTCGATTCGACGAGAAAAACGCCGTTCCGTGCAACGACGAGAATCCAATCTGCTATGACAGCGTCCGGGACGAACAGCTTCTCGCCATTCAGCTTTCCATTCACAGCAGCCATCTGAATGTCCGTTGGGTCCCAACTCCCTGCGGCCTCGGGGATCGCGACTGTTGCGCGCGCCTCGCCACGGCAGATCGGTGTCAGGTACTTCTTCTTTTGCTCGGTGGATGCGACGTCAAGTAATACGCTCCCCGCGAGCGCCACCGTGGAAAAGAGCGGCCCCGGTAGCAACGCGCGGCCCGCTTCCTCCATCAGCACAATCAGTTCGAGGGTTCCAAGGCCAACCCCGCCAAATTCTTCTGGGAAAATAATTCCTGTGTAACCTTGTTCGACGAGTTTGGCCCACAGGTCTCGATCGAAGGAAGTGTCCGTCTCCAGCAATCGGCGGACCTCTGCCATGGAGCACTCGCCCGCAAAAAACTTTCGGGCGCTTTCCTTGAGGAATTCCTGGCTCTCGTTCAGTCCAAATTCCATGGTCGGTTTCCTCAGTAGCTCCGGGGAAGGCCCAGAACGAAATGCCCAATAATGTTGCGCTGGACTTCTGATGTGCCGGCTTCGATGGTGTTACCACGCGAGCGCAAGTAGCCATAGGACCAAATTCCTTTGTCGATGGCATGGGAATCACCAGCTTGCAATTGGCCGAACGGCCCAAGAAGTTCCTGCGCGAGTTGCTGAAGACGCTGGTTCAGCTCACTCCAAAACAGCTTCTGAATGGAACCCTCCGGCCCAGGCGTGCCTGTCGCACTGATACGGCTGAATGCGCGCAACTGATTCAAGCGCATGATCTCTACTTCGGCAAAACACTGAGCCAGCTTTTGCCGCAGGACAGGATCCAGCGCTGCCGGCCGGCCATTTTTTTGCACGGTGCGCGAAAGTTCAATGAGCCGGTTGATGTTGCGCTTGAATGTGAGAATCAGCCGCGCGCCGTAAGCTCCACGTTCGTGCATGAGGGTGCTGACGGCTACGTTCCAGCCGTCGTTGACTTTGCCGAGAACGTTCTCCGCAGGAACTCGCACATCCCGAAAGAAGATCTCATTGAATTCGCTTTCTCCCGTCATTTGGCGCAGTGGGCGCACCTCGACACCAGGCGACTTCATGTTGACCAACAGCACGGTTAACCCTTTGTGTTTGGGAACTGCTGGGTCCGTGCGAACTACGAGCTCGCACCAGTCTCCCACCCAGCCGTAACTTGTCCACACTTTCTGACCGTTGACGATATAGTGTCCGTCGTCGAGCCGCGCTTCGGTTTGCAAGGCAGCGAGATCGGAACCTGCGTTGGGCTCCGAAAAGCCCTGGCACCAGATTTCCTCAGCGCTGAGAATCTTCGGGATGAATCGAGCTCTTTGCGCGGCGGTGCCATGAGCAATGATGGTCGGCCCGATCAAGCCCAGGCCCAGAGCGTTGGCCATGGGCGGGGCTTCAAGCCGGGCCATCTCTTCCCAGAAAATGGCCTGCTGCATCAAGGTCGCGCTGCGGCCCCCGTACTCCTTTGGCCACGAGACGGCTGCCCAGCCACCTTCATAGAGCTTCCGCTGCCAGGCTCTTAAGTAAGGGAAAGATTCCTCTAGCGGCTTCTCGCGCCATTCGTCCCAGTCTTTGGGGACGTTAGCTTCCAGCCACCCGCGGAACTCGTCGCGGAAGGCGACTTCCTCAGTTGTCAGTCTCAGGTCCATTTTTTCTCCTGCCCGTACGCAGCCGCATGGTGCTGGTCACTGATTCTGTGCTGCCGATCTTGCGCCGCGCAGGTTAGAAACCCCATTCGGTTCGTTCGTGTTTCCCTTCTCTTCTCGCAATACGAATTCCTGGCGAATCGATTCGCTGCCCGACCAGTATTTCTTTCGCAAGTCTCTTTTGAGGATTTTTCCGGTTCCGGTCTTGGGCAGGCTTTCCACGAATTCTACGGAGTGCGGGCACTTGTAATGCGCGAGACGAGAGCGGCAATGTTCAATGAGTTCAATCTCGCCTGCTTGCATGTTTGGTTTCAGCACAACCAAGGCTTTCGGGGCTTCTCCCCACATGCGATCTGGCACCGGAATGACCGCCACCTCCATGACAGCAGGATGGGACACCAGTATCTTCTCCACTTCCAACGAAGAAATATTTTCCCCGCCACTAACGATGATGTCTTTCTTGCGGTCCACGATGAGGACGTAGCCCTCGTTATTCCACGTGGCCATGTCGCCGGTATGAAACCAGCCCCCGCGCAGGGCTTCAGCTGAGGCTTCGGGTTGCTGCCAGTAGCCTTTCAGCACGCCATCGCTGCGCGCGATAATTTCACCGATGGAGTGGCCATCGCGGGGCACATCCTGGTCATTGGAATCTACCACACGAAGTTCGACACCGGGGATGGCGTAACCGGTCATCGCTTGTCCGGCGAAGCGCTGCTCGCCTTCCCAACCGAGGCCCTGCTTCATCGCAGAGATGGACAAAACTGGCGCCGTTTCTGTCAATCCGTATCCTGAAAAACAAGTACAAGCCAACTTCTCCTCGACTTCGCGCACTAAAGTGGGAGACGAGGCGGCACCTCCGATGCTAATTCGTCGCAAACTGCTCAGGTCATACTTTGGGCGCTCCGGGCAATTCACCAGCACAATCGCCATGGCCGGCACGAGGCTGCAATAGTTCACGCGCTCTGTTTCAATCAATCGAAAGACTTCCACAGGATCAAAGCGCTGGATCATTACGTGCTTTCCGCCGAGCAGGGTCAGGAAATGCGCCACGCCCCAGCCGTTCGCGTGGAATAGCGGAATCGTGTGAAGTTCGACGGCATCGTGATCGGTGTGTAGAGCCAGTCCGGCATTGAGCGCGTGTAAGTAAATGTTTCGATGCGTCAGCATCACGCCTTTGGGCTCGGCGCTGGTTCCACTGGTGTAAAACAATTCGGCGAGTGAGTTTTCGTCGACCTCCATGATGTCTGCGCGGAGCGAGGGCGCACTGGAAAGCAGCGCTTCGTAATCTTGTTCAGTCAGCCACTCTTCTTCCGTCGTTTCTTCTGTCCCGCCATCAAGAGCGTAAAACCTTTTCACGGTCGAGAGCTTGAAACGGAACGACTCGACCAATTCGAGAAAGTGCCTCTGCAGGAAGAGCACCTTCGCGCCGGCGTCGTTCAAAATGTACGCAAGTTCCTGCGGAGCCAAACGAATGTTGAGCGGCAGCAGCACGGCGCCTGCTTCGAGGACTCCGTAATACGCCTCGAGCAGTCGGTGACAGTTCGTGCTCAAAAACGCCACGCGATCACCTGGCTGGACCCCCGCCTTTCGCAAAGCCCCGCCGAGCTTGCTTGCGCGCTCGGCAAACTCGGCGTACGTGAATCGTTCTTTTCCGCACACGACGGCGATTCTTCGAGGAAACTGTTGCTCTGCGTAGCGAAGGAAACGAATTGGCGTCAGTGGGATGTTCATCGTGTTTTCTTTTTCAATCTAGGCAGTCTGCCCTCCGTCAACGACCAGCACATGACCGGTTACGTAATCAGAAGCGTCCGAGGCTAGAAACACAGCAGCTCCCTTCAAATCGTGGTCGTTCCCGAATCGCCCCAACGGGATTTTCTTCAGGAAAGCTTCTTTGTTCCTCTCGATCACGACTTGGGACATGTGCGTCGGGAACCAACCTGGCGCAATCGCATTCACCTGAATGTTGTGCACTCCCCATTTGCACGCCAAGTCCTTGGTGAACGCAATGACCCCGCCTTTGCTGGCGTGATAGCCGATGGCTTGAAACTCCGGAGGCGCGCCTTGGAGGCCCGCCACCGAAGCGATATTGATAATCTTCCCGCGCCGCTGCGGAACCATGTATTTCCCGGCTGCCTGGGAAAACAAAAATGTGCCCGTCAAATTTGTTTCCATCACTTTATTCCAGTGCTCGAGCCGCATTTCCTCCACCGGCGCGCCCCATGACGTTCCCGCATTGTTGATGAGAATATCGATCCGCCCGAATCTCGAGATCGCTTCCTCCACAACGCTGCACACCTGCTCCGGATTCTTGACGTCACAACCCAGCGCCAGCGTCTCGACTCCAAGGTTTGTCAATTCTGCCGCGGCTTGGTCGCATCGTTCCTTCTTGCGCGCGCAAAGCACGACGTTGGCGCCCATTTCGGCCAAGCCTTCCGCCATTTGGCGCCCAAGTCCAATCGAGCCACCAGTAACGATGGCCACTCGTCCAGACAGATCAAAAAGTTTCTTGGTATTCACAAAAGCAGTGAACCTACCCTCCGAGCCACCGGCGACTCGGCCAGCGTGCCGGCGCCGACAACACTCCAAGCATCGTCCTTTCGCAAACTGCCAGCACAGTCAAAATCGCGTTGCTGCATCAATGCAAATCGAACGCGGAAAAATGATCGTCGCATAGGAAACCGTGTTCACACTCCTCGCTCTCCGCGTCAAACGGCCGCAGATACCGCCTCGGCTTGAAGTCGACAAATGCAGGCGGAACGGGTACGACACCGCCTTGCCCGTTGCCGAAGATATTAAAGTTAGGACCGAGCGCGGTTGCTGCGGAGTTCAGGTCCGCAGCATCCACTCGAGGCCACTTGCCCGTTTCCAAGCGGCCAAGCAGGGTCTCTACCGCCGCAATCGTCTCTCCCGGCGTAAACGTACAGTGTCCTGCTCGCGAGACAAATGTCCGCCGCAGAAACTCTCCGTTTCCTTCTTCACGAACAACTTGGCTGTAGGCGCTTTCATTCTCTACGACAACAAGCCCGTCGCCAGTGGTGTGCAGTGTCAAGACCGGAATGTGTATCTCGCCGTTGTAGATGATGTTCCTCTCCAGGTACGCCGTCGCTTCATGGTCCGCATGGATTCGTGCGGTCTCATTCAGAAATTTCAAGTCGGAGTCGAGGTCCAGTCCAGCCTGCTCGTAGAGTGCGCGCACTTCGGCCGCGTCTACGGAATGCCCCAACTGCTTGCGGTAATCCACACCCGTGTTCCACGAAGGATTTCCCCGTGCGCGCGCTTCCAATTCCGCGCGGAAAGCGAAGATAAACGGAAAGTCCACCTGCTGGTCCCAGAGAAACTGGTTCGTTTCCTGCCCGCTGAAATCCGTCGCCGCAGGTTCCGGTGACAGCGGATTGAACCAGCCGGGCCCATCCGCAAGCGCGGAAACCAGCGCAAGCCTCGCCCTTCCTTGTGGCGAAGCCTGCGCCGCTAGGAGCATTCCTTCGGCGAGCTGCAGGTTAGCGGGTGGGTTTGCGATGTTTACAATTTGAAGCCCGGAGCCCGGCGCCAGCAAATTCTTAAACGCGAAAGCAGAATCGAGCGCCGTGTTCCACGTGGCTACGCCACCCGAAAGCACGCCACACATCGGAAGTGCAGCGTCAAAGCGATCTGGGTGTCGTTGAATCAACCCCGCCGTGATCATCCCGCCGAGGGAATGCCCCCAAGCAATAGTTCGTTTGGGAACTCCGACGGTCTTCGCGAAAATATCGAGCACCGCAATCTGATCGGGCAGCGCCTCGTGTATTGCCCATCCGGTCGTCGCGTAAGAGGAACCGGCAAGCGCAAATCCGCTGGACAGCATAAAGAAGCGTGTGACCGGATCCCCGACGTCCTGTGCGGGATTGGCGCTGCCAGGAACAACGTATCCGTGACTGTAAAGAAACAGCGTTCCATTCCAGTTAGGCGGAACTTCAATCAGATATGTGGCCCCGTCGGCCAACGCCCCGGCGTGCATGGTAATCCCGGTTTGCGCCGATGCCACGCCACTTGCTGTGAGGATGAGAATCGCGAACAAACCAAACATCGCAAGATTCTTCTCTTGCCCCATTGTTTCTTCCCCTCTTTCGTTTCAAATATCCCGACTTCCTGCATTGCACCCGATTGCGACCAATCGAGCACGCTTGCCCCACAGAAGAAGCCGCCCGACGGATGGCGGGGCTGCGTCCGCCAGCGTCTTCTTCTGCCATCAAAAGGCTATGCGCACACCCAGTTGAAATTCACGCTTCGGAAACGCCGAAGTGAAAGCGAGCGGCGTGCTGGGCGTAATCGTCGTGAAGTTGGGCACGATGCCATGGACGTTGAAGGTAGTGTGCCCGCCTCCCCCCAGAGCGGCGGGAAGGCCGAACACTGGGCCCACCTCGTTGTTCACACTGGCGTAGTTCGTGCGGTTGGCCACGTTAAATCCTTCCGCCGTTAGCACGAGATTCGCCTTTTCGCCCAGTTTGTGCCGCCAGCTCACGCGCATGTCCAAATTGTAGTAATCGGGGCCTAAACCGCTGTCGCGCGGAGCTCCAAACGGGCGTTCATTCGTGATGTGATTATTCCCATTGACCGCGCCGCCGGCCAGGAGATTGAAAGGCAATCCGCTGTGGTACGTGAAAATCGGGCTGAGTTGGAAGCCGGAAAGGATGGCCTGCTTCCACGGGCTGTCGAACACGCCGGCGATTACGACTTTGTGCCGTTCGTCAAATTCGGAAAGGCCCCGATCCATCCCGAGGTTTGTGGGATCTTGCGGCCCATAATCGGTGTTGAAATCGGTGGAAGTGTCAAAGCCCTTACTGAACGTGTAGCTGCCAAAAAGCGTGAAATGATTGTTGAACCGCTCTTTGACTTCCAGGATTCCCGCCTCGTAAAGCGCGGAGGCCGCGGAAGTGTATTGATTGTTCTGAACGATCAGAGGATTCACAAAGCACAGGAATGGGTTTGACTCGCATGGTAAACCTTCGGTACCACCGAGCGGGTCGGTAACCGCGGCAAGATTCCAGTTCTTGTAAGTGTAGGTCTTCCCGTTGGCAAGCGGAATCGTGCTCGTCGGCGTCGTAGGCAGAAGATTTGTGTCGATCGCCACGGGAAGCCGCAGCGTGTGCGAATAGATTCCACTGACAGAAACACTGAACCCTGGAGCAATCTCGCGCTCAATTCCAATCGATGCCTGTTGCGAATAGGGCGGTTTGTAGTTCGGAGGATTGCTGAAGAGCACCGTCAGCGGCGAAAGCTGACCGCTATTCTGCACGAAGATGCCAAACGGAGCCACAGCCGAAGGCGTGATGCATGCGCCATTTGGCGCTGTCGGCGTTGTGCACTGGATCAAACCCTGGTTAAACAGTCCGGTAAAGACCTGACCGGCGGTCTTCAGGAATGGCAGCAAACTGAAGCCCGGATCCACGTAGATAGAAATGTATCGATTGCACGGGCTGGCGCCGCTTCCGGGCACAATCACGCCCGGGGGACCGAAGGCTGTTACTCCCACTCCGCAGGTGGCCACTGCGTTATTCACCTGATCAGGAACCTGCGACTTGTTGTTTTGGTTCTCCACGGTCGTGCGGTTCGCGTTCAGGACACCCAGACTGAGGTCCACCTGGGGAATCTGGGAATCGATTGGCCCGTAAAAGATCCCGTAGCCTCCGCGAATAACTGTTTTGTGGTTCTTGAACGGATCCCAGGCGAAGGACACCCGCGGGCTGACGTCGCCGTAGTAAGTGTTCAACGGTTTGAATTGGCTATCGATCTCGTACCGCACCCCGTAGGTCAGCTTAAACGATGAGGTCAAGTTCCAGGCATCCTCCACGTAAAGCCCCGTCAGCGGCCGGGTGTACGCGGGGTAGTCGGGATTGCCGAAGCCCTGCTGATACACCTGCGGGGCGCTCAAGGAAGCTGCCTGCAACGAGTCGATGTTTGCTCCCTGGGTCGCTAGTCCGCAGGGGTTCGGGTTTCCGGGAAGAAAGCACAGGCTGACCGCGGCGCCCGGAAGAGGACCGAATACGAAACGGCCTGGGAAAAAAGTATGCGATTCAGAGTGATTTCCGCGCAGCAGTTCGTCACCGCCGAATCGGACGGTATGGCGGCCACGACTGAAGGAGAAGTTGTCGGCAAATTCGTAGCGCCGAAGAATCGTGAAGTTGGGCAGGAAGATGTTTGTCCCCAGATTGTTCGCGAACCCCAGGATTTGCAGGCCCACCTGGCCCGGCTCATTGGGAACGACGTTGAAGTCGTTGTAGTCGAACTGCACGCGAAACTCATTCTGCGCGGTGGAACTGAACTCGTGGAACCACGTGCCTTGGATGTTGTCATCATAATTGTGGATCGAACTTCCCGCCGAGAAACCCGTGAGTGACTGCACGTCAGGGTTTTCTTCCAGGTCGTGCCCATACCGGTAGGTAAGAGTGAGCTGATTGCTGTTGTCGACGCGGTGGTCGAGACGACCAGAAAACAGGTACTGGCGCGTGTTGTAGTGAAACAGTCCTCCGTTCGTCTCCAACTGATTGATCAGATAGTTGTTGATCGCATTTTGCGATGTGCCTGGCGTGCCTGTAAGCGGACTCACCGTTAACGCATTTTGCAGCGCTCCCGCGCACGTTTGTGCCTGCAGCATGACGATGGGAGGGCTGGAGGGATTGCCGAAGCAAGGGACCGTCGGGTTCCCGGGGAGGCCCACCAAGGCGCTTACCACCGACTGCTGCCCGAATCTCGGATCTGTGTTCAGAAAATTGACAGGCGCGCTCGCTGAAGGTCCCGCGAAGACGGAGCTTTGTGTGAGCAAAGGCACTGTGTTCTGAGTGTCCTGCCGCAGCCCCTCAAAGGCCGCCAACAAGAATGTTTTATCTTTCTTGAGGGGGCCACCTAAAGAGCCGCCATATTGTTGCCGAGACAGCGCGTTCTTAATGCGCTGACCTTGCGCGGTGAACGAGAACGGATCCGATGGCTTAAGCGCTTGGCTGAAGGCAAACGTGTCGCGCGCGTCCATCGCGTCGTTTCGGAAGAAGCCGAACAACGAACCATGCACTTCGTTTGCGCCAGACTTCGTTACGATGTTGATCGAAGCGCCGCTGGCGCCGCCGAGGTCCGCGCCATAGTTGCTGCGATTCACTTGGAACTCTTGAACGGCGTCCTGACTCACGGTTAGCCGCACGCCCCCAGAGTCACCTTGGGCTTCTCCACCGTCAACGGTAATACTGTTACCGCGCCCATTGCTGCCGTAAAACGACAGCCCGCTTTGCGGAGTCTGTTTAACACGAAAATCCTGATCGTCGGCCAGCCGCGTGGAGTCCGACACTCCAGGCATCAGAAGCGTAAAAGTCAGGTAGTCGCGTCGGTCGATGGGCAGATCCATGATGTAATTCTGAGTGAGCGTGTCCGCCTGGCTGCCTCTCTCCGTTTCCACGACGGGAAGTTCCGCGGTTACTTCCACGGTCTCTGTGCCGGCTGCCAGCTTCAAATGGAAATCGAGCAGCACTGTTTGCCCGATATTCAAAACAACATTTTTCTGAATTTGGGAATTGAAACCTGCATGCCGCACCGTCACCTCATAGGTGGCGGGCGGAAGCCCTGTAAATCGGTATTGGCCGTCGCTGTCGGTCGTCGCCGTGTGCTGGATGCCCTTTTCCGTCTCAACCGCAACGACCGTGGCATTTGGCACCCCGGCCCCCGTAGGGTCCGTGACCGTGCCGTTGATATTGGCGGAACTGCCGACGCCCTGTGCGCGCGCCGCGGAGTCCACAAACAGCAAACACAGAAGTAATCCGAACACACCCGTCAGTAAGGCAGACTTCATAAGTCCTCCTTGAATTCCCCGACGTTTTCCAAGCGGTCCTCAGCGGGCCTCAAAACTCCCGGCTCCCCGCACCCCAAATTGCGCGAGACACTGAATCTCACGGACACTACCCCTTCCCGGCGGCTAGTCGCAGCCGGGAACCATCGAGAATTGTGATAGTCGGTATCACATTTTAGGAACTAACGTCAACACGAATCTTAGGGGCAGGCAATCTCGTCGATTTCAGAGAGAACGAGAAATGTTTTGAAAGAGACTGCTGGGCAGAGTACGAAGAAGAGGAACTTCAGAACAAGGTTTTAAGAGAAGACCAGTGCGATTCGGCCCGAGACTTGTCCATGGCGCAGTTCTTCCAGGACTTCATTCGCTTCGGCTAGCGGTCGCGGAGCCACTTGGCAGTGAATTTTTCTGCTGGCGGCCATCGCCAGGACCTCGCGAACATCTTGCCGGGTTCCAACTGCGCTCGCCTGAATTCGCACTTCCTTGGCCGCCATCAGAACGGGAGGAAAGCAGATGTTATTCGACGGCAAGCCCACAGCAAGAAGTGTTCCCGTTGGACGCACGCAAGAAAAGGCCGTTTCATATGCCGCGGTTGCGGCAGAAGTGACCAGCGCCACGTGGACGCCGCCCTTCGCCCGCAGTTCCTTGACAACATTCATCGATGTGGCGTTCAAGCTTCTGGCCGCGCCCAGCGATTCCGCAAGCCGAAGCTTATCCCAGGACACATCTACCGCCGTGATCTCTGCTCCCAACTCCTTTGCGATTTGCACTGCCAAGTGCCCCAGTCCCCCTATGCCGAATATTGCCACCCTCTGGCCAGGAGAGATTCTGGCTTGCTTCAACGCCCGATAAACAGTCACTCCAGCGCAGAACAGAGGTGCGGCTTCAACCGCCGGCAGCCCGTCAGGAATTCGGATTACATGAGTTGCCGGCGCCTTCACATACTCCGCAAAGCCGCCATCCACGGTTACGCCGGTAATCTTTTGCTTCACGCAGAGATTTTCATTCCCTTCACGGCAGAATTCGCACTCCCCGCACGTCCAGTAGATCCATGGCATGCCGACGCGGTCGCCGGGTTGGAATTCGTGCACCTCCTCGCCTTTTTCCACGATGCGGCCCGCAATTTCATGTCCCAGGATCAGGGGTTTCTTGGTGATCGGCGTGAACTGAGGCCAATCCCCGTCGGCGACATGCAAATCCGAGTGGCAAACTCCGCAGGCCTCCATTTGGAT
>Ga0335077_10006111_pt1 | contig 14856 bp, 13 predicted proteins | sample Lox_Sample_31_FD_207151 | JGI IMG/M metagenome (GOLD analysis project Ga0335077, IMG submission 207151) | Soil microbial communities from Loxahatchee National Wildlife Refuge, Florida, United States - Lox_Sample_3.1 | ecosystem: Environmental > Terrestrial > Soil > Wetlands | place: USA... | reverse complement strand
CCGGCCCGCACCGCCGTCCCGACGCCCTTGAAAAACGTGTAGCAGAAGACGCCGTCGGCCTCGGTCGTGCGATAAAGCGCGCGGATGCCTTCGTCGAAGCGCGCCGCGTCGATCAGGCCCGCGCCCAGCGCGACCTCCCGGACTCCCTCGATCATCGCGGTGAACGTCCTCCTCGTGAAGCCCTCGACCCGCTGCGGGCGACTCGCGTCGACGTAGACCATCCGCGGGGAGACGCGGACCTCGGCAAAACCGGCCGCAACCAGCAGCGGGTAGACCTCGCGCCCGATCAGCGCATTGCCGCCCGCGGCACGCTGCAGAGCGACCTGGCATTGGATCGCGTCGTGAGCGGCCCGACTGTCGGGATGAAAACAGGTCGAACCATGGTCACCCTCGATCACGGTGATCGTGCCGCCGGGCCGCAGCAGGCGACGCAGGATCTCGAGCGCCCGCACCGGCCGCGCGAGATGCTCGAGCACGAAGCAGACGAACACGTGATCGAACGAGGCGGCTTCGAAAGGCAGCGCGAAAAGGTCGGCCTGCCGGAACTCGACATTGGTGCAGCCTGCGCGTGCGAGACGCCGCCGCGCCTGCGCAAGCGACGCCGCGGAAATGTCGAACGACGTGAATCGGGCTTCGGGACTGCGGCGCGCGAGCGTGATGGTCTGCGCGCCGACGCCGCATCCGGCTTCGAGCACGCGGCTGCCGGCCGGGTATCGCGTGTCGGAATGCAACAGGTCGACCAGCGTCCCGGCCTGGTCCTGCAAGCGCGCGTTTTCGCGCGCGTCGTAACCGTGCACGTAGGGGTCGCTCATATCTCACCTCTGGTCCATGCCCGGACCGTTCATGCGGCCACGCGATGCCGATGGTACGGGCGTTGCGGCCGGGTTCGCGGCAGAATCGGCGCGCCGACTTACCGCCCCGCTACGGGCTGACCGACTACCAGGAGATCGTCGTGAAGAATCGCAAGGTGGCGATCGTGACCGGCTCGGCCACCGGTGTCGGCGCGACGACCGCCCTGACGCTCGCCGGCCGCGGCTACGACCTGCTGATCAACTATTCGAGAAGCGAGACGGAAGCCAAGGCGTCGCTGCAAGCCTGCCGCGACGCCGGCGCCGACGCGCTGCTGGTGCGCGCCGACGTTGCGGTCGACAGCGAGTGCCGGGCCATGGTGCAGGCGGCGGTCGAGCGCTGGGGCCGCGTCGATGCCCTGGTCAACAGCGCCGGCGTCACGTCGTTCGCGGGTGCCACCAACTGGGATGCGATCGATGCGCAGACGTTCCAGCGCATCGTCGGCGTCAACGCGCTCGGGACGCTGCAGATGATCCGCGCCTGCGCGCCGCACTTGAAGGCCGCGCACGGCGCGATCGTGAACGTCTCTTCCATCGCGGGCGCGCTGGGCATCGGCTCTTCCGTCGCGTACATCGCCTCCAAGGGCGCGGTCAACGCGATGACGCTGTATTTCGCGCGCGCCCTGGCACCGGAAATTCGCGTCAACGCGGTGTGCCCCGGCCTGATCACGACGCGCTGGTTCGTCGACGGCGTCGGGCAGGAGGGTTACGAGAAGATCAAGGCGGGCTACGAGAGCAACGCACCGCTCGGTCGCGCGAGTTCGCCCGAGGACATCGCCGAGGCGGTCGTGTGGCTGGTCGACGGCGCCCGCACGGTCACGGGCGAATTGATCCTGCTCGACGGCGGCGTGCACCTCGGCGCGACCCCGGCGCGCATTCCGGGCAGGAGCTGAGAGCGCCGCCGGGCACGGCGGCACGCAGGCCGCCGCGGACTCAGCTCTTGAGGAGCCGTGCGCGCAGCACGTTCGTCAATTCCGCCGCCGATGCGTAGCGGTGCACACGCAGCTTCTCGACGTGGCGCGGCCTGAAGTCGACCGTGTTCGCGCGCTGCACGGCGAGCACCGGGCGCCCGATGGCGTGCGCCAGGCCGAGTTCGATCATCACGTTCAGGTTCACGCCAGTCAGCTCGACCAGCACCACGGCGGCGCGACACAGGTCGGCCCAGATCGCGTGCACGATGCGGCCGTCCTCGGCTTCGTCGCCGCGGCGGTAGTCCAACCCGAGCCCGATGCAAACCTCCCGCGCGGCGTCGCGCACCTCGTCGGCCCACGGTGTCTGGAAGGGCATGACGTGGAAGCACGCCGGAGCGCCGCCCGCCGAGCTTTCTTCGGGATAAGCGCCGGGCCAGGCCGGACGCAGGAGCTGCCAGCGCGGCGCGTCGAGGCGCTCGAACACGTGGCCCGCCGCGGCAGCGAATCCAACCGGATCACCAGCCAGAGCCGGAGCGGTCCACTGCTGCTCGATCGCCGCGCGCTGGGGGTGATCGGCGACGAGCTGCCGCAATCGGGCGAGCGACGCGTGCAGCGACGATTCGGTGTGTGGGCGCTGGGGAACGTAGAACGTCTCGTCGAGCGCGTGTGCGAGGAGGTCTGCGTCGGCGTGATCGCCGTGCAGCGCCATCGGCGTCAGGTCGATGTCGAAGGGCAACTCGTCGTCCGGCTGCGTGAGCACCAGCAACGGCTTGCCGAGCGCGAAGGCGAGCCCGAGTTCGTAGGCGGTCGCCGCCAGTTCGCGCGCGCGGCCGGGCGTATCGGCCGCAAGGCTCGCCAGGTCGCCCGCGCTGCGCAGATCGAACACCGCGACGTGGCACGCGTTCAGCGCGTCCCAGCGCATCTGGCCGTGGTTCTGCAGCCTGCGCGTGTTTTCGACCTCCAGACCTTTCGCGCCGGCCACGGTCTCGAGCAGCGCCTGCAGGTCGCCGGCGCCGGAAAAGAAAATCGCATTGACCCGGTTGACCGGCTCGCCGCACGCCCACAAGGGTCGCGCGATCAGAGCGTGCCGCGTCAGGTTGAGCTCGTGCGCCGCCCGCGCCGCCGGGCGCAATAGGCCGGTCTCCAGGCCGAGCAGCGCCGCGTCATCGGTCGCCTCGCCCGCCCGCTGCTGCACCGTCGTCACGTCCCCCAGCAGCGCGCCGACCACCTCGGCAGTGGCCGCGGGCAGCGGGTTCGTGGCCTGCCGCAGCAGCATCTTCTTGAGTTCACCGGCATGTCGGATCACCTCGCGCCCGCGCGGCGTCGCGTGGACCGCTGCCGTGCCGGGGTTGGCGATGTACGGCATGAACTCGTCCATCAGCTGCTTCGTCCGATGCACCGCCACATCGGCGCCGACCTCGTTGCGCTGGCACGCGCGCTGCAACGCTGCGAGTTTGTCCAGCAGGCGGCGAAGCGTGTCCGCCCGGTCGCCCAGCACGCGCCCGCTCGCCAGCTCTTTTTCGAGTTCGGCGCGCGAGGCGGCGATCGGCAGCGCCGGATCATCGTTCGACGCAACCGATTCCCCGGGCGCAGTGGCTGGCTGGACTTCCTCCGCGGGGGCCTCGCGGCGGGACTCGATGACCTCGGCGGCGAATTTCTGCAGTGTCTCGACCAGCGCGCCGACACGCTGCATCTGCTGCAGCTGGGCCAGCCAGCCGGCGTGCGGCGGCGCACCTGCCAGCCGGCTCAGGCGATAGGTGTGCTGGTCCTCGATGAAGCGGCCCGCAGCAATGCGCGCTTCGTTCTCCCGATGCTGGGCCATGCGCACGGTCATCCGGCGTCCGAGCTCGGCCATGTTCTCCCGCCACTGCTCCAGGCCCTCGAGCGATAGCCTGGCCGCATGGTCGTTGATCGCCCGCTCGCGCGCGTCGTCGGGAAGTTCGACCCAGGCATCGACACGCTCCGCATCGGCGACCAGCGGATTCTCTTCGGAGGTGTCCGGTGATGCCGGCACCGCGGGTGGCGGCGCACCCGCGGTCCAGGCCTGCGGGTTGGCCAGCGCCTGGCTCATCGACTCGATGAAGCGGCGCGCGGCCGCGTCGCGCTCGTTGCTGGCGAGGCCGCTGAGCGTCAACGCGAAGCCGGCGCGGGCGGCGGCCGACAAGCCCTGCACGTACTGCGCGAAGTGTTGCCGGGCCTCGGCCGGAGTCATGCGCTGCAGATCGCGCACGACCTTCACCTGCTCGAGATACGCCGTGCCCGCGTCGCGCAGCTTGGCGCCCAGGGCGCTGAGCCAGTTGCCCGCCATCGTATTCCCCCCGCCGGCACGGTGAGCCCGCGCGGCGCCCGCACCGACGAAGTATGCGCGCGCGCCGACGTCGCGGCGCCCCGGCGCGGGATTTTCCGGGCCGATGGTTGCGCCGGATTCCTCAGCGCTGGGCGGGCGGCACGAGCGCCATCCGGGCCACGAAGGCGGCGTGCGACGGGAGGTCGACCGGGCGATGCTTCACCTTGGTGCCGGCTGGATACTTGCCGAGGTAGTTGTCGCCCTTCCAGTTGCTGCGCGGCCGGATCGGCCTGGCGACGAAGTTGCCGCCGCAGTTCGGGCAGATGTCGCCGAGCAGTTCGTGCGCGCAGGTGCTGCAGAACGTGCATTCGAAGCTGCAGATGCGCGCTTCGGTCGAATCCGGCGGCAGCGCGCGGGCGCAGTGCTCGCAGACAGGCCTGAGTTCAAGCATGGTTCTCTCCCTGCAGGCGCGCACGGTCGTACGCGACCAGATGGTCTTTCATGCCGGTGCGCGCGGCAGGCGGCGTGTCGCTCTAAGCCGGCGCGGATGCCCCGGACACGCCCGCCGTCGCGCTGCGCGCGCGCGAGTTCGCAGGATCGCGAAACACCAGCGGGAACTCCTGCGTCCGCGGCTGCTGCGCCCGCTCGACCGCCGCGACGACCGCGCCATGATGCGGGCTCTTGTCGCACACGGGATCGGCCGCGTACGGATCCTGCGCCAGCAGATACGCCTGGCAGCGGCAGCCGCCGAAGTCCTTCTCGCGTTCGTCGCAGCTCGCGCACGGCTCCTTCATCCAGCCGGTCCCGCGGAAGCGGTTGAACCCGTCGGAGTCGAACCAGGCGGCGCTCACGCTGGTCGCGCGCACGTTCGGGAATTCGAGCCCCGGCAGCATGCGCGCGGTGTGACACGGCAGCGCGGTGCCGTCGGGGGTCACCGTCATGAACGTGGTGCCCCAGCCGTTCATGCAGCGCTTCGGCCGCGTCTCGAAGTAGTCCGGCACGACGAAGAACAGCTTCATCCTGCCTTCCAGGCGCTTGCGCCAGACCTGCGCCTTGCGCTCGGCCGCTTCCAGCTGTGCGCGCGACGGCAGCAGCGCATCGCGGTTGAGGTGTGCCCAGGAGTAGTACTGCGTGTTCGCGAGCTCCAGGTAATCGGCGCCCAGGCGGTCGGCCATCTCGATCAATGTGTCGATGTGATCGATGTTCAGGCGATGCAGGACGCAGTTGAGCACCATCGGATAACCGTGCGCCTTGACCATGCGCGCCACGCGCTGCTTCAGCTCGAACGTCCTGGTGTGCGAGAGGAAGTCGTTCATCTCGCGGGTGGAGTCCTGGAACGACACCTGGATGTGATCGAGCCCGGCTTCCTTCAGGCGCATGATGCGCTTCTCGGTCAGTCCCACGCCCGAGGTGATCAGGTTGATGTAGTAGCCGAGCCGGTGCGCTTCGGCCGTGATGTCCTCGACATCGTCGCGCACGAGCGGCTCGCCGCCGGACAGGCCGAGCTGGACGCTGCCGAGTTGGCGCGCTTCGCGCAGCACGCGAATCCAGTCCTCGGTCGCCATCTCGTCCTCGACGCGCGCGAAATCGACCGGGTTGTAGCAAAACACGCAATGCAGCGGGCACCGATAGGTGAGTTCCAGCAGCAGCCACAGCGGCGGCCCCGGTCGCTGCAGGTTGCGGTTCACGCTGCCACCTCCAGCCATCCCTGCTCGCGCGCGTACGCGACGAAATCCTGCACGTCGGGCGCCAGCCCCTTCTGGTTGAACGTCGTCTCCAGGTCGGCGACGATCTCGGCCAGCGTGCGCGCGCCGTCGCAGCGACGCAGGATCTCGCCGGCGCTGCCGTTGAGCTTGACCATGCCTTCCGGATAAAGCAGGACGTGCGCGCTTTGTGCCGGCTCCCATTGCAGCCGGAAGCCCTTGCCGATGGCGAGCCTCGTCTGGTCGGCAATCGGGTTCATGGGTGTACCCCGTAGGCGGCCGCCATCGCGTCGTTCATCGCCCACAGCACGTCGAGCTTGAAGCCCAGGATCGCGAGCGCGCGCTCCTGCTCCGCGCGCGTGCGGAAGTAGTAGAGCGTCACCGCAAGTCCATGTTCGACGTCGCGGCGCGCCAGGCTGACGCGACTCTGGAAATAGCGCAGCCCGTCGCGCTCGATCCACGGATAGTGCGCCGGCCAGCTGGCGAGCCGTTGCTTGTGGATCTGCGGCGCGAAAAGTTCGGTGAGCGACGAACACGCCGCCTCCTGCCACGGCGCGCGGCGCGCGAAGTTCACGTACGCGTCGACGGCGAAACGCACGCCGGGCCGCACGTCGCGCAGGCTTTCCACGTGCTCGCGCGACAGGCCGACGGCTTCTCCGAGCCGCAACCATGAATCGATGCCGCCCGGGTCGTCGCCGTAGCCGTCGTGGTCGAGGATGCGCTGCACCCACAATCGGCGCGCGGCGCGGTCCGGGCAGTTGGCGAGGATCGCCGCGTCCTTGATCGGGATGTTGACCTGGTAGTAGAAGCGATTGGCGACCCACCCGCGGATCTGGTCGCGGGTTGCCTTGCCCGTGTTGAGCATCACGTTGAACGGGTGATGGATGTGATAACGATCGCCCAGTCCACGCAGGCGTGCTTCGAATTCCTCGCGGCTCCAGGCGGACTCGCTCACAGTTCGATCTCCATGCCGTCGCAGGCCACCTCGACCCGGCGGCGCTCGAGCTCGCGCCGCTCGGAACCAGCTTCGTCGAGGATCGGATTGGTGTTGTTGATGTGGATCAGGATGCGGCGTGTCGCTGCCGGCAGGCGGTCGAGCCAGTCGAGCATGCCGCCCTCGCCCGACTGCGGCAGGTGGCCGATGTCGCGCGCGGATTTTTTCGACAGGCCGCGCCGGATCATTTCATCGTCGGTCCAGAACGTGCCGTCGACCAGCACACAGTCGGCGCGCTGCATCGTCTGCCACGTCCGCGGGTCCATGGCGCCGAGCCCGGGCGCGTAGAAGGCGGTACGGCCGGTTGCCGCATCCGTGATCTCGAGCGCCACGTTGTCGCCGCGCAGCGGATGTTCGCGATTCGGCGAATAGGGCGCCGGCTTGCCCGCGAGCGCATGCGCCCGCCAGCGCACGTCGGGCACGTCGTCGATGCGGAACTCGACGCCGTCGGGGTCGACGCGCCGCCGGTCGACGCCGCAAAAGTGCCCGAGCACCGACAGCAGCGGGTTGCCGCGCGTCAGGTCGGCGTAGACGCTGTCGGTGCACCACAAACGTAGCGGGCGCGTCGATTCGCGCAGCATGTAGAGGCCGGTGGTGTGATCGATCTGTCCGTCGACCAGCACGATGCCGGCGATCGCCGTGTCGCGTTGCGCGCGCGCCGGCTGCAGCTCGGGCGCCGCCTTGAGCTGCGCCAGCACGTCGGGCGATGCGTTGACGAGTGTCCAGGCAAACGGATCGGTGCCGCGGACCGCGACCGATGACTGGGTGCGCTCGCGCGCGCGAATCCGTCCGCTGCGCAGCCCGGCGCAGTTGTCGCAGTTGCAGTTCCACTGAGGAAAACCGCCGCCGGCAGCGGAGCCGAGGACGCGTAGTTTCATCGGGACCCGTCAGTCCCAGCCGCGGGGTGCGCCATGGTGATCAACGGCCCGAGACGGGAGTGTGTCATTCCGAGCCGCGGGCAAGCAAACCCGACGCTCGACGGGCGAGGTCGCTCGCTACGTTCAGGATGAAAGGAGGCACGATGGCGCGGACGGCCCGGGCGCAAGCCCGGTCCGCCCGCGTGCCACGTGTAGATGAAACTGGTTAGCGATTCGCGACGTACAGCGTGATTTCCATGCCGAAACGCCAGTTGATCGCAGCCGGTTTTTCCCAGACCATGGCCTTGCTCCTAGGTAGATTGAAAACGGTGCCGTGGCCGGCACCGGACCGAATGCTCGGCCTGGAAGCGCGATGGCTCAATGGCCGGATCGTGATTTGCACCTCATGATTTTCATGAGCGCCGGGTCGACAGCGACTGCAGTGCAGCAGATCGCTCCTGCGCATCCCACAAGCACGTGAGGCTCGGTGCCTCGGGCCATCGGCCGGGGCAGCGCAAGCGCGCGGTGTACTCTGCCGCGCACCCTTCGCCACGCCGTCTCTGCCGGTGCAGGGAAGGCATCCAAGTTGAAGCTGCGCACCCACCTCAACCTGATCGTCGCCGGTCTGAGCGCCGTGCTCGTCGCCGCGCTGGTGGCGGTCGAGATCGACAGCACGCGGCGCAGCGTGCGCGAGGAGATCGCCGCGGCGAACATCGTCGCCTCGCAGCTGTTGAGCCGGATCGCGCTAACGTACGCACGCAGCGGTCCCGGGCCGCTGCGCTTCTTCCTCGAGCAGCTCGGACGCGTGCGCGCGAACGAGATCACGCTGCGGTCGGCGAACGGCGACGTGCTGTACCAGTCGCCGCCGCCGGTATACAAGGCAGGACGCGAGGCGCCCTCGTGGTTCACCGCGTTGACGGTGCCGGACATGGCGGTGCAGACCTTCAAGCTCGACGACGGCTCGCAGCTGATGCTCGAGGCCAATCCCTCGCGTGCGATCCTCGATGGCTGGGACGATCTCATCCACCTGCTTTCGGTCGGCGGTGTCGTGCTGCTGGCAGTCCACGCCTTCACGTTCTGGTTCGTCGCGCGCGCACTGCGGCCGTTTCCGCGCATCGCGGAGGGTCTGCGGCGCGTCGAGCGCGGCGATCTGACGGTGCGCCTGCCGCCCTATCGCGGCGAGGAGGCGGGCGCGATCAGTGCCGCCTTCAATCGCATGGCGCAGGCGGTGCAGCAAAAGGTCGCCGCGGAACGGGCCGCGCGCGAAGCGGAGGCGCGCCTGGAGGAGCGGCGCGAGCTGGGCCGCGTGGTCGACCAGAGACTGGAGGAGGAACGGCGCCTGATCGCGCACGAACTGCACGACGAATTCGGCCAGTCGGTGACCGCCATCCGCAGCCTGGCGATCGCGATCTCCGGCCAGGGCGCCGACCCGCGCACCGCCGAAGCGGCGCACCTGATCTCCACCGAGGCCGCGCGCCTCTACGACGCGATGCACGGACTGATCCCGCGCCTGGCGCCGCTATCGCTCGATTCGCTCGGCCTGGCCGAGACCCTCGATGCGCTGATCCACGACTGGCAGCGCCGCTACCCGTCGGTGCGGTTGACGCTCGAGCATGCACTGCCGGAGGATCTCGGTCCGAGCGTGGCGCTGACGGTCTATCGCGTGGTGCAGGAAGGATTGATCAATGCCCTGCGCCACGCGCAGCCCGGTCACGTCACGGTGCGTGTGCAGGGCGACGGCCAGCGGCTGTCGGTCCTCGTCGAGGACGACGGCAAGGGCCTGCCGGCCGACTGGTCGCGGCCGGGCCATTTTGGCCTGCGCGGGCTGCGCGAGCGCGTGCTCAATCTCGGCGGCGCCTTCGCCGTCGACAACCGCGCGCCGACCGGCGTGCGCATGGCGGCGGAGATTCCGCTGGTGGCGGCATGATCCGGGTCCTGCTTGCCGACGACCACGCGGTAGTGCGGGTCGGCTTCCGCCTCCTGCTGCAGACGGCGGCCGATGTCAGGGTCGTGGGCGAAGCGGATTCGGGCGAAGCGGCGTGCCAGATCTACGCGCCGGAGGAGCACGACGTGCTGGTGATCGATCTTTCGATGCCGGGGCTCGGCGGCCTGGAAGCGTTGCGGCGCATTCGCGCACGGCACGCGCGCGCCCGGGTGCTCGCGTTGTCCGCACACGACGATGCGGTCCACGCGCGGCGCGCGCTCAAGGCCGGCGCACTGGGCTTCCTGTCCAAGCGCAGCGCCCCCGAGGCGCTGCTCGACGCGGTACGGGCGGTGGCGGCGGGGCGCCGCTATATCGACGCCCAACTTGCGCAGGAGGTGGCGCTCGCGGAACTCGACGGCGGCGATTCGCCGGTGCAGCGACTGTCCGAGCGAGAGTTCGAAGTGTTCATCCGGCTGGCACGCGGCGCCAGCGTGCAGAAGATCGCCGACGACCTGAAGGTTTCCGCGTCGACCGTCGGCACGCACCTCTACAACGTCAAGCAGAAGCTCGGTGCGAGCAACCAGGCCGAGCTGACCCTCCTTGCGATCCGCCACGGGCTGATCGAGGCGTGAGGCATCGAACATGGCGAATCCGGATCCTACCCAACGCTTCAGCGATCGCGCCGATGCGTACGCCGCGGCGCGCCCTTCGTATCCGGACGCGATCGCGCCGCTCCTCGTGCGGGAACTGGCGTTGCCGGCGGATGCGACCGTCGCCGACCTGGGCTACGGCACGGGTCTTTCGTGCGTGCCGTTCCTGCGCGCCGGACTGGCGGTGATCGGCGTGGAGCCCAACGACGCGATGCGCACTGCGGGCGAGAAGTTCCTCGCCGCGCAGGGCAGCTTTCGCAGCGTCGCCGGCAAGGCCGAAGCCACCACGCTGGCCGACGCGAGCGTCGATCTGGTCGTCGCCGCGCAGGCGGCGCACTGGTTCGACCTGCCCGCGGCGCACGCGGAGGCGTTGCGGATCTTGCGCCGGCCGCCGCGCGCGGCACTGATCTGGAACGATCGGCTGAGCACCGGCTCGGCGTTCGCCGAGGGCTACGAGGTACTGTTGCGCGACTTCGGCGCCGAGTACCTGAAGATCCGCCACCGCCACGCGGCGGAGGAGACCGTGGCGGCGTTCTTCGGCGGCCCGTATCGCGAGACGACGCTCCCCAACACCACGCGGCTCGACTTCCCCACCCTGGTGTCGCGCGTGGATTCGGCTTCCTACATGCCGCAGCGCGGCTCCACCGCGCATGCGGCGATGGTCGCGCAACTGCGCAAGCTGTTCGACGCGTCCGCACGCGACGGCATGGTCGCGATGGAGTACGTGACGCGGATTTTTTTCGGCGAACTCGCACGCTAAGATTCGCGCGCGGCCGGGTAGCGGGAGCAATGCCTGCGTCGGCCGCACGCGCAGGTCAGCGGGGTCACATGCCGGCACCGATCGAGTTCTTCTTCGACTTCTCATCGCCGTACTCGTACATCGCCCTGCAGTCGTTCGATGCGCTGGCCGCGAAGTACCGGCGCACCGTCCGCTACCGGCCGATCCTGCTCGGGGCGGCGTTCAAGGTCTCCGGGCAGTCGGTGCTGGTCGACATTCCGCTCAAGGGCGACTACGCGAAGCACGATTTCGCGCGCTCGGCGCGCTTTGCCGGCGTGCCGTTCCGGTTGCCGAACGTGTTCCCGATCAGCACCGTCAATACGGCACGGGCGATGCTGTGGCTGCAGGCGACCGGTTCGGCCAAGGCGGAGGCGTTCATGCGGCGCGCGGTGCGCGCCTACTTCGTCGAGGATCGCAACATCAACGACGTCGCCGTCCTGGGCGAACTCGCGCGCGAACTCGGCATCGACGCGGCGGCGCTGCAGGCCGCCACGCAGGACCCGGCCCTCAAGGACAAGCTGAAGGCGCAGGTCGACGAGGCGATCGCGCGCGGCGTGTTCGGCGTGCCCTATATCGTCGTCGACGGCGAACCGTTCTGGGGCAACGACCGCCTGCCGCAGGTCGAACGCTGGCTCGCCACCGGACCCTTCTGATCCATCGGCCGGCAACCTGGACCACCGATGCAACCCGGCACGACGAGCACGTCCTTGCACGTCTACGGCATGGCTTCGAGCGGCAATTGCCACAAGGTCAAGCTCGCGCTCGACATCCTCGGCATCGCCTGCCGGTGGCACGAGACCGACATCATGAAGGGCGAGTCGCGCACGCCGGAGTTCCTGCGCATGAATCCGAACGGCCGCGTGCCGGTGCTGCAGGTCGACGCGAACACGTTCCTGCCGGAGTCGAACGCGATCCTCTGTTACCTGGCCGAGGGCAGCCCGCTCTGGCCGGGCGACCGGCTGGCGCGCGCGCAGGCACTGCAGTGGCTGTTCTTCGAGCAGTACTCGCACGAGCCGTACATCGCGGTGGCGCGTTTTCTGCGGCTCTTCGTCAAGCGCTACGACGACCCGCGTTTTCCGGACCTCATGAAGCGCGGCTACGCCGCGCTCGGCGTAATGGAAACGCATCTCGGCGACCATGACTTCTTCGTCGCCGGGCGGTTGACGATCGCCGACATCGCGCTTTTCGCCTACACGCATCGCGCCGGGGATGGCGGCTTCGACATGGCGCGGTATCCGCGCGTGCGCGCATGGATCGACCGCTGCCTGCAGCAACCGGGCATGAGTTCGATGCCGGCACCGGCCTGAGCGGGTCGTCGATGCACCGCCCGCCCGCGGTCGCCTTCGTGCTGGTCACGGTGGTGATCGACGTGATCGGCATCGGGTTGATCATCCCGGTGCTGCCGATGCTCGTCGGCGAGTTCACGGCGAGCCGCGAAGCGCAGACCTACTGGTACGGCCTCCTGGTCCTGACGTTCGGCAGCGCGCAGTTTGCCTGCGCGCCGCTGCTCGGCGCGTTGTCGGATCGGTTCGGCCGGCGGCCCGTCTTGCTGTCGTCGATGGCCGGCATGGGGCTGATGTTCTTCCTGACCACGCAGGTGACGAGCCTGCTGGCGCTGCTCGCGACGCGCGTGCTGGGCGGCGCGCTGTCGGCCAACATGGCGGTGGCCAACGCCTACGTGGCCGACGTGACCCCGCCCGAGCGCCGCGCGAAGAGCCTCGGCCTCGTCGGCGCGGCCTTCGGCATCGGTTTCATCCTCGGCCCGGTGTTGGGCGGCCTGCTCGGACACTACGACGTGCGGCTGCCATTCCTCGTCGCCGCCGCGTTGTGCGCGCTCAACTTCCTGTACGGCGCGTCCGTGGTGCCGGAGTCGCTGCCACCCGAGCGGCGCAGGGCGATCGCGTTCGGACGCGTCAATCCGTTCGCGGCGCTGGTGGGCCTGACGCGCCTGCGCAATGTCGGACTGCTGGTCGGGGTGATCGCCATCAACAACCTGGCGCAATTCATCCTGCACACCACGTGGGTGCTCTACACGGCGTTTCGCTTTGGCTGGGGGCCGCGCGAAACCGGCCTTTCGCTGTTCGTGGTCGGCGTCGCGGCGACCGTCGTGCAGGGCGGGCTGCTCGGCCCGCTGCTGCGCAAGCTCGGAGACCGGCGCGCCGTGCTGTGCGGCCTCGCCTCGGGCGTGCTCGCGTATGCCGGCTACGGCCTGGCGACCCAGGGCTGGATGATGTACGCGATCATTTTCTGCAACTTCCTCGCGTACGCGGTCGGGCCGGCGATGCTGGCGTTCATCTCGAAGGCTGCCGATCCGCGCGAACAGGGCCTCGTGATGGGCACCCTGGCTTCGCTCGCGAGCCTGATGGTGGTGATCGCACCGCTGATCGGCACGCCGTTGCTGGCCGAGGTCAGTCATCTGCCCGCGAACGACTGGCGCGTCGGGCTGCCCTACCTGCTCTCGTCCGCCCTCAACCTGGCCGCGCTCGGCATGGCGGCGGTGCATTTCGCCCGCCACCGCCAGGCTCGTCCGGCCACGGTCGGAGCGGCGCAGTAAATCGCGGTCATTCCCTTTCCCGGCGCCGCAGACTCCTGCACTACGATTGCCGTCCCCGGCACACGCGTCGATTCCCGATGACCGTCCTCGAAAGCAGGCTCAATTCGCGTTCCGATGATTTTCGTGCTGCGTCCGACACCATGCGCGCGCTGGTGGCCGACCTGAAAGGCAAGGTCGCGAAGATCGCGGAGGGCGGTGGCGAGGAGGCGCGCAAGAAGCACGCCGCGCGCGGCAAGCTGCTGCCGCGCGACCGCGTGCAGCTGCTGCTCGATCCGGGTACGCCATTCCTCGAGCTGTCGCAGCTGGCGGCGTTCGGCATGTACGGCGACGAGGCGCCGTGCGCCGGCATCATCACCGGCGTCGGGCGGGTCGGCGGCCGCGAATGCGTGATCGTCTCCAACGACGCCACCGTCAAGGGCGGCACCTACTATCCGGTCACGGTCAAGAAACACCTGCGCGCGCAGGAGATCGCGCGCGAGAACCGCCTGCCGTGCATCTACCTGGTCGACTCGGGCGGCGCGAACCTGCCGAACCAGGACGACGTGTTCCCCGACCGCGAGCATTTCGGCCGCATCTTCTACAACCAGGCGACGCTGTCGGCGCTGGGCGTGCCGCAGATCGCGGTCGTGATGGGCTCGTGCACGGCCGGCGGCGCTTACGTGCCGGCGATGAGCGACGAATCGATCATCGTCCGCAATCAGGGCACGATCTTTCTCGGCGGTCCGCCGCTGGTGAAGGCTGCGATCGGCGAAATCGTGAGCGCGGAGGACCTCGGCGGCGGCGACGTACACACGCGCCTTTCCGGCGTTGCCGACCATTTGGCCGTCAACGACGCCCATGCGCTCGCGCTCGCGCGGCGCATCCTCGCCACCACCAACTACACCAAGCCGCACCCGCTGCAGACGCGCGAAGCGCGCGAACCGCTCGCCGATCCGCGCGAGCTCTACGGCGTCATCCCCACGGACACGCGCAAGCCGTACGACGTGCGCGAGGTGATCGCCCGCCTCGTCGACGGCTCGGAACTCGACGAGTGGAAAGCGCGTTATGGCACGACGCTGGTGACCGGCTTCGCGTGGATCCACGGGTTGCCGGTGGGCATCATCGCCAACAACGGCATCCTGTTTTCCGAGAGCGCGCAGAAGGGCGCGCATTTCATCGAGCTGTGCTGCCAGCGCCGCGTCCCGCTCGTTTTCCTGCAGAACATCACCGGGTTCATGGTCGGGCGCAAGTACGAGAACGAAGGCATCGCGCGCCACGGCGCGAAAATGGTGACCGCGGTCGCGTGCGCGCAGGTGCCGAAGTTCACGGTCATCATCGGCGGATCGTTCGGGGCCGGCAACTACGGCATGT
>Ga0335077_10006109_pt1 | contig 14859 bp, 10 predicted proteins | sample Lox_Sample_31_FD_207151 | JGI IMG/M metagenome (GOLD analysis project Ga0335077, IMG submission 207151) | Soil microbial communities from Loxahatchee National Wildlife Refuge, Florida, United States - Lox_Sample_3.1 | ecosystem: Environmental > Terrestrial > Soil > Wetlands | place: USA... | reverse complement strand
CGACGGCTCAGTGCTCCAAGCGATCTTGCCCTTCCATTTCGGATTGAGCAGGTCCTGCGCGGTCTTGATCTCGTCTTTGCCGACAAGCTGCGTATTGATGCCCGGAGTGAGAAAATAGACGACGAGCGCGTTCCACCGCGCCTGCGGATCGCGAAACTCGGGCGGATATTTATCGACCTCCGATGGCGCGAAGCTGTCGACGAGGCCCGCCTTGAGGAGCGGCGGCGTGGTGGCGATGCCGTCGAACACGTCGCCCTCGACTTTGCCGGCGCGCGCCTCGTTGATCACCTTGATGGCATTCGGTCCGCTGTCGCCACGCGCATATCTGACCTCGATGCCCGGGTATTTCTTGTTGAAGGCTTCGACCAGGGGCCGCACCGCCTGATTGACGATCAGCGAGGTGTACCAGACCACCTGGCCTTCCTTCTTGGCGGCCTCGTAGAGAGCCGAGTCGGCGGCGGCGAGGGCCGGACCGGTGAGCGTCGCCGTCAACAGCAATCCGGCGAACGCGCGACCGGCAGTGGCCGCCACTCGCGTTGCCGGCGGCGATTTCGCCGCGATGTCCACGGGCGAAGGAAAGAACAGAACGCGGCTCATTTCGGATACCAACTGGGCTTGCGCTTTTCCTTGAAGCTCGAGGTACCCTCGACCGCTTCCGCGGTACGGGGCGAACCGTGCGAGGCCTTATGCGCCATGATCTCGGCGACCGTCGGCGAGATCGAAGCCTCCATGCCGTCCTTCAAAGTGCGCTGCGCGTTCGGGGCGCCGTGCAGCATGGCGTCGACAATCTCGGCGACCTTCTGTTCGAGCTTGTCGGACGCCACCACCTCGTGCACGAGGCCGACGCGCAACGCCTCGGCGGCACTGAAGCGTTCGCCGCTGAGCCCATAACGGCGAAAGCTGCGATGGCCGATGGCGCGAATCACGAACGGCGTCACGCCGAGCGGCGGCATGCCGACGCGCACTTCGGGGATGGAAAAAAACGCGCTTTCGGCAGCGACAACCACATCGCAGCAGGCCGCGATCGCGGCACCGCCGCCGATTGCCGCGCCGTGCACCACCGCAATAGTCGGCCGCGGCAGCCGGTCGAGCGCCGCCAGCATGTCGACGATCGAGGTCGCGCCGGCCGGCGGCTCGGGCGAGCTTGCGCGCGCAACGAGATCGGCGCCCGAGCAGAAGTGCTTGCCGGCGCCGCGCAGCAGCACGATGCGTATGCGATCGTCGGCGGCCATTTCGGCAAAATGCTGCGCCAAATCATCCAGCACGCGCTGGTCGATGGCGTTCGAGCGGTCTGGGCGGTTAAGCAGGATCGTTGCGATGCCGCGCGGCGAAATCTCGACGTCGACGCCGGTGCTCATCGGAACAGGTCCTGCGCCACCTTCTGCCACTTCGACAGTTGGCGATAGATATCGGGGGGCTGCAAAAAATTTGCCTGGAAGTGGCCGTCGCTCGGCCGCATGCCAGGCTGCATCGCCGGCACGCTCGGCAGTGCCGGCAGATACTCGTTGTTCTGAAATACCTTCTGACCTTCCTCGGACAACAGGAATTCCAGCAGCAGCTGCGCGGCATGAGGATGCGGCGCGCCTTTCAACAAAGCGACCGAATCGAGACTGACCGGCACGGGCTCGAGCTTCACCCAATCGACCGGCGCGCCCTTGCGTGCGCTGATCACGGCGTGATTGTTGAGCGTCATCAGGTTGATCCAATACTCACCGGCGATGACCTGATCGAGCACGGCGCGCGACGACACGTCGAGATTGACAATCTGCTGCTTGGCGAGCGCGCGCAGATAATCCATGCCTTTGTCCTCGCCCATGGTGGCGAGGATGTTGCCGATGAAGCCGAGGGCGCCGATGACGGAAGCGCCGTTCCACGCCATCTTGCCCTTGAGCCTCGGATCGAGCAGGTCCTGATAGGTCTTCGGCGCGCGATCCTTCGGCAACAGCTCGGTATTGATGCCGAGCGTAAAGACATAGACGATCTCGGCATTCCAATAGCCGTCCTTGGCCTTCAGCTCCGGCGGATAATCGGCGCTGTTCGGCACACTGAATGGCGCGAGCAGGCCCGCCTCCTGCAACGGCAGCATGTTGGACAGACCGTCGAAGATGTCGGCCTGAATGCGGCCGGCCTGCCCCTCGGCCAGGATTTTGGTGTAGGTCGCAATATCGTCGGCGCGGCTATATTGCAGCGTGATGCCGGGATATTTCTTCTCGAAGGCATCTTTGAGCGGCCGCACGATCTGATTGACGATCAGCGTCGTGTACCAGACGACCTGCCCTTCCTTCTTGGCGGCCTCGATCAACGTCGCATCGGCCGCGCGGGCGCCCGATGCGGCGAGCGCCACGACGGCGGCGGCAATGACGCGAAACCACCCGCATTTCGTCATGGGACCAGCGCCTTGAGGTCCGCCGGCGTCGGAATGAATTTCTCCATCTTCGGCGGCGCGCCGTTCTTGCGCATTTCTTCAAGCCAGATGCGGTGGATGCGCGGGTCCTGATCGACATATTCGATCTGGTCGCCGCCTTCCTTGACACTCTTCGACACCGCCGGCAGATCGTCGCCGCCGGCGCCAAGCAGCGAGATGCGGTTGGCCTGCGTGGTCGGATAGCGCAGACCGCCGACCGCGGTGGCAAGATAGCGCGCCGGCTGCGGCCCGGTGTTGAAGTGCTGATGAAACTGGCGGTCGGCCGGCACCAGCACCATGCCGTGCTTCCAGTCGATGCGACGAAAATCGTTCTCGTGCTCGTACCACAGCAGCGAGAAGCCCTGGCCGACCACGCACATGACGTGGAAGCTCGGACCGTGCCGGTGCCCTTTCTTGTAGGTGCCGACCGGCATTTCCGAAATGTGCGCATGCATGGTGCCGTCGGCGAGCACGAACATGATGTTGGTGCCACCAGCGCCGCGGTCGCCCCAGCTTCTCAGCTCGATCGCGGTGAGGTCGGGAATGAAATTGGTCTCCCACATGTGGTTGCCCTGGCGCACCAGGATGAGGTCGCCCTCGCCGGCGAAATATTCCTTCTTGCCGGTACGGTCGCTGAACTCGAACGAATTACCGAACACGAAGGCTTCGTTGTGAAAGACGTTCATCACCATCGGCAGGTTGGTGGTGGTGACGAGCAGAGCCCGCTCAGTGCCGCTGGCGTTGAAATGCCGATGCTTGGCGTTGAGCGGAATGGCGAACAGGCTGTTGGCACCCCATTCGAAGCTGCGCCTGGTGCCATCGGCAAGCTCGATCTGGGTCGAGCCCGAACCTTCGAGGACATAAACCACTTCCTCGTAGAGATGCCGCTGCGGCGCCGTCGATTTGCCGGGCGCGATGTCGAGCAGGAACATATTGGCGAAATCGCCGCGACCCCTGAGGTGGACTGCCGCGCCCCTGACGCCGTAACGCGGCCACGGCTCGGTGGGAACATCGAACAGGTAGACGCCGAAATCCTCGGTGACCGGTATCCCCTCGCCAGCCAGCCAGTCGAGATAGGGATCGATGCCGTAGCGCGGCTTCTGCTGCGGGACTTCGCGGACGTTCATGTGTTCCTCCGACGGCGGCTTGTCACGGCATACTACACGCACCGACATGCGCCGCGAAGGCGGATGATCGAGAAACCCGCGGCGGTTCGGCGCAAGTTCTATGCGTCCAGCGCTGACTGGATGCGTGGCGGTCGCAGAGCGGCATGCACCCGGTCTAGGCAAACAGCAGCGACTTGATCACCACCGGCACCACGCCGGGTGGTGCGATCAATTCGCCGATGTCGACATAATCGAGCTCCTGCAATTCCATGCCGTCGATCGAAACGAGCTTGCCCGGCCAGTGCAGCTCGCGATGCAGCAGGCGGCCGAAATTCTTGCCGATATCGCCGTCGATCATCACCAGCAGGAGCTTGATGCGATCGGCAAGCGGTGCGACGGCGCGCACGATGCCTTCACCCGCCGCCTTGAGCCGCGCGTGGTCGGGATCGCCGTGCCAGGAAAAGGCCAGCGCAACCCGGCCGTGATAGTCGATCGCGGTCTCGGCAAGGCCGGAGCGGATCGCCGCCGCGAGGCGCTCCGGCTCGATCTCGCCAGCAGTGTGGTAAGCGATGCGCACGACCGGCACGTTGTGCACCGGCAACACATAGGGATCGGGCAGATAGATCGTCTTGCCGCTGACTTGAACGGTGAATTGCGAGGCGCCGATCACGGTGGCGCGGATACGCTGGCCGGGATCGATCAGCGGCAGGCCGCTGCGTCGGCTCAACGCATCGGCAAGCTCGGTTGCCAGCATTTTGGCGAGGTCGCCGTATTCTTGCTGCTCGTGGCCGAAAATATATTCGGCGACGCCGCCGGAAAACGTCAGAGCGGTGGGTGCGGGCCCGCGCGGCAGCGGTTCGGTGAGAAGCAGCGCGCGGCTGAGCGCATCCGGCGCCGGACCGAGAATAATCTGTGCCGCCACATCCGCCAGCCGGCGCGCGATCCGCGCTCGCACCGCCGGATCGGCGAGAACTTGCGGCGAGACGTCAATCCCCAGATCCTTGGCGACGAGTCGCGCCGCATCATCGATGCGATTCCAGTTGCCGGTCGCATCCTGGGCCGCGAGGCGGCCGCCGACCGCGAAGGCGGAGAGGCCGAGGATGACGCCGCGGTCGATCAACGCGAGCTTGGTGGTGCCGCCGCCGACATCGATATGCAGCAGACAAGTATCGCGCGCCTTCGACAGCGCAACCGCGCCAGAGCCGTGCGCAGCAAGCCGGCTTTCGAGCTTATGACCCGCGGTCGCGCAGACGAACTTGCCGGCCTCTGCGGCGAATAATTCGTCGATGGCGCGGGCATTCCTTCGCTTGATCGCTTCGCCGGTGAGGATCACGGCACCGCTGTCGATGTCGCTCTGGGCGATGCCAGCGTCGCGATAGCAGTCGCGGACGAATGCGCCGAGCGCGCCGGCGTCGATGGTGCCGTCCGGCAGAAACGGCGTCAGCAGGATCGGCGACCGCCACACGATGTCACGGCCGACCACGACGAAGCGGCTGGAATGGCCCTGCGTCTGGCGCTGCAGGGCGACCTTGGCGAACAACAGGTGTGAGGTCGAACTGCCGACGTCGATACCGACGGTGCGGAATTCGACATTGTCCTCGTTCCAGATCGAGCGCGCGACGGCGGCGCGATCCGCCGGCGTCTCGATATGCTCGTGATCGAAATCGGAATCGTGCATCTAGCCGCCGTTGCTGCGGCGTGGATCGGGCGGCGTCTCGTTCGGCTTGCCGCCGCGCAGCCGGATATATGGCCAGGGCGAGGACAATTCGCCGACGCGGGCCTCGATCAGGATCGGCGCCTGGCCGAGCGAGCGCTTGAGCACCTTCTCCAATTCCTCCGGACGATCGGCGCGCGCATAGCCAACATCGAAGGCCGCCGCCAGGCGATCGAAGTGCGGGTTATAGAGATTGGCGCCGAGCGCGCCGCCGAACTGATCCTCCTGGAGCCTTTTGACATTGCCGAAATAGCCGTCGTTGAAGACGACAACCGCGGGCTTGAGGCCGTATTTGCTCGCCGTCGCCAGTTCCTGCATGCCCCAGCCGAAGCCGCCGTCGCCGGTGATGCTGACCACGGCGCGGTCCGGATTGCCATAGGCGGCGCCGAGCGCGGTCGGATAGCCGTAGCCGAGCGTGCCCTGGTAGCCCGGCGTGATATAGCTGCCGGGCGCATAGACCGGATAGACCGAGCGCGTCAGATAGCCGACCTGCGTCAGCTCGTTGACGAAAATGCCGTCGTCCGGAATGCCGGCGCGCAGCGCGCGAATCCAGCCGACGAGGTCGGCAACGTCACGCAACTGTTGGTCCGCCCAGGCTCGCGCCCTGCCGAGATCGAGCCCGCGCGACGTGAGCGTCGCCGGCAGCGCCGCGGCGAGCGCTGCCATGCCGAGCCCGGCATCGGCCGCGATCGCGATGTCGGCGCGGCGCGGCGGATTCCAGGCCTGATCGTCGACATTGAGCCAGATATATTTGAGCTTGTCGCCGCCCCAGGACGGCGCGCCGGTCTGCGTGTCAGCAAAACGGCTGCCGACGATCAGCGCCACATCGGCATGTGCGAAGACGGCACGGCCCGGCAACGCGGTCAGCGCCAGCGGATGCCGATCCGACAGCGCGCCACGGCCGTTCTCGCTCATCACCACCGGCGCCTGCAGCTTTTCGGCCAGGGCCGCAAGCGCAGCCGAGGCGCGCGCCGCGAGCACGCCGCCGCCCACATAGATCACCGGCAGTTCGGCCTTCGCCAGCAGCGCCGCCGCCTGCTCGATCTTTTTCATATCGGGCGCGTCGCGGCCGTCTTCGCCGGCTGGCGGCTGCACCAGTTCGATGTCGTCGCTCGCGGCGAGCAGATCGTGGGCGATCTCGATGCCGACCGGCTGCGGCCGGCCGCCGCGCAGCTGCCGCACCGCTTCGCGCACCAGGCCGGGAATCTCCTGCGCGGCGCGGGCCTGCCCGTGCCATTTGGTGACGCTGCCGAGGATTTCCGACTGGTTGCGCACTTCGTGCAACAGGCCATAGCCCTTGCCGATGCCGGAGGAATGAATGTTGCCGACGATGGCCAGCACCTGCGCATTGCAGGCATAGGCGGTGGCAAGCCCCGCCATGGCGTTGAGCATGCCGGGACCGGGCACCACCATGCAGGTGCCGATGCGCCCGGTGCTACGGGCATAGCCGTCGGCCATATAGGCCGTGGTCTGCTCGTGCCGCGGCACGATGTAGTGAATCTGGTTGCCGAGCTGGCGCAGCCCATCGACGGCCCAGTCGAGCTGCACACCGGGAATCCCGAAAACATCGGAGATGCCTTCGAGCACGAGTTGACGTGCCAATGCCTGGCCGCCGGTAAGACGCATATCGCACTGCCCTGTTCGCTCTGCGGGCGGCCACATTGCAGGTCGGCATCGCAATGATCAATTGCGAAGCTCTGCGCTTTCGTCATCCCGGCCGAGCGGCTGCACAGCGGACAAGCGGATCGCACCTTGCGCAATGCGCGCCAAGGCATTGAACTGCCCCTTGGCAATTCGCCCATCTGTCAGGGCCGCGACCATGTCCCGCCTCAACCTCACTTATGCGAGCTGCAAATACGACCGCATGGAAGCCCTGCGCGCGGGCGAGGTCACGGTCGAAGGCATCGATCTCAACGTCATGATCTTTCCCTCCGGCCGGCAGATTTTCGACCGCATGGTCGGCGGCGAGGAATTCGACGTCTCCGAGCTTTCGGCCTCCGAGTACATCAGCCTGGCGGGTCACGGCGACCAGCGTTTCGTCGCCATCCCGGTATTTCCATCGCGGGTGTTTCGCCACGGCTATATTTTCGTCAACAAACGCGCCGGCATCCACGCTCCGAAGGATCTCGAAGGCCGCCGCGTTGGCCTGCCGCTCTACACCCAGACCGCGTCGATCTGGCTGCGCGGCCATCTGATGCATCAGTTCGGCGTCGATATCGACAGCATCCGCTGGGTGCAGGGCGCGGTCGAAACCGGCGGCACGCATGGCAATCCGCACACGGCGCCGCTGCTACGGCCGGTCGCGATCGAGCAGAACCGCAGCGGCCGGCCGCTCGGCGAACTCCTCGCCGACGGCTTGATCGACGCCTATCTCGGTTCGCGCAAGCCGCCGAGCTTCGGCCGCCACCCCGACGTCGTGCGGCTTTTGCCCAACCATCATGCGCTCGAACGCGAACTGTTCGAAAAGCACAAGATTTTTCCGATCATGCATCTCGTCGCCATGCGGCGCGCGCTCTATGAGCAGCATCCATGGATCGCCAACAGCCTCTACGCGGCCTTCGTCGAGTCGAAGCGCATCGCCCGGACGCGGCTGCGCTATGCCGGTTCACTGGCCGCGATGCTGCCTTGGCTGCAGGACGAGATCGAGGAGATCGACGAGGTGTTCGGCGGCGACCCGTTCCCCTACGGCATTGCGCCGAACCGGCCGACACTCGAGGCGCTCATCCAATACATGGTCGAGCAGCACTTCATCGCCCGGCCGATCGCGGTTGAGGATCTGTTCGTGCCGCTGCCGGGAGCAAGTGGCGGTTAGATCATGATCCGGAAAAAGCCTGTCCACGGACTTGGTCCGCGGGTGGATATCGATTTTCCGAAAAGATCGCGCCCCGCTCAATCGAATCGGGCCATGATCCCGATTTCATCCGAACAAATCATGGTCTGAGCGCGAACCACCAGATCACTTCGGGTCCTTCGCCAACAGCCCGGCAATGGTGGCGATCTCGTTGCGGGCATATTTAGGCAGGCCGGCGCTGATCGACGTGCCGGAATTGAACGACGACTGACCCATCAGCACCTGCGCCGGCACCAGATTGCGCAGCACCGGAACGTTCTCGTAGTCGCGCTTCTTGTCGAGCGTCTTGCCTTCGATGGCGATCGCCATGAAGGCGGTGACGACAGTTTTCTTGGTGTCGTTCGGATCGGCCTGAAACACGGCGTAGAACTTGGCGAAGTGCAAAATCTCGTTGACGTAGAAGCAATTCTGCTCGAGCACGCCGGCAACCGGCGCGTCGATGCCGGTGAGCGCCTTGAGTCCATCCTGATCGAGATCGGCCGGCGGCAAGGCCGACAGCTCGCTCTGGAAGTCGATGTGATCGGCGACCTTCTTGGCGCTGTCGCGCAGCTTGTTGACGAGCAGAATGCCGATCGGAATCTTGCCCTCGAGCTTGTAAGTGGACTGGATGCAGATCGATGTGTTCCGACCGGTGCACCACTTGCGATCCGGATTGTCGTTGGTGGTGCCGGTCTCGCTCTTGAACGGCTTGACGTCGGCCGCGGTGATCAGCGTGTGCTTGATCGCCGGATCGATCTTCTCCAGGAACGACAGCGTCGCGTAGCGCGACAGATCGATCGCTTCGGGCGCACGATCGAGCAGGAAGCGCGCCTGCGCGACATACATGTAGAACTTGCCGGGCTCGATGGCGTCCTTCGCGGTGGAACTGTCCTTCGCGGCAACGTCCTTCGTCGCAGCGTCTTTCGTCGCGCCGGTGCCACCGTCCCTGGCGGGATCGCTGTCCTTGGCGAGATCGCCGTCCTTGGCGGTGCCGTTATCTTCGCCATAGCCGGGAAACAGGATGAGAAACTTCTTCTGATTGGGATGCGCGCGGCCCCAGTCCTGGAACGGCACCAGATCGGTGCTGCTGGTCGCACCATCGCCGCCGTGGTCGCTGAACTTGATCGTGCCGGGCTTGAGATCGGCGAGCGACCAGCTCTTCGGCGCGCCGGCTTCCTCGATGTGGAAATCCTGCGCCGCCGCGACGCCAGCGCAGCTCAGCAGGCCGAGCAGCGCGAGCGCGGGGCGCGTCCACATGAAGGCGTGTTTCACGTGCGGCTTTCGTTGGGGCTCAGTTGTAGCGGCCGCCGGAATAATAGCCCTGATCGCGCCGGGGCAGCGGCTGGGGCGGCGGCTGCGGACTGCCGAAGATCGGTAGGCCGAACAGGCCGCGCGGCGGCTGTTGTTGCTGCACCGGGGGCGGCAATTGCTGCCAGCCCTGCCGCGGCGGGTAGTAATTGCGTCCGACCCAGCCGCCACGATCCGTTGCATTGCCCCCCCAATAGTAGCCCTGGTCGTTCGGCCCCCATTGCGGCTCCTGCGAGCGCCACGCATAGGCATCTTCGCGCGACACCAGTTGATATTGCGTATCCTCCGGCTGGCCGTCGGGGCCGCGGCGGAAATGCTCGACGAAGCTGCCGGCAGGCGCGCCGGCGCCCGGCAGCGTCGGTGGTGGCGGGGGCGGCGGCGGGCTCTGGTTGCCGAATCCGAAAAAGCCGCCGAAACCGTTGCCGTTACCATTGTTGTTGTTCTGGGCGCCGAAGCGATCGCCGCTGTAGTAGTCGATGGCGGCATCGACGAGGTCGTGCCGCGCCTCCGGCGATGGACCGTTGAGCGGCGCTTTTGGCGCAATATGCTGCGCCCAGATCGACTGCAGGATCGGTTCGAAAATCGGCAGCGCCACGCGCGCGCCGGTTTCGCCGGCGCCGAGCGAACGCCGCTTGCCGTCGCCATTGTCGTAGCCGACCCAGACTGCAATCGTAACGTCGTTGGTGAAGCCGACAAACCAGCCGTCGACCGAATCCTCGGTGGTGCCGGTCTTACCGGCCACATAGGTGGAAAGTCCGCCGATCGCGCGCGCTGTGCCGCGCGCCACCACGCCCTGCAGCATGGTCTTGAGCTGATAGAAGCTCAAATGGTCGGCTGCGGCGATCATGGGGAACAACGGCACCGCCGGATATTGGTAGAGCGTCTTGCCGTTGAGTTCGATCGAGTCGATCGCATGTGGCTGCGGCCGCACGCCTTCATTGGCGACGGCGGCGTAGAAGGCGGCGAGATCGATCATCTTCACCGGCTGCGCGCCGAGCACGAACGGATAATAGTGGATGCAGTCGCTGTAGATTTTCGCCGCCACCGCCGTGGCGCAGACTTCGTCGAGGCTGCGCTCCGGATTGCTGCTGATGCCGCCGTCGAGCAGATGCGCGGTGACGATATTGACCGAGTTTTCCAGCCCGCGACGCATCGTCAACACGCCACCCATGCTGTAGTCGGCGTTGCGCGGCGACCAGTAATCCTCCGGCCGCGCATTGCTGCCGTAATCGCGAATGATGGCGTCGCGGCCGTAAATCCCGGTGCCGATCGGCGGCAAAGTGAGCGGCTCGTTCGCCACCAGCGTATTCGGCTGCAGGCCACTCTGCAGCGCGGTGAGATAGGTGATCGGCTTGATCGCAGAGCCGGGCTGGCGCTGCGTCTGCGCGGTGCGATTGAGCTGGCTCAGCGGATAAGAAAAGCTTCCGGCCATGGCGAGGATGCGGCCGGTCTTGTTTTCCAGCACCAGGGCTGCGCCCTGCACTTTCGGCCGCACCCGCAACTGCGCCTGGCCGGCGCTGACGGGCGGCGCATTGGATTTCGTCTTGCTGCCGTTCTTGCTCTCGCGCGTGCGCTGCGCGGCCGCCCGCGACTCGACGACGTGCACATAGACGACATCGTATTGACCGAGCAGCCGCTGCACGTCACCGCCGTAATTGGTCAGCGGCATGATGCGGCCGTCGGGCAGGCCGACGCGGATACCCACATTCTTGCCGCCGGTCTGCAACACCACCGCCGGGGTCCAATGCACGTCGTAGAGCGGCAGCCGCAACACCTGCAGCGCTTGCTGCCAGGCCGGCACCGACGCCGGCTTGCCCGCCGTGATCTTCTGCACGGCGGTGCCGATATTGGCTTCCGGTCCGCGAAACTGAACGCGGCCGACCGACATTTCGTAATGCGCCAGACCTTCCTGCAGCGCCGCCTCTGTGTCGCGCTGCAGCGGCGCGTTGATGGTCGAATGCACGGAATAGGTATCGGCCGTCAGATTATCGACTCCATCGGTCTTGGCCTCGCGGCCGAGGTAGTCGATGAAGTTGAAGCCACTGTCGCGATGCGGCAGCGAAAATGCGATGAGCTTCGGCAGGCCGGTCACGGCTTTGTCCTTCTGCTCCTCGCTGATGACGCCGTCCTCCTGCATGCGGCCGAGCACATAGCCGAGACGGTCCTTGGCGCGATCGGGGTGACGGTCCGGATTGAAAAAGCTCGGCCCTTTGAGCAGACCAGCCAGCATGGCGCCCTCGCCCAAGCTCAGGTTCTTGGCTGATTTGCCGAAATAACTGCGCGCCGCCATCTCGACGCCCCACGAGGCGCGGCCGAGATAGGCCGAGTTCAGATAGAGTTCGAGGATTTCGTTCTTGCTCAGCGTGTTCTCGAGCCGTGAGGCCACGATCATTTCTCGGATCTTGCGCTCGTAGCTCACATCGTCGCCGACCAAGAGATTCTTGACGACCTGCTGGGTGATGGTCGAGCCGCCCTGTGGCCGCCCCGGCTCGGCAAGATTGCCGATGAAGGCGCGGATGATGCCGCGCTCGTCGACGCCGTGATGCTGATAGAAGCGCCGGTCCTCGGCAGCGGTGAAAGCCTTCTGCACGTAATCGGGCACGTCGGCGAGCGCGACCCAGACCCGGCGATTGCCGGGCTCGAACACGTCCGCGAATTTGGTGCCCTGCCCATCATAGACCGTGCTCATGCTCGGCAGCTTGCGGCCCTTGAGCCGCGCCGGATCGGGCAGATCAGCCGCAGCATTGTTGTAGAAGTTGATGACGTCGGCGAGGTCGACCACCGGATTGGCCACCGTCTCGTTCTTGCAGAACTGGTGATAGGCGGTGTTGAGGTCGGCAAAGTTGATGCCGTGGAACGCTTTGATGTTGGCGCCGACCGCCGTCGGATCGTCGAGCGCTGTCGAAATCAGGTCGTCGAGATTGATCGACTCGATGTCGAAGGCCTGCCGCATATGGGCGCAGCCGTCGCGTAGCACCTGCACCACCGCGTCCTGATCGGTCGCCGGATCAAAATGCGTCTTTACCGCCTGAGGCTGGGTGGTTACCTCGCTGAGCGCCAGGGCCGTCGCGAAAATCTTGACGAGAATCGTGTCCATGGGCACGACGGCACAACCAGGTTCGAGGGACGCAACTAGCTCGACAACGGCCAATTATAGCTAACTGATCCTTACAAAAAGACTTTTTTGCGAGGCGGCGGTGGATAGATTGCGAAATGCGAAGAATCAGACGATCTAGCGCAGCCGGTCTGATTTGCGGCCGGTTGAGGAACCAGGATGCTCTGCGACACCTGCCGCTTTTCCGAACGGCCGGGTTTCATCCGTCGGCCGGTGGCCGCCTCGGTCGGCACGGCGGGGGGTGCTGCCACGGAATTCATTCCCTGCCCCGATTGCGGCGGCCAGGCCATCGCCCATTGCTGCGAAGGGCTGTGCGAGCAGCCCGATGCCGATGTGGCGCAGCCTTCATTTCTCCGGCGGCGTTAGTCCGACGAAGTGGCCGCGCTGCTTGAGCCAGGCGAGCAGGCCGAGCGCCGGCAACCCAGCGAGCGCGCAGATGACGAAGAACCAGGCCCAGCCGGCCGAAGCGGCGATGTAGCCCGCGCCTGACGACAGATAGGTGCGCCCGAACGCCGCAAGCGCGGTCAACAGCGCGTATTGGGTCGCGGTGTGCAACGGATTACGGCACAGCGCCGATAAATAGGCGACGAAGATGACAGTGCCGATGGCGCTGGTGAAATTCTCGGCGACGATCGCGAAAGTGAGCCAGGCCGCGTTGAGGCCGATCATTGCCTGCCAGGAAAAGGCGAGATTGGCGAAGGCCTGCAGCGCACCGCCAAGCAGCAGGCACGCCGGCAGCGACAAGGCGCGCGCCACGAAGCCGCCGGCAAAGCCGCCGAGCAGCGTCGCGATGAGGCCGACACCCTTGATGATGGCGGCATATTCGTTGCGCGAAAATCCGAGATCGATGACAAAAGGCGCCGTCATGGCGCCCGACAATGCATCGGTGAATTTGAACAGCACGACGAAGGCGAGCGCGACGAAGGCCATGTCGCGCGACAGGAATTCGGCAAAGGCGCCGTAGGCTGCTTCGATGACGCGGGCGAGTGCATTCTCGCGGGCATGCACGGCTTCGGCCGCCGCCGACTTTTCCGGCTCGCGAGCGAAGAGCGTCGTCGCGATGCCGAGAACGATGAGCAGCGCCATCACCGTGTAGCCGGCGCTCCAGGCAGCGTGATGGGCAAGCCCAGCGCTCTGAAAGCCGCTGACGATGAACAGCGCGCCCGCAGTCGAAGCCAGCATGCCGATGCGGTAGGCCGCCACATAGGATGCCATGCCGGCGGCCTGTTCGCTTTCGCTGAGGCTTTCGACGCGGAAGGCGTCGACGATGATGTCCTGCGTCGCCGAAGCGGTCGCGACCAGCAGCGCGCCGAGCGCAACCATGGACGGCGACAGCGCCGGATCGCAGGTGCCGAGAAACACGATCGCGGCGATCAGCAGAAGCTGCGACAGCAGCAGCCAGCCGCGCCGCCGGCCGAGAAGCCGCGACAGCAAAGGCACGTCGAGTGCGTCGATCAGCGGCGCCCAGAGAAATTTCACCGTATAGGGCGTGCCGACCAGCGCAAACAGACCGATGGTGCCGAGATTGACGCCGGCTTCGGTCATCCAGACCAAAAGCGTGCCGCCGGACAGCGCAAGCGGCAGGCCGGAAGAGAAGCCGAGAAACATGACGATCAGCACGCGCCGTTTGCAGTAGACCGCGAAGGTCTCCGACCATGACGGCCGCGGGCTGCTGGGATCGGCGGCGGCGTCAACGGCCATGCGGCGCTACTCTCCGGCTTGGAGCTTGCGCACCGGGGCCGCAATCACGTTCGAGGCGGCCGGCGTCTCGCCGCGCAGTTCCACCTCCTGGATGCGTTCGCCGCGGCTCTCGATCTTTTCGATCGAGATGACGGATTGCCGGATGTCCTCGGTCGATTGATTGAAGTGGGTCTGCAGCTTGCGGATGCGCTCGCCGAGGAGCCCGACGTCTTTTATCAGCCGGCCCACTTCGTCACGAATTTGATCCGCGGCCTCGCGCATGCGCGCGTCGCGCTGGTTCTGCCGCACCAGCTGGATGGCGAGCATCAACAGCGACGGCGAGACGATGACGATATTGGCGCGATAGGCCTTCTGCACGACGTCGTCGAAATCCTCGTTCAGTTCGGCATAGACCGATTCCGAGGGCACGAACATGAAGGCGAGATCCTGGGTCTCGCCCGGGATCAGATATTTGCTGGCAATATCACTGACGTGCTTGGCGACGTCCTGGCGGATGCGTTGCGCCGCGAGCTTGCGCTCGTCGTCGGTTGCCGCGGCGCGCAGCGCCGAGACGGCCTCGAGCGGAAACTTGGCGTCGATCACCAGCGGGCGCTTGTCGGGCAGGAAGACGACGCAGTCCGGCCGCATGTTGTTGGCGAGCGTGTACTGGAACTCGTAAAAACCCTTGGGCAGGCGATCTTG
>Ga0335077_10006108_pt1 | contig 14859 bp, 9 predicted proteins | sample Lox_Sample_31_FD_207151 | JGI IMG/M metagenome (GOLD analysis project Ga0335077, IMG submission 207151) | Soil microbial communities from Loxahatchee National Wildlife Refuge, Florida, United States - Lox_Sample_3.1 | ecosystem: Environmental > Terrestrial > Soil > Wetlands | place: USA: Florida... | reverse complement strand
CACGGTGACCGAGGCCGGCACTTCTACGTGGAACGTCCATCCATCGAGCAGATCGCGGCGCCATTTGAGTTCCTGACCGTTGGCGGTGAAATGCAAACCCGCCAAGTCCTGGATCGGCCCGGTGGGCCCGTGCTCTCCCGGAATCCATTTGGGATAGTAGAGCGTCAGAGTGCCTGGGACAGCCGGAATGCTCAGCCTGGCGTGAAATATCTTGCGCGGCGCCTGGCTTGCATCTACCGCAAGGACGACCGCCGGCGGAATGGGTTTGGCAGGGTTCTTTGCCGGATTCTTCGCAGCCAGCACCGACCAAGCAAGGCTTATCAGCACGACGAACCGACAGATCCGCCGAGACAGGGGGGACAGGGTCATTGGGGGCTCCCTGAAACTGTCACGAGAGAATGGGAAATTGCAGTGGATCAGAATACAACAGAACACTCTATGAACACCGCTGCGGCAGGACGGCGGCGGAGGGCTTTGCTATTATTCCCGGCATGTCCTCCCAACCCCGCCATGGCCGTTTCATCACCTTTGAAGGACTGGATGGTTGCGGTAAGACCACGCAACTGGAGAAACTGGGGCGCGTCCTGCGCAAAGAAGGCGTGCATTTTGTGGCCACCCGCGAGCCCGGAGGCACACCCGCCGGCGAGGTGATCCGCAACCTGCTGCTGGATACGGCGACGGTGGGGCTTTCGCCCTGGACCGAACTCTGCCTGATGTTCACCTCGCGGGTGCAGCACCTGGCGGAAATCATCGACCCGGCCCTGGCGCGGGGCGATTTCGTTCTCTGCGACCGCTTCACCGATTCCACTGAGGCCTACCAGGGCGGAGGCCGCAAGCTGGGCAGCGAACCGGTGCTGGAGTTGCACCGGATACTGTGCCACAACCTGCAGCCGGACATGACTATCCTGATGGATTCCGATATCGCCGCCAGCGTGGAACGGGCCCGCCGCCGAAACCAGGCCCGGATCGAAGCCGGCGAAATTGACGAAGGCCGGTTCGAGAAGGAGAACCGCGCCTTCTTCGGACGGGTGCGCAACAAATTCCTCGAGATTGCCAAGCGCGACCCCAAGCGTGTTTTCCTGGTAGATGCCCGCGGCACTCCAGACGAAACCCACGCCAAAGTCGTCGAGGCGATGCGGGAAAGGCTCAAGACGTAGTCAGTTGTTGGTCGCTCGCCGTTCGCGGTTGGTCGCTTGCTCCCGCCGGTTCCGAGGTTAGTATCCCTGACGACTGGGCGCGTAGAATTCAACTATGCGGTATCTGGTACGGGCGCGGGTGAGGCCGGGGCGGGAGCGGGACTTACTACAGGCAATCGATGATGGAACTCTGGGTCATGGCTCGGTAGCGGGAGACGAATACCTGCGCAACATGCAAGATGCGCGGGCCCTTCCCGACGCAACCGCGCGTTGGGTAGAGGTCTGTTATTGTCCCACTCCGCTGCAGGAAGAGCGTCCCTACTGGGAAGAGTACTTCGATCTTGAGCGCGTGCAGGATGCCCACGACCGCCAGCGCTGCCGCGATCAAAACGGCTCTGAACCCTGGGCCTGTGGCGAGTGCGATTGCACCCGCCGCCTGGAAGAAAGACTCAAGACAGCGGGACAGCCGTTCATGCAGGTTCTCCGGCGGACGCCCTAAGGCAGATTATCGAGCAGGCTCAGTGGCCTTCACGACTTGGTCCCCAGCTACATCGCGCAGAGTTAGAAGGGCGCCGGAAGGCCAGTGGATTTCGATCAGGTCCGCCCGGCTGTCGCGCCCCAGGCCAAAGTGCACGGGGCCGTCGCTGGATGAGGCATAGCCGACGCTCGTCGTCATGTGGTTGTATTGTGTGCCGCTCCGGCTCACCAGCTTGATGCGCGCGCCGATGCCCTCACGATTGCTCCTGGTTCCTCGCAGAGCGATGTCAAGCCAGTGGCCCGATTTTTCGCTGCGGTTCATCCAGATTTCAGCGTCCTGAGCCAGGGAAGAGGTCACCACATCCACGCGGCCATCGCTATCCAGATCGCCGAAGGCACAGCCGCGATGGCGTGTTGCGGGAGCTGCCGTCAGCCCTGCCTCTTCTGTGAGAGCTGCCCATTTCCCACTCGCACCCGGATTGCGGAAGACCGTGTTGTACTGGTCGGTCGGCTGGCCGGGCAGCGGCACAGATTCCACGTGGCCGCGAGTTACGAACATATCTTTCCAGCCGTCGTTATCGAAATCGTATAGTCCGGCGCCGAAGCCCGACATCTGCAGGCTGGGTTCGCGCACTCCAGTTTCGCTCGTGACCTCCCGAAAACTGCCTTTGCCCGTGTTGAGGAAGACGGGGAAGGTCTGGTTGTTCAGGGCGACGAAGACGATGTCGGGATAGCCGTCGTTGTTGAAATCGCGGAAGTCGAGCCCCATGCCGGAGATGAAGCTGCCGTCTTCGGTCAGGGCGACTCCGGCGTCGAACGCTACCTCCTCAAACTTGTTGCCCAGGTTGTGGAAGAGCGAGTTGTAGGAAGCGTCATTAGTGACGAATAGATCGGGTTTTCCGTCGAGATCGTAGTCAGCCATACCGACCCCCATCCCCTTACCCACGTGTTGGCGAATACCCCACTGTTTAGAAACATCCTGGAAGGTGCCGTCTCCTCTATTGAGGAAAAGCTGGTTGGGCTGGCCTTTGTAGAACTTCGGAGCGCAGTAATCGGCAACGCCGCGAAACAAGCACAGTGGTTTGTCCGAATACTTCCACTGCATGTAGTTGACGACGAAAAGATCCAGCAAGCCGTCGTTGTTTACGTCCACCCACGCAGCGGTGATGGCCCAGAGCGGGCCAAATTCTGGATCGTTGGAATTGTCCAGCCCAGCTTTGGCCGTCACGTCAGTGAAGGTGCCATTGCCATTGTTGTGATAGAGGGTGTTGCGGTAGAGGCCAGCCACGAAGACGTCAGGGAAGCCGTCGTTGTCGTAGTCCGCGACGGCGGCGCCCATGTCGTAGCCTGTGCCGGCGAGGCCCGCGGAGTCGGTCACATCGGTAAACATGCCGTTGCCGTCGCTGCGAAAAAGGCGATTGCGGTATTTGGGATCGTCCTTCTTGAGGGTGGCGATGTTGGCGCCATTAGTGAAGAAGATGTCAGGACGGCTGTCGCCGTTGTAGTCGAAGATGGCGATGCCGCCCGGCATGCTTTCGGGAGCATTCTTGGCGGGAGTAGCATCGTTTTCCAGGCGAAAGGGTATCTTCTTCAGCTCGAACCAAATGGGGCCGGACGCCTGGGTAGCGTGCAGGAGCAAAATCGTAATCACGAAGACAACGAGATATGCGGCCCCTACCTTGGGAAAATGCGTCATGCGGAGGGAAGAGCGTCGCCACCGGGCGACTTCCCGCGATTGTATCTCTTGTGCGAGCAGGCGGCTTCTCGCTTTTTGTAGCGGTCTATTGCGGTCGAGGTTCAAACCGCGGAGGACGCGAAAAAGACCACGCTGCCCTGTGCCATGCCAAGCCGCCAGGAAGCCAACCGCCGGGCAGATTTGCGGCATCCGGTATTACCGCGTGGGCTATGCTGATTCCATAATGCGCAAACTTGCAGCACTCGGCGTTTTGCTGGCCGGCCTGGCGGTGGCCCAGGCACCGAATCCGGACCAATTGCTCAAGCGCGCGATTGACGCACAGCAGCACGGCGATTTCGAGGCTGCAATCCGGCAATATCGGAAGGTCCTGGAACTGCGGCCGGATGCTGTGGAGGCTAAGGTGAATCTCGGAGCAGCCCTGGCGCATGTGGGGCGGTTCGATGAGGCAATTGCCATGTATAAGTCGGCCCTTCCATCTGTTCCGCAGAAGAACGCGGTCCGAATGAATCTCGCCCTTGCGTACTACAAGAAGGGCGACTTCGCGAACGCCCGCGAACAGTTCGAAACGCTTCACAAAGCAGAGCCGGAGGAGATCCGGATTGCCATACTGCTGGCCGATACGGATACGCGCCTGGGGAAACCCGCCGGCGCAGTTGCGCTGCTCACGCCACTGGAGGGCGCAAATTCACAGAACCTGGACCTGGAATACACGCTGGGGGCGGCGTTGATCAAGAACGGGCAACCGCGAGAGGGCGTGGCACGGATCGAGAAAGTCGCGGAGGCCAGCGAAAGTGCCGAAGCCTATATGCTCGCTGGAGGAACGCTGCTGCAGCTCAATGAGTTCGAGAAAGCCGGCCGCGATCTGGAACCAGCCCTCCGCCTGAATCCAAAGCTTCCAGGCCTCTACACCCTCGCGGGCAAAGCACGGGACAAGAACGGAGATGCCAAAGAAGCCGAGGCCGCCTTCCGCGAAGCACTGAAGCTCAACCCCGCCGACTTTGACGCCAATTTGTATCTCGGAACCATCCTGTACCGACGGCGGGAGCTGGCGGAGGCTAAAACCTACCTGGACAACGCGTTACGGCTTGATGCTTCGAACTCCATGGCGCGCTACCAAGCCGCCATGTGGAAGAGCGCCTCTGGACAGTATCAGGCAGCGGCTACGGATTTGGAAAAACTGGTCCGGGACGATCCCAATTGGCTGGAACCGCATGTGGAATTGGCAGCCCTTTACTACCGGCTGCACCGTGCTGAGGATGGTGCAAGAGAAAGGCAGATTGTGGAGCGGCTTAGCGCCGAACAGCAGAAAAAGGGGCCGGGGGCATAATGAAACGAATGCTTCGCGAGGCTGCTCACCTGCCCGCTCACTGTAGACACAAGCCCGGAACCAGTTCCGGACCCCTGGTTCAATTTGAGATTTCGATCCGGGCTGACGGTTTTTCGCTCTTGAACCGTGGCCTCCCTTTCTGCTAGAAAAACCATATCCCGGGTGAGTTCTCCGTATGAAGCAACAGCCACGGCAGCGGCTGAGGCAACTGGGATTATAGCTGTTCGCATCTAGGCGGCAGCATACCATTGCAAATCCGGCGCCTACGGAACTCCTGAGGTTCCGCCGGTGTAAGACTTCGAACCTCCCAGCCGCGTTTCTGGAGTTCGGATGCTGTTAGTTCGCAGGCGTAAGAGCAGCCGGGGTGACTGTGCGTTACTCTGTCCGGCCCATCCTCGCCATCCGAAGCGCTCAAGGAATTTCCATCCAGCCACCACACACAACTCAAGATCACCGCACCAATCTCAGCACACCGCCGGAGGAATGTATGGCGACGAATCTCGTCCAGATTGAGAATGACTCGGAAATCAAGCAGCGCCTGGAAGCCGAACGCGCGCGCCTGCGGAAGATTGCCGGTCTTGACCGGCCGGAGCATTTCCATCGTCCTGTGGAACGGGCCTTTACCGCAGAACAGCGGGCTCACACTACTATTCTGTTCGGCGGCTTTACCTGGAAGCATGAGGACCTGATTCGCGCTGTGTTCCAGGGCTGCGGCTATCGCTGCGAGAAGTTGCCGGTACCGAACGTCGCCGGTTTCCAGACGGGCAAGGAGTTCGGGAACAATGGCCAGTGCAATCCCACGTATTTCACGGTGGGCAATCTGGTGCAATACCTCCAGTTTCTGGAGAAGGAGGGTATACCGCGGCAGCAGATTCTGGACAACTACGTCTTTTTCACCGCCGGCTCATGCGGGCCCTGCCGCTTCGGCATGTACGAGGCCGAATACCGCTTCGCCCTGAAGAACGCCGGCTTTGACGGTTTCCGCGTGCTGCTATTCAAAGACAGCGACGGCATCAAGGCTGCCTCCGGCGAGCCCGGCCTGAAATTCACCATCGACTTCGGCTTTGGCATGCTCAATGCCATGCACCTCGGCGATGTCATCAACGACCTCATCTACCAGATTCGTCCCTATGAGGTGAACCAGGGCCAGACAGATCGGGTGTTCCGCGAGACCGTGGATGGCTTGTGCGAAGACCTGAAAAACCGCAAGTCGTTTGAGATCGAGGAACGGGCGCCGAACTGGGCGAAGCCAAAGTTCAAGAACAACAAGATTCTGCGCAACACCTTCAACGTGTTCGGCAAGTGGCACGAGCATATGTGGGGCAAGGATTATCTGAACGCCCTCCACACCGCGCGTGAACGGATGGATTCCATCGAGGTGGACCGCACCCGGGTGAAGCCGCTGGTGAAGATCACCGGCGAATTCTGGGCGCAGATCACCGAAGGCGACGGCAACTTCCACATGTTCGAATTCCTGGAGCGCGAGGGCGCGCAGGTTCTGGTCGAGCCGATCGCGACCTGGGTGGCCTACCTGATGTACCAGGCAAAGGCCCACGCCAAGTCGAAATGGCCGGTGAATCGTCCGCACCGCAACCCGGAGTGGTACGAATTCAAGAAGCAGTTTGCCAACTACATCGGCCTGCACAAGAAGCTGTGGGGCATCGGCGCCGGGCAGCGCATGTGGAACTTCTTCTACCATCGCACCATCCGGGAGCTGGGTGGGATTACCCACGAACTTGTGCCACAGACGGAACTGGCGGAACTGGCACACCCCTTCTACAACCAGTTTGCCCGCGGCGGCGAAGGCCACCTGGAGGTGGGCAAAAACGTGTATTACACGGTCCACAAACTTTGCCACATGGTGTTGGCGCTGAAGCCATTCGGCTGTATGCCCTCGTCGCAGTCGGACGGAGTGCAGTCGGCGGTGGTGAACAAATTTAAAGACATGATCTTCCTGCCCATTGAGACCTCGGGCGAAGGCGAGGTCAACGCCCACAGCCGCGTGCAGATGGCGCTGGGCGAGGCCAAGGTGAAGGCCAAGACCGAGTTCGAACAGTGCCTGAAGTCGACTGGCAGGAGCATGCAGGAAATCCGCGAGTATATCGACGAGCATCCCGAGCTGAAGCGGCCGTTCTACCATGTGCCCCACCGCGAAGGAGTGGCGGGCACGGCGGCGCAGTTCGTGCTGCATGTGAACGACCGCATCAACAAGGACACGCGCTTCTGGAAGCGGACGCGGGTGCAGGGAGCCGCAATTCCCGCAACTTCCGGCGACTGAGTCTCTGGGCTGGCCCTGCGTCGTTATGGAGCCAGCGTCGCCCCACTCTTTCGGTAGTGCTCCGACGGCCGTTTCAACCTTAGCGAGGAAGTAATGCACGATCACAAAGGTCCCCAGCTGATTCAGATCGCTCCCCTTGAGCCTCAGGCCCCGCCGATGCGGCAGGTGCCGCATGCCCAGAAACCGCACGACTACAACACGAAGTTCATGGTCGGGCTCGACGTCGGATCAACCACTGTGAAGGCAGTTGTGGTGGATGCGGCGAGCGACAAAGTGCTGTGGCAGGACTATCAGCGGCATGAAACCAAGCAGCCGGAAAAAACGCTGGAATTTCTGAAGCGGATGGAATCTGACACTGGCATCAACCGCCATAACACGCGCATGTTCCTGACCGGCTCGGGGGGAGGCGCAATCGCCGACCAGGTGGGCGCCAAGTTCGTGCAGGAAGTGACAGCGGTTTCGCTGGCAGTGGAGAAGCTTCATCCTGAGGTGTACTCGGTCATCGAACTTGGCGGGCAGGATGCCAAGATCATCGTCTTCAAGGATGACGAAGAAACCGGGCGCAAGAAGAAGATCCCTTCGATGAACGACAAGTGCGCCGGCGGTACGGGCGCGGTGATCGATAAGATCAATGCCAAGCTGAAGATTCCCACCGACGAACTGTCCGAGCAGAGATACCACGGCATCAAGCTGCATAAAGTTGCGGGCAAATGCGGAGTATTTGCGGAAACCGACATCAACGGTCTGCAGAAAGTCGGCACGCCGCCGGATGAGCTGATGGCATCTTTGTTTGAAGCCATCGTGTTGCAGAACCTCAGTGTGCTCACTCGCGGCCACACCCTGCGGCCGCACGTGCTGCTGCTCGGCGGGCCCAACAGCTTCATTCGCGGCATGCGGGAAGCCTGGCAGGCGAATATTCCTCGCATGTGGCAGGAGCGCAAGGTCGCCATCCCCGAAGGCTCAAAGCCTGAGGACATGATCAAAGTTCCGCAGAACGCCCAGTACTTTGCGGCTTTGGGAGCGATTGAGTTCGGGCGCAGCGAAGACGACTGCATCGGCTGCTATCGCGGTTACGACAGCCTGGTCCACTACATCGAGTATGGCCGCCAGGAGGAGAAGGCGAAGTCCGGCGGCAAGGGATTGGTGGAAGATCCCTCCGAATTGGACGTGTTCAAGGAATCGTACCGCCGCAAGAAGTTCACTCCGGCGGTGTTTCAGAAGAACAGCACCGTCGGCGGCTTCATCGGCATTGACGGCGGCTCCACCTCCACCAAGGCGGTCCTGCTCAGTGAAAGCGGCGACATCCTTTGCAAGTCGTATCAGCTCTCGAACGGCAATCCGATCCAGGACACGATCGAAATGTTTGAGAGCCTCCGCGGGCAGGTGGAAGCGCAGAACGCGAAGCTGGAAGTTCTGGGCGTCGCCACCACGGGATACGCCAAGGACATTCTCAAGGATGTTCTCAACGCCGATGTTGCCCTGGTCGAAACCGTCGCCCACACGGAATCGGCGTTAAAGTTCTATGAAGATCCGCACGTGATCGTGGACGTGGGCGGGCAGGACATCAAGATCATCATCCTGCACAACGGCCGCGTGAAAGACTTCAAGCTAAACACGCAGTGCTCGGCCGGCAATGGATACTTCCTGCAGTCCACCGCCGAAGGTTTCGGGCTGAGCGTCAACCAGTACGCCGACCTCGCCTTTTCCGCCCAGGCCATGCCTGTGTTCGGCTACGGCTGCGCGGTTTTCATGCAGTCCGATATCGTGAACTTCCAGCGCCAGGGCTGGCGCGCCGAGGAAATTCTCGCCGGGTTGGCGGCTGTGCTGCCGAAGAACGTCTTTCTCTACGTCGCCAGTATTCCGAACCTGGCGGCCCTGGGTTCACGCTTCGTGCTGCAGGGAGGAACGCAAAACAACCTCGCTGTGGTCAAGGCCGAGGTCGATTTCATCCGCAACAGCTTCCGCGCCACCGGCAAACAGCCGGAAATCATCGTGCACGAACATTGCGGCGAGTCCGGCGCGATCGGTGCGGCGCAGGAGTCGCTGCGGCTGTGGCGTAATGGCCAGCAGACCACGTTTGTCGGCCTGGATGCGGTGCGCAAGATCGAGTACCGCACCACGCGCAATGAAGATACGCGCTGCCATTTCTGCAAGAACGACTGTCTGCGCACCTTCATCGACGTCCGCACCCAGCCCAAGAACGATATGAGCTTCGTGCCGATTCAGAAGGTCACCAAAGTCCCGCTCATGCACGGCGAGCAGCGGCTGATTATCGCCACCTGCGAAAAGGGCACAGTGGAAGATGTCAACGACATGAAGGACATCAAGGCCGGGCTCGATAAGATCAGGGCAGCCCATCCCAACTTTGTGGACATCGCCTCGAAGGAAGTTTTCCGTCCAACCAACGCCAAGAACGTGGCCGATCCGCTGCCTACGCGCGGATGGGCGGGTTGGAGCAAGGGTGCGAAGGAGCGGCGCGCATTGATGGAAGGCCGGAAAAAGCTGCGCATCGGCATTCCGCGCGTGTTGAACATCTACACCTATGCGCCGCTGTTCAATGCGTACTTCGAAAGCCTCGGCGTGCAGCCGGAGAACATCATTTACTCGGATTACACCAGCTCCGAGCTCTACCGCGCCGGCGCCAGCCGCGGCGCGATTGATCCCTGCTTCCCGGCAAAAATCGGCATCTCGCACGTCTACAACCTGATCCAGGAAAAGCACCGCAAGAAGCCGCTGGATGCCATCTTCTTCCCCATGTACGACGTGCTGCACTCGCCGCTGGTGAAGATCGTGGGCGCGAATGCCTGCCCCACCGTCACGGCGACTCCTGAGACAGTAAAAGCAGCGTTCACCAAAGAGAACGACGTATTCGCGGAGCACAACGTGAGGTACGTCGATCCCGTGCTGAATTTTGCCGACCGCAAGCTCTTCGCCTACCAGATGCTGCAGGCCTGGCAGGCCATCCTCGGCCTTTCCGAGGAGGAGAACGATGGCGCCATCGAAGCTGGTTTCGCCGCGCTGAAGGATTACGAAGCCAACATCCGGCGGCGCGCGCGGCAAGTGCTCGATCAACTGGAACGCGAGGACCGCATCGGTATTGTCATGCTAGGCCGGCCTTATCACCACGATCCCGGCCTCAACCACGAGATCATGGACGAGTTCCAGAAGCTGGGCTATCCCATCTTCTCGCAGAACACTCTGCCGCTCGATGAAGACCTGCTGGAGCGGCTGTTCGGCGAAGAAGTGCGCGCGGGGGTCATCAGCCACGCGCTCGACATCAGCGACGCATGGAAGAACTCCTATTCCTGCAGCACCAACCACAAAGTGTGGGCAGCAAAGTTCACGGCGCGGCACCCCAACCTGGTGGCTCTGGAAATCTCCAGCTTCAAGTGCGGCCACGATGCGCCCATTTACGGCGTGGTGGAAGGAATTATCGAGCAGTCGGGCACGCCTTACTTCTGCTTCAAGGATCTCGACGAGAATAAACCCTCAGGGTCGATCCGGATCAGAGTAGAAACTATCGACTACTTCTTGCGCCGTTACCGGGAAGAGGTCATCCGCAGGCGCAAGGCTGCCGAAGATATTGAAAGGCAGCTTGCCGAGCTGGAGGCACAGCTTCGGGCAGAGAGGCGCGGCGTAGACGTAGAAGGGACCCCTTCATGCCAGAACGTCGAAGGAGAGATCCAGGAGATCGCAGCGGATTAGAACGAGCGAGCCGCATGCGGCCTGTCTCTCCATCAGGTAGAAGGCGCGTTCGCGTGAGTTTAGGTTTGCAAAGGTCGAGTGGACTGGTTACGACCCCAATCCTCGAAGCTCCTGGCCCCGCCCTTCATCCGGTTCGTTACCAGGTTCGTCCATACGAACTTGATTACCCGCGCATCGTTATAGCAATAGGCTAAGTTATGGTTCAGCGTTGAGAAGCAATGTTGCTGGCAGGTGTGCTTCATCTCCGCCAGTTGCCGGGCTTCAAACTTATGGCCATCGATGTTTCCCCAATCGTAACTTGAGGGATACATGGGGAAGCAGGGCGCCACTGTGCCGTCGGTGCGGATAATTACGTTATTCTGCCCGGCGCGGCAGTTCCACTCGGCAAAGTGCAGTTCGCCCCTGTCGTCCTGCACGATACCCGGCATGCCGACGATCTGCCTGGCAATATCGCCGTTGGTGCCCGTCCCGTCACCATTCCAGCCCAGGCGCTTCAGGTCCGCCCCACTGGACATGCGAACGAACGCCTTCATCTCCTGCAGACGTTGTATGGAATTCACCATCTGGTATCCGGCTTTGTTTTTCACGATGAGCCAGTCCACCAGGGAATCGACTTCCCGCCAGTCTTCGGGCCGGATATAGGTGGGATTCTCGTTGAGATGCTTGAAGTGTTCATCCTGCTCGAGCATCGGGGTTTCGTTGATGTGGTAGTCGGTGGCAATGCGGTGTTCACGCGCGTACTCGGTAACCTGGCGGACATCTTCCATGTTGTTGCGGCAGATGTTGATGTTGAAGAACACCATGTAGCCGTACACGTACTGCTTCTTCATCAGATATTCGAGGTTCTTACGCACCGGGGTGAGAGCTTTGGGCAAGCTGGGTTGTTCGTCCCAGGCATCCAGCGCGAAGTTGTAAACGCCCACGCCGGCGTCTCCCAGCCGGTCGGTGACCTCCGGGCGCAGCAGGCGGCCGTTGGTGCCGATGTAAACCCAGAATCCTTTCTTTGCCGCGTAATCCACCACCTTGTGGGCAAACTGCGGGCGCAGCAGCGGTTCTCCGCCCATGAGCGCAAGCACGCGGCAGCCGTGATCGTGCAGCCAATCGATCGACCGCCGCGCTATATCTTCAGTCATTCCTTTTACTTTGTTGTTATAAGCCCAGCAATACCAGCAATCGAGATTGCACTTGTACTCGATAAACAGATATGCCGTGATGGGATGGAAATCGCCGGGTAACACGCGCGATCGTATGTACGGGAACAACCAGCCGCGCATCTTGCGGTACACCTGCGGCACGGTCCAGTCCCGCTTTAAAGGAACCCCAGCTGGACCAGGGTTGGAAAGCTTCTCGGGACAATGCGGAAACACCGGTTCCGGCAGGGTCATACCTTTAGGGCTGGGAATCTTGACCGGTTCCGGTGCGGAGTGCATGAGCAAGTTGTGGATATCTACGTCGATGCGGAATTTTGGAACTATTGCCATGCGGACACTTCCTCCAACAGCGATTCTATTGGCCAGTCAGGACGAGCAGGACAGAACGATGGGTTACTGGGAGCACAGCATTCCCTCTAAGCAGGCTGTTATCGCAGCGATGAATCGCTGGGCCGGTCAAAGTCGGCAGTGACCGTCAAGTTTCTCAGCAGCCTGCCAGCAGACATACGTCATTTTTGATGCAGTGCTGGTCACACGCGATGCAGCAATCGTAGACGATTTTTCACAGGCAGTTGGTCTGTCGGGAAGTAAGTGCGACCAGGAGAGGCGAAGTATCTCAGAGTAATTGATTCGAGGGTGAACCGGTTCGGCGTCCTCAGTGGCCTTCGCCCTAGCAGATCCGGGGGAGCGGATCTCCTACCAGCATGTCCACGATTCGGCTTCCGCCGTAAGGTGTAGTTGCGAGCACTGCTCCCGCCGGCTGCTCGCGAATCTCTCCGATGATCCGGGCATCTTCGCCGCCGGGCGCCTGCCTCAACGCAGTGATTGCCCTATCCGCATGGCTGGGGGCAACAACCGCTAGGAACTGGCCTTCGTTGGCGATGTGCAGTGGATCCAAGCCCAGCAACTCACAGGCTCCTCGCACTGCGTCGCGCACAGGAATCTTGTCTTCATAGAGCAGGAGGCCCAGGCCGCAGTCGCGGGTAAGTTCGTTGAGCGACGTGGCCACACCGCCTCGAGTGGGATCGCGCATCCACCGGATGCCAGGCCCAGCCGCCCCGGCCAGGACCTCGACCAGCGGCAGCACCGAACGAGTGTCGGAGCGGAGTTCGGCTTCCAGGTCCAGTTCTCCGCGAGCCAGCAGAATCGTGATGCCGTGGTCACCGATGGGGCCTGAAAGCAGGACCCTGTCGCCCGGCCGGACTGAGCGGGCGTCGATGTTCACTCCGGCAATCGGGCTTCCGACGCCCGTGGTAGTGATGTACATGCAGTCGGCTTTGCCGTGCTCGACGACCTTGGTATCGCCGGCGGCGATTCGCACACCCGCCCTTCGCGCCGCATTGGCCATGGCGCGCACTTCGGCTTCGAGAATTGTGGTTGCCAGGCCGGCTTCCAGCACGTAGGTGACGGCAAGGGCTTCAGCCCTTGCTCCGGCGACGGCCAGGTCATTCACGGTACCGTTCACCGCCAGTTCACCGATTGAGCCCCCGGGAAAGGACAGCGGCTTCACGACGAAGCTGTCGGTGGTGATCGCCATGCGCGCTCCGTTCAAGCACAGTTGCGCAGCGTCCCCCAGGGGCTCCGCGGACGCGCCGAAAAGCAGCGGCGCAAACAGGCCTTCCACCAACTTGCGGCTGGCTTTCCCGCCCGCCCCGTGGGCCATTTCGATTTGCGGCTCCCGGAAGCGAATGCGGGCAGCGGAGTGCGGCGCGCTTGCGTCGTCCTTCACGCGATCGGGCTCAGACGGTTCGCTGTTGCCGCTTTGCGATGTTCGTAGTTGTGAAAGGCCGCGCATGATCCTTCTGACGAGACCATGAGTGCACCGATGGGATGCTCGGGAGTACACTCGCGGCCGAAGAGCCTGCACTGATGGGGCTTCAGAACACCCTTCAGCACTTCACCGCACTGGGCGGCCTGGGGATCGGTGACTCGCACGCCGGGAACCTGAAAACGCTGCTCGGAATCCCACAAGGCATAGGTGTCTCGAATTCGCAATGCAGATTGGGAGATGAATCCCATTCCCCGCCACTCGAAGTACGGACGCAGCTGAAAAACCTCGACCATAGCGCGAAGCGCGGCCCGATTTCCCTCCCACGGCACCACCCGCTTGTATTGGTTTTCGACTCTGGCTTCACCTGCCTGCAGCTGCCGCAGCAGCATTACCATGGACTGCAGCAAATCGAGCGGCTCAAACCCCGAAATGACAATTGGCTTGCGTGCATCCCTTGCGATCCACTCGTAAGGGCGGCAGCCGATCACTGTGGAGACGTGGCCGGGACCGATAAAAGCATCCAGGCGCAAATCGGGGGAGTCGAGGATCGCCCGGATGGCCGGAATGATGGTCACGTGGTTGCAGAAAACGGAAAAATTCTGGACACCCTCGGCCCTGGCGCGCATCAGGGTCAGCGCGGTGGAGGGGGCGGTTGTTTCGAAGCCAATGGCGAAGAACATGACGTGCCGGCCGGGATTCGCCTTCGCCAGTTTCAGCGCGTCGGACGGGGAATAGACGATGCGCACATCCATGCCGCGAGCTTTGTGCTCGAGCGGGCTGCCGGCAGTGCCAGGCACGCGCATCATGTCGCCAAAAGCGGCAAAGATCACATCCGGCCGTTGCGCCAAAGACAAGCCGTCATCGATCCTGCCCATGGGCAGAACGCAAACCGGGCAACCGGGACCGTGAATGAGTTCTATATTGACGGGAAGCAGGTCTTTCAGGCCGAAGCGGTAGATGGCGTGGGTGTGCCCCCCGCAGATTTCCATGAAACGGTAATGCCGGCCGGAGCCGGCCAGGCGGCGAATCTCGTCCGCAGTCCTTGAAATCAGCTGAGGCTCCCGGAATTCATCAACGAATTTCATGCTTCGCAAGCCGGGCAACGGGCGTGGGCTGCTTCTATCTTACTCCTTGACGTAACCAGCACTTTTCTCCGGGGTCGGGTGGAGGAAGGATTCGAGCGCCTGAGTGACATGCTAGTCGAAGCTTTTCGGACGTCTGAATTTCCGCCACTGCATCCACCTGTCATCATGCATAACTGGGGTGTAAATTTCAGGGAAGCGAGGCGCCTCTCAGCACTGATGGACTGTGATACGTG
>Ga0335077_10006106_pt1 | contig 14860 bp, 11 predicted proteins | sample Lox_Sample_31_FD_207151 | JGI IMG/M metagenome (GOLD analysis project Ga0335077, IMG submission 207151) | Soil microbial communities from Loxahatchee National Wildlife Refuge, Florida, United States - Lox_Sample_3.1 | ecosystem: Environmental > Terrestrial > Soil > Wetlands | place: USA... | reverse complement strand
TCCTTCTCGAATGCGGGATTCGACCGGATGTGCCTCAGGACCGCAGTTTTAATCCCGCTGAAACTGAAATCGAACGGGTTTCCACGCGTTCGCGGCGCTGTAAACGCCACAGCTCCGGCGTTTCCATGGCGCGCCAGTTGATCCATCACCGGACCGCCGGGATAGCCGAGCGCGAGCAGTTTGGCCACTTTGTCGTAGGCTTCTCCGGCCGCGTCGTCGCGGGTCGCTCCAATCCTTCCGTAGCGACAACGGAACGCCGGATACTCCGGCTGTGCTGCAGGCGGGTTCTCCCCCGGCTGAACGCTATAGAGCACCGTGTGTCCGCCGGAAACGATCAAGCACACGGCGGGCAACTCCGGGAGAGGCCTCTTTGCGGCCGCGCCAGCCTGCTGCGCCTCCAGAAAAACGGCGTGAACATGGCCCTCCAGGTGGTTCACCGGCACCAACGGTTTTTCAAGCGCGGACGCCAGCGTCTTCCCATACGTGTAGCCCACCAGCAGGGAACCGATCAACCCCGGGCCTCGCGTCACGCCAACCGCGCCGACCCCCGTGAAATCCAAACCTGCGCGCTCCAGCGCCTCGCGCACCACCGGTACGATTCGCCGCAGATGCTCGCGCGAAGCCAGTTCCGGCACCACTCCACCGTATTTCCGGTGCACATCGTCCTGAGAAGCCACCACGCTGGACAGAATCTCGCGCCCGCCGCGAACCACCGCCGCAGCCGTCTCGTCACAAGAACTCTCAATTCCCAGGATGGAAACCGTCACTCGAATCCCCTCGCAGCCGAAAAGTTCATGGTAGCATACGCGGGATGTCGCACCGGCTCGCGCAGCAACTGGGCCGCGTGGCCCGGGACCGCACCTCCGGCGCTGCACAGCTCGCACTCCAGAGTGTGATGGCAGTCCAGGCGTGGCTCCGCCGCCATCCCAGGCCATCCGAGGCGGAACTGGAAGAGGTGGCGCTGCGCCTGCTCCGCCTGCAATCCTCCATGGCGCCCATTCTCCGGTTGGCCAACGAGGTGGCGCTGGCCGCCGACTCCGGCGACCACGCACGCGCGCTGGCCTCCCGTCTTCGCGCCTTTCGCCGCTGTCTGGAGCACTCACGCGCGCGGATCGCCCGCCACTTTGCCACAGGCCTCGATCACGCCGCGCGCGCCACCATGGCTACCTATTCGTTCAGCTCCACGGTGATCCGGGCGCTCACTGCCGCCCGTCCGCGATTGGCCTCCGTTTTGGTGGCGGAGAGCCGCCCCGAGTTCGAGGGCCGGCTCACGGCGGAGAGGCTGTCGCGAGCGGGCGTGCCCGTTCAGTACACGACGGACGCGGGCCTGCTCGGACTGCTGCACTCGGCGAGCGTGCTGGTGCTGGGCGCGGATGCGGTGCTCTCTCACGTGTTTGTGAACAAAGTGGGCACGCGCACCGCTTGCTTGGCGGCGCGTGATGCCGGTCTTTCCGTCCTCCTGCTGAGCGATTCCACGAAATTCCTTCCTGAGGATCTGGCCGCTCCCTTCTGGCGGCCCAGCGAAGGAGCAGCGGATCAGATTTGGAGGCGGGTGCCGCGAGGGGTGACGGTGCGGAGCCCGCTCTTCGAGCACACGGAACTCGCGGGAGTGCGCGTGATTACAGAGTCGGGCATCCTGGATCCCCCCGCGGTCCGCGAGGCCGTGGAGGCCGTCCACCTTTCGCCGCGACTGAAGCGCCTGGCCGACTAGCCCGGCGAGCCGCTGAAACTTTGCGTGAGATGCGCGTTGACACTCGCGCGGCGTCTCACGTATGTTGACCCTTCGCGCGGAAAACCGTGCGCCGCTCCGCAATCCACGCGGCGTGCCGCCCCCGCGCAGTATCCACCATGTCCCCCACGCCCTCTCGTCGCGTACGCAAGGCAGTGCTCCCCGCCGCCGGCCTGGGCACCCGCTTTCTGCCCGCCACCAAGGCCATTCCCAAGGAAATGATTCCCCTGGTGGACAAGCCGCTCATTCAATTCTCCGTCGAGGAATGCATCGCCAGCGGCATCGAGCACATCATCATCGTCACCGGACGGGGCAAGAGCGCCATCGAGGACCATTTCGACTTCGCGCCCGAGCTGGAACACTTTCTCACCGAAAAGGGCAAAGGCCCGCTCGCCGCGGAAATTCATGCCCTCGGCAAGATGGCTGAGTTCAGCTACATCCGGCAGCGCGAGGCCATGGGCCTGGGCCACGCCGTGCTCACCGCCCGGGAACTGGTCGGCAACGAACCCTTCGCCGTGCTGCTCGGCGACGTGGTAATTCAATCCGAAACGCCAGCCACCAGGCAGCTCATGGACGTTTACTCCGCCACCGGGCAAGGCGCCATTGCTGTGGAGCCCGTCCCGATGGAGCAGATTCACCTGTACGGCGTGATCAAGCCGCTGGCCAATCCTTCCACGACCCCCCCCATGCCGGCAAGAATCGTGGAGCGCATCGTGGCCATTGAAGACCTGGTGGAAAAGCCGAAGCGCGAGGATGCGCCCTCAAATCTGATCGTCACAGGCCGCTATCTCCTCCCGCCGGAAATCTTCGAATGTCTGGAGCACACTCCGCCCGGCCGTGGCGGTGAAATCCAGCTCACCGACGGAATGCGCAAGTTGACCAAGGAAAGAGGGATGTGGGCCTACCGGTACGAGGGCGTGGCTTACGACGCGGGCGACAAGCTCGGCTTCCTGAAAGCCACGGTGGAGATGGGCCTGCGGAACCCCGAGTTTGGCCCCGCCTTCCGCAACTATCTCAAATCCCTTAAGTTCTGATGTGCCTGCCCTGCGCGGGACGCGCTGCGGTTAGCACCGCTGCGGGCTAGGATTTTTATTTCTTTGCGGGTTTGGAATCTTTTGGAGGGGCGCCTTCCTTCGCCGGCGACGCCTTGCCCGCATCGCTGCCCGCGGCTTCCGGCTTTTTCGAGTCACCGCCGCCGGATTTCCCGGCGTAGTCGGTCACGTACCAGCCCGATCCTTTGAACTGTATGGCCGGCGCCGTGAGCACTCGCTCCGCCCTGGCGCCGCATTTCGGGCACTTTTTTCTCGTGGAGGCGCTGGCGCTTTCGAGCTTTTCAAACCGATGGCCGCACTTGCCGCACGCATATTCGTACAAAGGCACGAACAATCCCTCCGTCGAGCTACAAAAATCGTAGTATAGCATGTCCGTTTCGGCCGCCATGTCCGGCAGAAAATCCAATTCGCCGAGCGCCGCTTCCCCGCCAGCGCCCGCAGCCCCGGATGGCGTGCTCTACCTTGTGGCCACGCCCATCGGCAACCTGGAAGACATCACACTTCGCGCCCTCCGCGTGCTGGGAGAGGTCCGCTGGATCGCATGCGAAGACACGCGCCGTACCGCGAAGCTTCTCGAGCGGCACGCCATCACCGCGCCGCTGGTCAGCTATCACGAGCACAACGAGCGGCAGCGCACTCCGGAACTGCTGGCCGCGCTCAGTCGCGGTGAATCCGTCGCCCTGGTGACGGACGCCGGCACGCCGCTCATTTCCGACCCCGGATTCCGCCTGGTGACCGCTGCCATCGCCCGCGGATATCGCATCGTTCCCCTGCCCGGACCTTCCGCCGTGATCGCCGCCCTGGCCGGCTCCGGCCTGCCCTGTGGCGAATTCCTTTTCGCCGGATTTCTTCCCGCGCGCAGTGCGGAGCGGCGGCGGGCCCTCGAGCGGCTCCGCGCGGAGCCGCGGACCATCGTTCTGTTTGAAGCGCCGCACCGCCTGGCCGCCAGTCTCGCCGACGCCGCGGAAATTCTCGGCCCTCGGCCCGCGGTCCTGGCACGCGAGCTGACCAAACTCTACGAGGAATTTCGCCGCGGCACGCTTGCCGAACTCGCTGCTTCTGTCCGCGGCGCGCAGACCCGGGGAGAAATAACTCTGGTCATCGGACCGCCGCCCCCAGGCGCGTCTGCACCGGAGGCCGCCTCGCAGGGCTGCACAGAGATTCCTCTCTCCGTCCGCGTGGCGCAATTGATCGCCGCGGAAGGATCGAGCCGCAACGCGGCACTGAAACAAGCGGCGCGCGAACGGGGCATCACCCGCCGCGAGGCCTATCGGCGGCTGCTCGAAAAGCGATAATATCCGGGGTGCGCGGAGGCGCATCTCACGAGCTGCAAGGTCGGAATGGGCCGCAGGCGCGCCGTCTGGCGGCGTGCGGCTCGGGTAGCGCTGCAATGCTTCGAATTCCGCAGACTCTTCGCGCTGCTGTTCTCACCGCCGGCGCCGCTATGTGCGCTGCCGCCCAGACCGCGCCCGCTCCGCTCGATGCCGGACACTCCTACGCCAGCCTGTGGATGGGCCGGCAGACGGAAGTAAGCGAGATGGTAAACGTGGGCGTCGCGCAGGTTGGCGGAGCACTGGCCCTGCGGACTCAGACGCCTCCGGCGTTCTCCCTGGAGTTCACTTTGGTGCCTGGCGGCGCGGGGGCCGGGCTTTTGACGCCGGAAGGAACCCTGCGCAGCGGCGTGATCGTCCCCATCATGCGCTACACCGCCATGACGTTTCGCAGCGCATCGGCGCGCATCCGCCACGACGGCCGCATCGAATTTACGGGCGCGCTGGAGGTGATCCACGTGACACGAGAGGAGATCTCTCCGGCCTGGAACAGCGCGAACAACACGCCTTCCTACACCGATCCGCAAACCACGCGCACGTCGCGCACGGTCACGTTTGTGCTGGCCGCTCCGCGTGCGGAGTCGCTCGCGCGATATCTCTCCACCCACCGCGAACTGGTTTTCTCCGCAAGCATTGACCACGGTGCGTTTCCAGAGCTGCCCGGAATGGTTCTCGATTCGGACTGGCCCATGGTTGCGGAAGACGAGCACTGCGAACCGGTGAAGCCCTGGGTGAACGTGCTCGACTTCAGCGGCTGGGATTGCACGGGAAAAGCGATCTCCACCACTCCGTCCTATCAGCCCGCGCAGACCACCGGCCGCGACTATTCGGGCCTGCGCCGCTACAATGCTCCCATGGATGGCCCGGTGACCATTCTCCTCCACGTGACGCTCGTTCCGCCACCGGCCGCGGCTGCGCCTCCGGTTCCGCACGCCCCCTGAACTTCCGCGGGGCTGCGTCCCGGATGCATTCTGCGACTCTCTTCCGGGCTCCGCTCTTTACTGCCGCACGCGTACGGTGGTTTACTAAGCCCAGGTCAGAATTCATGAGTCCAGCGCCAACGGTGCTGCCGCCCAGTTCCGCAGTCGGCAAGTTCCTTCGCAGTTGGAATCTGCTGTTCAAGTCTGCACAGATGTACGGCACCGAACACGTACAAACAAATTCAAAATCCACCGAGGCATGGAATTCGCTGGCCGCCGCACTCAAAGAGAACAATGGGCGCAACCTGGAGTTCGCCGTGACGGAGAAACGCCTGCTCGTGAACGGCGAGGCTGTAAAGGTGGGGCCGGCCGAACAGGGTTTCGTCCTTCTGCTGGCCGCCGCGGACATCGCCAGCGTCACCTTCACGCCGCGGGCGAACCCGGAGTTCTTCCTCCACTTCGTGCGGGTGTTTGCGGAAAACTCCTCCGAACCCGAGCAGATCCTGGCGAAACTCAACGAGGCCGTCGGCGACGAGTCGAAGTCCGGCATCCGCATCAACGAGATCCGCTTTGTTCGCGCGGGTTCCGGGGCCGCCGGCCCCGGCGGAATGGCCGCCGCGCTTCTGGCCGAATCGCTCGGCGGCGATACCGTCCGCGTCGAAGGCCTTCTGAATGATCCCGGCAGGCTACTGGGAATTCTGGCCGCCGCGGGAATGGCTTCCGCGGGCGCAGGCCCCGGATCGGGCGGCGGGTCCGGCGGGGCAGGCGCCGGACCCGGCAGCGGCCCTGGACCGGGCGGCGCGTTTGCGTCGCCTCCTCCACTGGGAGAAGAGGAAACCACCACGGCAATCCGTCTTCTCGTGAAGCTGGCCCGCGAGGGTGGGGACGCCGGGTCGCTCACTCCGGCACAGTGGCGGCAGGAATTCACACAGGTTCCCCCAGCCAGCCAGGTGGTCCTGCAGCGCCTCCTGAAGGAATTTGCCGAAGCCGTCCCTCCCAAGGAACCGCCTCCTCCCGTACTGCTGCAGATGGCGGAACACCTCGCCGTCCGGCTGGCCATGGAGCGGTACAAGAGCGGGGATACCGAGGTGGATGCCGTTACGAATGTGCTCAGCCGCATGAACCGGGAGATTGATCAGCTCCGCGAAACCCTGGGCACCTACGAGGAGAAACTCAAGCAGGCGGGGTTCGAGCTGAACCGCCAGCCCGACGTCCTCGAGCAGGAATTCTGGTCGCGCATGCCCGAACCCGCCAAACTCGGCGTGCTGCTGTCAGACGAGGCCTGGCAGATTCCTTCACGTCACGTCCGGCAGTACGCCGACCACCTGGCCGAGCAGGGCGAGCATGGAAAACTGGAGCAGGTGCTGCTGAAGTACGTTTCCTGTATCCGTAGCGATTCCGACTACGCCCGCAAACGCGTGGCCCACGGACTGAAAGATCTCGCCGCTTTCTTCCCGCGCCCCGAGAGCCGCGCACTTCCCGCCGCCATCCGGGTGGTCGGCGAGCAGATCATCGCGGAAACCCACCCCGAGATTCAGAAACTCATCTGCTCCACCTTCGTGCTGCTGGGACAGGAAGCCGCCACACGGCGCCGCTACCGCGCCGCGCTCGAACTCCTCCAGGCGCTGCAGGCCATTGAGATAGGCAACGCGGAGCTGGCCGCCGCCCTCCATCCCCGCATCGGAATGGAAAACCGCATCCCGGATTTCCTCGAAGAAGCCCTCCGCATGCCCGAAATTCCTGGGGAATTGATGGAACTGCTCCGGCGTCTTCCCCTCCCCACCGCGGAGCACATCGCCGGCCGCATCAGCCGTTGTTCGCGGCGCAGGGAACGCGACCGCTTGGTTTCGCTGGCCGTGGAGCTGGGTCCGGCGGCGGCGGTGGCGCTGCAGGGAATCTTCCGCCATCGTCCTCCGGCCAGCGCCGTCAACACGGTTGGACTGCTCAGCCGCATCGACTCCGCCGCGCTGGGCGACGATTTGCGCGCGCGCCTGCCGGAGTGGAGCCGCGTCTACCACGATGCCGTCGCCCGGCAGATCGCCGCGGCCGGCTCTCCCACTCGCGGCCGCCTCCTGGCCTTCCTGTTGGATGTGTTCGATCCGCTGGTCATCCCCCTGGCGCTCGACGAAATCGGCATGGGTGAAGATGCGGAGCCCGCTCCCTTGCTGTTGAGCATCGCCGGCGGTGAACTTACCAAATTCGGCGCTCCGTATGTCCGCATCAAGGCGTTGGAAGCGCTCGGACGGCTGCGCGTGGCGGCCGCTGTTCCCCTCCTTCGCAAGCTGGCCGAGTCGGAGGAGTATCAGGGTCTGTACATCCCCGAGGAGATGAGCATTGTGGCAGCGCAGTCGCTCTTCAAGATTGACCGCGAGGCGGCGAAGGAAGCCATCTCCAAAGCGCGCTTCAAAGTTGCGGATCTCGATCCCATGCCCCTCGACCGTTCCGCGGACGCTCCCGGTGTCCGCCAGCGCTATTACCCGCGGATCAAGCTCGCCCGCGAACTGAAGGCCACCTTGGCCACCTCCGATGGCGAACTCGACGCGGGGGTCCGCGAACTCTCGCTCGGCGGCGGGCTGTGCTCCTGCTCGGAACGAGTGCCGCCGGGCACTCCGGCCACCATCCGGATTAAGACCGGCCTGCGCAGCATTCCGGCGAAAGTGATTGTCCGCGACGCGCGCTCGGAAAATGTGGCTTTTGAGATCGCCGATATGGACCTCGACTCCCGCTCCAAGCTCCGCGCGCTTCTCCAGCGCGCCCGGAAATAGCCGTGCCCCGCCGGAGCGCTGCCGCCAGAAGGGGCGCTCGCAGCGCGGACGCGCGCATCGCCCGCCTCTTTGTTGCCGCCGCTCAGGAAACATCCAAACGCTATCTTTCGCGAATCGTCCGCGCCCTCGGCGAACTCTCGCAGGACCAGATCTGGTGGCGCCCCAACGCCGCATCCAACAGCGCTGGCAATCTTGTGCTTCACCTGTGCGGCAATATCCGCCAGTGGATCATCTCCGGGCTTGGTGGCGCGCCCGATGTGCGCCTGCGCGATGCGGAATTTGCCGAACGCGGCCCCGTGCCACGCCGCATGCTCGTGCGGAAGCTGGAACAGACCGTCGGGGAAGCTCTGCGCGTTCTCCGCCGCCTGCCACCCGCCGCGCTCCTACGCGTCTATGCCATCCAGGGCTTCCGCGTCACCGGGCTCTACGCGGCCTTCCATGTGGCCGAGCACTTCTCGCATCACGCCGGCCAAATCATCTACATCGCCAAGCTGAAGCGCGCGCGCGACCTGCGCTTTACCAGGCTGCCCAGAGCCTCCAAGCGCCGCAGTCACCTCTGACAGCACGGCATCTACGTCCGATTATTCCGAGGACGATTGCTGTCCGAGGAAACCGCTATTCGTGGGATTTCCCAACTTCTATGAGCGGTACTGCACAATCCTAGGCTGCGGCCGGTGCGAAAAAGGCTTCCACGCGCTCGAATACTTCGCCGGTCGAACGCGCCAGATGCACCGCACGCCGCAACTCGCCGCCGTTCCGCACGCCGTGCGTGAACCAGCAAGAGAACTGCTTCATTTTGCCCAGCGCGTCGGGAGTTTCCGACTCCACGAGCCGCCGGAAGTAATCCATGAGCAGCTCGTGGCGGGCCGCTTCGGTGGGCATATCATACGAGCCGGTGGCCTCGAACTGTTCGATCTGCCGGAAAATCCAGGGATTCGTCGCCGCGGTACGCCCGATCATGACGGCGTCACAGCCGGTCTCGTCCACCATTCGCGCCGCGTCTTCCGGGGTACGCACGTCGCCGTTGCCGATCACCGGCATCTTCACGGCTTCCCGCACCGCGCGGATGATTTTCCAGTCCGCGCGCCCCTCGAAACCCTGAATGCGCGTCCTCGGGTGCACGGCGATCGCTTCGATCCCGTTTCCTTCCGCCATCCGCGCCACTTCCGGCGCCACGATGGACTTCTCGTCCCATCCAGCGCGGATCTTCACCGTCAGTGGAATCTGTACCGCCCCGCGTACGGCCTTGAAAATAGCGTCCAGCAGCGGCAGATCCCGCAGCAGCCCTGACCCTCCGCATTTCACCACTTTCTTTGCCGGGCAGCCCAGGTTGATGTCCACCGCGTCGAAGCCCAACTCCGCCACCGTTCGCGCGGCTGCCGCCATGGAATCCGGATTCGCTCCGAACAACTGCCCGGTGATAGGATGCTCGTCCGGCTCGAAGGACAGGTAGCGCTGCGAGCGCCGCGAATCGCGCACCACGCACTCCGCGCTGGTGAATTCCGTCATAATCAACCCGCACCCGCCCAGCCCGCGGATCACGCGGCGGAACACCGTATCCGTGATTCCCGCCATGGGGGCGAGGATTGTTGCCGGCCGGATGCGCATCTCCCGGATTTTCAGTTCCGCGGGGAGCATGTGCCGTTCAGCGGGTGGCAGGCTCCGGGTTGCGCACTCCGCTCGCGGCCCGGAGCGTGGCGAGATGCTTTCCGGACAAGTAGTTCGCCATGGTCTCGTAGGACCCTTCGAAGAAATGCTCCACCACGCGGGCGATGGCGCGTCCCCGGGCCTCGTCCAACGTCAAGTTGGGAAGGTACAGAAACGCGCGGCCCATTTTCCGCCGCGTCACGAACCCCTTGTGCGCCAGCCGGTCCATGATCGTCAGGATGGTGGTGTACGCGCGCGGCCGCGTGGCCGCCAGGTTGTCGCGGATCTCCCGCACGGTCGCCTCGCCGAGCGCCCACAGCCGGCTCATGCAATCCAGCTCGAGCGGGGCCAGATCCAGCAACGATTTGCGCATCGCCTGCACTCGCGCGATCGTCTCTTCGGTCATTTTTTCTCGCCTCCCGGCGAGCCCGGCTTCGGCGTTTGCGTCCCGTTGCCGGTCCCCGCCCCGTAGCGCTCCGTGCGCAGCAGCCGCCTTCCCAGCGCGGCCACTCGTCCCGTCCAGATTTCCTCGCCTTCCGCCGGCGGAGCTTCCAGCCCGCGCCGCATCGCGCCCACGCGCGAATCCAGCTCGTCCAGGTAATGGAACACGACCGCCTCGCGGGTCATGGGCAGCTTTGGCGATCCGAACTCGTATTGCCCGTGATGGCTGGCAATCAGGTGCTGAATCAGCGTGCGCAGTTCGGCTGGGAACCCATCAATCAGGTCCATCTTCCGGCTCACCAGCTCGTAGCCGATCAGGATGTGACCCAGCAGCTCCCCCTCCGGCGTGTACTGCACCGCGCGCTCGTACGACATTTCATCCAGCTTCCCGATATCGTGCAGCACCGCCGCCGCCACCAGGATGTCTCCGTCCAGCTCCGGATAGTGCTCCGCCATCATCCGGCACAGCCCGCACAGGCTCACCACGTGCTCCAGCAGTCCCCCCACATAGGCGTGGTGCATCAATTTCGCCGCCGGCGCGCGTTCGAATCGTCCCGCCACCCGCGGATCGTCCAGCGCCGCCTCCAGCAATTTCGCGATCCATGGGTTCCTCACACCGGCGACGAAGCCGGCGAGCCTCTTTTTCAGCTCCCCAATGCTTTTTTCCGTGTGCGGAACCAAATCTTCCAGGTCGTATTCCTCCGGCTCCGCCCGCCGGATCTTCTCCACGGTAAGTTCCAGCTTCCCGTTGTAGGTCTTCGACCGCGCCTGGATTTTCACCACGTCGTCCGCCGAAAGCGTGGCCGCCGGGCCCTCATATCCGTCCCACATCTTCCCGAAAATCACGCCGGTCTTGTCTCCCAGCTCCAGTTGCAGCCACTTCCGCCCTTTTGCGGACGAGCAGATTTCCTTCCCGCACACCAGGAAGTAGCTCACAATCGACTGGTCCGACCCCAGCTCGGATACATAGGGCGATTTCATCGCTTCTTCCCGTTCCCGCCGCCTATCCCGCGGCCTCCTTTTCCTTCTTATGCTTCTTCGATTTTTTGTCTTTCTCGCTCTTCCCCGGAGCCGCCGCCGGATCCACTTCCACAATCGGGTTCCCCGGGACCGCGGCCGTGTCCGTGTAGCCCGGACGGATCACCAGGTAGCTTTCTTCCCGCAGCGTGGCCAGATATTTCCGCAGCTCGGGCTGCGATTGCGTGAACAGGATCCGGCTGTCCACTTCGTTGCGCACTTTGTCCAGCGGCTGAATTCCCGGATCGTAGTGCTGCAGAACAGTCAGGATCAGGAAGCCGGTCTTGGTCCGGATCACGTCGCTCACGTCGCCGCGCTTCATCTTGAACACCACATCTTCGATCTGCTTGGAGAGCTGTCCCCGTTCGAACGATCCCAGGAACCCTCCGTCTTTCGCGGTGCTGCCTTCCGAAAAGTGCTTCGCCATTTCCTCGAAGCTTTCGCCGTTCCGAATGCGCTCCAGGTATCCTTTGGCCTTCGCCTCGATGGCTGGTATATCGCTCTCCGGCTTGTTTTCCGTGGACAGGAAAAACTCCGCCAGAACCACATTTTCCGGCTTGTTGAAATCCTTCAGGTGGTCCTGGTAGTACTTCTCTTCCTCTTCCCGCGTCACCTGAATTCGCGAGTTCACTTCCCTACGAATTACCGCCTGCGTTAACATGCGGTTGCGCAGCGTGTTCTTGTAGTCTTCCAGCGAAATTCCCTGGGCGCGCAGCTGCGTCTCCATGTCGTCCATGTCTTTCCAGCCGTATTGCTGCCGGAGCTCGTCCAAACGCTTCACCACCTCCGCTTCCACGTTGAGACCCAAATCTTTTCCTTTTTGCGCAAGCAGCGATTCGTCAATCAGGTCGCGCAGCAGGTTCGCCCGGCCCGTCTGCAGCATCTCCTGCAACTTTTCCGGAGAGCATCCGGGACAGTCCTGCCGGGATTCATCGGCCAGTTGCGCTTCAGCCTTCTCGTAATCCGAGAGCGTGATGATCTCGTTGTTCACCCGCGCGATGATCTCTTCCACCACGCGGCCCTTCCCCTCCTGCGCCCACAATGTACTGGAAACACAGAGGATAAGTGCAATCCATGCCAGTCGCTTCATGCCTTTCCGCCTTCCCTTCCCGCCGCTCAGTCTAGCGCGAGCCTTGAAGCTCCCGCAACAGTGTTTTCAGCCTCTCGAGCGTGTCGGTGCCCTCCGCTGTGGCCTCCAGCCACAGCACCCCGCCAGGCTCCAGCCGCAAATCCCTTCTCGACCGCACCAATTGCACCAGCCGCTCCGGGGGCAGACTGGTGTCGTCCAGGAATCGCACCGCCACGCGGTTTCCTTTTCTGTCGATCCCGTCCACCTGAATTTTCTCCGCCAGCGATTTCAGCACCGCGTAGTCCAGCAGGTTTTCCACGGGGGGCGGAGGCGGTCCGAAGCGGTCCGCCAGCTCCCGCAGCATGTCCTCTCTCTGCTCCTCGTTCCCCACGGCGGCAATCCGCTTATAGGTCCGCAGCCGCAGTGCCTCTTCTGGGATGTACGCTTCGGGGATGCGGATGTCCATTCCCAGCTGAATCGTCGCGCGCCGCTCCTGCGTGACCGCCTCGCCTTTCTGCTCGGCCACGGCACGTTCGAGCATCTGGCAGTACATTTCGAAACCAACCGCGCCCACGTGCCCATGTTGTTCCCGTCCCAGCAGGTTCCCCGCTCCGCGCATTTCCAGGTCCAGCGCCGCGATGCGGAATCCCGCGCCCAGGTCACTGAACTCCCGTAGTGCCGCCAGCCGCTGGCGCGCCTCGCCCGACAAAGGGACATCCGGCGGGACCAGCAGGTAGGCATAGGCGCGCACGTTTGACCGCCCCACACGCCCTCGCAGTTGATACAACTCCGCCAGCCCCATGCGGTCTGCCCGGTTGACGATTAGCGTGTTGCAGTTCGAAATGTCCAGCCCGTTCTCAATGATCGTCGTCGCCACCAGCACGTCCGCCTCGCGGCGCACGAACTTCATCATCACTTGTTCCAGGTGCCGCTCGCCCATCTGCCCGTGGCCCACCAGCACCCGTGCCCGCGGCGACAGGCGCTTCACCAGCCGGGCAATCGAATCGATCGAGCCGACGCGGTTGTGCACCAGAAACACCTGCCCGCCCCGCGAGAGTTCCTCCTCGATAGCCCGTCCCACCACCCCTTCGCTGAACGGCGCCACCACCGTCTGGATTGCCAGCCGGTCCTTCGGCGCCGTCTCGATCAGCGACATGTCCCGCAGCCCAGCCAGCGACATGTGCAGCGTGCGCGGAATGGGCGTGGCCGAAAGCGTGAGCACGTCCACCTCCCGTCGCAGTTCTTTCATCCGCTCCTTCGCCGCCACGCCGAACCGCTGCTCCTCATCCACCACCAGCAGTCCCAGGTCGTGAAACTTCACGTCCTTCGAGAGCAGACGGTGCGTCCCAATCACGATGTCCACTTTCCCGGCTTCCAGTTCCGCCAGCACCTTTTTCTGCTCTGCGCGCGTCCGGAACCGGCTTAACATTTCGATTCGCATGGGGAACGCCGCCATTCGCCGCCGGAACGTCTCCCAGTGCTGGAACGCGAGGACGGTAGTCGGCGCCAGCACAGCCACCTGGCGCCCGTCTTCCACCGCTTTGAACGCCGCGCGCATGGCCACTTCCGTTTTCCCGTACCCCACGTCCCCGCACAGCAGCCGGTCCATGGGCTGCTCCGCCTCCATGTCGCGCTTCACTTCCTCGATGGCGCGCATTTGGTCTCGCGTTTCCTCGAATTCAAACGCGTCCTCAAACTCTCTCTGCCAGGGCGAGTCCGCTGAAAACCGAAATCCCTTCGCCACCTTCCGTTCCGCATAGAGCCGGAGCAATTTCTCCGCCATCTGCGCGACGGATTTGCGCACTCGCGCTTTCCGCTGCGCCCATGCCGTTCCGCCCAGCCGGTCGAGCACCGGCTCCGCTCCTCCCAGCGAGTTGTACTTCTGCACCAGGTCCAGGCGCTCCAGAGGCACGTACAGCCGGGCTTCGTCCGCGTAGGTGAGCTGCATGAACTCGCGAGCGCCGTCCGCAGCGTCCATCCGCCGCAATCCCTCGAACCGCCCGATCCCGTGGTCCACGTGCACGACAAAATTCCCCTGCTGCAATTCCGCGAAATCGCTGGCAAACACGGCGGCCATGGAACGTGCCGGCCCGCGCGCTCGCGGCCGCTCTCCCGCCGCCTGCGTGTCGAAAACGTCCGCCGTGCCGTACAGCGCCAGGCGGAGCTCCGGAAGCGCCACGCCCTCCGCAATCGGCGCGCGGAGCAGTGTGACCGCCGGCAGGCTGCCCGCAAACGTCTCGTCCGCCGCCGCGGAAGCCGACGGTTCGTCACCCACCTCGCCCACCCGGTACGGCAATTCGGCATCCCGCAGAATTTCCGCCAACCGTTCCATTTCGCCAGCTGTCGCCGCAGAGAGCAGAATCTGCTCTCCCCTGGCCAGCCGCACCCGCGCATCGTTCAGAAATGCCGGCAAATTCCCGTGATATCGCTGCGTCGTCTGGCAAAGCACCGCCCCGCATGCGCCCGACGCCTCCTCCATCGTCAGCCGCTCCATCACCAGTCGCGGATACGCCGCCATCGCTGCCGTCCATTCCTGTTCGCTCAGCGCGAAGGCCCCGATCCCCTCCTCGGGCGTACCCGGGGCTCGCCGTTCGCGGGCGTGCTCCCATTTCTCGCGAAAATCATCCTGGGCTTCCGCCACGTCCTGCGCCTCGTCCACGAGCACCACGGCCTCGTGCAGCAGCGCAAACAGCGTCCCCCCCGATTTTTCCCCCGCTCCCTGCGCCCCATCTGCTTCCCCGCCGGCTTTGTTCCCATTTTCCACCAGCGATAGCAGCGTGACCCGCTCCACCGGCTGAATCGACCGCTGCGTCTCCGGATGGAATTGCCGCAGCGACTCCACCGTGTCCCCCAGCAGCTCGATCCGGACTGGGTATTCACCCTCCGGCG
>Ga0335077_10006105_pt1 | contig 14861 bp, 8 predicted proteins | sample Lox_Sample_31_FD_207151 | JGI IMG/M metagenome (GOLD analysis project Ga0335077, IMG submission 207151) | Soil microbial communities from Loxahatchee National Wildlife Refuge, Florida, United States - Lox_Sample_3.1 | ecosystem: Environmental > Terrestrial > Soil > Wetlands | place: USA: Florida... | reverse complement strand
GAGGAGAGGAAGGCCTTCCTGCAGCTCTCCACGAATGAGGAGCGCGAGCAGTTCATCGAGCAATTCTGGCAGCGGCGCAATCCCGACCCGGAATCGCCCGACAATACCTTCAAGGAAGAGCATTACCGCCGCATCGCCTACGCCGACGAGCACTATGCCTCCGGAATCCCGGGATGGAAGACGGACCGGGGCAGGACCTACATCATCTGGGGGCCGCCGGATTCGATCGAATCGCATCCCAGCGGAGGAAGCTACGACCGGCCGCCTGAGGAGGGCGGCGGCGAGACTTCCACCTACCCGTTCGAGATCTGGAATTACCGCTACATGGAGGGGATCGGCCAGAACATCAATCTGGAGTTCGTGGACACGACCATGACCGGCGAGTATCACCTGACCACGGACCCCTGCGAGAAAGACGCCCTGTCCAAGGTGCCCAATGCCGGACTGACCATGGCCGAAACGCTGGGCATGTCCACGAAAGCACAGCGCTTTTTGAGCTCGGACGGGACCACCTGCGGAGCGCCGCTGGGCGGCCGGCCGGCCAGTTGGAACGAGTTCGACCGCTACTCGCAATACGCCAAGGTACAGGCCCCTCCGCCGTTGAAATTCAAGGATCTGGACACGCTGGTGAGCTCGCGCGTGCTGCACAATGAGATTAACTTCTCCTACCGCGCGGACTACTTCCGGGTCACCTCGGACACGGACCTGGTGCCCATTACCATCCAGATTCCGAACCGGCAGCTTACCTTCCAGTCCAAGGATGGCGTGAACTCCGCCCTGCTGGAGATCTACGGCCGGGTGTCCACCATCACCGGACGGGTGGTGCAGACCTTCGAGGAGACCATTAACCGCGACTTCCCCGATTCGTTGCTGCGGCAGTCCCTGCAGGGACAGTCCATCTACCAGAAGGCGGTGCCGTTGCGGCCGGGCCTGTATCGCCTGGACCTGATCGTCAAGGACGAGCACAGCGGCAACGCGGGCACCACCTACACCTCGATTCGGGTGCCGCGCTACGAGGAGGACAAGCTTACCGCCAGCACCATGGTGCTCGCGGATCAGATCGAGCGGGTGGCCTCGAAACAGTACGGGCTCGGCCAGTTCGTCATCGGCGACACGAAAGTGCGGCCGCGGCTGGAGCAGAGCTTCAATTCGGACGAACGCCTGGGCGTTTACCTTCAGGTTTACAACTTGGGAGTGGACGAGAAAACCCGCAAATCCGACGCCACCTTTCAATATATCATTAGCGAGCAGGGGGGCGGCGGAAACAAGGAACTGGTCCGCAAGACCGAGACCGGTGCCGACCTGGGCCAGACCGGGCAGCAGGTGACCCTGGAGAAATGGGTTCCTTTGACCCCGTTCCGCCCCGGCAAATACAAGATTACGGTGGAAGTTGTGGACAACGTCAGCAAACAGAAAATCGCGCAATCCGCGGAGTTTACGGTCAAGGCCCCGCCGACGACGGCCAGGAATTGAGCGGGGAGGAGGGCGCTGTGTTCAAGCTAGGCCGATCGCTGGGCTGGGTAGCGCTCGCTGCGCTGCTCGCCGCGGCCCCTGCCGCCGGCCAGGGCCGGAGCGGCCGGCTGGCGGGCGTGGTCCTCGATTACGCGGGCAAGCCTCAGATGGGCGCCACCGTCTGGGTCGCCTCGGAGGGCCCCAGTGACTCGAACACGCTTCGCGCCCGCACCAACCAGGCCGGCCGTTTCCTGATCGACAAGCTGCCTATCGGCGCCTACACCATTCGCGTCACACTGGCCGGTTTCCTGCCCGCGCTTTCCCGCAACGTCGTGGTCAGCGCCAACGCCACCACGGTTCTGAAGCTCGAGCTGGATTCCATCTTCTCCACGGTAGCGCAGATGCGCCGGCCGCCCCGGGCGCCCAGCGAGCCCGATGATTGGGATTGGGTTCTGCGCAGCGCAGGGAGCACGCGTCCGGTGCTGCGCTGGAGGAGCGGCGAGGATGATTCCGCTTCCGACGAAGGCGGTGCGCGCCGCAGGACGCCGCGGGCCAAGGTGGAGCTGACTTCGGGCGGTATGGAGCCGGGGGTCGTCACCTCCCTCACCCAAAGCGCTTTTGCCTACGACCAGCCTCTGGGCATGTACGGAAAACTGTTCCTGGCCGGTCAGTTCAGCTACGACGCCACCGGCACCGCCGGCCTGGCCACCACCTGGGCGCCGTTTGGCTCTTCCGCGGATGCCCCGCGCACCACGCTGGCATTGCAGCAATTCCGGCTGGGACAGCAGGGCCAGATGCTCCGCACCCTGCGCAGCGAGCAGGCCGGCAGTCTCCACGTAGGCGGGCGCGTGACCATTCACTATGCCGCGGAGTACGTCTGGATCAGCTTCCGCGATTCTTCCTCGGCTCTTCATCCCCGGGCCGACGTGACCATGCAGCTCATGCACGGCTGGACAGCCACGCTGTTCGCCGGCTCGGTTCCGGCGCAGGGCCAGCTCAGTCCCGCGGACCTGGACACGGCCATGAGCCAGTTGGGCGTGTTCCCCGCCGTGATGTTCCATGGCGGCACTCCCATGATCGGCAACGGGTGGCACGAGGAGGTCCGGCTCGAGCACCGCGTCGGGAAGAAGACCGAACTCTCCGTCGCCGGCTTCCGCGATCAGTCCTCGCACACGGCAGTTTTCGCAACTTCCATGTCCGGCGAGGTGGCGCCCCTGGACGCGCTTCCCATCGCTCATGCCATAGACGGCGGTTCCATTTCCAGCTACGGCGCGCGCGCCGCCATCCGGCAGAAGATTTCCGATAATTTGCAGGCCACGGTGGTGTATTCCTGGTCCGGCGCTTTGAGCGCTGACGATCTCCTGGACGGCGCCGAGGTCCGCACGCTCCTGAAGGCGCGATGCCGCAATAGCGTTGCGCTGCGCTTCGCCGGGCGCCTGCCCCGCACGGGCACTCGATTCACCGCGGGCTACAAGTGGGTCAATGGCTTGGAGGCTTCCCGCCAGGATCCTTACGGCGAGGCCCTCTACGATGTGGATCCTTTCCTCAGTGTCAGCTTCCGCCAGGCTCTTCCGGTGATCATCCGCGGCGGCAGGCTTGAAGCAGTGGCCGACCTGCTCAACGTATTGGGTGAAGGGACGGTGTATCGCAATACAGCGGACGGACGGCTGGGCCTGACTCCCGCGCCCAGGGTAATCAGGGGCGGGTTGAGCTTCCAATTTTAGTGTTCGCAGGACTTCCCGAAAGTCACAGATACTTTCACGAAACAGGAACTGCGCTATCCTGGGCGGCAAAATGATTCTATAAGCGATTCAAATACAACACTTTAGCGAAGATGAGTTATCATAGCAGCTGGTCATTCGCGTGCTCGGAATTTTGCGAGGTTGGGTGTGTCTGATTGCCTAGGGTAAGCAGATGTCTGGCCTGCGAATGCGTCCGGGAGCGGTAGTCCTCGCAGTAGTCACGGCGGTGGCGCTCTGCTTTGCCTGGGTAAACTTCCGCCAGCGCGCCAGCTTTGTCAGTCCGGACGACGGGGTCACTTGGGCTGAGGATTCCGCAGGAGTTGCCGCCCGCTGGGTGGCCCAGAACTCGCCCGCCGCACGCGCCGGAATTCTTCCCGGCGATATCCTCACCGCGATTGATGGAACGCCGATCTCCAGCCCGCTGCAGGTGACCCGCCGGCTGTGGCGCATCGGGACCTGGAACCAGGCCGAGTACACGCTGACGCGCGGCGGGCGGCAGTTCCAGGCCTCGCTGATATTGGAAGAGGCCGCGCATTCCGAATCGCTGGAAAATTATCTGCGCATCGTTGGGTTGCTGTATTTGTTCATCGGTCTGTTCATCCTGGCGCGCCGCTCCACGGCGCCGCGTGCCGTGCATTTCTACCTGTTTTGCCTGGTTTCTTTTGTCCTGTACTCGTTCCATTACACGGGAAAGCTCAACACCTTTGACCGCGAGATCTACTGGTGCAATGTGGTGGCCACGCTGCTCCAGCCGGCTCTGCTGGTTCACTTTGCGCTGCTGTTTCCGGAACGCCATCGGAACGTGAAGCCCGCGCTGCTGGCCGTATACGGGATTCCCGCGCTGTCTCTGGCGCTGCGCGTGGCGGTGGCCACGCACACGGCGGGTTTTGTCCCCTCGCTCGATGCGCAGCTCACGCTCGACCGGCTGGACATGCTGCTGCTGGGCGCCTATTTCGCAGTGGCGGCCGGGCTCTTTTTCATTAGCTTCTGGCGCGCGCCCAGCGGAATCCTGCGGCAACAGTTGAAGTGGGTGGCCGGCGGCACCGCGGCGGGCGTACTGCCCTTCCTCCTGATCTACATCCTTCCCTATTTCGCAGGGGCTGTTCCCGGCGCGTGGATGAAGCTGTCGGTCGTCTCTCTGGGCCTGCTGCCGCTCTGCTTCGGTTACGCGATCATTCGCTACCGGTTGATGGACGTGGACATCATCTTCAAGCGCGGCCTAGCCTACACGGCGGCCACGCTCGGCGTGGTGGTGACCTACTTCGTGGTGATCGGCGTGGTCAGCGTGGTCTTTCACCGCTTCGCGCCCAACAGCAGCATGGTGAATATCCTGGCGGTCCTGCTGGCCGCGTTCCTCTTCCAGCCCATGCGCGATTGGGTGCAGTCTCGGCTCGACCGCTTCTTCTACCGCGACCGGCTCGACTATCGCCGCACCCTGATCGAATTCGGCAGCACGCTCACGCGCGAAGTGCGGCTGGAACCCATGCTCGAATCCGTGCTCGATCGCATCTCCCAGACCTTCCTGGTGGACCGTCTGGCGCTCTTTCTCCGCGACCCCGAGCCGGCCGGCCGGTTGCGGCTGGCCCGCTCCATGGGAATTGTCCCGGAAGCCGCCGCGGATCTGAGTTTCCTGGAAGGGGACGCGTTCCCGCGAGACCGCCATTACCTGTTTTTCGAAACCGGACGCGCCGCTCAGATTGAAGACGAGCACGTCCGCGCATCGCTCGAGCGGCTGGACCTGAACTATTTTCTGCCCTGCCGCGTGCGCGACGAGGTGGTGGCCGTGCTGGCGGTGGGCAAGACCGTGGACGGCGACTTTCTGACCAGCGACGACGTCGAACTGCTGGAAAGTATCGCCGGCTACGTAGGGATCGCCGTGCAGAATTCGCGGCTCTACCAGTCGCTGGAGCTGAAAGCCGTACAGGTGGAGCGCCTGAAGGACTTCAGCGAGAACATCGTGGGCTCGCTGAACGTGGGCGTGATGGCTCTGGATCTGGCCGGCCGCGTGGAGTCCTGGAACCCGCAACTGGAGAAGCTCACCGGCATTCCGCGCCAGGAGGCCTTTGGCCGGGGCGTGGACTCGCTGCTGCCCGCCGAACTGGTGGCCGAACTGGAGACGCGCGCGGGCAACGGCCACGGCGGCGAAATCTACAAATTCCCGCTGGTGAACCGCGCGGGAAGCGGGCTGATCGTCAACGTGTCCGTCACACCGCTGGAGGACAAGAACGGCTCACAGCTTGGCCGCCTGGTGCTGATGGACGACATCACCGAGCGCATTCAGCTCGAACAGCAGCTCCTGCAGACCGAGAAGCTCACCTCCCTCGGCCTGCTGGCCGCCGGAGTGGCCCACGAGGTCAATACGCCTCTCGCCGTGATTTCCAATTACATCCAGATGCTCGCACGCCAGCTTCCCGGCGACGATTCCCGCCAGAAAATCATCGAAAAGATTGTGAAGCAGACCTTCCGCGCCAGCGAGATTGTGAATAACCTGCTGAATTTCTCGCGCACCGGTGCGGCCGAGTTCAGCGCCGTCAACCTCAACGAAGTGATCGAGGAGACGCTCACGCTGGTGGCTCATCCCTTCCGCGCCGCGCAGGTCAGCGTCATCCGCACGCTCGAGGATCATCTCCCTCCCGTCAACGGCTCCACCAACCGCCTCCAGCAGGTGTTCTTGAATCTCTTCCTCAATGCCCGGGACGCCATGCCCTCCGGCGGCATGCTGGAGGTGCGCACCTTCAGCCGGAACGGCTCGGTCGAAGTCGAAGTCACGGACACGGGCGTGGGCATTCCCTACGAGAATCTGCGGCGCATCTTCGATCCGTTCTTCACCACCAAGGCCACCGGCCGGGGCACCGGTCTGGGCCTTTCCGTAAGCTACGGCATCGTGCAGGAGCACAAGGGCCGGATCGACGTGCGCAGCACGCCGGGCAAGGGCACCTCCTTCCATCTGGAGTTCCCGGCCACCGGCAAGTCCGTCCATGTCTAAAGCCAGCATCCTCGTCGTGGACGACGAGACGGAAATTCGCGAAGGGCTCGAGCTGCTGCTCACCTCGGAAGGCTACCTCGTCGACCCGGTGGGCACCGCGCGCGAGGGCTGCGAGCGCCTGGAGAGCCGGCCCTACGACCTCGTTCTGCTGGACGTGAGCCTGCCCGACCGTAATGGGATCGACCTGCTGCGTGAGCTGCGCCAGCGCGACCCGCACCTTTCCGTCATTCTCATCACGGCGTATGGTTCGATCGATATGGCGCGGGCCGCGTTCAAGAGCGGCGCGCTCGATTACATCACCAAGCCGTGGTCCAACGACGAGCTGCTCGCCCAGGTGGCCCATGCGGTGGAGGGCCGCAGGCTTCGCGAGGAGAACGTCCAGCTCAAACGTGCTCTCAAGGAACGCTACAATTTTCCGAACATCATCGGGCGCAGCGAACGCATGCTCGCCGTCCTGGACCTCGTGGCCCAGGTGGCTCCCTCCCGCTCCACCGTGCTGATTAGCGGCGAAAGCGGCACCGGCAAGGAACTGATCGCCAAGGCCATCCATTCCGCCTCGCCCCGCGTGGACAAGCCCTTCGTCCCGGTGAATTCCGGCTCCATACCCGTCGATCTGCTGGAATCGCAGCTCTTCGGCCACGTGAAAGGCGCCTTCACGAGCGCCGTGGCCTCCAAGAAGGGGCTGTTTGAAATCGCCGACCAGGGCACCATTTTCCTCGACGAAATCTCCACGGTGGGCCTGGAAACACAGGCCAAACTGCTGCGCGTGATTCAGGAGCGCGAATTCATGCGTTTGGGCGGCACGGAGGTCATCAAGGTGGACGTGCGCATCCTGGCCGCCTCCAATCTCGACCTGATGCAGCTCGTTCGCGAGGGCCGCTTCCGCGAGGACCTGTTCCACCGGCTCAATGTGATCAACATCCACCTGCCCGCGCTGCGCGACCGCCGCGAGGATATTCCCGGTCTGGTGGATATGTTTCTGGCGCGGTACTGCGCGGAGAACGACAAAGGGACGCGGCGGTTCAGCACCAATGCCATGAAGCTGCTGCTCGATTACGCCTGGCCGGGTAACGTGCGCGAGCTGGAAAATGCGGTCAACCGCGCCGTGGTGCTCTCCACGCAGGAAGGGATGGACGTGGATCTGCTCCCCGAGCCGGTGCGCACGCGGGAAATCGTCAAGGGCGTCCGCCTCCAGCTCTCCGAATTTCTGCCTCCGGACAACGGCGCGTCTCCCGACCAGCCGGCGCCCTCGCTGTTCGCCATCATGGAGGATATCGAGCGCCGGCTCATCCTGGGCATGCTGGAAAGCACCAACTGGAACCAGACGGAAGCCGCCGAACGCTTCCAGGTTCCCCTCTCCACGCTCAATCAGAAAATCAAGCGGCTCGGAATCGAAATCCGGCGCCGCGGACCAGCCGCGCGCGCCACCACGCCTGGCCTTCCCGGCGCGGACGATTCCCCCAAACTCCCCATCAACTAGCCGCCGCTTGCCGCGCCCAGAAGCCGGACGCATCTGCTTCCAGGGAACGCCCTGGCAGGAATTTCACTTCCGCCGGAGCGCTGTGCGCCCGGCTCTCCGTCACACCTTCCGGATGATGGAGGTCTGCAGGTCTGCTCCGTCCAGCTTCGCGCCTTCCAGATCCGTTTGCCGCAGGCTGGCAATGTTCAGGTCCGCTCCGCTCAAGTCCGCTTCCCGCAGAATCGCCTGGCGAAAATTCGCCGCCCGAACCTTGGCCCCGCGCAGGATGCACCGGGTGAAATTGGCGCGAAATAGCTCCGCCCCCGAAAGGTCCGCTCCGCTCAGATCCGCTCCGGAAAAATCCGCTCCCGTGGCGTCACAGGTCCGCAGGTCGGCGCCGCAGAGCCGCGCGCCGGCCAGATTCGCTCCCGTCAGCTTGGCTTCGCGCAGGGACGCGCGTTCCAGCCGGGCACCCGCCAGGTCCGCGTGCGTCAGCACTGCGCCCGTCAGGTCCGCGCGTGACAGGTCCGCACCGGCCAGCTCCGCGCGCGCACCGCCTTCCACCGCGCGCGCAAACCGCTCGTGCGCCTCCAGCACTTCGTTCAGCCGTTTGCCGCCCACACGCACGCTCTTCGCTTTTCTCAATCCTCCGCCCATCATCTCCGCCACTCTCCTCCCCTTGGAAGTCTCGCCACCGCAGTCACCGATTCTAGCGCATGCCGTCCATCGCCGCCCGGGCGCGCCGTGGGACAATGGCAACTGCGGCGGACCCATGACATTCTAAGACTTCACATGACTGGGATTCTCCATCGAGCGGCTGGACAGCGGACGAGGCGGGCAGCGCTCGCGCTTCTGGCGCCTGCCCTGCTGACTGTGGCCCTTCCTGCTTCGCAGAATCTCCCGGACCAGCCTTCGCGGCAGGAGGCGGGCGAAGTGGTCGCCAACCTCGCGGCCGGCCGTGCCGCAGTCCTGGTGGCCAAGAACGGGATTGCCGTGGCCACCGCGCAATCGCAGATCGAGCCGGAAACGCTCCCTCCGCTCATCGTTCCTCTCACCAGCCTCCGCGTGGCCGTGCTGCTGGGGCCTGCGGAGTGGGTTTGGCCGGATTCCGGCCGGACGCCTCTCCGGCTGGATGTGGAACTCCGGCGCCGTGCCTCTTTCATCCGGCCTATGGCTTCGCAGGACTCTGATACAGCCGCGACGGATATTGAGTCCGCCGGCCTGGGCTTTCTGGAACCGCTCCGCCATGCCGCCGGCTTGCTGCACGGCCCCCTGCATCTCCAGCCCAACGAACTGTTCGTGGAAATGTTGCTGGTGGATTACGCGCCGAACTACGGGCCGGAGGTATGGAGCCTGCGCTACCGCGCCGAGCAGGAGTTGCTGCGCGATGATTTCTACAGCACTACGGTCCAGCGTCCGGAATATGTGCAGCTCTATCCGCCGGACAAGGGGCAGCCGAAAACGCTGATCGAATCGAGCTATCCGCCGCACGATCCCGCCGAGCCGCCGATTCTGGACCTGCTGAAAGCCGGCGACAGCCGGCTCGCCGCTTTCCGCAATGCAGACCCGGGCATGGGACGCGCCGCCGAATTGTTGCTTCGCGGCGAGAGCGACAAAATCAAGATTGACGACGGATTGGAGCTTCTTCGCGCCGCATTTCAGACCGTGACTCCGCGCGGCGCCAAAGAGATGATTCTGGTGATCACGGAGCAGGAAGGCATGAAATGGGTGCTGGGCGGCTCGGAGCTGGCCCCGCTCACGCCCGAGCAGAAAAAAGAGCTGGAATCCGCGCCCCCATCGCTGCGAAAAAAGCCCGGCCCGCGTTAGAAACGCAGGCACCCGAGTCCGGGGGTTCGCGCGATTCCCGGCGGGCTGCTCCTCCGCCCCTGCGGCGGCGCTCTCTAGGGAGCGGGATGCGGCCACTTCGCGCGAACGCCGCCGACGAATCGGATCAGCTCCGCTCTGACCTCCGCTGGATCCATGAGCGTAGCTTCCTCGTGGCACTCGCCGGAAACGGAAAGAAACGATTTCGGCGCGGGCGCGGCATCGTATACCTGCCGGCCGAAGGCAAAGGGAATCACCGGGTCACCGGTGCAGTGGAGGACCAGGAGCGGCGCGCCGAATTTTTCGTTCGCCACCGCCAGGTTTCTGGTGGTCTCAAATCGCGAGCGCATCAGCCATCCCAGGCCCGGCACGAACCAGTAGACGCGGCGCGCCAGGGCAGGCGCGGAGGGGAACGGCGCCTCCAGAACGATCCCTCCGAGTTCGTGCCGTGCGGCCAGTTCCGCCGCCACCGCCGTTCCCAGCGATTGTCCCAGCGCGATGATCCGCCGCGGCGAGATTCCCCGCTCATGGGTCAGGTAGGCGTACGCTGCGTCCGCGTCGCGATAAATGCCCGCCTCGCTCGGCTCGCCCTCGCTGCGTCCATAACCGCGGTACTCCAGCGCGAACACATTCGCCGGCAGATCGCGCAGAAAGCGGTACACGTCCGCGCGCCACGCGATGTTCGCCGCATTGCCGTGGAAACACAGAAAGGTGGGCACATCCGCGTCCGCGGCGGCCGGGATCCACCAGGCGTTCAGCCGCACTCCATCCGAGGCGGTGAGCCACACGTCTTCGTGGTTCAGGTCCTGCGGCCGCCAGTCTCCGCTCAGCCGCCCAGGAATCTGCGGGAAAAACACCAGCCGTTTTTCAAAGATGAGCAGAAGCGCCAGAATCACGGCATAGGCGGCGAGCGGAATCAGCAACAGACGGCGCGCCCAGGCTGCCAGGGCCATCATGCCCCAGCGCGTTCGTATTCCATCGTCAAGATCGAATCCCCCGCGCGGATGCGCCCGCCTTCCACCACCCGGCACAGCATGCCGCGCCGCCCGCGCATTTCCTGCTTCAGTCCCGCGCGAATCTCCTCCAGCCGTTTGCACGGCCCGCACGGCACGGTGATTTCCAGCACCGCCGCTCCGATCCGCAGCCGCTGCCCGGGACGCAGCCCGCGCACGTCCAGTCCCCGCGTAACGATGTTTTCCTTCACCTCGCCGGGATGCAGGCCCAGCTCTTCCAGCGTCTCCGCATCCATCAGCAGGACTTGCCGCAGTCCTCCTGGCTGCGCGTGGGCGCACCGGGCAAACCCGCGGTTTGCCACCGCTTCAATCTCCTCCACCGCCCGCATGGGCAGCCGGTGCGCGAGCGAGCGAAACACCGCGGCTACCTCAGCCATCGTTCACACCCCGCCGCCGGCGGTGTGCGTCGCGCCCCGTCCGCTGCCGGATGCACCCGCGGCCCCTATGTCGCGCCGGTATTGTGCTCCCTCGAACGAAATCTTCTCCGCGGCCTCGTACGCGCGCTTCACGGCGGAGGACAGATCTGCGCCGGTGGCCGTGACTCCCAGCACGCGTCCTCCGCTCACCACCATGTGCCCCCCCTCGAGCTTCGTGCCCGCGTGGAACACCACGGCCCCCCCGCGTTCCGCGGATTCCAGTCCTTCGATCTTCATGCCCGTGCGCGGGTCACCGGGATATCCCGCGGCGGCCATCACCACGCACGCGCTCGCCCCCGGCTTCCATCGCGCGTGGATTTCCCGCAGCCTTCCTTCTGTCGCGGCCTGGAGCGCTTCCGCCAGCGGAAACTCCATGCGCACCACAATCGGCTGCGTCTCGGGATCGCCCATGCGGCAATTGAATTCCAGCACCTGCGGCCCCGCCGCCGTCAGCATCAATCCTGCATAGAGAAAACCCCGGTACGGATGCCCTTCGCGCGCCATCGCCGCGAGCGTCGGCCGGATGATGCTCTCCAGGATGCGGCTTTCCAGCTCGCGGTCGAGCAGGCCGTCTGCGGAATAGGCGCCCATTCCCCCCGTATTCGGCCCCCGGTTGCCGTCGAAGATCCGTTTGTGGTCGCGTGTCGCCGCGAACGGCAGAATCGTCTCGCCGTCGGTCAGCACGATGTAGGAGAGTTCCTGGCCGGTGAGGGCCTCTTCCACCAGCACGCGGTCGCCCGCGGCGCCGAATTCGCGGTTCACCATCAGCCGGTCAATGAATGCAGTCGCGTCATCGGGAGAGGGAGCCACCAGCACGCCTTTCCCCGCAGCCAGTCCGTCCGCTTTGATCACGCACGGCCAGTCCACCGCGCACAGCGCCGAATAGGCGTCTCCCGCCGAATCGTAGATGCCGTAAAGCGGCCCGGTGGGAATTTGGTTCCGCAGCAGAAATTCCTTTGCGAACGCCTTGCTGCCTTCCAGCCGCGCCGCCTGCTTCGACGGGCCCACCAGCGGAAGTCCGCGCGCGGCAAATTCGTCCGCCACGCCGTTCACCAGAGGGAGCTCCGGGCCCACCAGCGTCAGGTCCGGCCGCAGCCGCTCGCCCAGCGCCGCCAGCGCGGCTATGTCTTTTGTATCCGCAGCCACGCATTCTGCGCCGTCCAGCCGCGCCATTCCGCCATTGCCTGGCGCGCACCACACGCGCTCCGCTCCGCCGCCGTGCCGCAGCCGCCAGGCCAGCGCATGCTCCCGTCCTCCGCTTCCCATCACCAGGATTTTCATTCGCGCTCAGACGATAGCGGCGGCGGCGCTTCCCTGTCAACCGCGCGCGATTTCCGCCCTCGTTTGACTTCCCACTTGCCCGCTCGTACGATTCGGCGCCGATGCAGGCCGTTCCCATCTCTCGCGCGCGTTTCACGATCTTGCTCTTCTGCTTTTTCCTCTCCGGAGCCGCAGGCCTGACCTATCAGGTGGCCTGGGGAAAGGCGCTCGGCCTTATCTTCGGCAATACCATCTACGCCATCGCCACCGTGCTCGCTGTTTTTATGGGCGGTTTGGCGCTCGGCAGCGCCTGGTGGGGACGACGAAGCGAGCGCCAATCGAGCCCCGTCCGCCTCTACGGCTGGATGGAACTCGGCATAGGCGCCACCGCCGGTCTGTCGCTTGCCGGACTGGCCGCTGTCCGCAAACTCTACGTGGCCTCCTATCCCCTCGTCTCCGGTTCGGCCCCCGCGCTGCTGCTGCTGCGTTTTCTGGGCGCCGCCATCGTTCTGTTTCTCCCCACGTTCCTGATGGGAGGCACGCTTCCCGTCCTTGTTCAAGGGCTCACACGTCATTCGGCCGAACTCGGCCGCCGGCTGAGCCGCCTCTACTGGATCAATACCGCCGGCGCCGTGGCCGGCACGCTCGCCGCCGGCTTTTACCTGCTGGCTACGGCCGGTCTTCGCGCCACTGTGGAGATCGCCGTGGCCACAAACCTCTTGGTCGGCCTCGTCGTTTTCATCCTGGCTCCCGGGTTCGCCGTAGCGTCCACGGAGCCGGTCCCTTCCCGCCCCGCTCCCGCCCGTGCCACGCAACCTCTTTCCCCACTTCTGCTCGCTGCCTTCGGCGTCGTCGGCGCCACCGCCATTGCCTATGAAGTCGCCTGGACGCGCCTCCTGGTCACATTTTTCGGCAGCTCCACCTATGCGTTCACGTTGATGTTGGCCACGTTTCTTTCCGGAATTGTCCTCGGAAGCCTGTTGTTCGAGTGGTGGGTGGTCCGGGGAGGCGCGCCTTCGCTTGGCGGATTTGCCCTTACGCAAACGCTGACCGCCGTCGCCGCTCTCGGCTTCCTCGTCGCCTACCAGCACTTGCCCGCAATTGTGGTCACCGTCCTCAACTGGCATTATCAGCCCCTGCCCATTTGGCTCGCAGGCCCGCTGGGACTCCGCCAGAACAGTTTCGCCGCTCTGGCACTCGCCCAGTTCGCCACAAGTGCCGCGACCATGCTTCCCGCTGCCACCCTGTTTGGCTTCAATTTTCCGCTGGCCACCGTGGTGATCGCTCGGCGCCCCGGCGAAGGCCCCGCCGCCGGGGCTGCCGTCGGAAAGGCCTACGCCGCGAACACGATGGGAGCGATTGCCGGCGCGGTGTTCAGCGGATTCTTCCTCATTCCCCGGCTGGGAGCGTACCGGCTGGTCGGGTTCATCGCCCTGGCCAATGTGGGCGTTGCGCTCGTCCTGCTGGCCCGCTCCGCGGGGACCAGAATCCTCCCCGCCGCGTCTGCGCTGGGAGTCGCGTGTGCCATCGTCACGGCCATGGCATCCGGCCGGCTCGATAACCCCGCCATCGCCACTTTCGCGCCGTTTCTCTACTACGACCCCGCCAAGACGCACCTGACCATCGCCGAATGGGCAGAAACTTTCGACATCCTCTTCGCCCGGGATGGCCGGAACGCAACGGTTTCCGTCGCCGCCGCGGAGGACTATCTCTCGTTGCGCACCAATGGCAAGGTTGACGCCTCCAACCGCGACGTCGAAACCCAGCTCTTTGCCGGCGAACTGGGCGCCGTCTTTCATCCCGCGCCCCGCCGCGTCCTCGTGGTCGGCTTCGGCAGCGGAATGACTGTGGCGGCGCTGGCCCACTATCCCGAGATCGAGCGCATCGACTGCGTGGAAATCGAGCCCGCCGTCATCGAGGCCGCTCCCTTTCTGGAAAGCCTGAACCGCGGCGTCCTCCGCGACCCGCGCGTTCATGTGGTGCTCGACGACGCGCGCAATTTCCTGCTCACCACGCGGCAGTCCTACGACCTGATCGTCTCCGAACCCTCCAATCCCTGGATTGCCGGGATCGCGGCTCTATTTACCGATGAGTACTATCAGGCCGTCCGCAGCCGCCTCCGCCCCGGCGGCATGCTCGTCCAGTGGATCCAGGGCTATTCCATTTTCCCCGATGACCTCCGCATGGTCCTGGCCACCGTCGCCGCACACTTTGAAAGCGTCTCCGTATGGCGCGGAGAAGAGCCAGACTTCCTGCTCCTCGCCCGCTCGGACCGCTTCCCGCTCTCCCTCGACCGCCTTCGCGGATTGCTCCAGCAGCCCGCCTTCCGCGACGATTTCGACCAGTTGAACATCTCCGTTCCGGCGGACATCCTCGCCTATCACCGGCTGGACGATGCGGACCTGCGCCGCCTGGTGGCCGGCGAGCCCCACAACACGGACGACAATACCCTGCTCGAATTCCGCGCCCCGCGCGCCCTGCTGCGACACGGCCTCTACGAGGACAATATCGAGATGGTCTGGAACGCCCGTTCCTCGCGGCTTCCTCGCGACGTGCAGGGGGGAGACGCGCGCGCCGCGTTGCTCGCCGCCGCCGATACGGCGTTATGGAACGACGATTGGACTCGCGCCGCTGCGTTTCTGGGAGGCGTCACGGATTCCGATGCCAACACGGAACTGCTGCGCGGCCGGCTTGAATTCGGCCGTGAGC
>Ga0335077_10006104_pt1 | contig 14863 bp, 12 predicted proteins | sample Lox_Sample_31_FD_207151 | JGI IMG/M metagenome (GOLD analysis project Ga0335077, IMG submission 207151) | Soil microbial communities from Loxahatchee National Wildlife Refuge, Florida, United States - Lox_Sample_3.1 | ecosystem: Environmental > Terrestrial > Soil > Wetlands | place: USA... | reverse complement strand
CCGTCGGCAAGCGGCCGATCGTCGGCGAAGTCCGCGGGCGCGGCATGATGGCGTGCGTCGACTTCGTGGAGCCGGATGGCTCCGGGCGGCCCCTCGATGGCAAGCGCGTGGCGGAGCTGGACCGGAAGGCGTGGGATCGAGGCGCCATCGTCTATGCGCGGGGCACCGTCCTGCGACTGGCTCCGCCGCTCTGCATCACCAGCGACGAGGTCGATCAGCTCGTCGGCATCGTGGCGGACAGCATCGCCGACCTGGAAAAAGACATCGCGCGCTGAATTTGACCGCACCGGGACGGGACAGGTCAACGCGCATGGACGGCGCGTACGACGTCGTGATCCGAGGCGGCACCGTCCACGACGGCACGGGCGGGCCCGGCGTCCATGCCGACGTGGCGGTCCGGGGTGATCGGATCGTCCGGGTAGGGACGGTCGCCGAGCGCGGTGGCGTGGAGCTGGATGCGGCCGGACTCGCTGTCAGTCCGGGCTTCATCGACGTCCACAGCCACGACGACATCGCGGTGCTGACCGATCCGCGGATGGCGTTCAAAGTGATGCAAGGGGTGACCACCGACGTCGTCGGCAACTGCGGGTCCGGTGTGATCCCCTTCGAGAGCGCCCTCCGACGCTTTCGCCGTCTCGACCCTGAAGCGAATCCTCCCACCTGGGACACCTTCGCGACCTACATGGCGCGCATCGACGAGGTGGCGCCGAGCTGCAATGTCGCCGTGCTCATCGGACACGGCTCGCTGCGGCACGGGGCAATGGGACTCGAAGCGCGGGCGCCGACCTCGCCCGAGCTGGATCGGATGCGCGCCTGGGTACGAGAGGGCGTGGAAGCCGGCGCCGTCGGGCTCAGCACCGGGCTCATCTACGAGCCGGGACGCTATGCGCGCACGGAAGAGGTGATCACGCTGGCGCGGGAGCTCGGGAAGGACGGCGGACTGTACGCGACTCACATGCGTAACGAGGCGAGCGGTCTGCTGGAGGCCGTGGCCGAGGCCATCAGGATCGGCGAGGAAGGCGGCGTGCCGGTCGAGATCTCTCATCACAAGGCGAGCGACCGGAGCAACTGGGGGCGGGTGCGCGACTCGCTCCGCCTGATCGAGGCCGCTCGGGCTCGCGGCCTCGACGTCACCGCCGATCAGTATCCGTACACCGCAGGCAGCACGTCGCTTCACGCGGTGGTCGACAATGGCGCCTTCCGGACCGACAGCCCCGGCGGACTCGGACGTCTCTCCGCCGCCGACGTGCTGATCGCCTCGGCGCCCGGGCACGCGGAGTGGGAGGGACTCCGGCTGTCCGAGCTGTGCCGGCGCTGGGCGCTCTCCGACGAGCACGCCGCACGCCGGGTCGTGGAAGCGGAAGGTGAGGCGTGCTTCGTCGTCGTCTTCACGATGGACGAGGCGGACGTGCGCACGGTGATGGCCCACCCCACCACCATGATCGGATCCGACGGCGTCCCGGCGGCGGGAAGCAAGCCCCATCCGCGTCTCTACGGATGCTTCCCGCGGGTGCTCGGCCACTACGTACGCGATGAGCGCATCCTTGATCTCCCGACGGCGATCCACCGGATGACCGGGATGCCCGCCGCCAAGTTCCGGCTGGCCGATCGCGGCGCGGTCCGGCCCGGCGCCTTTGCCGATCTGGTCGTCTTCGATCCGGCGCGCATCCGCGACACCGCGACCTACGATGATCCGCGCCGCTTCCCGGAGGGGATCCGCGCCGTGTACGTCAACGGGGTGGCGGTGGCGCAGGACGGCGCCCACACCGGGGCCAGACCCGGCCGTGCGGTGCGCCGCGGAGAAGCCTGATCCGTGTTCGATGCGACGCGCGACCTCACGCTCCCCACGACCGTCACCGGGTCCTGGCCGCGGCCGTCTTGGTTCACCGAGGTGTTACGAGGCCGGGCCTTCAAGGACGCGCTCGGCGACTCGCGGTTCCGCGAGCAGTATCTCGACGCCGTGACCTGCATCGTGAGAGAGCAAGAGCAGGCCGGTCTCGACATCGTGACCGACGGCGACTCGCGCTTCGACCTCACGGTTGGCGGCAAGTCGTGGTTCTTCTACCCGATCGATCGGCTCCTCGGCATCACGGGACACGAGGACCGCATGTCCGGCGCGGGGTGGAAGGCCGCCCGTCCCGGCCGCATCCTCCACGAGATCATGGAGGCCTACCAGCCCGCAGTGGTCGGCGAGAAACTCCGGGGCGGTCCGCTCCAGTACGCTGCCCTCTACAAAGTCGCCCAGCGCATGAGCGCACGGCCCATCAAGTTCGGGTCGATCAGCGCCCAGACCATGACCAAGATGATCGTGAACCGGCACTATGCCTCGGAGCGGGAGCTCATCCTGGACGCCGCCGATATCCTGAACGCCGAGCTGCGGGAGGTGGCGGCGGCGGGGTGCCGCGTCATCCAGATCGAGGAGCCGCGCCATCACATCGCGGCAGCCGACGGCATCGACGATGGGGAGCTGCAGTTCCTGACTGACGCCTTGAACCGCGAGATCAAGGGAGTGCAAACCGAGGTGTGGCTGCACACCTGCTGGGGCAATCCGAGCCAGCAGCCCATCCACTGGCAGCGGCCGTCCTACGAGCGCGCGCTCCCGTATCTGCTGCAGACGACCGCGGATGTCCTGACGCTGGAGTGCGCGAGCACGGGCGGCCGCGACCTGCCGCTCCTTGGCAAGTACCGCACGGACAAGAAGATCGCCATCGGGGTGGTCAACCATTCGACCGCCGCAGTGGAGCCGCCCGAGGTGGTCGCCGACGTGATCCGCCGCGCGCTCGAGTACGTGCCACCCGAGCGGCTCATCCTCACCAGCGACTGCGGCTTCGGCCGCGAGGGGCTCTCGCGCCGCATCGCCTTCTACAAGGCGGTGGCGATCAACCTCGGCGCCAACATCGTGCGGCGCGAGCTGAAGCTGCCCGAGGTCCCGATCCCGGCCGCGGACCCCCGCCACACCTTCTCGGGCTGACGAGCGCCGCGGTTTTCAGGCGCCGACAGGAACCGCCGTCCTGGTGAGCCGCGCCGCCGCATCCGCCTTCGCGAAGTCCGCCTCGGTGAAGCCGTAGAGCCCGGCGCCGCCCCGCAGGATCTGCGCGGCGGTCTCCCGGCGCACGCCCTTCAAGAGGTTCTTCGACACGTTCGGGAAGTTGGAGTCGAAGTGCGGGTAGTCCGTCGAGATGCACATCCGGTCCGCGCCGATCAAGCCCGCGGTGGCCTCGATCTCCGGCTCGCTGCCCTCGACGGCCGCCCAGCAATTGCGACGGAAGTACTCGCGCGGGGTGAGGGACAGGTAGGGCGCGTGCGAGTCGCGATACTGCGGGTAGTCCCACTCGATGCGGGACAGGATGCCGGGGACCCAGGAGTTCTGCGCCTCGAGAAAGCCGACGCGGAGCCGGGGATGGAACTCGAACACGCCGCCGACGATCATCGCGATCAAGGCCTGCTGCATCTCGATCCAGTGGCTGGCCACGTGGCGGTAGAACCGATTCTCCCCGTAGAGCACGTTCATGTGCGAGTACCAGGCGCCCGTGCCCTCGTGGAACCCGAGCGTGACGTCGAGCTCCTCGTGCAGGCTGTAGAGCGGGTCCCAGTAGTTGGAATGCCAGTAGTGACCGTTCACGAGGTTGGGGCGCAGGAACGACCCCACGGCGCCGAGCTCCCGCACACACCGGAGCAGCTCGCGGCACGCCAGGTGGACGTCGTGAAACGGCAGCATGGCGACGAACTTCAGCTGATCTGGACTGTGCTGGCAGAACTCGTGGATCCAGTTGTTGTAGGCCTGGCAGAGGCCCAGGGACAGCTCGGGATCCAGGTTGTCGCGGGCGATGAGACTGAGACCCGTGGTGGGGAAGAGGACGGCGATGTCGACGCCTTCCATCCCCATCCCGATGATCTGCGCGGGCGCGTCGTAGTCACGCTGCACGGCGAAGTCCAGCCGGCCCGTGTCGGCGAGCCGCGAGCCCGACAGCGGCTGGCTGCTGTTGGTGGCGCCCGGCCGGCTCCGCTTCCGGTATTGCTGCAGCTCGGCGTCCATGGATGCGGGTTGCCCGTCGATGATGATCATGCCGCGGCGAGGGCGACCATCCGCCCCGAGCGGGAGGCGCACGCGACTCCTGAATCGCCCGTCCAGGTACTTCTCGAAGAGGTCGGGCGGCTCCATGATGTGCATGTCGCAATCGACGAACCTGAGCCCATCCTTCATGACGCCCTCCTGCGTTGGCAGTTCGGATCACTTCGCGGGTAGCTGGCCCGGCCCGCAGCGATTCTACCCGGAAGGGAAGGGGTTTGGCTACCGGTAGACGACGGCGCGGTGCTTCGCGGTCGTGGTCAGGGGTGCCGTCTCAGCCATTCGACGTATTCCGCCAGCCCCGACTGAAGATCGTAACGAGGGCGCCAGCCGAAATCCTGACGAAGCCGCTCGCACCGGAGAGGGCCGCGTGCGACATTGCCCGGCCCGACCCAGGGCGAGGGCAGATCCGGACGCCACTCGACCTCGATGCCCGGGCACACACGAGCGAGCGCGGCCAGCGCCTCGTCGGCCGTCGTGCCGTGGCCCCAGCCCACGTTGTAGGCGTCGTGGGGCAACCGATCGCCGAGCAGGATCGCGGCGATGCCGCTGGCGATGTCGGCCACGTAGATGCTGTCCCGCGCGTACGTCCGGTCCCCGGTCACCACGATGCGCTCCCGCCGGACGGCGCTGGTCGCCCAGTGCGCCATGGGCGAGAGCAATGGCCGTGAGCCCGTGTCACGCTCGAACGGGCCGAAGGGCGAGGCCAGCCGAGCAACCGCCAGGTCCACCCCATGCACCTGTGCGAAGCGACGGGCCAGCATGTCCCCGGCCCACTTCGTCATCGGGTAGAGGGCCTGGGGGTCCTTCGTCTCGTCCTCGGAAATGGGCGCGAGGGTGTCGCGGCGGCCGTACACGCTGCCGCTGGAGACGGCGACGACCCGACCGACGCCGGCCACGGCCAGGGCTGCCAGGACGCGCAGCGTGCCCTGGATGTTCGCCTCGGCCGTGTCGAGGAACCGGGCGCGCTCCACCTCCGGCGGGATCGCCGTGATCGCGGCGCCATGTACCGCGCGGGTCGGCCTGGTCTCGCGGACGAGCCCGAGCACGGCCGCACCATCGGTCACATCCACCTGGCGGAACCTGACGGCGCCTGGCAGGCCAGTGAGGAATCGTTCGAGGAGGGCGTCCGGAGCTTTGAGGTCGGCCGCAATCACGTCGTGGCCCTGCTGGGCGAGGTGGCGCACGACGTTGGCCATGACGAAGCCGGTAGCGCCGGTGACCAGCACGGTGGTGGGCATGCGGCGACGTTACGCGAGTTCGGCGAGCAGCCGACCGTAGCCCCGCACCGGCTCCGCGACGCCGACCGTGCGGAGCGCGTGCCAGAGCGTTGCCGCCTGGCTGGTCACGACGGGTTTGCGCAGGTCGCTCTCCAGTCGAGCCACGATCCCGGCCGTCGGCAGGCCCGTGCCGCTGATCAGGACGGCGTCCGCGCTCGGGTGATCAGCGCTCCGGCCGAGCGCATACGCGCGCTCTTCCGTCTCCTCATAGATATTGGCCACGCCGTCCAGACGGTGATACTTGACGATGTCGAGGCCGGCGGCTTGCCAGTATGAGTGTCCGGCCGCGCTGATCGTTTCGGGGTACGGCGTGGCGAGCGCCAGACGCCGCGCGCCGAGATGGCGCAGCGCTGCCAGGATCGCGCCGGCTGCGGTGAACGCCCGGGTCCCGACCAGCGCGATGAGACGATCTCGCAGCCGAGACTCGTTCACGAACCCATTGAGGTAGCTGACCGCGGTGTGCGACAGCATCACCACATCGGGCCTCACCGCGGCGAGCGACCGCGCGGCCGAGGGCAGGGAGTCGAGGTAGGCGAGCGTTCGCTCTTTCATTCCGTCCGCCGCGCCGGGATCGCCCGCCAGTGTCTCGAGGCGCGCGAAGTGGATCGTGACGGACGGCGGCGCCATCCGATACAGCTCGGGCTCGATGGTCGGATTCCCGGAGGGTACGAGCGCGCCGAGTCTCGCGCGTGGGGTCATGGCCGGGCTAGCAGCCTCCAGGGTCGGGTTCGCGCCAGGAGCAACGGTCGCTCATCGCGCCGCCTATTCTGCGCCACCGGGCTCCGCCGCGCCAGTCCCCGACAGAATCAGCTTGACAGGCCGCGACGAAGGCTCTATCACCGTCGCCAGACCTCGCTGTCAACCGAATAGACCATATGGAGGTATCTTCGATGCCCGTGACCCGACGTGAGTTGTTGAAGAGCGCCGCCGCCCTCGGCGCCGCTCTCGCGCTGCCCGGTTCCGCCCAGGCCCAGACCACACAGAAAAAGGAGCTCGTCAGCGCCCAGGGCGGTGACATCGCGAAGTTCGATCCCCACTTCAGCACGTCCTCGAACGACATCCGCGTCTCCTTCAACCTCTTCGACAATCTGACCAGCCGCCATCCCGACGGCAAGCTCTATCCCGGACTGGCCACCGAGTGGAAGCTGCAGAGCCAGTCGACGTGGGTGTTCAAGCTGCGTCAGGGCGTGAAGTTCCACAACGGCGATCCGTTCACGTCCGCCGATGCCAAGTTCAGCATCGAGCGCACCTATGATCCGGCCGTCAAGACGATGGTGGCGACCGCGCTCAGCACGATCGACCGCATCGAGGCGCCGGACCCCTACACGGTGGTCATCCATACCAAGAAGCCCGATCCTCTCCTGGCCGCGCGTCTGGCGTTCTATGGCGGCCAGATCGTCCCCAAGAAATACGTGGAGACCGTGGGCAACGACACCTTCAACGCCAAGCCCGTCGGCACGGGCCCCGTCCGCTTCGTCTCGTGGGTCAAGGACGACAAGGCGGTGTTCGACGCCAACCCCGACTACTGGGGCGGTCACATCGACATGGATCGCTGGATCATGCGGCCCATTCCCGAGACCGCCCCGCGGGTGGCAGCCCTGGTCAAGGGCGAGGTGGATATCATCACCCAACTCCCGCCCGATCAGGCCGAGCGCGTGAACGGCAATGCGTCGACACGCGTCACGGGGGCGCTCTACGCCGGGCTCTACGTGCTGGGCGTGAACAGCAAGCGGCCGCCGCTCGACAACCCGCTCGTGAAGCAGGCGCTGGCGCTGGCGATCGACCGCGAGGCCATCGTGAAGGAACTGTGGCGTGGGCGCGGCATCGTCCCCAACGGGCCCATCGCCAAGGGCGACAATCACTACGACGGGTCCCTTCCGCCGCTCCCCTACAATCCCAGGGAGGCGCGCGACCGCTTGAAGAAGGCCGGCTACAAGAACGAGGAGATCGTCCTCGAGACGACGGTGGCCTACGTGGCCCAGGACAAGGCGATGTCCGAGGCAATCCTGGCGATGTGGAAGGACGTCGGGGTCAACGCCAAGGTCGAGGTGATCGAGTACTCGGTGCGCGCGCAAAAGGGGCGAGAGAAGTCCTTCAAGGGTCTCTGGTGGTCGGACCCGACGTCGACGCTTGGCGATCCCGACGGCATGATGTGGCGGCTGCTGGGTCCTGGCGGCCCAATGGACTACTGGCGGGACGCGAAGTTCGACGAGCTCGGGAACGCGGCGCGCTTCTCGGTGGACGAGAAGTTCCGCGGAGAGGCGTACAAGGAGATCACCAAGATCTTCCTCGAGAATCTCCCGTGGATCCCGGTGATCCAGCCGTACGAGGACTACGGCCTGCAGAAGCACGTGGAGTGGACGCCGAACCCGAACCAGCAGTTCGAGATCCGTCGCTTCAACTTCAAGTTCCGTCGTGCCTGAGCCTTGGGAGGGGGCTTCGGCCCCTTCCGAATCTGCCCCTCGCGCCCGCCGTCTGCCCGCAAGGGGTGCAGCCTCCCGACGCCGCCGGCTCTCGACCTGGCCGGCCGGCGCCGCCCCGAACGGCCGCCTCCACGGAGTGGTATTTTGCGCATAGCCATGTCATGCTGAGGGCTCGGCCGAACGGGCGGATTCGGTCAGCGACCCTATGATGAGCCCATGAGGAACGTCATCTCTCGGTACGTCGCGGTGCTGTGGCTCCTGGCGGCCTTGAGCCTGGTTGGCTGGCTCCTCGTGAACCTCGACGTTGCCGGTTGGATTCTGGTGATCCTCACCGTCGGCCTGATGACCTGGGAGCTGACGACGAGGAAGGGCAACAGGAGCGGGCGTCCCGACGAGCGCGGGCAATTCGGACGCCCGGACGAGGGGCCGCGCTGAAGCGCTCCTGAGCGAGGGCCTATCTCGGCCGCCGCTCAGGGAATCGCACCGGCGGACTCGCTCAAGCGCCGGATGATCTGACGCACCAGCGGCAGGAAGAGCATCACCGTGAAGAAGAGCGTCGCGAGCCAGATCAAGAGGCGGACCAGACGCATAAGGTGATTCACCGTAGACCTGTTGGCCGAGCCCCGTCAAGCTGACTCATCCCATCTGGGCGCCGGCGCTTCATCTCGGCGAGGTCCACGCCCACGGCTGACGTTCACGCTTGAGAAAGACGGCGCTGCCGCATACACTGGCGTTCGTGGCCGACTCATTCAAGGAATTCGAGGCGTCCTCGCTGTTCTGCGCGCGCTGCCGACGGGCCACGCCGGTACGCAAGCGTCTGCTCCTCGTCCTTCCCACCGGCAACAAGTACGACTACATGTGCGGGGAGTGCGGCCATCCGGTCGGTGGCAAGACCGACAACGATACGACGGACTTCTACCGGACGGCGCCTCTGCGGGCGCCTCGCGGCAATCCGCCGCCACGCGGTTGAGACGCGGTCGCGGTGAGCCGGGCTTTGCCGACGAAGCCCAGGGCCGCTCCATGGGCACGATGGATCGCGCTCTGCGCTACCTCGGGTTGACGGGCGGCAACGAGGTCACGTCGCCGCGCGCACCCGAACCGTCGTCGCGGGTCGTGACTGAACCGCGCGATGGCGGACTCCTGGGCGCTCGGCTGTCGTTCCGGGGCGAGGTGAACGGCGAAGGCGACTTTCACATCGCCGGCCGATTCGAGGGCGAGATCAAGGTGACGGGCCGCGTGGTCGTGGCCGAAGGCGCAGAGGTGGACGCCAACATCAGCGGACTCGCCATCGTGATCGGCGGCACGGTGCGCGGCAATCTCTCCGCCGCCACCCGTGTGGAGATCCTGCCGACGGGTGTCCTCACCGGGTCCCTGAAGACGGGCAGCTTCAGCGCCGCCGACGGCGCGTCCGTCAAAGGTGAAGTGTGGGTCGAGCCCGCTGCTGCGCGCAGCGGACCGGCTGAACGCAGCGCGTGATCTACCTCGAGCAGATCCGCGAGTCTCGATGGTTCAAGCCAGGGCTCCAGGCAGCCGCCGGAGTCGCGGCAGTCGTGGTCCTGATCGTCATCGTCTGGGCCTGGTTCGGCTGGCAGCAATCGCGTGGACTGACGGCCCTCGCCGCAGCGAGCCAGCTAGCCCAGCAGGTGGACAAACCGGATACGCCTCCCGGCACACGCGAGCGAGCCATCCAGGCGCTCGAAGTCGTCATCGCGGACTATCCCCGGATGGCGGCGATGCCTCAAGCAGCCTATCAGCTTGGCAACCTCAAGTATTCGGCAGGTCAGTATGCCGCCGCCCGCGCGGCGTACGAGCTCGCCCTGGCCAAAGGCGCGTCGGGAGCCTTGCGGACGATGGCCGGGATGGGCATCGGGTACGCGTGGGAGGCCGAGAAGAACTACAGCGCCGCCGCTCAGGCCCACGCGGCAGCGGTGAAGGGCCTGCGGCCCACCGACTTCCTGTACGAGGAGGCGATGATGGCCCAGGCGCGCGATCAGGCCCTGGCCGGCAATCCCGCGGCTGGCGTCGAGATCTACGAGCGCTTGCTCCGCGAATTGCCCAGGAGTGCGCACGCGGATGACCTGCGCAATCGCGTGGCCAGCTTGAAGAGCCGTCCCGGTCAGTAGGCCGCGTTTCACCAGCCGATGCGAACCCGGTCAAGCCCTGCGCGGCGAGCCTAATGTCTGATAAGGAACATTATGTCAAGTTGACCAACCGAGCTTCCGGCACGCCTCTCAGCCATCCACCAGGACGAGCGCGTCGACGGCCAACGCGTCCTCGCCGCTGATCACGAGCGGGTTCACGTCCACCTCCATCACCCGCGGCTGATCCGCTACCAGCATCCCCACCCCGACGAGCGCCCGAGCCGCCGACTCGGACCCTTCTGGCGCCAGCCCGCGATACCCGGCGAACAATCGCGCACGAACGCCCTGACGGACCAGCGTCCGCGCCTCCTCCAGGGTCAACGGCGCCAATGCCGTGGAAACGTCGCGTACGGCCTCGGTCAGGAAGCCGCCCAGGCCGATCAGCACCATCGGTCCGAACGTCGGATCCTGACGGCCACCGACCAGCAGCTCGATGACCCCAGGCAGCTGCTCCTGCACGAGCAGCGGCAGATGGCCGAGGCGTGTGAGCCGGTCGGCCGCCGCTCGCACCTCATCGCGACTCTTGAGATGGGTCACGACCGCGCCCGCCTCCGTCCGGTGCAGCACGTCCGGCCGCGCGCTCTTGACAACTACCGGATAGCCGAGGCTGTCCGCAGCGGCGACCGCTTCATCCACCGAGTGCGCGAGCGCGTCGCGGCAGAACCGAACGCCGTAGCCGGCCAGGAGCGTTCGCGCGCGCACATAGTCCAGCCAGCCGCGCGTCCCGCCCAACGTGGCGACAGGTTTGGGCCGTACGGCGGGATCGAACGTCCCGGCCGCCGGAGATCGTGGCAGCCTGGCTGCGAGCCACAGCGCGCGATAGGCGCGGACCGCACGTTCCGGGGTCGGATACATGGGCGTGCCCGACGCCGCGAGCTTTGCGCTCACGCTCGGCACGTCCACGACGCACGCGATCAGCGGCTTTTGCGCCGTCCGCGCCGCCTCCACCAGAGCGTTCCCGAAGGCTGGAATATCGAGCCCGACATTGACGGCGATGAGCCCGCCGATGGCCGGCTCGGCGAGCACCAGCTGGGTAGCGGCGGCGATATGCTGAGGATTTACTTGAGGTGTCATGTCCACGGGATTTCCGACCGCCGCGAAGCTGGGCAGCAAGCGCCGGAGTCCCTCCTGGGTCTCGGCGGACGTGGGAGGGACGCTGATGCCGACAGCCTCGGCGGCGTCGGCTGCGACCACGGATGGACCGCCTGAGACGGTGACGATCGCCACGCTGGGCTCGGCCGGTCGCCGTGGACTGATGACGAGGGCGTGAATGCTGTCGAAGAACTCCTCCGTCTCCCCGCAGGCTAGCACCCCTGCTCGCCTGAACGCCGCCTGGTACGCCTCGGCAGATCCCGCCAGTGAACCCGTGTGCGATCCCGCCGCGCGGCGACCGGCGTCCGTCCTCCCCGCCTTCAGCACCACCATCGGCTTGACGGCGGTGACGCGCGCCGCGGACTCCACGAAGCGCCGGCCGTCCCGCACGCCTTCGATGAAGCACGCCACCAGCTGCGTCTCGCGATCGGCGGCGAGATAGTCCAGGGCCTCGGCGATCTCGAGATCGACCTGATTGCCGATGGACAGGAAGCGGCTCACCCCGATGCCTTGCCCGGCGAGATGGCGCAGCATGAGCCCACCATAAGCGCCGCTCTGGGAAATGATTCCGACGTGGCCGACCGCATCGGGCAAGTCCCAGAAGTAGGTCGCATTGAGCCGCTCCGGCCGCGAGTACACGCCCATGCAGTTCGGGCCGACCAGCCTGAGCCCGCCCTGCCGGGCCGTCGCGAGGAGCGCCTGCTGCTCCGTGCCGCCGCGATCATCGACCTCGCCGAAGCCGGAGGTGAGGATCACTGCCGCGCGCGTGCCCAACGTGGCGAGAGCCTCCACCGCCTCGAGCACCGCCGCCGGCGGGAGACTGATGAGCGCGAGATCGAGGGAACGGGGAAGGTCCCCCGCCCTCCGCACCGTCGGTAACCCCAGGATGGGATCGCCGGCCGGATTGACGATGTGGATCTCGCCGGGGAACCCCGCGGTGATCACGTTCTTCAGGAGGACGTGACCGAGCTTCGCGGGGTCGCGCGACACGCCAAGCAGCGCCAGCCGCCGCGGCGCGAAGATCGCGTCCAGGGCGCTCATCGATGCGGGTCGCGTCGATCCACGACGCGCACCGCCTTGCCCTGCGGCCGCGCGATCCCACCCTCGGGCAGCGTGCGGATCTCCGCCGCCAGGCCCAGTCGCATGTGGATCTCGTGCTGCAATCGCTCCCTCTCGATCGCCTGGAACTCGGGCCGCACCTCGACGAGGATGGTCAGCCGGTCGCCGCCCGGCCCGCGCTCGAGGACGAGCTGGTACTCGTGGGCCACCCCGGGGCGCTGCAGGATCAGCGACTCGATCTGACGCGGATAGAAGTTGGTGCCCTTGAGGATGACCATGTCGTCGGTGCGTCCACGGAGGCGGTCCAGGCGGAGATGGCTGCGGCCGCAGCCGCAGCGGGCGCGGCTCACGATGCGCGTGAGGTCGTGGGTGCGGTAGCGCACCAGCGGCAGGCCTTCGCGCGTGAGCGTCGTCAGGACCAGCTCGCCCTCCTCGCCGTCCGGCGCAAGCCGGCCGGTGGCGGGGTCGACGATCTCGGCGTAGTAGTGGTCCTCCCACACGTGGATGCCGGCATGCGCGGCGCAGTCGATGCCGAGGCCCGGTCCGCCGGTCTCCGTCATCCCGATGATGTCGAAGGTCTCGACGGACAGTTCCCGCTCGATCAGGCCGCGCAGGTCGTCGGACCACATCTCGGAGCCCAGGATCGCCACGCGGAGACGGAGACGGCCGAGGTCGAAGGCCTCGTCGCGAGCCACCTCCAGGATGCGAAGCGGATAGGTGGCGATGCCGGCCAGCACGGTGGCCTGGAGGTCCTCCATGAGCTTGAGCTGGAGGGCGGTACGCGCGGGCCCAGCGGGGATCACCATGGCGCCGATGCGCTCGGCCCCGTAGTGAAACCCGAATCCGCCCGTGAACAGGCCGAAGGACGGGGTGATGTGGATCACATCCCCGGCGGTGACGCCGGCCGCGGCGTAACTGCGCGCCATCACCTCCCCCCACTGCGCGATGTCCGCTCCAGTGTAGGGATTGACGATCGGGTTGCCTGTCGTGCCCGAGGACATGTGGATACGCTGGATGCTCTCGCGGGGACAGCAGGCGAGCCCGAACGGGTACGCGTCGCGGAGATCGTCCTTCGAGAGGCACGGCAACCGCGCCCAGTCCGTGCTCGCGCGGATGTCCTCGGGCTCGACGGCGCCGAGCCGCGCGGCGTAGGCGCCGTTCGTCCGACAGCGTACCAAGGTCCGACGCAGGCGCTCGACGATCAGGGGCTCCAGGGCATCCCGGGACCGCGACTCCAACGCGGGATCCCACATCGGCGGACTAGGCCGGCCCCGTTCGACGCTCCTCGAGCGCGCGACGCACGCGTTCGGGAGTGAGCGGCAAGGCCGTGATCCTGACCCCGATCGCGTCTCTCACCGCATTGGCGACGGCCGCCGCCACCGGGATCACGCCCGACTCGCCCAGACCCTTTGCGCCGAACGGCCCGGCCTCGTCCACGGTCTCGATCAGACGGATGACGATCTCCGGCATGTCCGACGCCGGCACCAGCGCGTACTCCATGAACTGGGGGTTCAGCACGCGTCCTTCGCGGATGATCAGTTCCTCGGACAGCGCGTACCCGAGTCCCATGTGGATACCGCCGTGGATCTGTCCCTCCGCCGCCGGGGGGTTCAACGCTCGCCCGACGTCGTGCGCGGACGCGATCTTGAGCACGTCGACCTTTCCCGTGGCGACATCGACCTCGACCAGCGCGGCCTGCGCGGCGAAGCCGTACGTGGCCGACACGTTGCCGCGGAGATCCTTGGACAGCATCTCGCTCGGCGGGTCGTAGAACGCCTCGGCCACCAGCGTCTGCCCACGCGCGCGGAAGTGGCCAGCGCGGATCACGCGCTCGTACTCCATGCTTCGCTCCGGATGACCCTTCACTCGCACGCGCCCGCCGGTCAGCTCGAGGTCCTCCGGCGACTCATCCATCACGGTGGCCGCCAGGGCCAGGAGCTTGGTCTTGAGTTCGCGCGCCGCGAGCAGGGCGGCATTGCCGCCGATGAACGTGGTCCGGCTGGCGTGCGCGCCGACGTCCCACGGCGTCACGGCCGTGTCGCTGTTGATCACCACGACGCGGTCGACCGCAATGCCGAGCTCCTCCGCCACGATCATGGCCAGCACCGTGTCCGATCCCTGGCCCATCTCGCTCGCGCCGGTCAGCAGCGAGAGCTTGCCGAAGTCGTCGAACTTCAGGATGGCGCCGCAGCCGTCGGAGCGGTACACGCGCGCCCCGCCTCCCACGTGGAACATCGCGGCGTACCCCACGCCGCGCCGGTAGCCCGGGCGCACGGGGCGCGCCGGTGGCCGCGCCATCTCTCGGCCCACCCAGTCCAGACACTCGGTCATGGCGCAGGAGGTGATGATGCTGCCCTGCGGGTTCACGTCCCCCGGCTGGCTCGCGTTCAGACAGCGGATCTCCAGGCGGTCCATGCCGAGGCGCTCTGCCAGGTCGTCCATCTGCGCCTCGACGGCGAAGGTGCTCTCGAGGTTGCCGTAGCCGCGCATGGAGCCCGAGTAAGGATTGTTGGTGTAGACGATGGTGGTGTCGAAGCGCACGGATGGACAGCGGTAGAGCCCTGCCGCGGTGGAGAGCATCACGTACGGCGTGGTGGAGCCCCAGGACACGTACGCGCCGTTGTCGATGATCACGCGCACATCGCGCGCCAGGAGCCGCCCGTCCGCGTCGGCGGCCGTCTTCATGCGGATGGAGCAGGGCTCGCGCGTGGGGCTCGCGGTGAACTCCTCGACCCGCTCGAAGACGATCTTCACGGGTCGCGCGACCCGGCGGGCCAGCATCGCCGCGATGATGTCGAT